>OCTW013397372.1_pt1 | contig 13009 bp, 14 predicted proteins | sample 1539671 | NCBI WGS metagenome assembly OCTW01 (sample SAMN02144230, study PRJEB22623) | gut metagenome | biome: sheep rumen | host: Ovis aries | place: New Zealand | reverse complement strand
TATAAAAGTGCACCAACTCCAATTAATGCCACTGCTAAACAAGTATTTGCTATAAGAGGAGCAGTATTAACATGCCATCCTGCTCTGTAGGCAAGAATATATCCTGTTTCCAAACCAATTATGGCAATCCCTAATCCAACCGAGGTCCAATTGATTTTTCCCAATTCGTAAACAACATTATCCGGTTTGACATATAATATGAATAAAATACAGGTAACTACTGTTGCAGTCAAATATGTTATCATCAGCGTACCAAAGGTGTTTATTCCTGAAGGTGTTGATTTGGAAAAAATATGATAAAAACAATTGGATGCTACAATAAGTACTATAGGTAGTAACATGTCCCACATATTATTTCACCGTTTTCTAATTTTCGCTAACTAATTTGTATTTATTTCATTTCCATTTATATTCGTGATATACATTCTTCTATGTTAAATTAATTATTTATTACTTACAAAAATCATATTAACAATTTATTAGGAGAATAATATATGAAAGTATCACTTACAAAAGGAGCATCTGAAGGACCTACAAAACTAAATGCTTTTGACAATGCATTACTGGAGGCTAAAATAGGTAACGTTAATTTAATTCCTGTTTCAAGTATGCTTCCACCAGATACGCAGGTGGTTGAAATGCCGGAATTTGAACCTGGTGAAATGACTAACTGTGTACTTTCACATCAATATTCTAGTAATCCTGGGGATGAAATATCTGCAATAATAGCATTTTGTCAAGCTAAAGAAATGGGATGTGTAGTAGAAGCAACGGGAATAAACAAATCACAAAAAGAACTTAAGGACGAAGCTAAATTCATGGCCCATTACATGATGGAAAAAAGAGGTCTGGAAATAATAGACTATAAGGAAATCATCCAAACACATAAAGTTATCGAAAAAGCAAGTGTAGTTGCAGCATTGGTATATCATAATCCAAAAAGACACTAAAAAACAAGGAGGGATAGAATTATCCCTTAAAATATGGAAAAAGTTTTTTATTCAACTATTTCCTTTAAAACTTCAATGAATCTTTCATTTTTCGGATGAGTTTCCACACTAATTCTCATATAATACTCATCTAAGTCCTGAAAACTGGTACAATCCCTGACGATTATTCCGTTTTCCATTAATTTTTCTGCTAATTCAGCAGCAGTATATCCACTTTTATGAAGATCTACCAGTAAATAATTTGATTTTGATTTGTAAATGTGTAAGTTACTCATGGCGTCGATACTCTCATAGAGATATTCACGTTCAGCAATAGATTTTCTGGTTGACTCTTCAATAAATTCTTTATCTGCTAATGTTGCAATAACAGCTTTTTGGGAAGGAACGGTTAAACTAAATACTGGTTTTATTCTGTTCATTTTCTCTAAAAATTCAGGATTACTTAATCCATAACCTATTCTTAAACCAGCCAGTCCCATTACTTTTGAAAAAGTTCTGATTATAAACACATTATCATATTTTTCCAATAAATTTACATTGTTTGTTTCAGCAAATTCCCAATATGCTTCATCCACAACAACCAAAGCATCTGTTGCTTCTATAATTTTCACAATATCCTCTTGGGGGATAAGTCCACCACTAGGATTGTTTGGAGTACATAGGAATATTGCTCTGGTTCTGTCACTAATGTTATCAAGTACGGAATCGACGTCTAACTTATTTTCTTCAATGTTCCACTTTGCATATACAGGTTTTGCAAACTGTTGTTTGAATATATACTCGTAATAAGTATAGGTTGGAGGATGCACTATGAACTCATCTCCAGGTTCTATAACTGTTTTTGCCAGAACATCAAATAGTTCGTCTGCACCGTCTCCACCCACAATTACTTGGTCCGGTCTTACACCAGCATATTCTGCAATTTTTTCTTTAAGGTATTCATGGTTACTTTCAGGGTATCTGTTCATTTCGCATATGGACTCTTTTATTGCATCATAGACTCCCGGTGCAGGACCCCATGGATTCTCATTTGAACCAAGCTTTATAATGTCCTCTTCTTTTATACCATATTTTTCAGCAATCTCTTTCTTACTACGTCCTGGAACATAAGTTTTATATTCATCAAGTATACTTCTAGTCTTAACCATTTTCATCTACTCTTCATCAAACGCTAATTTAACATATTCATCCGCATTTTTTGTAATGCCCTCAATATCTTCTTCAGTTAATTCTCTAACTGCCTTTGCTGGACTTCCAATTATTAATGATCCTTCAGGAAATTCTTTATTTTCAGTAACTAATGCTCCAGCACCTACTAAAGAATTCTTTTTTATATGTGCACCATTCAATACGATTGCACCCATTCCAATAATCACATTATCCTCTATGGTACAGCCATGTATTATTGCACCATGTCCAATAGAAACATTTTTTCCAATAGTAACAGGTTTTCCTTCACTTACATGTATAACACAGTTGTCTTGAACATTGGATCTTTCACCGATACTTATGGGAGCTTCATCCCCTCTTATCACTGCATTATACCAGATACCTACTTTATCGCTTAAAGTCACATTACCAATAACTTTAGCACCATCATATATTTTAGTTTTATCAGACATATTATCACGTTAATTTTTATTTTATAATAATTATTTTTATGTTATTTTACATTTTAAAGTTTTAAATGGATTGTATTTATTTTTTTTTATAAATAATTTTGGTAATTGTAGAATTTTAAAATTATTAGTATATGAAATTACAAATATTACTTCAAGAAATAAAGTGATTCTATGAATATTCAACCAACTTATTCCTCATTGGATTATCCCGGAAAAATGGCCTTGGTATTGTTTACGCCAGGTTGTAATCTCAGATGCAAATACTGTCATAATCCACAATTGCTTAAAAACCAGGTATTAACAAAGTGGGATATTGAGGAAATAGAAGAAGAAATTGAAAAGAACATTGATTTTATTGATGCAATAGTCTTAAGTGGGGGAGAACCATTACTTCATGTTGATGATATAAAAAATTTCATCAAACAGGCCAAGAATCACGATTTATTAGTTAAATTGGATACAAATGGATTGCATCCTGATGAAATAAATGAAATTCTGAAGGATTTGGATTACGTTGCAATGGACATTAAAGCACCTTTAGACAAATACTACAAAATCAGTGATGTGTATCCAAGTAATACTGAAGATTTGATTACACAGACAATCAACACTATAATGGACAGTAATGTTTATCTTGAATGCAGAACAACATATGTTCCAAAACTATTGGAACCAGAGGATATCATTGAATTAACAAGAAACTTAAGATGTGATCGTTATACATTGCAACAATTTAGAAATAGGGTTACATTGGATGCAAGCCTTTCAACATATGAAGAACCTAACCCTGAATTTTTAAGGGATTTATTAGAAAATTTAGACTGTCAAATACCTGAAATTCGTCTTAAATCAAGACAATTTGGAAATCAATTAATTAAAAAGAGTAATTAAAATGCCAATTTTATTATTAGGAAACAAAGATATTGATTTAATATCCGGCAAACGAAATATTACAATAAAACGTCTATGGAAACAGCCATTATATCCGGGGGACAGACTATTTTGTTATTGGAATATTTTATCTAAGGAACGTGAAAAAATATTCGAAGCCGAAGTTACAAAAGTTGAAATTCTTTCATTCAAGGAAGTCTTATCAAACTCAGAACTTCCACATAAATTAGGTTATAAAAATTCCAAAGAAATGGAAAAGGATTTAAGAAAATCCTATCCGAACAATACCAAGGATGATGACGAGTTCCAGATTTTTGAGTTTAAAAAGTTACACATTACCCAGTGGGAAGGTTCTGCAATCAACCAAAAGAATATGATAGTCAAAAAAGCTGACGTACTCTTTGACATGGGGGAATATAAACAGTCTTCATTGTGTTATCAGGCCGCATTGGAATATGATCCTGAAGATGCTCATTTGTTAAATCGTATCGGTGATAACTTAACGCGTTTGGGTCAATTTGGGGATGCCATAAAAAATTATAAAAAGGCGATTAAGGTAGAACCTGATAATGAATATCTTTATAATAACATAGCTATAGCCTACTTAAACAAGGGTGAACCGGATAAAGCACTGAAAATGAGTGATGAAGCACTTAAACTAAATTCCGAAAATACCACAATACTCTATTGGAGAGGAATCATATACGAAATGTTAAACGAATTTGATAAGGCATTAAAATACTTTGATCATGTATTGGAACTGGATGATTCTAATCCGGATGTTTGGAACGAACGTGGAACATTACTTAATATGTTGGGAAAAAGTGAAGAAGCACTATTGTCATATGACAAATCATTGGAATTATGTCTTGATGATTTTAAAGATTCAAACACATGGGCCAGTAAGGGAAATACGTTATTAGGATTACAACGTTATGAAGAAGCTATTGAATGTTACGATAATGCATTAAAAATAGATGATACCAACCTTATAATTTTAAACAATAAGGGCGTTGCATACATGGAATTAAACGATTTTCAAAATGCAATAAAATGTTTTACAAAAGTTCTGGTGATGGATCCAAGTAATCCTGATGCACAAGTATTGCAAGAGGTCTGTTTAGATTATCTGTAAGTAATGGGGGGAAACAGGTGGACAGAAGAACATTAAACAGTATAATAGTTTCTGTAATAATAATATTGATTATTGTTGTTATAGGTTCTTTCATCAGATAAAAAAAAGAAGTGGTGGTTAAAGTTTATTTCCACCGTTTTAGTTGTGGAATGAATTCGTTTAACATTTTGGTTGCTGTTTCCGTATCCATGTCGCTATTTTTTACAACTAAAGGAATACAAAATTCAATCATTTCTTCCATTGTGAAATCTTGTTTAAATTCTCCATTTTCATAGCAGAATTTGCAGTAATCTTCGTTTGTACTATTATCTTTTTCAGTACCGTAAATATCTTCTGTTAATGGCATGCCGCATGATTGACAAAATTTATTATTTTCCATGATTTTTACTCCTTCATTCTATGTTACACTTTTTTTTATTTTGTTCTAATAAGTTTTATGTAATTTTGAGATTATTGTTCAATTTGAAGAATTTTTGGTATGTGACCTACCTTTGCCAAGTACTCTCCCTTAATGACAATTACACCTTCACAATATTCAAGATAATCTTCTGCCTTCTCTAAAGAGTTATTCACTATTTCCTCATCATCATCTCCATTACCATAATTGCCTATTTTTGTTGCTAAACTGTCGCATACGCTTGCTTGTTTACCCAGAACTATTGTAGCATCCGTCTGTCCAAAACTTTTTGATGGACCTACCGTTCCGCTGGATGTGCATATTCCATATCCATTTTTTTTAGCTTTCAGTTCTAACGCTATGTTGTTTGTGAATATGCTGGTTCCCGCATATATTCCCATTATTATTTTCTTATCTGATTTTAATGCAATGTCTCCTCCATTTTCAAGAATGCTATTTTTAGTGTCGAATTTTTCAAGATATTCTAAGCATACCTGACTTATGCTTCCAGCTACTGCAGACATTGGTCCTATCTGGGCTATGTTTCCTGCTTTTGTCATTAATTCCAATATTCTGGGCGTATCTATCAAATCGATCTTTTCATAACCGTTGAATGAGGGGTTCTTATTAATCTGTTCTTGAATAATTTTCCTTTGTTTAACTATAAAATCATCAATATTCACATTCACATCACTTTTTAACAGTAAATGTGTTGAATCGATGTTAATTTCTTTTTCATACATTGTATCATTATTCTTCCCGTTTTGTCCAAAATATTAATATTATAAATATATTATTAATAAGTAACAAATATATTTAACATATTTAAATAAAGGGAGGTATTTTGTATGATGCCTAAACCAAACCAGAATAAACGTAGTGTACATGTAAACAATAATGATTACAATGCTAGGTCTTCAGAAAAGATATTGTTGGAAACCAAACCAAGTTTTTGGTTATATTCCGATAATTTTATTCTTAAAATTGTAGTGTTGTTTATATTGGTTTTCATGTTTGGTCCAATTATGGCCTTTGTATATACTTTACACGGAGAACTCGTGCAAAATTTCCGTATAGCCGTAGATAATGTGATGTTTTACACAGAAATCTTGATGTTCCTGTTAATATTGGTTGTTATAATTAAAATTATACTGGATATTCTTGATTGGAATTATACAAATTATGTGTTTACTGATTCACATATTGTTATACAAAGGGGTTTTATTCATAAAGAAAAGATTATAATGTCTTATCATAAAATTCAGGATATTGAAATCAGGCAATCAATAATTGAAAGAATTATTAGTGTTGGAGATATTATAATATATGGTGCCAATGAAGTCTCTGAAACAATTCTTGATGATATTCCTTCACCTAAAAAAGCTGAAGAAATAATCTTGTCAAGAATGAATGCTATTGGTTTTGCTAATCAAAATACCTATCAATATCAACAAAATCCATATAATCCACAAAATCAGTATCAACAAAATCCATATAATGCTCCGAACCCTCAACCACAAACACAACAACCAAATTACAATCCGCAACCAAATTATAATCCGCAACCTAACTATAATCCTCAACCAAATTATCAAACAACAAACCAACAGTATACTCAACAGACTAATTCAGGGGATAATTACATAAATGAGAAGTATATCCAACCGGTTCATGATCAAAATGATGTTCCGTATGATGATGTCTATGATGAAGATGTTATAACTCCTGAAAAATCATATGAGCATTTCGAACAAAATAATAATTATCATCCATCACAGGAAATGGACAAGGAAGAAATATTTAAAAAACATAATCAAATGTTTAAAAGACACAATAAGTAGATGAGGTATTCCATGAATAATCATGATATAATAGTGGTGGGGGCAGGACCTATTGGTTCAACATATGCATACAAAATGGCTATACAGGGCTATAATGTGGCATTGTTTGATATGAAAAATAGAATAGGTCAACCCTTGCAATGTGCAGGTCTTGTTTCTACAAATATTCACGAAACAAAAAATTTGCCTGAAGAGGTTATAATCAACAAGGTTCTGGGGGCAAACCTTTACTCGCCGGACAACACCACAATAAGAGTTTCTAAAAATGAAACGGTAGCTTACGTATTGGATAGGGTTATGTATGATAAATATTTGTTTGAACGTGCTGTTAGTGCAGGAGTAACACCATATCTGGGAGAAAGAGTGTTGGATGTTGACATTGACAATACAATTATAAAAACAGCACAACGCAAGTATTCCTCACGGTTGGTTGCAGTGGCTTCAGGTCCGACCTGTCACACATCCAGAAAGATGAATTCAAATTTAAATGAAGAATCATTTATGGGGCTTCAATATACAGTAAGAACACAACAACAGGAAACGGATTATGTTAACCTCAGCATTAAGCAGAACATACTTCCAGGTTTTCTATGGGAAATTCCAACATCTCCTTTTACTAAAAGAATGGGGGTATTTACTGGAAGTTCATATTCTGAAGCTGAAACAATATTGAATAACCAATTAAAACCGACAGATCAAATTGTTGAAAAACATAATGGAATAATACCTAAATTTAATCCCAACAAGAAAATAGTTAAAAACAACACTATCCTGTTGGGGGATGCAGCAGGACAAGTTAAGCCAACAACAGGTGGGGGATTGATTTCAGGATTTAACTGTGTTGAAATGGCAAGTATAAATTCTAACAGAATGTTTGAAGAGGAAGATAATAATTGCTTAATTGATTATGAAAAGGAATATCATAACAGATATGATAATGAATTTAAGGCACAAATAAATGTTCAAAATATCATTAAAGACATGACTGAAGATGATTTTAATTACATGTTCAATCAACTTAAAAAATACGATGTTGATAAGATTATATCAGAACATGGAGATATGGATAATCAAACTCCTTTGTTAAAAGAATTGGTGAAAACGGGAATAATCTTTAAATTAGTGCCTAAAATAGGAGTAAGGAGGCTTAAAAACATATGGAAATCACTGTAATATTGTCACAAGAAAATGAAACATTGCCTAAGGCAGAATTACTTGCAAGATTAAAAACACTTGAAATAGGTTATGAAATTCTCAACGAATATCCTGGTGTAATGGAATTGGATGTGGATGCAGGTAAGGAAAAAATAATCGAATTGGGTTCACATCTTGGATACACACACGAAATACTTTTAACTCTATCTAAAACAACACCTGAAGAACTTGAATCAGCAATTCAAAAAATAGATTGGAAAAAAGAGATTGATGATTCATTTAAGGTAAGAGTAAAAAGAATGGGCAATGGTGAAGTTGATAAAGACAAAATTGAACGAAATATTGGTGGGTACATTAAACAGGACTGTCAAATGCCTGTATCTCTTGATAATGCAGTTTACACAATCAAATTGGTTTTCACCAATCCTAAAACAGTAGTTAATGAGTTTAAGGAAGAAAGGGTTGTGGGATACAATAAAGTAATAATAACTCAGCTTTTAATAGAACAGGACAAAAGACATTTCTTTGATAATAAACCTCATAAAAGACCGTATTTCCATCCGGGGTCAATGAGTCCGAAATTGGCATTGTGCATGGTAAATCTGGCACATGTAAAGGAGGGTGATGTTGTACTCGATCCTTTCTGTGGAACAGGAGGAATACTTATTGAAGCGGGTGATTTAAACACCACACTCATAGCATCAGACTTAGAAAAATGCATGTATGAAGGAACGAAATTAAACCTTGCACATGAAGGATTTGAAAATTTTAAAGTTTACTGGGAAGATGTCAGAAAACTAAAAATCGATGAAACCGTTGATGCAGTAGCAATGGATCCTCCATACGGTATTTCAACAACATTGGGTGGGGAAGATACCAAAAAATTGTATACTGAGGCTCTTGTCGCAATAGATAAACATTTGAAAGATGATGGTCACATTTGTATGGCAAGTCCACATTACATAGATATGAATGAAGTAGTGGAGAACACTCCCCTAAAAATATTGGAACAGCATGCAATCAGGATGCATAAAAGTTTAACCAGAATAATAACTGTTTTGGCTAAGAAATAGGTGATAACCATGTTTGAAAATCTAAGAATATTAGATACTACTCTGAGGGACGGAGAACAAACGCCTGGAGTACTGATAACATCTAACGAAAAGTTAAAGATAGCATTAAAATTGGATGAACTTGGAGTTGATGTCATAGAGGCAGGTTCTGCAATAACATCAAAAGATGAGCAAAAGAGTATTAAAACAATTACTGAAAATAATTTGAATGCAGAAATTTGTAGTTTTGCAAGACCTGTAAAAATAGATATAGACACGGCAATCAACTGTGAAGTTGACAGTATTCATCTGGTAATTCCATCAAGTGATCTGCATATAGAACAAAAGTTACGAAAAACTCGTGAACAGGTTGAAGAAATGGCAGTTAATGCCACAGAATATGCAAAAAGTCATGGATTAATTGTGGAATTGTCAACAGAAGATGCTACCAGAACAAGCATTGAAGATTTGAATCAGTTGTATACCCGATGTATTGATGCAGGAGCAGACAGAATATGTGCATGTGATACAATAGGACTCTTAACCCCTGAAAGGGCTTATGAATTCTATGGGGAACTATCCAAACTAAACATGCCTTTAAGTGTGCATTGTCATAACGACTTTGGGCTGGCAGTTGCAAACACACTTGCAGCATTAAGGGCCGGGGCAACACAAGCTCACGTAACCATAAACGGCCTTGGTGAAAGGGCAGGAAATGCTTCATGTGAAGAACTTGTAATGGCAATTGAATCATTGTACAATGAACAAACACATCTTAAAACAGAATTGTTTTATGAAATATCCCAACTTGTAGAAAGAATTTCAGGAGTTACATTACAAACTAATAAAGCAATTGTTGGAGCAAATGCATTTGCACATGAATCAGGAATACATGCAGATGGTGTTCTTAAAAATTCCGATACATATGAACCTATGAAACCTGAAAAGGTGGGACATCGCAGAAGATTCATACTTGGAAAACATGTTGGAAAACATGTCATAAGTGAAAAAATTAAGGAAACCAACATAGAAGTAAATGAAGATGAATTAAACCGAATATTCGAAAGGGTTAAAAAGTTATCTGACATGGGAAAAACAGTTACTGATGTTGATTTACAGGCAATCACCGATGATATATTAAGTATATCTCCTGAAGATTCGTTAGTGCTGGAAGAATATACTACAGTATCCGGAAATCGTGTTACTCCAACCGCTTCCGTAAAAGTTAACATTAACAACAGGGAGAAAATTGCGGCCGGTGTTGGGGTGGGTCCTGTTGATGCAGCAATTGAAGCAATCCGAAAAAGTATTGAAGATACTGCTGACATTTCACTTGAAGAATACCATGTGGATGCAATTACAGGCGGAACTGATGCTCTTATTGATGTGCTCGTAAAACTTAAACATGAAGATAAGATAATCACATCCAGAAGTACTGAACCCGATATTATCATGGCAAGTGTGGAAGCTTACCTTAAAGGAGTTAATAAAATACTCACTGATAAAAAAAGAAGGTAAAATAATGCAGGATTTACAGAAAGAAGTATTATCTGAATATAACATAGTCATCCGATCATATGAAAACAATATTGTGGAGAACATACCTTCATTTCTCAATCAAATCAATGAAATAACACAATTGAATGACGAATCCATAATACAATTATTGGACTGTGATTATATTTGTGGCATGTCCCACATCAATCATGGAATTTCTCAGGCAATCAAGGCTTTTGGTGAAAATCAGAATTTCGCCAATGATAAGGGGCTGGAAATATGTGTAAGAACATCTGCACAAAAACAGATTAGTGAAGCACTTAAACTATTGGGAATAAAAAAGAAAGGAAACATAACCGTAGTTTATATTAACACCACACCAGAACAAATTAAAAAAACAGAAGAATTGCTATCAAATAGAAACGATTCACTAATTGAAGAGTATGATGATGAAAAAATAGTTAAGTCGTACTCTTTGGATAATTCTGATGATATTGTCAGTGATATCAACGAAAAGATAGCTTTACTTGCACTTAAAACCTAATTTTCAATGAAAGGTCCTCTTCTTAAATTGGAGACTTCCTTTCAAACATTTTTTTTATAAATATAATACTAAGTTCATAGTCTTGTGTCTCTTTTTTCTAAACTATGTATGTTTAATTAATTATTTTAAAAGTTATTATATACAGTTTTAACAAAAACATTTACATAGAAAGTATTCATGTTCTTCTGATTAGGGGGGGGGAATAAGTAAATGAATCATAAATTATCAATAATAATTTTAGCCACATTACTGCTCTTGTCTATCTCCGCAGTTTGTGCATCGGAAAGGGTGTCTGCAACACCTGATGACCGTTTTGCATATTACGGTTCGGACACACCTGCAGGACAAACACATTCATTTGCAATTGAAGTGGATGGTAATGTTTATTACATTAAGGATCCTGTGGCTAATAAACTGGCGTATTACAGTTTATATTTTAGACATGTCTACGACTATGATTTGGAAAAATATTCTGATAAGTTCATGCCTGACGCATTGAGTTTCGGTACTAATGGATATAATTTCTATTATAATCTAAATGAACCTGCTGATGATGAAATGTTTACTTTTCCAAATGACAAATCATTTGATTTTGAGTATGTCAATGGTCAACGTGTAGGTTACAATAATAATGCCAAGGTAATTACAAAAATCTATTATCCTGCCGGTGGGGAAATAACAGATACCTATTATTAGTATGATAATATTTTTTCATTGATTTTTTTTTTGGATAATTAATCACATGAAGTTAAGTGTAACATTGAAATATTCAATAGGGGGATGCTTTGAAATGGAAATTACTGCAGAAGAAATGAAAAAAACCATGCAAAAAATATATGACCTTCTTGATGAAGTGACTCCAGTTAACTTTGATTGCGGAGTATTATGTGGGGAAGTATGCTGTGCATATGATGAAGGTGAATATCGCAACAAGGACCTGGTTTTATATTTGCTTCCGGGGGAAGAATTGATGTATGAAGACAGCGATTATTTTGATGTATATTATATTGATCCGAAGGAATTGGATTATCCCCGCTCATGGAAGGATGATGTGTTTATTGTAGAATGTAATAATCCTCCACACTGTGACAGAAGTATTCGCCCGATACAATGCAGAACATTTCCATTAGTTCCACATATATCTAAAGATGGACAATTGCATTTGATATTGGATGAAAATGAGTTTCCATATGAATGTCCTATAATTAGGGATCATATCAAACTCAATGATGATTTTGTGCAGGTAACGTATAAAGTATGGAAAATGTTGATTTCAAATCCTAATGTGTATTCTCTGATTTTATTTGATTCAAGAAGAAGGGATAACAAAAGAAAAGGATATGAAATTGTCATATGAAATATGTTTAATCGACTAATGCAATTGTAGGAAATTTTCTTTATTTTTTGTTAATTTTCATTTTGAACATTTTGCATTTTTTCTAATTACGGCCTTTTGTACCTTTTAAAAGAATTTTATTTCTCATTTTAGGAACTTTTATAACTTTTTTTTCACTTTTTGAGAACATATTTTCATATTTTATGACACATTTAGTGAATTATACAATTTGATGTTTTCACATTATATGCATATTAATTATTCCTTAATTCAGCGAATAACTAATTAATTATTTTTAAAATTAACTATAAATAATTTATTTGTATTTTTTTATAAAAATATTCTTTTTGAAGTGGTTTTTTTTACTTTTAAAAAATTGGGGATATGTTGGTTTTAAATATCTGGATAATTTATAATTATGTTGTTTTTACTTTTTTAAATAAATATGGATGATTTTTTATTATTTTAATCATTAAAATTAGTTTATTTTTGTTTAAATTCGTTGTGCTTTTTTATTTTCTATCTTTTATTTTCTTGATTATTTTTTTGTAAATTAAATTATAAAAAAACATAAAAATATAAATCTACA
>OCTW011556579.1_pt1 | contig 13009 bp, 12 predicted proteins | sample 1539671 | NCBI WGS metagenome assembly OCTW01 (sample SAMN02144230, study PRJEB22623) | gut metagenome | biome: sheep rumen | host: Ovis aries | place: New Zealand | reverse complement strand
TTTTTTTCAATTATATTTTAAAGTTTTTATACTATTAAATTAATAATTACTATTGTATAAAAATTTTGTCAAGTGATTTAATGTATAAGAATTATAGAAAAATATTGATTTCATTAATTTTACCAATTGTTATAATTATTTTTTGGTATTTAATTACTGAAGGATTACATTTAGTAAATCCGTATATTTTACCTGGCCCAATTGAAGTTTGCACTTCTGCTTGGGATTTAATAGTATCCGGAAAACTTTTAAGAAATACTATTGATTCATTATTTAAGGTATTTGGTGGTTTGATTCTTGCGGCTGTTGTTGCAATACCATTAGGTGTTTTGCTTGGATGGTATAAAACATTGGAAGATTTATGCAGCTTTGTAATAAGTATTCTAAGGCCAATTCCACCTATTGCATGGATTCCATTTTCTATTTTATGGTTTGGTATCGGAACCGTTCCTGCAATATTCATTATCTTTATGGGTTGTGTTTTCCCGATTCTAGTTTATACAATTGATGGGGTTAAAAGAACAGATAAGGTCTTGATTGAATCTGCTCAAACTTTAGGTGCCAGTGATAGGAATGTTCTCACCCGTGTTGTTTTACCGTCAGTTTTCCCAAATATTGTATCCGGACTTAAAGTGGGTGTAGGTATCGCTTTAATGTGTACCATTTCTGCAGAGATGATTGGTTCAAGCTCTGGTTTAGGATATATGATCTTACAGGCTACCAGTCGTTTTGATCCAGGTACAACCGTTGTCGGTATGATTGTAATTGGTTTAATTGGTTTAATTTTAGATTATGTTTTCGGATTGGCCGAAAAAAGAATATTCTGGTAGGTGTAGTAGATGGCAATTGAAATTAAAAATATTAATAAATCTTTTGAGGGTAAAAAGAAAAATTTATCAGTATTAAAGGATATTAATTTAAAAATTGAGGATGGAGAATTGGTTTGTCTTCTAGGTCCATCCGGATGTGGAAAAACCACTCTCTTAAGATTAATTGCAGGTTTGGATCAACCTACCTCCGGTGAAATTATTGCAAATGGGGAAGTTGTCAAAAAACCGTCCGGAGACAGGGCAGTTATTTTCCAACAATATTCATTGTTCCCATGGTTGACTGTGCTTCAGAATGTTACTTTTGGTTTGGAGATGACAAAAAAAGGTTCAAAAGAAGAAAACATCGCTGCCGCAGAAAGATATCTCACAAGTGTTGGATTAATTGACTTTAAAGATAGCTATCCTCACGAACTTTCAGGTGGTATGAAACAAAGGGTTGCAATTATCAGGTCCCTGCTTAATCATTCACCAATCTTACTTATGGACGAACCGTTTTCTGCATTGGATATGCAAAATAGGCATAACCTTCAAGAGCAGTTGATTGGAGTTTGGAAAAGATTTGAAAATACAATTGTTTTTGTTACTCACGATGTTGATGAGGCAGTTTATCTCGCAGATAAAATTGTAATACTTGACAAAAATCCTGGAAGAATCAACAGAATTGTCGAAGTAGATATTGAAAGGCCAAGAAAAAGAGATTCAAAAGAGTTCATTGCTCTTCAGGAATCCATTGTTGACGAATTAGATATGGGAGAATAATAGCTTATAATTTAGCTATTAATGTTCCATAATTTCCATTTTTTATACCTTCGTACACGTAGTCCAAAGATTTTAAAATAGAATTTTCCAATTCATTTCCTTTTGCAAGATAAGCTACAATGGCGGAGGACAAATTACAACCTGTACCATGCAGGTTTTCTGTTTTTATTAATTCTTGTTTTTTTATGGTGATGTTGTTGTCAATATTGATTGTATTGATGCCATCCAGGTGACCTCCAGTTATGATATTATCACATTTTATCTTTTTAGAGGCCTTTATCGCATCTTCTTTTGTTTTAATTTCAAAATTGGTTAATTTTTCTGCTTCTGCAATATTTGGTGTTGTAAGGATAGCTTTTGGAAGCAGATATTTGTTCAAGGCTATTGCAATGTCTTCTTTTGTCAGGTCTCCTCCTGAAGTTGCAACCATAACTGGGTCAACCACTGCTTTTAAATCATATTCCTTAATTTTTTTAGAAACCAATTTGATTATATCAGGGGAATACAGCATTCCAGTTTTTATAAATTCGATTTCATATGAATCCAAAACGGAATCGATTTCCTCTTCGATGTATTCTGGAGAAATCGGTTGTGTTGAAAAGAATTTAAATGGATTTTGAGCAGTAAGTGCAGTTACAATCCCACATCCATAAACTCCAATGGCCTGAAATGTCTTTAAATCAGCAAAGACTCCCGCACCTCCTGAAGGATCAACTCCTGCAATGGACATTACAATCATCTAATCATTCCTTGTTACTTTTAGCCTTTCACTTCCACGGAAAGACTCGACATTCACTTTAAGTTCCTTTAGGTATTTTCTGGTGTGGGTTTTCTCACCGTGAATCATGATTTCACCTAAATCTTCTGCAGTGTTGACGTCAAGTGCCATGAATAGTGAATCGTGTACTTGAGGATTCAATTTTTTCCTTTCAGCTGCTTTAACATGCTCTTTATAACTGAAACCTTCAAATTTGGTATGTATTCCCATTGGTTTCATTATTATCATATTGGTTCCACCGCCTTTTGATGGAACAATGATGAAATCTAATGTTTTTGACGCTTCAATTAACATTGCAATATTTGTTTTACCGATTAAAGGAACGTCAGATGGAACGATAATGATTTTTTTAGCTTTCCCTTTACAGTATTTCATTGCCTGGGTCAATGCTTTGTTTAAATTGGAATCCTCATTTTCCAAAATGGTTTCCAGATTAAGGCTTTCGGCGTATCTTAATACATCTTCATCCCTGCTGATGATGAATATTTTATCAACATATTTTTTTAGGGTATCAGTAACGTCTTGAAGCATTACTTTTAATAGTTTTTCTCTTTCTTTTTCAGATAAAAAGGGAGATAAACGAGTTTTAGCATTTTTGAATTTACTCACGGGAATTATTGCATATATGTCGTCCATTAAAATCACTTAGTATGTTTTAGCTATCAATGCAATGTATTTAGCGTCATTGTCACTTGCTATGCATTTGCCTTCAGACACTTCTTCCTGGATACCTAGGATATCATAACCTGTTTTTTCTTCGATTTCTTTTCCGATTGTTTCATCGCCGCACCAGTAGAATTTAACGACATTGCCTGCTTCAACAAGTTCAGGAATTTCATCAAGGTCTTCAGTGAATTTGACATGTTCCTCTTGGAAATTCCAAGCTGAGGATGAAAGGTTTTCGGTTGTTTTATCCAATAACTCAATTACTGAATCTGCGAGATTATCATCTAAAGGAAGTTCAATTTTTTCTTCAACATCTCTTTGCATGGCTATTGTGATGTTGTTTTCAAGGTCTCTTGGACCTAATTCGAGTTTAATAGGGGTTCCTTTCAATTCCCAATCATTGAATTTTTTACCTGGCCTGATGTCTCTGTCATCAAGTTGCACTCTCAAGCCTTTGGATTCTAATTGTTCCTTGATTTCATCACATTTAGCTAAAACTTCTTCTTTTCCTTTTTTGAATAGAATTGGAATAATGGTTACTTGATTTGGTGATACTTTTGGCGGTAATCTGAGACCTTTGTCATCCCCATGTATTCCAATGACTGTTGCAATAACTCTATCGGATAATCCTGCACAGGTTTGATAGACTAATTTGTGTTCTCCATCCTTATCTTCAAAGGTAATGTCGAATGTTTTTGCAAAAGTTTGGCCTAAATTGTGTATTGTACCAACCTGCAAGGTTTTTCCATTTGGCATGATTGCATCAAATGCCATGGTGTAGTCTGCGCCAGGAAACTTGTCCCATTCAGGTCTTTTGGAAATCAAATATGGAATTCCTAAATCGTCAAAGAACTCTTTATATATTTCAATGAAGTCTTGGATTTGCTCATCGGATTCCTCTTTGGTTGCGTGTGCAGTATGTGCTTCCTTAAATGTGGTTATTTCTCTTACACGAATTAAAGGCCTAGTATGTTTTGTTTCATATCTGAATGTATTTACAATCTGATAATATTTGATTGGTAAGTCAATATGTGTCCTGATCCATAATGCATACATAGGATAAATTGCGGTTTCACTGGTTGGCCTTAAGGCTAGTTGTTCATTCAATTCAGTCTGACCGCCTTTTGTAATCCAGTATACTTCATCTTCAAATCCTTTTACATGTATTCCTTCCTTTGCAAGTTCTGTTTCTGGAATGAGCATTGGGAATAGGACTTCTTCGTGGTCCTTATCTAATAATTTTTTAATAATTGCCATTGTGTGTTTCCTTATCTGAAAACCATATGGCATCCATATAGCCATTCCTTTAATAGGATATCTTGAATCAGTAATATTTGCTTGCTCTAAAATATCATGAAACCATTCGTCAAAATTTTCCACCATATCACCTAATAATTTTTTATAATATTAATTAATTTGTTCTTAATGACTATTAAATCTATTTAAAAGAAAGTTATTTATAATTACTAATGCAATATATAGGAATGTATAATTAAATTTTAGGAGATATTATGAGCAATAGGAAAATACAAATGCCTCGTGAAGTTTACATTGACCCGGGGGTTATTAAGGATACTGCGGAAATTTGCACATCCCTACATTTGGATAAGAAGATTTTAATTGTAACTGGGGAACATACTTATGATATAGGTGCTAAACCAGTAATTGAAAGCCTTGAAAAGGATAATATTGATTATGAGGTAATCAAAGTTAATAATGCATCTGAAGAATCAATTTCTGAAGTCGAAGAATTAATCACCGATGACACAACTGTTTTGGGTGTTGGCGGTGGTAAAGTCATTGATGTGGCTAAGTTATCCTCATTCAATCAGGGAGTCTATTTTGTTTCCATGCCTACAACCGCTTCACACGATGGTATTGTATCTCCTTTGGCATCAATAAAAAATCCTAATACATCCATATCCGTTACTGCCCACTCTCCAATTGCAGTTATTGCAGACTCAGAAATACTTGCACAATCCCCTTTCAGATTACTGGCAGCAGGTTGTGCAGATTTGATTTCAAACTTTACAGCGATTAAGGATTGGGAATTGGCACACAGGCTCAAAAATGAATCATTCAGTGAATCAGCGGCTGCATTATCAATAATGTCTGCCCATTTGATTACAGACAATATTGCGAACATCAAGCCAAATCTGGAACCTAGTGCCCGTATTGTTATGAAATCACTGTTCAGTGGAGGAATGGCAATCAGTATAGCGGGTTCATCAAGGCCGGCAAGCGGATCTGAGCATCTTTTCTCACATGCTCTGGATAAGATTCTGGATAAGCCTGCATTGCATGGGGAACAATGTGGTATAGGTACAATAATGATGATGTACCTTCATGGAGGCGATTGGAGGGCTATTCAAAATGCATTGAAGGCAGTTCAAGCCCCAACCACTGCTGCAGAAATTGGCGTTAGTGAAGATGAAATAATTGATGCTTTGGTAATGGCTCATAAAATCAGGCCTGAAAGATATACAATTTTAGGAGATAATGGAATTTCAAAAGACGCAGCTTATGAATTAGCTTACAAAACTGAGGTGATTTAATGATAACATTAATTGGAAAAGATTTAGCAAAAAAAGGTCAGGAATTTGTTTTTCTAGGACCTGCTGATGAATGTGAAAATTGCAGGTTTAAATCATCTTGTGTTGGCAACTTGGAAATCAATAGGAAATATGTTGTCACCGATGTAAGAGACAACGAACAGAAATGCCCTATTCATGATGAAGGTATTGTAATTCCTGTTGAAGTTGATAGAGCTAAAATTGACTTGTTAACAACTTCCAAAAATATTTTTGAAGGATCAACATTTACATATAATGCTCCTGATTGTGATGAAAAATGTGATTTCCATGATTTATGTTTCCCTGACGGATTAATGGAAAATGATAAGTGCATTGTTTTAAACAATGATGGAAAACATAAGGAAGAATGTAAAAAAGGTTATAAACTTAATAAACTTACTTTAGGATTTGTGATATAATGAAAAGCGCTAGCAGTAACAGTTCTAGTAAAAAAAATGCAGGTTATAAAGCTGCTGAATATGTAAAAGATGGTATGGTTTTAGGACTTGGAACAGGTTCAACAACTCATTTTTTCATAGAAAAAGTAGGTATGAGAATTAAAGAAGAGGGAATTAATGTTTTAGGAATTCCGACATCATTCCAATCATTATTAATTGCTAAAAAATGGAATATCCCAATTACCACTCTTGAAGAGCATGATATAGATTTATCTGTCGACGGTGCTGATGAAGTGGACTCCGAATTTAATTTGATTAAAGGAGGGGGTGCAGCACACACTAAGGAAAAAATTGTTGATTATGCTGCAAAAGAATTCATAGTCATTGTTGATGAATCCAAATGCGTAGAAGAATTGGGCAACTTCCCAGTACCTGTTGAAGTGTTGCCTGATGCATCCAGATTGGTCATGCAGGCTCTTGAAGATATGGGAGCAACTTGTGAAATCAGAATGGCTCAAAGAAAGGACGGTCCTGTAATAACTGACAACGGGAACTTTGTCATTGACGCAAAATTCGACAAGATTGAATCTCCAGCTCATTTGGAAATTGACTTAAACGCAATTCCAGGGGTTGTTGAAAACGGCATATTCTCTCAAATGGTTGATAAGGTCATTGTGGGTACAGAAGACGGAACCAAAGAATTATAGGTGATTTTATGCCAATCCCTCGTGGTGGCGGAATGCCATTATATGATTTAAAAGATTTGGGTTATAAAGTTGCAATTATATTTGGGGTTTTAATCGTAATCTATGGCGTTTTATGGTTGCTTGCTGAGTTAGGCGTAATTCCAGCTATTGCATTTGCAATATTTCCACAAATAGTTCTTATTCTAATTGGAATATTTATTATATATGTGGCTTTTGATCGTAAAAAGAAATATTACTAATTTTTTTAAAAAAGAAAAAATAAAAGAGATTTTTTTTAATCTCTTTATTTAATTGTTATTTTTGGTTTGACTGTTTTTGCATTGTAGTATTTACTGCCGGAAAATTTAACTACTGCAGTGTATTTGCCTTTTTTAGTTAATTTGGTGATTTTAAAGGTAGCTTTACCTTTAGCATTTGTAGTGGCCCTGTAGGTTTTTCCTTTAATTTTAAGGGTCACTTTTGCTTTTTTAAGGTATTTGCCTTTGTTTGTTTTTAAAGTAATAGTGTACTTTTTAGTTTTTGTTTTAGCTTTAAAGGTCTTTTTAGTGGCAGTTAATTTAGGGGTTGCTTTTTTAACCACAACATAAACTTTTACATTTTTTGCAGCTTTATATTTGTCATCTCCTGCAAATTTAAGGGTTGCAGTATATTTTTTTGGAGCCAAATTGGTTAATGAGAATGTGGCTTTTCCATTTTTGTCAGTGGTTGTGTAAAAAGTTTTAGAATTAATGGTGAGACTGACTTTTTTACCTGCTAAAACATTTTTATTTGCATCTTTTAAGGTAAATACTAATTTTTTAGCAACATTAAAAGTTTTAGTAACTTTGGATGCAGTAATTGCAGTTGCTATTTTTTCAAGATTGATTGTAGCTGAAGTGGTGGAACTTACAAAATTACTTTTGGCATTGTATGTGAATGTTGCTGTGTTTTTTCCATATCTTGCAGTAATATCAAATGATGCTACACCGTTTGAATCGGTTTTTGCAGTGTAGTTTACGCCGTTCAATGTTAAAAGGACATATTCATTGTATATTGCATTTCCATTACCATCTGTTAATGTAACTTCAATTGTGCCTTCTGTTGAATTAAATGTGATGTCTTCAGCAACAAGGACTGTGGTGGTATTGGTACTGTAAAGGCCGATTACATTTTCTGCATCTTGGAATTTATTGTCTGCTTGTGCAATAAATTCTCTAAATGTTGGTGGGAATGGGTAATACATAGCTGCTGGTGGATAATTGTTGGTTCCAATAGTTACGTTATAATATCCTCCGCCAAGTAAGAAGTATAATCTTCCCGCACCTATGGTGTTGTTAAATATTGATTCTTCTCCTGATCCGTATGCAGTAATTGCGCTGATTTTATAATTGTTTATAGTGTTTTCATAAACGGTGTGACCTTTGGAATGCATTAAGTAGATTCCTTCTTTTGCGCCGTTAATTATGTTGTTGTATATGATTACATTAGGTCCGGTTCCATGTCTTACATCAATACCGTGATTTACAGCGTTGGTAATTGTATTGCTCATGATTGTGGTATTTGCTGAACCGAAGTTCATGATACCTGTAGTGTATACATCGTGAATGGTGTTGTTGGCCACAAGTCCGTTAGGTGAACTTCTTAAAAAAATACCCCATGATGCACCAGTAATATCTAAGTTGACTACAGAGATTTTTTTGTTTTTCTCAACATGCAATCCAACAGTCTTATATTCTTCGGTATTGGTGGTTGCTTTTGTAGTATCATAACCAGGATATTGTGCAACAATATTTAAATCGCTTACAACTGCTCCAGTAGTGTTGACAATGTATAATACAGCATATTCTCCAATTGCATATCCTCCATCTTCGGTAGTTTTCCTAATTTTTTCAGGCACATTTGCAGAATTAACATTATTGTATCCAATTAAAGTAGCGTTATTTCCTATAATCTTAATGTTTTTATCCGCATAAATTGAAATGTCATTGAATACCGCATTTTCCTCAAATGATAATGTGTCACCATCAGCCATGGAGTCAATGATTCCTTGGATTTCACTTCCAGTCATTCCACTGGTTACAGTGTATGTGGTTCCGGTAGGATTTAAGATTGCAGCATAATCTGGATTAACTGCAACCGGTGTCGCAATGTCTGCTGCAGGTGTGTAAGAAATATCGCTTGAACTGCTGTCGGTGTAAGTTCCGATAATGTCAGTGGCTGATTGGTAAATGCTGTTAGCTTGTGCTACAAAGTAGACGAAAGTTGGTGGGAATGGTAAATTATCTAACTTGAATGTATTTTCTTCAATATTGATGTCATAGTATCCTCCACCGAGCAAAATACCAATTCTGGATTTTTGCAATGTGTTATTGGAAATGGTAATTTGTCCTGATCCATAACAGGTAATTGAACTTGTAGTACAATTAATAATTGTGTTCCCGGTTGCAGTATGTCCTTTTGAATGCATTAAGTAGATTCCTTCTTTGGATCCGACAACTTTGTTGTTTATAATTTGGACATTAGGTCCGGTTCCGTGTCTTGCATCAATTCCATGGTTTTTAGCATTAATCACTTCGTTGTTTGCAATAAGAGTTCTTGCGGATCCAAAGTTCATAATACCGATTGCTTCTTGATTTTTAATTGTATTGTCAGTTATAGTTCCATCTGCACAGGATTGTAAATAGATACCCCAATATCCTCCATCTATTGTTGACTTTTCAATAGTTAGGTTATTTGCTTGGGTAGCAAATACTGCTGCCTGTCCGTAAGCCGGATTTTGTCCGACAATGGTTAATCCTTTAATCACTACATTGGTTGTATTGACGATATACAATGTTGCATAGTTTCCTATTCCATATCCTCCAGATTGGGTTGGTGTAGTGATTTTATTTGGAGTAGTATTTACATTTGGATTTTCATATCCAATCAATTCCGCTCCGTTTCCGTTGATTGTAATGCTTTTGTCTACATATATACTTATATTGTTATATGTTCCTTCTTTGAAGTTTAAAGTATCTCCATCTTTCATATTATTGATGGTACTTTGGATAGTTTCACTATCTGCACCAGCATTAATATCATAGCTGGAAGATAACTTTGTATCTTCTGTACTTTGAATAATATCACTTACATCTGAGCTTTCTTGTAATTCCAATACATCATCTACAGTTGTAATGTCGGATGTATCTTCTGCAAATACAACTGATGAGCTTAAAATTATTGCGAAAACTAAAAATGTAGTTATAAACAAACTCTTTTTGTCCATAAAATCATCTTTTTAATTTTTTGTCGCAATTGCTTATAGCTTTTTCATCGATAAGCAATTATGTATATATTGTATTTTGAAATATTTAAACTAATTTTTTATAACATTGTTAATGCATATTAAATTGTGTAATAACAATTATTTTATCTTTTTAATTAATTTAAAAAAGTTTATATTAGTTAAATGTAAATATAATTAATATTAATCAATAATAAATTGATGTTACTTTGTAAGTTATTTTAGTTTATTTTGATTAAAAAGTAATTGAGGGTTTATATATGAATAAAAAGATAATTATTCTTTTTTTCATATGTTTAATTAGTTTATTGTTGGTTTTGCCTATAAATGCGACTGATATTAACAATAATAATTTGACTTCACATAGTGATTCATACCAAATTACGGATGAGATGTCCAACGATGATATTCAAATGATGTTCGATACTGCAAATGATGGAGATACATTTGAATTCAATTCAAAGGAATACAATAACATCTCTTTGGTAGTGGACAAAAAATTAAATATAGTTTCTAGCAGGAATAGTGTTGTTCATACTTCAGGAGCTGTGAACAGTAAGGCTGAAGACTTAGGAATAGACAAAACCTTCGGATTTTACTTTACAAGCAATAGTAGTGGAAGCATTTTATCTGGAATAACCATAATATCCACTTTAAGCGATTATGGTGTCATTGTTGACGGGTCAGACAATTCAAAGATTATCAATAATGTCATAACAGGTGGCAAAAAAGCAGGAATGTTGGTTAAAAATTCAGATAATGTGACTGTAAGCTTCAATTCCATTTCAAAATCAGCAGGTGACGGACTTCAATTGAAGGATGTTGGGTTCAGTTCAATAAAGAATAATACTATTTCCCATAATGGTCGTTCAGGAATCGAAACTTCCAATATAAACAACAATAGTATTTTCTACAATGACATTCATCACAATGTGCTGAATGGTATAACCTTGCAGAATAAATCTTCTGGAAATTTAATTAAGCATAATAATGCTTATGAAAATCTTAATGGGATTTTAATCAATTCGACATCAAGTTTTGATATTATAAATGCAAATTCATTCACTAGTAATCGTAGAAATCCATCAATTACGGAAACAGGTGGAGTCTATGAGACAGGAAATGGTATTTTATTTGGTTCTGCATTTAAAACATTAAGTGAAAAAGTCCCTGGAAGACTTGAGGTCAAATATAATGTTTTGGCACATAATGAAATGTATCAGGCCAAAAACAACCCTGAATTGCCAGTATTTAAATTGGGAGACAACTGGTTTGACTCAACTGATGATTCAAACACTTTTGTTTGTCCAATGCTACTTGCAGGAATAATGAAAATGGGAACAATATCTGTCAAAAATGGTATTGGTCTTCAGATGTATGATACAAAAGGGGAAGCCGTAAAAGAGTTCGGAACCTTTGATACAACTGTCAATGTTGATGGAAATCGGTATACAGCAAAATTTGTAAATGGCAGAGCTACTGTTGAAGCGAACTTGGATCCAGATAAGGAATATGATATTGAAGTGATGGTTGGTGGCCAACCTGTAAAATATAGGTACAAATCTGCATCTGGGGAAAAAGATGACAATTCAGACTCCCAAACATCAGATAATCAAGATGGTAGAAAAGGAATGTCTGGTTCAAGCGATTATCCATTAGCTGAATCCTCACAAGGGGGCACAGCTAAAGGTAACGGTAACCTACAAAATGGAACTTCAAACAGTGCCCATTTTGCTAATTCAGATAAATCTGGAGTTTATGGAACAAACGCTTCTGGGACTTTTCAGGATTCGTCTGATAATGGAGAAAGTGCATTAACCAATGGAGACATTGATGCGGGAGATGCAAGCGATGGTGAAGTATCTGAAGAAGGAAAAGCATATGAATTAGTTCCTCCAAGCAAAATTTCAAAAGAAATAACCGATACCTCAGGACTTGTAGTGTTAAGCATTGTCTCTGTTATGGGAATGTTGATTTACGGGTACTGGCGTAAAGAGGATTATGACTAAAATTTTTCTTTCTTTTTTTTCTTTTATTTTATTAACTCGTTTTTACAAATTATCTATTGATGACAGTAAAATCTTTTTCTTTTAAAATTGATACTAACAAAAACTTTGAAATCATTGACATCACCTCAAAAATAAATGAACTGATTGACATGGGGGAAGGAATAGTCTCAATTTTCTCTAAACATTCAACCTCCGCAATCGTTGTCAATGAAAACGAGTCTGGCCTTTTGAACGATTTCGAATTCATGCTTGATAATCTGGTTTCAGACAAATTCAGCTACCAACATGACAGAATTGATAATAATGCAAGGTCACACTTGAAATCATTTTTACTTTCTTCAAGCGAATGTTTGCCTATTAAGAATGGAAATCTTGACTTAGGTACATGGCAATCAGTTTTTTTCATAGAATTAGATGGGCCAAGACATGGCAGAACAGTAACTTTGACAATGGTTGGTGAATAATTGAAGAAATGGACAATAATTTTGATAGCTATTATAATTATATTATTAATTTTGATATTACTTTTCAATAATTATGATGCTTCTCCTGTTGTGAGCAATTACTCGCAAACTGAAGTTCAAATGAGAAAATTGTGGTATTAAAAAAAGAGTTAATGAATTCATTTGTTAATGAATTCAATTTCAAATGCTATTACAGGATAATCTAAGGTAAAATTGGTAATTACTTCAGGTGACACTTCACCGAAGAATCCTTTGATTGTACCTGATTGTGATTCTCCTTCCACATCAGCTACCCTACCTTCAATGAAGGTCTTGTTTTCACTGTCAGATATTTCCATTGAATAGCCTAAATTGCTTAAAACGCTTGTTACAACGGATTTGATTTCAGTAAAGTTAGCAGTTGAGTGGCAAATTAATGCAGCTAATTTTTTAGAGGAAACTGTTTTATTTTCTTTGGTTTCATCCAAGTATAAAACATCACCGATTTCAAATATTTTTTGAGGCAAGTCTTCATGCTTGTTGTCCTCTAAAAATTCCATTAAAGAATTTATTAAACTGGTTCT
>OCTW011615848.1_pt1 | contig 13015 bp, 7 predicted proteins | sample 1539671 | NCBI WGS metagenome assembly OCTW01 (sample SAMN02144230, study PRJEB22623) | gut metagenome | biome: sheep rumen | host: Ovis aries | place: New Zealand | reverse complement strand
TTTCAAATAATGAACAAATAGCGGAAATATACATCATAAAATGAAATAAAATATTTAAAAACTTGCAAAATGGTATTGACAATTCAAAAATCACGGTAGTATAATAGGACACATAAATTTGCAGAGAGGAAGAAGTCATATGTTTCAGCAAAAGAACACACGGTTCAAATCCGCGCTGTATTCTCCGCGCTTTGAGCACGATAACTGCGGTATAGGAGCGGTAGTCAACATTAAGGGTAAAAAATCGCACGATACCGTCGAGAACGCTCTGACTATCGTTGAAACCCTTGAACACCGTGCAGGCAAGGACGCCGAGGGCAAGACCGGCGACGGCGTCGGTATTCTGCTCCAAATCAGCCACACTTTCTTTAAGAAAGCGGCAGAAAAGCTCGGTATAAAGCTAAAGAATGAGCGTGATTACGCTGTGGGTATGTTTTTCTTTCCGCAAAACGAGCTCAGGCGCAATCAGGCGAAAAAGATGTTTGAAATTATCGCCGCCAAGGAGGGGCTTAATATCCTCGGCTGGCGTGAGGTTCCCCACAACACAAACGCAATCGGCCGGCGCGCACTCGACTGTATGCCGAACATTCAGCAATGCTTTATAGAGCGTCCGGATGGCGTGAGAAAAGGGCTTGATTTTGACCGCAGGCTCTATGTCGCTCGCAGAATTTTTGAGCAGAGCAGCGAGGATACATACGTAGTTTCGCTTTCCTCGCGCACAATAGTTTACAAGGGAATGTTCCTTGTAGGCGATTTGCGAAATTTCTTCCCCGATTTGCAGGATAAGGATTTTAAGAGCGCGATCGCGCTTGTACATTCGCGATTTTCAACCAATACAAACCCGAGCTGGGAGAGGGCACATCCCAACAGAATGATAGTCCATAACGGCGAGATTAACACAATCCGCGGCAATGCCGACAAAATGCTTGCGCGCGAGGAAAATATGCGTTCGGAGCACCTGAAGGGCGATTTGGACAAGGTAATTCCCGTGGTAAACGCCGAGGGCTCTGACTCCGCAATGCTCGACAACACGCTTGAATTTCTTGTAATGAGCGGAATGCCCTTGCCGCTCGCGGTGATGATAACAATTCCCGAGCCGTGGGACAGAAACAATACGATTTCGCGCAAGAAGAAGGATTTTTACCAGTATTACGCGACGATGATGGAGCCGTGGGACGGTCCTGCTTCAATCCTTTTCTCCGACGGTGATATTATGGGTGCTGTGCTCGACCGAAACGGCTTGCGCCCGTCAAGATATTACATCACGGACGATGAAAATTTAATTCTCTCATCAGAGGTAGGCGCGCTTGAAATTCCTGCGGAAAAGGTAGTCGCAAAGGACAGACTTCGCCCGGGAAAAATGCTTCTTGTGGACACCGTCAAGGGCGAGCTTATCAGCGACGATGAAATTAAGGAGCATTACGCTTCAAAGCAGCCCTACGGCGAGTGGCTCGACAGCAATCTTGTAAGGCTTAAGGACTTGAAAATTCCGAATTTAAAAGTTGACGAGCACCACCGCGCCGAGCGCAAAAAGCTGCAAAAGGCGTTCGGCTATACACGCGAGGACGTTATGACCTCAATTCTGCCAATGGCACGCGACGGCTCGGAGCAGATTGCCTCAATGGGTACAGACAGCCCTGTTCCGCCGCTTTCAAAGGTCAATCAGCCGCTGTTTAATTATTTCAAGCAGCTTTTCGCTCAGGTAACAAATCCTCCGATTGACGCACTCAGGGAGGAGGTTGTGACCTCGACCACAGTGTACCTCGGAGAGTCGGGAAATATTCTTGAAGAAAAGCCCGAAAACTGCAAGGTTTTGAAGGTTCACAATCCGATTTTGTCGTCAACAGACATTCTAAAATTAAAAAACATCAGGGAACGCGGTTTTAAATCAGCCGTAATCCCAATGCTGTACTATAAAAACACCTCGCTCAAAAAAGCGGTTGAAAAAATGTTTTTAAATGCCGACAAGGCGTACCGCGAGGGAGCGAATATACTGATACTCTCCGACAGGGGAGTTGACGAAAACCACCTTGCGATTCCGTCGCTTTTGGCGGTTTCCGCTCTTCATCAGCACCTTGTCGTTACCAAGCGCAGAACATCGCTCTCCATCGTTCTCGAAAGCGGAGAACCGCGCGAGGTTCACCACTTCGCGACTCTCCTCGGCTACGGCGCGACGGCGGTAAATCCGTACCTCGCGCAGGAGACTATCCACGAGCTTATCCACGACGATTTGCTCGACAAGGACTACTACGCGGCTGTTGACGATTACAATAACGCGGTAATTCACGGCATTGTAAAAATCGCCTCAAAAATGGGTATTTCCACAATCCAGTCCTATATGGGCTCTCAGATTTTCGAGGCAATCGGACTTAGCAGCGAGGTTATCGACAAATACTTTACAGGTACGGTCAGCAGAGTAGGCGGCATTACAATTAAGGATATTGAGGATAATGTCGAAAAACTCCACACCGCCGCGTTTGATCCGCTCGATTTGGAAACAAATTCAGAGCTTCCCTCAAACGGAACCCACAAATACCGTAGCGGCAAAGAGGAGCACCTCTACAATCCGCAGACGATTCACGCGCTGCAGGCGGCAACGCGTACAGGGAGCTACGATTTGTTCAAGCAGTACACAAAGCTGTTGAATGAAGAGATGAGCGCGGTCAGCCTACGCGGTCTGCTCGACTTTAACTTCGCCGAAAGCCCTGTTCCGATTGACGAGGTAGAAAGCGTTGACGAAATTGTAAAACGCTTTAAGACCGGCGCGATGAGCTACGGCTCAATCTCTCAGGAAGCGCACGAAACCTTGGCTCTCGCGATGAATATGCTCCACGGCAAGTCAAACTCAGGCGAAGGCGGCGAAAGCCCCGAACGCCTGGCGACAAAAGGAACAAAGGAAAACCGCTGCTCGGCGATTAAGCAGGTAGCCTCGGGACGGTTCGGCGTTACCAGCGAATATCTCAATTCTGCCGATGAAATTCAGATAAAAATGGCGCAGGGCGCAAAGCCCGGCGAGGGCGGACATCTTCCCGGAAGCAAGGTGTATCCCTGGATTGCAAAGACAAGGCACTCTACACCCGGCGTGTCGCTTATTTCACCGCCGCCGCACCACGATATTTACTCAATCGAGGACTTGGCGCAGCTCATTTATGACCTAAAAAACGCCAATAAAAACGCGCGTATTTCCGTAAAGCTGGTATCAGAATGCGGAGTGGGAACGGTAGCCGCAGGCGTTGCCAAGGCAGGCGCGGGAGTAATACTGATTTCCGGCTATGACGGCGGAACAGGCGCGGCTCCGAGGAGCTCGATTTACAACGCTGGTCTGCCGTGGGAGCTCGGACTTGCCGAGGCCCACCAAACTCTGATTATGAACAACCTAAGAAATAAGGTCGTAATCGAAACCGACGGCAAGCTGATGACCGGTCGCGACGTCGCAATCGCGGCAATTCTCGGCGCGGAGGAATTTGGATTTGCAACCGCTCCGCTTGTTACTATGGGCTGCGCTATGATGCGCGTGTGCAATCTCGACACCTGTCCGTTCGGCGTGGCAACACAAAATCCCGAGCTGAGAAAACGCTTTGCAGGCAAGCCCGAGTATGTCGTAAACTTTATGCGGTTTATAGCTCAGGATTTAAGGGAATATATGTCAAGGCTCGGCGTACGCACACTTGACGAGCTTGTCGGAAGAACCGATTTATTAAAGCAAAAGGAAAATCTATCCGAAGCTGAAAGCAAGCTCGATTTATCGTCGATTCTGAGTACGAATTGTACTGAGAAAATCAACTATAACTCAAAAAGCCTTTACGATTTTAAGCTATATGAAACGCTTGACGAACGCGTTTTGGAAAAGGAATTTGATCTGACAAGACCGGCAAAGCAAAAAGTTGAAATTCAGGTAAAGAACACAGACCGTTCTCTCGGAACTGCCTTCGGTTCAGAGCTTACAAAGCACTTCGGCTCTGCTCTTAAAGACGACACCTACACCGTAAAGTGCAGCGGTTCGGGCGGACAGAGCTTTGGCGCGTTCATTCCAAAGGGCTTAACGCTGGAGCTTTCCGGCGACAGCAACGACTACTTCGGCAAAGGTCTTTCGGGCGGCAAGCTCATCGTTTATCCGCCTGACAATTCAAAATTCAGCGCGGAGGAAAATATAATAATCGGCAACGTTGCCATGTACGGAGCGACAAGCGGTAACGCGTACATCAACGGCGTTGCTGGCGAGCGTTTTTGCGTCCGCAACTCAGGCGCGACAGCGGTTGTAGAGGGAGTGGGCGACCATGGCTGTGAGTATATGACAGGCGGCTGCGTGCTCGTTTTGGGAAGAACAGGCAAGAACTTCGCTGCCGGTATGTCAGGCGGAGTTGCCTACGTTTTTGACGAACACCACCACCTCTACCGCAGGCTTAACAAGGAGCTTGTTGAGTGTACAGAGCTAACCGAGAAAGGCGATATTGAAAAAGTTAAGGAGCTTCTTAACGCGCACGTAAAGGCGACAGGCTCAGGTAAGGGCAGGAGAATACTTGATAATTTCAGCGAATATCTGCCGCTTTTCAAAAAGATAATTCCGTATGATTATAAGCGAATTACCGAGGAAATTGCCGACGGAAAGGCTCGCGGTCTCAGCGCGGAGCAGGCAGAAATTGCCGCTTTTGACAAACTGGTAAAGGAGGAGCATTAATGGGAAAGCCTACAGGATTTATGGAATACGAGCGTGAGGAAGCCCGTGCCTTCTCCGTAAAAGACAGAATCAAAAATTTTAACGAGTTTCACACGCCTTTAAGCCTTGATGAGCAAAAAAAACAGGGCGCGAGATGTATGGAGTGCGGAGTACCGTTTTGCCAGTCGGGGCTTAATATCGGCGGAATGATAAGCGGCTGTCCGCTCAATAACCTGATTCCCGAGTGGAACGATTTGCTTTTCCGCGGCTCAATGGAACAGGCTTATCAGCGGCTCAGGCTAACAAATAATTTCCCCGAGTTCACCTCACGAGTATGCCCTGCGCTGTGCGAAAAGGCATGCACCTGCGGCGCGAACGGCGACGCTGTTACTGTCAGAAATAACGAATATATGATTGTCGAGATAGCTTATGCCGAGGGCTTTGCAAAGCCGAATCCGCCTAAGGTCAGAACAGGCAAGAAAATCGCCGTAATCGGCTCAGGCCCTTCGGGACTTGCCGCGGCGGATCAGCTGAACAGGCGCGGACACAGCGTAACGGTGTTCGAGCGCAGCGACCGTATCGGCGGACTGATGATGTACGGAATCCCGAATATGAAGCTCGAAAAGCAAATCATCGAGCGTAGAATCAGCATTATGAAGGAAGAGGGCGTTGAGTTTAAAACTAACGTCAACGTCGGCAAGGATATTTCCGTAAAAGAATTAAAAGAGCGGTTTGACAGAATTATTCTCTGCTGCGGAGCTTCAAATCCGCGTGATATAAACGTTAAAGGACGTGAAGCGGACGGAATCTATTTTGCGGTAGATTTTCTGAAATCCACCACCAAGGCACTGCTCGATAACGGCTTAAAGGACGGAACTTTTATTTCGGCAAAGGACAAAAACGTAATTGTAATCGGCGGAGGCGACACCGGCAACGATTGCGTAGGCACCTGCGTCCGCCACGGCGCAAAAAGCGTTTTGCAGCTTGAGATGATGCCCAAGCTCCCCGATACCAGAGCCGAAAATAATCCGTGGCCGCAGTGGCCTAGGGTCTGCAAGACTGACTATGGTCAGGAGGAAGCCGCTGCTGTTTTCGGCAGCGACCCGAGGGTATATCAGACTACCGTCAAGGAGTTTATTAAGGATAAAAACGGCAGGTTAAAGGGAGCTGTGCTTGTAAAACTGGACTTTGAAAAGGACAAAAAGACCGGTCGGATGAATATGAAAGAGGTGAAAGGTTCTGAACACGAGGTAAAGGCTGAGCTTGTGCTTATCGCGGCAGGCTTCCTCGGCAGCGAGAGCTATGTTACAAAGGCGTTCGGCACAAATATTGACGGCAGAACAAACATAGCCTGCAAAAAGGCTTCTCACCTTACAAGCGCGGAAAATGTCTACGCCGCAGGCGATTGCCGCAGCGGTCAGTCTCTTGTAGTGCGCGCAATCCGCGACGGCAGAGACTGCGCGAGAGAAGTTGACCTCAGCCTGATGGGTTATACGAATTTATAAGGAGTAAAAAATGACAAAGTATATTTTTGTAACGGGAGGAGTTGTCTCGGGACTCGGCAAGGGAATTACCGCAGCATCGCTCGGCAGACTTTTGAAAGCGAGAGGGCTGAAGGTTGCCGCTCAAAAGCTGGACCCGTACATCAACGTCGATCCCGGCACAATGAGCCCATACCAGCACGGCGAGGTTTACGTTACCGAGGACGGAGCCGAAACCGACCTTGACCTCGGGCATTACGAGCGTTTTATCGACGAGGATTTGAACAAATACTCAAACCTCACCACAGGAAAGGTCTACTCAAATGTCCTCGCCAAGGAACGCCGCGGAGAGTACCTCGGCAAAACCGTGCAGGTAATTCCGCACATCACCGACGAGATTAAGCGTTTTATCTATTCCGTCGGCAAAAAGACCGACGCGGACGTTGTAATTACCGAAATCGGCGGCACAATCGGCGATATCGAGAGCCAGCCGTTTATCGAGGCTATCCGTCAGGTCGGTCACGAGGTCGGACAGGACAACAGGCTGTACATCCACGTAACGCTTGTGCCGTATCTTAAGGCTTCGGGCGAGCATAAAAGCAAGCCCACCCAGCACAGCGTTAAGGAGCTGCAGGGCTTGGGAGTTTCTCCCGATATCATCATCCTTCGCACAGACGAGCCGATTAAGGACAGGGCTATTTTTGAGAAAATTGCGCATTTTTGCAACGTTTGGCCTGATTGCGTTATCGAAAACCTCACGCTTCCTGTGCTTTATGAAGCTCCGCTTATGCTTGAAAAGGCGCATATTTCCGACATTGTTTGCCGCGAGCTTAACCTTAAATCACGCAAGCCCGACCTTGCCGACTGGGAGCATATGGTCGAGCGTATTAAGTGCCGCGAAAGGAGCGTTACAATCGGCTTGGTCGGCAAGTATGTCGAGCTTCACGACGCGTATTTGTCTGTTGCCGAGGCACTTCGCCACGCGGGATATTATCTTAATTCAAGCGTAGAAATCAAGTGGATTGACTCCGAAAACATCACGGAAGAAAACGTAGATAACACCTTGAACGGACCGGACGGAATTATTGTCCCCGGCGGCTTCGGTCAAAGGGGAATTGAGGGTATGATTCTCGCGGCAAAATACGCCAGGGAAAACGGAGTTCCGTACTTCGGAATCTGCCTTGGAATGCAGATTGCCGTAATCGAATTTGCGCGGAATGTTGCGGGAATCGCAAACGCAAACTCGGGAGAATTTGTTCAAAACGTGCCGAAGGTCATCGACTATATGCCCGGTCAAAACGACGAGATTGACAAGGGCGGCACATTAAGGTTAGGCGCGTATCCGTGCGTAATAAAGGAAAACACCGCAATGCACCGCGCATACGGAAAAAACGAAATCAGCGAACGCCACCGCCACCGCTACGAGTTCAATAACGACTACCGCGAAGCGTTGCAGTCCGCCGGCTTAACGCTCTCGGGACTTTCCCCCGACGGCAGGCTTGTCGAGACAGTAGAGCTGAGTGACCGTGATTTTTACATCGGCGTGCAGTATCACCCCGAATTTAAAAGCCGCCCCAACAAACCCCATCCGCTATTCTCGGCGTTTATCAAGGCGGCACTTAAGTAATACAATCGTTAATTATAAATCAAATTGAGGATAGGTTCCCTCACGGAACAAAAAAAGTTTGTGTAGTATTGATAAAATCGGCAGGTAATTTTTAGGTAGTATTATAGGAAAAATTGTGGTATTATAAATAAATAGGATTGTTTTTGTTATTTTTGCTCCGGAGGTTAGAAAGTGAAATGAAAAAATTTATAGTAATAACAACGGCGGTTGTACTGAGTTTGTTTTCGATGGTTCCGTTTTCGGCAGGCGCAGCGGAAGTCGCTGAAAAAAACACTGTCGCTGAGATAAATAATGCAAAAAGCGAAAGTACAAGCGAAAATATAACCGAAAGTACTTATGAAACCGAAGCGTATTCGACTGACGTTGTTGTTAATGAAGCTCAACTTGGAGCGGATTCTTATAATAATACCGAACCTCCTGAGGACGCTGTTGAAGTTGAGGAAAAGCTTTCCGCTGTGACCCTCAGTCTTACAAATTCCGCGGACGGATTAGCGGCTTCGTGGAGCAGTGCAGATGAAGCGGCTTATTATATTGTATATTACAAAAACGCCTCGGATAATGATTACATATCCTTTGAAACAAGCGATACAAGCTGTATTATTCCCGAAGCAAAATCAGGAACGCAATATTTTGTTAAGGTGCAAGCCGTCAGTGCCAATGGCGTTAAAGGGTACGATTCAACTGTAGAAAGTTTGAAATATATCGAGCGCGCCGTAGTCACCGCGCTTAGCTTTAACGGAAGCTCAAACGTATGTGTATGGAACAGAGTCGGCGGAGCGAACATGTACCAGATAGCAAAAAAGAAAAGCGGAGATAAATCCTTCACCTACTACACAACGACCGCTGATTCATTTACAGACAGAAGCGTAGTTAAGGCTTGCGTGTACTGTTACCAGGTAAGGGCTGTGTACTCCGCGGCTAACGGAAAAACGGTTTACGGTGCATGGTCAGCTGTAAATTCAGTAGTCACATTGGCGCAGACAAACGTGTCGCTGTCAAACAAGTCAAACGGAATCCGCGCGCAGTGGAGTGCTGTAAGCGGAGCGGTAAGATACGCTATATACTACAAGTCAGCTGACGATGCAAATTGGAAAACAGCGTCAACGACAAATACTTTTTATCCCATACTAAATGTAAATTCAGGCAAGCTGTATTATGTACAGGTTCGCCCTGTTAACGGAAATGTCAGCGGTACATATTCAAGGCTTAAAGCGATTACGTTTATTGGACGTCCTGTTGTAACGCTGTCGAATGCCGCAGGCGGGATCAACCTGAGCTGGAACGGCGTTAACGGAGCAAACAAGTACCAGATAGCAAAAAAGAAAAGCGGAGCTTCCTCATACAGCTACTACTATACAACCGGCCCGTCTTTTTTTGACAGCGCGGTTTCGGGCAGCACGCAATACTTCTATCAGGTAAGAGCTATTTACGAAACAGAAAACAGCGGTACAGCATACGGCGAGTGGTCGGCGGCAAGATCAATACTCAGGCTTGTTCAGCCGGCGGTGTCGCTCGCAAACAAATCAAACGGAATGCGCGTTGAATGGAGCAGGGTGCCCGGAGCCGTAAAATACGCGGTGTATATCAAGGCGGCTTCCGCGTCGTCATGGCAGTCCGCGGTTACAACAAATACATATTATCCCATGTTCACCGTAAAATCCGGAACCTTGTATTATGTTCAGGTTCGAGCGATAGGCAGCAAAGACTACGGAGCGTTTTCAAAACCGAAAAGCCTTACATATATCGGTTCCGCCAAACTAAAGCTATCGGTGCCGGGAGGCGTGGCACTGAGCTGGAACAGTGTTCCGGGAGCGAATAAATACCAGATTGCGAAAATTAAAAAGGGCGATTCAAAATACAGTTATATTTTGACCACAGGAACCTCTTACGTTGATAAAGCCGTTGCTTCAAATGCATATTATTCCTACCAGGTAAGAGCAGTGTACGCGACCGAAAACAGTGGTACAGCCTACGGCGCGTGGTCTGTCGCGGTAAACACGTTTCGCAGTGTTATGGAAAAGCAGTTACAGGCGCAAGTCGGCAATTCGAACTCATCGTATGTGAGCTATATTAACTCAAAAACAAGCCTGAACGTATCGAGAAGCTTTGCCTGGTGCGCTGAATTTGCGTGGTGTATGATAGATCAGTTCGCGGCAAAGGTAAAAAGGACAAATCCCGTTAAACCCTGTGTTCACGTAAGCGAAATAGCAATGCAGGCAAAAGCAAGGGGTGCGTTAAAAAGCGCGTACAGCAGCGGATATATACCAAAGCCCGGAGATTTGTTCACCACATCATACAATAAATATCCCGGTAGCGACGGACGGTTACATATAGGCTTTATAGAATCGGTTGAAACCAACGCGCTGGGGCAGGTAACAAAAATTCATACCATCGAAGGAAACTATAACTGGGAAAACCAAGGCGGCGCAAGCACACGAGTGACAAGAAGCGTTTGGATACCAAATAAAATGAACTCGTACTCCGCGCTTCTTTGTGAATACATTGATTTGGAAAAACTGTTTTCTTTTTAGAAAACAAAAGCATTAGCGCGACTCACACCATTCTTTATTAAATCTAAAAAAGGGCAGGAGCTTGAAGCGTATGTATAAAATTATAAAAATTAAATAAATTTGTCGAATTAACGCTTTAATCTATTGACTTATTTTGATTTGATTGATATGATAATATATGTAATATAAATATTGCCGATAATCGGCGGTATGTGTATTATGCAAATATTTTTTACCGGAGAGGTGTATTTATGAACGTATTATTTATCATCTTAGGTATCTTAATGGTATGCTGCGGATTTTCGTGTATTTTCACTCCCGTACTTACCTTTTTTGGTGCCGGTTACTTCCTTATCATTTTGGTTACCGTTTACGGTGTATTCGGCATCATTAACGCAATCAGATACAAAAGATTCGGAATTGGCTTTGTATTCAGTATTCTGAGCGTGCTGCTCGGTATTGCTTCGATTTTCGAACCCAAAATGTTCCTGCTCACAAGCAGCTTTTATCTTTTCGTTATCGCAGGATGGTTTGTTGTTATGGGCATTATTGATGTTTATACATCAATCGCCATTACAAGAAAAGCCATCCCCACAGGTCTTTGGATTCTGCAGTTAATCCTCGGAATCATCGCAATCCTGATTGGTATTTACTCATTCTTCCGTCCGGCTGCTCTTGCGATTGCAGAGGGATTACTGGTTGGTATCTTCTTTATCGAGACAGGTCTCTCAATGATGTTCCTGCCTGCTCTTAAAAGAAATTAATTAATTGTAAATCATACGCGCGGCGGCTTCGGCTGCCGCGTTTTTCTTATGCAAACTCGTTGTTTTAATCGTTAAAAAGCCGTTCTGTCTGCCGGCTTATACGCTGAAAGCTGCCGAAAAAACAGAATTTTGATTCGCTGAAAGTGTATTTTTATACATTTAATATAGACAGAATTAAAAAAATTTGATATGATTATTAAAGCGAAACGAAAAAGGGGAGTGGGTATGAATAGGTTACAGGCAAATATTTGCCTTATTTGCGTAACTCTCTGCTGGTCTACAGAGGTAATAATATTTTCGTGTATTCCCGGCGACGTTTTACCGTTTACAACAAACTTTATCTGTAACGGGATAGCCGCGATTCTTCTCGGAATTTGCTTTTTCCGTCGTATAAAAAATGAGCTCAGCCGTTCGGGAAAAAAGCTGATTCTGCGCTGCCTGCTTTTGGGAGTGCTAAACTGCGGATATAATTCGCTTTATATGTACGGAATAAAATATTTTGACGTTTCCACAGGCGCGTTTACCTTTTCAATGACGGTGGTTGTGCTGCCCGTTGTGCTGATTACAATGAAAAAATCCGTCGGCGCAAAGACGTGGCTGTCAGTCGGGCTTGTTTTGGCGGGAATAGTAATCGCTCTCGGCGGAAAAATGGCGCAAATACAGCCTTTGGGACTGCTGTTAATGCTGCTCGGCTGCGTGATTAGAGCGGTATTTATCGTAAAGCTGAACGACTTTGCCAAAGAGCACGACGCAATTACGCTTTCAACATTTGTTTCCGTATTCGTCTCCGTAATCAGCTTTGTGTTATGGTTTATTTTTCAGCCCGAAACCTTTGCCGCAATCCCCTGGACGGGCACGATAATCGCAAGCCTGTTTATTTACGCGTACTTTATCGTGGCGTTTGCTCAGACCCTGAATATCTTTGCGCAAAAAAGAGCCACCGCTACAGAATCTACAATTATCTATTCTCTCGAGATAGTTTTTTCCTTGATTTGGGGAATGATTTTACCTGAAAATCTTGTAGAAAGGGCAATTCCGACGCCGTTCCATATCATAGGAGCCGTGTTGATTGTGGCAGGCAGTATAGTTGAAATAATTGAGTTCAAAGGGAAGAGGAGGCTGAAAAATGTTTCTGAAAAACAGTAATCTCCCCAAGCCCGTAAAGTTTATTTTGCTGACGGTTATACTTACAGCAGTTTATCTGATTATAGCTGTTCCGTTCAAGGTTATGAGCGTTATCCCGGGTTTTACGGATATTCGCCCTGTAATGCTGTTAAAACCGGTTTTCGGCATATTCTTCGGAATCCCCGGCTGTATCGCCTTTGCAATAGGAAATTTAATCGGCGACATAATAAGCGACAGCGTACGTTGGACATCAATCGCCGGCTTTGCCGCAAACTTTTTAGGACCGTTTATATTTTACCTTTTCTTTGCTAAAATCGCAGGAAAGGATTTCTCGCTGAGAAATGCAAAAGACCTTCTAAAGCATTTCGCGGTAACGGTCATATCCTCGGTAATCGAAGCACTTTTAATTGCACCTGCCGTAAAGCTGCTTTACCCGGAGGTCGATTTTATGCTGTTGAGCCTTACAATATTCCTCAACGGAACGGCGTTCCCTCTGCTGCTCGGAGTTCCCCTGATGATACTTATGCAGGAGGAGCTTGGCTTTAAGCCGCTGAAAAGTGAAAAATCCGCATAAAAAACTACATTTTTAGGAGTACCGTTTGGTGCTCCTATTAATTTTTAAAATTTTTTCAAAAAGTTGTAATAAAACTATTGACAAGTAACTTGTAATGTGATATATTACAAGTGCAAGATAAATAAATCAACTGCTTGCAAATAAAAAATTCATTCAGGAGGATATTATTATGAAAATCGCAGTAGTAGCAGCAAACGGCAGAGTATCACAAAAGGTTATTAAGGAAGCACTCGACAGAGGCTTTTCGGTAAAGGCTTTCGGACGTGACGCAGAGAAC
>OCTW011551814.1_pt1 | contig 13018 bp, 11 predicted proteins | sample 1539671 | NCBI WGS metagenome assembly OCTW01 (sample SAMN02144230, study PRJEB22623) | gut metagenome | biome: sheep rumen | host: Ovis aries | place: New Zealand | reverse complement strand
AGCCGGCGTCGCCGTCGGGCTTGTCATGGTCGGTGTGCTCATGGACCAGGAGGAGAAGGCCGCCGCAGCCAGGGAAGCTGAGATCCGGGACGGTCTGTATGCCGAGATCACCGGAAGCACTGTCCGGATGTACAAGGTCCGGGACGGTCATTTCTGCGGATACACCGAGACGAAGGAATTCAGCAGCCACAATGAGGCTGTCGAATGGGTCGCAAAAGAGACCAGCGCCAAGATGGTTTTCAAGGACGAAAACAGCTGAAATATTCATTAATAAAAACAGGGGACATCCATCCCCTGTTTTTTCGGCTGCCATCAGTCTTATCCTTCATGGTCAATATCCTTCCGGATTCTCACCAGGTTACTCTTCCGGGTCTGTTTCTTCCTGCATCCTTGTCCCGGACCCGGTCTTGCCGGACAGAAGGGTCTCCAAAAGGCCGGAGGCCATGGAGGACACGTCATTTTTCCCCAGGATCAGAGAGCCCAGGATCTCCGCCACGTTTCCCTCTCCAGAGAGCAGGTTCATAGCAGCTTTTTTTGTATTGCTGTCAGCCTTGCGGTAGAGCTGGACGAGCTTTTTCTCCGTGGAAGTCAGGGCGCCGACGCTGGCTGCCGTTTTCGCCGAGGATGTTTTTCCGGACCCGGAGGTCTTGCCCGTGCCGGACGTCTTTCCTGTTCCGGACGTCTTGCCGGACGAGGAGCCCTTGCCGGTGCCGGAAGACTTGCCTGCAGTTCCCGCTCCGCTGCCGGAAGCCGCTTCAAGCAGGGCTTTCTGCGTAAGCCCCAGGGGTTTTGCCATCTTTTTGAGCACATCCTGGGATGGCTCCTTCTCTCCTCTCTCGATCTTGCCGATCTCGGATGCGGAAACTCCTGCGGATTCCGCCAGCGCCGCCTGGGACAGGCCCTTGTCCGCGCGGGCATCTTTGATCATCTTTCCAAGCTTTTTTGACATATGACTACCTCCCTGCAGAAACCGGAATAATCTGAAATCATTTGCTGCACTTCTATCCTGGCAAATGTTTCACATAACCTCTGCCTTTTTCTTATTTTCGCACACCGATGTGGTCCCTGACAACAGCAAATCCATCCGTCTTCTTTTGTGCCTTCTTTACAAAAAATCCTTTCGACACAGAATATGGTAAGATTTTGGACACATTTAAAGTATATAGTAATCCTTGACGGAATCTTTCCCGTCTCAATCACCATTATTACTGACCGGATCTGCTGGATCCGGACGGAACAGACAAATGAAAGGGAAAAACGTTATGAAAAAGAAAACAGTTTCGGCAATTGCACTTGTGATGGCCGCCGCTATGATGCTGACCGCCTGCGGCGGATCTTCCACGCAGGCAGCTTCCTCGACGCAGGATACCCAGCAGACAGAAGCTGAGAAGAAAGATGAAGCAGCTGAAGTCGATGCAGAGGAGCCTGCCGCTGACGCGGTGGAAGCGGACACGGCTGAGGCCGCAGCTGCTGATACAGCAGCCGCGGCCGCACAGGCAGATGCGACTCTGGCAGCCGCGGATGAAGAGGATGAGGAGGTCGTCACGAATGAAGATGCAGTCGTCCTGTATTTCAGCCGTGTCGGCAACACGGAATTCGACGAGGGGATCGATACAGATACCAGTGCCAGTGTCCGCGTCGACGGTGACGGCCTGCTGCAGGGCAATGCGGGCGTAATCGCAAACTGGATCGCGGAAGAGGCCGGCTGTGACGTCGTGGAGATCGTCACGGAGGAACCTTATCCGACCGACTACAATGAGACGGTCGATCAGGCCAAGCAGGAGCAGAACGAGGGCGCGCGCCCGGCGCTGACAGAGGATGTGCTCGATCCGGAGGATTATAATACGATCTATCTGTCCTTCCCCAACTGGTGGGGAGACCTTCCCATGGCCATGTACTCCTTCTTCGACACACATGATTTCGCCGGCAAGACCATCAATGTCTTTGTCACACATGAGGGAAGCGGCTTCTCCGGAATCGTGAACACCATCAAGGAGCTGGAGCCCGATGCAACAGTCAACGAAGGTCTGTCCATCCAGGGCGGCTCCGTGCAGGATAAGGAACAGGATGTCCGCCAGTGGGTGAAGGACAATCAGTGATCTCTCCTGTCAGGCTGACTCTCAGATACAGCAATAATTCAGGCCTTCCCCCTGCTGGCAGGCCCCCTGAAAGCAATTTTTGAAACACATATTTGTTAAATAATAAGCTCCGCGCTGCAGACTGTTTCAAACCTGCAGTGCGGAGCTTTTCATTGTCCCGGGTTATCATATCTATCTTATCGTCAGTTATCATCCGTCTGCATCGTGCGCTTCACCAGAATGCGGCGCACGCGGCGCTCGGTGACCTCCAGAATCTGCACCTCGATGTTCTCATAGGCGAAGACGCTGTTGACGTTGGGGAAGCCGTTGTTGATCTCGATACACCAGCCGCCGACGGTCTCGGAATCGAAATCGAAGTCGTCCTCGTCCCAGTCCATGAGCTCCAGGAATTCGGAGACGGGCATGTCGCCGTCCAGTTCATAGACGCCGTCGCCCTGTTCCACGACATCGCGCTCGACAGTGTCGGTCTCATCCCAGATGTCGCCGACAAGCTGCTCCAGGACATCCTCCATGGAGACAACGCCCAGGGTTCCGCCGTATTCGTCGGTGACGACCGCCAGGTGCTGCTGGGCATTGCGCAGTGATGACAACACCGCCGGCAGCTTCATGGTCTTGTAGACATAGCAGGTCGGCAAAAGGAGGCGGCGGATCTCAACCTTCTCCTGGTCGATCATGGCCTTGAGGAAGCGGTTGAGGGACAGGATGCCGATTACATGATCCACGCTGTCCTCGTAGACCGGAATGCGGGAAAAGGGGGATGTATCGATCGTGTGCAGGATCTCCTCCCAAGGGTCATCGATGTCGATGGCGACAATATCTACGCGGGCGGTCATGACCTCCGAGGCGGCGATGTCCGCGAAATCGATGGCAGCGCTGACCAGCTCCGAGGCGTCCTCATCCAGGACATCCTCATTCTCCGCCATGTCGATCATGGTGTGCAGTTCCTCGATGGCGGCGTCGCTGTCGTCCTCCTCCACATCCGGCAGGAGGCCGGTGATCAGGTTGACCAGGCCGACCACGACAAAGGTCACGGGCCGGAAGAGGATCATGAGGAAACGGACCGGCCGCGCGAAGGACCGGGCAAAGCGGGTCGCGTTCTTTTTGGCCGTGATCTTGGGAATCGTCTCGCCGAAAATAATGACTGTGACGGTGATGATCAGGGTCGACAGCCATGCGTATTTTTCACTCAGGACAGCCATGACAGCCAGAGACCCCAGCGAAGAGGCCGCGATATTGACCAAGTTGTTGCCTACTAAAATGGTGGACAGGGCGTCGTCGAATTTCTCCCGGATGCGGACCGCCAGGCCGGCCTTTTTGTCGCCGTTGTCGCGCTGATGCTCCAGCCGGACGCGGCTGCAGGCCGAGTAGGACATCTCCGAAGCGGAGAAAAAGGCCGAGAGCAGGACGCAGACGATGATGCCCGCGATATATGCGTAGAGGGATGTCATCTGCCGTCACCTCCTCTCACACCGTTACTGTTCTTTCCGGTATTCCCGTTTGCGTTATTGTGGCTGTTCCTTCTACCGTTGGAGACATTGCCGCTGCTTCCGTTGGAGCTGCTTTTTCTGCCATTTGAGCTGCCGCTGTTGCCGCCGTTTTTCCTTACATTTGAGTTGTTGCCGCTGCCACTGTTATGGATGGCACGTGAGTAGTGTTTGCCTGGATTCTGGCGGATGCTGTAGGCGTGGCCCTCCGCAAAGGCGCGGGCGTCCTCTTCGGTGAAGGAATTTGTGGCCGGGCCGCTCCCGCCGGTCACACTGCTGTCATTCCTGCTGTCCGGATGATCGTATCCGTTCGATCCATTCAATCCATCCGAACCTGAAAAGACGGAATGACCGAAAGCTGTGCGTTCAGAGACGTCCTCTCCTTCTGCGCGCTCCGCGTCAGCGCGGTCATTCCGACCGTTTCTGTCACTTCGGTCATTTCTGCTGTTTCTGTCACTCCGGTCGCTTCGATCACCGCGGTCATTTCTGTCGCTCCGCTCATCGCTGATGAATTTCCCGGTCACCGGATCGATGCCGGCCATCTCGGCGGCATCCCGGTCCGCTTCGAGCTCTTCCTCGGACAGGGCGCGGACCTTGAGGCGCATGATGCGGTTGTGGCGCATAACCAGTACCGAAATCTTGGTGCCCAGATAGCGGAAGCTGTCGCCGGCGACGGGAATCTGCGGGAAGGCCTCATAGGCGAGCTCGTTCATGAGCTTGCGGCCGATCTCCTCCTCCTGCTCCTCGGTGTAGGGCAGGCCCAGCTCATCGAGGACGTCCAGGACATGCTCCTCGGGGTTGACGCTGTAGGACCCGTCCGTCATGGGCACGACATTGCGGACTGCCCGGTCGTCCTCATCCCAGATCTCACCGACCAGCTCCTCCAGGATATCCTCGTCTGTGACGATTCCCAGCGTGCCGCCATAGTTGTCGGTGACGACCGCCAGGTTGATCTTTTTTTTCGACATGACCCCGAGAAGGTCATCGATCTTGGTCGACTGGTGGATGAAATAGGGCTCGTAGAGAAGAGGCCGGATATCAAGGGCATGTCCCCTGCGGATGTAGTGGCGGATATAGCGCCGGATGTGCAGGATGCCGATGATGTTGTCGATGGTTCCCTCATAGACGGGAAGGCGGCTGTGGTTCTGGTCCTTGATGAAGGCCAGGATCTCCTCCTGGGACATGTCGATGTCGATCGCCGCCACGTCCATGCGGCTGGTCAGGATGCTTTCGACCGTGACGTCGCCGAACTGCAGGGCGGACGAGATCAGGTCTCCCTGCGCCTCGTCGATCTTGCCCTCTTCGGCCATGTCCTCGATGATGTCATAGAGGTCATTTTCCGTGACGGAGGTCTCGTCGTCCCCCTTTGTCAGCTTCGCCACGCCATTGCCGATCCAGGTCAGGATGGCCGCCGCGGGACGCAGGAGGGTCATGAGCACACAAAGAACCCCTGCTGTCGCGAGACTGAGGGGTTCACTGTATTTCCGGGCAAGACTTTTGGGCAGCATTTCTCCGAAGAAAAATACCACCAGGGTCGTGACCAGCGTAGATATGGAGACCGCGGAGACACCCCACCGCTTACTCACGTAGACCGTGACGATAGAGGCCGTGGCCAGATGTACAATATTGGTGCAGATCAGGAGCGTCGTGATCGCCCTGTCAAAGTGTTCGATTACATATAAGGCATGCTTTGCCCGATTCTCCCCCTTCTCGGCGCCCGTCCGGACGCGAACGCGGGAGACACTGGCAAAGGCCGTTTCCATCACCGCGAACAGCATCGCGGCAAATAATAGCAGGATCACGATCAGCCAGGTACTTCGACTGCCATCGTCCATGAGGTATTATCACGCTCCTTCTTTTTATCGTTGTTTACCGGGAACATTCCGACATGTCAGGCCGGTTCCGATATATGAAAAAAAGACTACCACAAAAGCGTTCAATGCGCAAGGATAAGCGACAGGGCATCCAAAAGAGCCATGTGGAAGGTACCTGTCCCTCTTCCCGCTTTCCTCGTCCACCGGTCTGCCTGCTCCCCGCAGGACTTCATCATGGCGCAGCAGGCCGCCGCGCTCTCCGCGGACCGGTCCACAACCATAAAGGCGCCCAGCATGGCGCTCAGCATACAGCCGGACCCGGTGATTTTCGCCAGCATGGGCGTTCCCCCGCCCACCTCCAGGATCCTCTCACCGTCTCCGATCCGGTCGATCGCGCCGGTCGCAATGACGATGGCGCCGGTCTGCCGGGCAAGAGCCGTGATGTCCTTCTCCACGGGGGAGGAACCATAGGGACGGTTCTCCTGGTTCTTTTCTTCCCCGGGATTTGTGGAGGGACCGGAGAACCGTCTCCCTGGCTCCGGTTCTGAGGACCGGACTTCAAGTTCTCTGTCATCCACGCCGCGGCCGGTGTTGCAGTTTTCCGCCAGGGCGCGGATCTCGGCGGCATTGCCGCGGATGCAGGATAGGGGTGCGGTCCGCATCAGGTGTATACACTGTTCCCTGCGGAAGGGCGAACCGGCACAGCCGACCGGATCCACGACGATGGGGTGTCCCCGCCTGCCGGCCTCGACAGCTGCCTTCTCCATGGCCTCAAGCGACTCGGTCGCCCCCATGTTGCAGACCAGGGCGTCGCAGATCTTCGCGAAGTCCTCCATCTCCAGAGGATGATGGGCCATGGTGGGGGAGCCTCCGATCGCCAGCAATGCATTGGCGCAGTCATTGACGGTCACGATATTCGTGATGCACTGTACCACGGGACGTCTGTCCTTTATTTTCTGAAGAAAAGCGCGGATACGCGCCATGTCATCGTTCATGTCTGCTCCAAAATACTTATCTTCGAATGATGACCAGGCTGCCGGTTGATACTGTCGGAGCCTTCTTTTCCCTTTAAATGATGGAATGCTGCTGACAGCGGATATTGGCAGTCTACTCCACCAGCTGCCTGGCCAGCTCCAGGAGCTTTGCGGTCTCCCGCTCGATGTCCTGTGCGGCAAAGATCCCGCTAACCACGGCGAAGCCGCTCATCTTCCTGCCCCGCAGCTGCGCCATATTGCCGGCATTGACGCCGCCGATGGCGACGACCGGAATGGAGACGCTCTCACAGATTTCCTGGAAATGATCCAGGTCCAGCGGAACCGCGTCCTGCTTGGTGCTGGACCCGAAGACCGCACCGCTGCCCAGATAATCCGCCCCGGCCTCCTGTGCAGCCAGGGCCTGTCCGACCGTCTTGGCGGTCACGCCGATGATCTTGTCAGGTCCCAGATATTCCCGGACCTTTCCGGCCACCATGTCGCTCTGCCCCACGTGCACGCCGTCTGCGTCGATCCTGCGGGCGAGCTCCACATTGTCGTTGATCAGAAGGGGCACATTGTAGGACCGGCACAAAGCCTGGATCCTGCGGGCCTCCCGTTCAAACGCATCTTCCGCCAGCTCCTTCTCGCGGAGCTGGACCATGGTGACGCCGCCCCGCAGGGCTGCCTCCACCTGTTCCTCCAGCGTCTGCCCCCGGAGCCAGCTCCGGTCCGTCACGGCGTAGAGCAGACAGTTTTTTCGATCAAAATTCATTTTTTTCTTCCTGATGTAAAAAATCAAGACTCGCCTGAAAGTCCTGCGCTCTGTGCAAAAACACATAAAGACAAATCCAGTGCCCTGTATTTGCCTCCGTCATACGGAGCTTCGGACTCATTCGGCGGGGCTTATTCGGCGATCTGACCTTTGAGCTGGGCCAGGGCGCCTGTCTGTTTCATGACCGTCAGCACCACGGCCGCGATGATCGTGCCGCCGGCTGTGCTGATGAGGAAGGGCACGACGAAGGTAAAGAGGGCAGCGCCCGTATTGCCCATGACCAGCCTGGCAATGGGGAAGGCCAGCATACCGCCGATGAGGGCAGTGCCGATGACTTCACCCGCGCAGGCGGCGGGCAGGGCTTTCGTCTTCTGATACAAAAGGCCTGCCAGGAGCGCCCCGCACATGCTGCCCGGGAAGGCAAGCGGTGTGCCCAGGCCCAGAAGGTTGCGGATCAGGCTGGCCAGAAAGGCTGCCGCCAGTCCCCACCAGGGACCCAGAAAGACAGCGCAGAGCACGTTGACCAGGTGCTGGACGGGCGCGCACTTGGAGCCCAGGACGGGGAATGAGAAGGTGGAGCCCACGACGGCCACGGCCGCCATCATTGCTGTCAGAGCGATTGCTTTGGTGTTTGAATTTTTTGCGTTTTTCATCCGATCTTTTCTCCTGTCTTTGGCAGGAAGCCGCGTCGGATCAGCCGAATTTCGTATAGTCTCCCTCGATGGCAAAGGCATGATTCATCGGTCCCGCGCCTTTTCCCAGATCCAGCATGGCCGCGAGGGCCCCGGAAATGTAATTTTTGGCGTACTGTACCGATGTCTTCAGGTCATGGCCCTTGGCCAGGTTGGAAGCGATGGCAGAGGACAGGGTGCAGCCGGTCCCGTGTGTATTGGGGTTGTCGATCCGCTTTCCGTTGAACCAGACTGCCTCGCGGCCGTCGTAGAGCAGATCGTTGGCATCGTTCAGGCGGTGCCCCCCCTTGCACAGAACAGCGCATCCGTAGCGGTCACAGATCACACGCGCGGCTTCCTCCATTGCCTCCGGCGATGTGATGCTTATGTCCGCCAGGACCTCCGCCTCCGGAATATTCGGTGTGATCACCGTCGCGAGAGGCAGTAATTCTTTTTTCAGAGTGCCGATCGCTTCCTCGCTGATCAGACGGGCGCCGCTCGTGGCGACCATGACCGGATCCACCACGATGTTCTTTGCCCCGTACTGCCTGAGCTTGTCCGCGATCATTTCGATCAGACCGGAGGATGAGACCATCCCGGTCTTCACTGCATCCGGAAAGATATCCGTGAAAATACAATCCAGCTGCTCTGCCAGGAAGGCAGGTGTCACCTCCATGATCCCTGTTACGCCGGTTGTATTCTGGGCAGTCAGGGCCGTGATCGCGCTCATGGCATAGACGCCGTTGGCGGTCATAGTCTTGATATCTGCCTGGATGCCGGCGCCTCCGCTGGAATCACTTCCCGCGATTGTTAATGCTGTTCTCATTTTTATCCTTTCTCCGCCTCCCTCAACCACATTCCACTGTGCGGCTTCTGCCTTTTTGCATGTCAGGCTGTTACAGACAGACCGCATTTCTGTCTTCTACATGTGATGATTTCACAGAGCGCATTCCTGTGTTCCGCAGTCTTCGGGCGGTGACGCATTAATTTTGTAGAGCGACCAAAGGTGGTGCCCCCGGTTGGCCGCTTTTGGTTGAGATCCGGAATTCCGTTTTTGCAGCAGAAAAACGGGATGCCCGCAGGCATCCCGTCAGAAGCGTTCGAAAAGGACCGAATATGCTGTACACGGCTACCTACGTTGGCATTATCCAAATCAGGTGATATGGGTCGAGACATTATCTCCTCTCAGCCGGCCTGCGCCAGCTCCCCAGCGGTGCTTATTATACAATGTGTCCTGTCAAAAAACAACCGGCATAACAGCCGCATCTGCATAAAAACAATTTTTTTGGTATCACTGCACTTCCACGAGCTCGATGCGGAAATTGAGCTCCTTGCCGGCCATCTCGTGGTTGGCGTCCAGGGTGATGGTGGCCTCGTCCTTGGCCGTGACGGTCACCGGGAATGGCTGGCCGGTCACGCTGCGCAGAAAGACGCGCTGGCCGACGCTCAGATCCTCGGAACCGGGCAGCTGACCGATCTCGATGGTGACGATCTGGTTGGGGTCGGGCATACCGTAGGCCTCCTCGGGCATGAGGTGGATATCGACAGTCTGGCCAATCTCCATGTCGGCGACGGCCTGGTCAAAGCCGCGGATCATCATGCCCGCGCCGCAGATGAACTCCAGGGGCTCGCCGCGGTCATAGGAGGAGTCGAACTGGGTGCCGTCGTTGAAGGTGCCCCTGTAGTGGACCTTGACGTTTTTGCCGGCGTTTTTACCCTCCAGCAGGATCTGCGGGCCTGCGCCGCATCCGCCGCCGCAGCAGCTCTCACTGCTGCAGCCTTCCTCCTCACCTTCGCCGTGGCCGCAGCAGCCTTCCTCACCTTCGCCGTGGTGGCCGCAGCACTCTTCACCTTCGCCGTGGTGGTGATGGTGGTCACAGTTGGCGCCGGAGGAGACGAGCTCCCCCCTCAGGTAGGCGTCGACCGCTTCGTCGGCGCTGCCCTGCGCACCGGCGATGACCGTGATCCCGGCCTGCGTCAGCGCGTTCATGGCACCGCCGCCCAGGCCGCCGCAGATCAGGACGTCGATGGTATTGTCCGCGAGGAGGCCTGCCAGGGCACCGTGACCGATTCCGTTGGATCCGATGACCTGACTGGAGACGACTTTGCCGTCCTCGACATCATAGACCTTGAAATTCTCAGTTCTTCCGAAATGCTGGAAAATATTCCCGTTGTCATAGGTTGCTGCAATTTTCATGTGTAAATGGTTTCCTCTCTGTATTTATTTTTCACTCTCAGATGTTTGTACCGCGAGACGGCCCAAACATCTTGTGATCCTTCACCGTTTGGCGCCCGCGAAGCATGTGCTGCCTCCGCGAAAACGCCTCATACACATGCAGAGCATGTGTTGCCGCTCTTACGAGCGGCATAGACGGAAAGCCTCGAGCCATATCCATCAGGCTGTGTCATAATCCTATTCCAGCGGCTCGCCGCATTTGGGGCAGTAGGCGAAGTCCTCGTCGGTCTGATAGCCGCAGGCCCGGCACCTTCTGACCATGCGGGCTGCGCGGCACACGCGGGCGATCTGCAGGTCCGTCTGCCGGATCTCCACCTTCTCTCCCCGCGCGATCCTGGCACCGACCTCCGGGTCCAGGGAATAGACTGTCCCGCAGCAGGACATCTCCACGTAGTACTGTCGTCCCCAGCGAAAGCAGGGAATGAAAAAGAGCAGCAGCTGCGTGAAGGTCATGAAAACCTTGTACCGGCCGTACTGGCCGCACCGGGCACAGACCACAAGCTGGTCATGGTTCAGGTCCTTCCGGCCCTGCGTGACGCCGATCATCAAAAACATGCGGGTCCTCCTCCAAATGCTCAATTCTCTTCCGGGACTTCCGGACCGCCCACAGCTTCCGCCCGGCGGCCGCGGCCGCTGCCGCCTGCCCTCCGGCAGCCGCTTATCCCGGCGCAGTGCCTGGAGTCATGGTGGGCAGTCAGTCGACGATGGGATTGGTCAGGGTGCCGATCCCGCCGATCTCGCAGGTGACTGTGTCGCCGGCGCGCAGGAATTTGGGCGGGTCAAAGCCCATGCCGACACCGCTTGGCGTACCCGTGGAGATGATCGTGCCGGCGCGCAGGGTCATGCCCCTCGACAGGTCCGAGATGATGTGGTCGATGCCGAAGATCAGCATGTCTGTGGTGCTGTCCTGGCGCAGCTCCCCGTTGACTCTGCAGCGGATGGGGAGTTTGGGCGGGAAGGCGACCGCGTCCGCCGTCACGATACAGGGACCCATGGGCGTATAGCCGTCCAGGCTCTTGCCCAGATACCACTGGGTGTGCCTGGTCTGGAGATTGCGCGCGGAAAAATCGTTGAGGATCGTGTAGCCGAAGATACAGCCCGGCACGTCCTCCGGCGCGATGTTCTTCACATCCCTTCCGATGATGACGGCAAGCTCCGCCTCATAGTCCAGCGAGTCGACCAGGTCCGCATTGGCCGGCACCGGGTCTCCGTCGCCGGGCGAGCGGTTCACGCGCTTGGAAAAATAGACGGGATAGCGATCCCTGGCAGAAAAGGCGTCCTGCGCATAGGCGGCTGCCTCCTCGGCGTGCTCCGTATAATTGAGGCCCAGGCAGATGATGTCCTGGAGCGGAACGGGGATCGGGGACAGGATCCTGGCCTGCTCACCGACGGCGAGACCGGGAAACACCGGCATACCGCTTCCGCTCTCGACAGAAGCCGGCCCATCCGTTCTTTCAGCCGCATCCTGTACAGAATTCTGTACAGGCCTGCCGGCCCCTGCGGCGCCCTGCGCCTGTTCCTGTGCCGCCCTCTCGCGCACCTTATTGATGGCAAGGTCGAAGGCCGCTGCCACATCCCGCAGGACCTGCATTTCCTCCGGCGTGTGCTCCGCGATCAGCGTGTTCATATCCGGATAAGAGATCCCGGTCTCCGCGGCCGGCAGGATCCTGGATCCGTCATCACTCAATATGCCGACTTCCTCCCCGAAAAAGGAAAAATGTCCTCCGTCCCGGGGCGCGTCCTCCCCGCGCATGGGAGCGCCGACGCCGAAAAGCGGCATGACCGGCGCGTCCTGGCTGCCCGGCTCCGCCTGCGCTGTCCTGATAAATGTCACAAGCTTCATAACTGCCTCCTTTTTTCGACCGGCGGCTTCACCGTTTCCCGCGCATCGATACCGCGCATTGATCAGCGGATCCCCGCGTCGCAGATGCACTGCATTTTTCCGACCGATCCGGCCCATAGCGCATAATCCTGTATAGTGTAGGGCAAATCAGCAAAAAGCGCAAGGAAGTCAGGAAGAGTTTGACACAGAATGTTCACAAATGTAAAATATAGGAGTTTTTAACATCAATCCGAAAATACAGTTCCCGGCCGTCCATAAAAGGGCTCTATAATAGAGCTCTGCCGGCTATTCTGAAGGAAGTCATCCGTCATTGACCGGAGGTTTATTTATGAAGATGAACTCAGCTTATCAAAGATTTGCGACACGACTGTCCGCCCTGGGCCTGAGCTGCCTGCTGGCAGCCGGCACGGCGTGCATCCCTGCCGGGGCTGCCGCACCGCATCTGGATACGTCCGCCGTCATCACGGAGCAGAAACCGCAGCCGGCCGTCTCCTCTGCCAAGTGGAAAAAGGTCGGGAAGAACCTGCGCCTCAAGTCCTCCAGCGGCAAGTACAAGAAGGGCATGGTCAAATATAAGGGGCAATATTATTATTTTAATTCCAAAGGAAATCTGAAGACCGGTTTTGTCACGCACAAAAAAAAGACCTATTACGCCAGCCCCAATCAGGGCGCGAAGGGCAAGGGACGGATCCTGACCGGCCTGGTCTCTGTCTCCGGCAATTACTATTATCTGAATCCCGCCTCAAAACCTTATCCCGGCGCCGTGTCCACCGGCTTTCAGACCATCGGCGGACGCCGCTACTATTTCGATGGGAAAGGACGGATGCTCACCGGCTGGATCAGCATCGGCGGGAACCGCTATTATGCCAACCCGGGCACGACCGGTAACCACGGCGCGCTCCTGACAGGGGCACAGACCATCAACGGCGTCACTTACCGGTTCGCGGCGGACGGCCGTCTCGAGAGCACTGTCCCGGCTGCTGCGCCATCAAAGACAAATACAAATACTGCGGCCACCACCCTGATGACCAGCTTTCGGCCTATCTACCAGTACCCCGAGCTGCCGACCGGGTGCGAGACCACCTCGCTGGCCATGGTACTCAATTACAAGGGCGTACCCGCCGA
>OCTW011534014.1_pt1 | contig 13020 bp, 10 predicted proteins | sample 1539671 | NCBI WGS metagenome assembly OCTW01 (sample SAMN02144230, study PRJEB22623) | gut metagenome | biome: sheep rumen | host: Ovis aries | place: New Zealand | reverse complement strand
TCAGATCTATCTTTCCCTTGCGGCACAGCTCGATCATGCGGTTGAACTGGGTGCGATTCTCGGTCTGAGTTCCGCTTATGCCCTCGTCAGCAAAAATGCCTATCATCTGCCAGTCGGGGTGGCTGCCGATGTAGTCAGTGTAGTAGGCTATCTGTACCCCGAAGCTGTTGAGCTGTTCCGTTTCATCGGTAGAGACCCTTGCGTAAGCCGCCACCCTCAGCTTTTTGCCCGTGTATACGCTGTTTGCCTGCTCCTTTGCAGGGATAAGTGTCACATTCGCCGCTGTTTTTATGTTACTCATGGTCGATGCTCCTTTCACTCTTGACCGTTTTTCCGTTGATGAACTTGACCCGCACTCTGTCGGGCGTGACATAAATATGCTTGACCGTTTTGATAAGAAACTCCGGTAGTTTAGCACGTTTATTGATAACGTCCTCTATCTGCGCTGTCTGTTCGGTTTTTACGTTGTATTCGATACAGCGTAGTTTTTCTTCTACGAAGTGAACAGCCGCTTTTACAAGCATTTCGGCGTTGTCAGCCGAATCAATCAGCTTTTCAAGTCTTTCCTGCATTTTGATAACGCTGGCTGTCGGGCGAAATTCTGTTGCTTGACATTTGAGACTTATCAGGCAAGGGTCAGAAAATACTCTTGTGAATACACCTTTGACCCGTGTCAGTATTTCTTCGTTGGTGTGCTTGATACGCCAATATGAGCAATAACGGTTTGAGCATTTCCATTGATATACGCCCTCGATCTTACGCCTTGAAAGCCTGCCTCCGCAGCCGCCGCACAATGCAAGGGAACGGATTGCTCTTATAGGCTCATGTGCTGTAACTGCACGCTTTTCATGGACTGGAATACTCATTGTGATATGAATACCGCCCAAAAGCTCAAAATCGGCGGTATCGTGAGCAATTCGGACGGCTTTGAGTATTTCCGCACCGAAATCATTGTGAATGGAGACTGCTTTGTAAAGCATTCTCACTTCGTTTATCAAGAGCGCATTATGTTCTGCACGTTTTCTGCGCTTTTCGGTCAGCATGGCATATTCAGCATTCAGCTCTGTTTCACTTGCAATGACTTCCCCATACGAAATAAGACCCTCCGCACACATTTTGCGAAGGGTCAGTTTTTGCTGTAATATTTCGTCAAGGCGACCGCTTTCGGCATTTTCGGAGACCTTTTCAGCGATCATTTCAAGCTGCCCGATGAGGGACAGTAAAATATCGTCGGCATGGTTTGTGAGCTTTGAACTTATCACTCGCCACAAGCCGAAAAGCGTTTCATCATGCAGAATTTCGTTCGTGCAGGGCTTGACAAGATTGAACCGTCCCGTGCATTGCCAGTAAGCATTAGCCGCCCCTACGAGATAGTATGACCGCCCGCAAACACCGCATACGATCTTTTTACGGAACGGGCTGTCATTCGTCTTTTCCGCAGGACAGGCGTTTTTCAGCCGCAAAGTCTGCGCAGATTCAAAGGTATCCCGGTCGATTATCGGGTCATGACTGCCGCTGACGTAAAAGCTGTCAGCCTGCCCTTTGTTCGGGCGGCTTTTCCCCATGAACACGGAAACGGTTTTCTGCCAGCGAATATCGCCGAGATACATTTCCTGCGAAAGCATTTTGTATATCGTTATGTTGTTCCATGCCGCACTTTCGGGCGCAGGCAGTCCCTCGGAATTAAAAAGGGCGGCGATACGTCTTGCGCCCATTCCGCCGAGATACAGCGAAAAAATGCGCCGGACGACCGCCGCCTGTTCGTCATTTATTACAAGTCTGCCGTTCACCTTGTCATAGCCGTAAGGCACACGGGCAACGCCGAGCGTCCCTGCCGCCATTTTGCGGTGCAGGCTCCAGCGAATGTTCCTCGAAATGGACTGCGATTCCTCCTGCGCCAGACCGCCCATTATCGCTATCATCATTTCATCGGCTGAACGTGCCGTGTCGATGTTCTCTTTCTCGAAGAACACCGTCACGTCCATTTCCCGAAGCTCACGCAGAATCGCAAGGCAGTCACGGGTGTTCCTCGCAAAGCGGCTTATCGACTTGGTGAGTATGCGGTCGATGCGCCCACGCCTGCAATCGTCGAGCATACGCATGAACTCGGGGCGTTTGGCAGTCGTACCGCTAATGCCCACGTCCGCATAGATGTCCACAAGCACCTCAGTCTGTGATCCGTTCAGCAGGTTTGAGAACCAAACTCGCTGTGCCGCATAAGAGTGCAGCTGTTCCGCACTACCCGTCGAGACACGGCAATAAGCCCCACAGCGTATTGTTCTGTGAGGCTTTTCGATTGGCTGTATAGTTGTTATTTCAGCCATGCTATCAACTCCTTTCGGAGCTATTATAACATGGGTTTGTGACATGGTTGTTATGAGAATATTCTTTTATTTTATGGGGTCATCTTTTTTGCGGGGGAAAGGGGTGTGTTGTTAGGCGATAATGTGTTTGAATAAAAAAGAACCCCCTCGTGGGGAGGGGGTTGGGGTTGATAGAGTTGCAATTTCCTTACTGTGATCAAATGCCGGTATTTGCAGCATTGCCTGTTGCGAGCTGATAGAAATTCAGACCGATGAGGAAATTCTGAGCAGCTGTAGCATTCCAGCAGTTTACGTCCTCACCATCAATCCAAACACGAATCGTGTAGCGAACGCCATCGCTGTATTCGGTCTGTCCTCCATCCTTCGTGGTAGGGATGGTTACAATCTGCGTTGCTTCTGCATTATGAGTAGTCTCGCCTTCTGTGTATTGAGCGAAACCATTAGCGTCGACAGTACCATCACACTCAGTAATCTTGGTGATTGCAGTCCAAGTAGTGGGTACATTGCTTGCATTAACAGCACTTACGGTTCTAGCTGCAGTATCGGTTCCTGCGGTTCCGGTGAAGCCGGTACGGTCAGGTCTCCTATATGCCACATCTTCGGAATAGTATTTGCTGCTAGGTGCATCTGCGGTAATAGTTGCGTCGTAAATAACACCCTGTGTTGTATTGGCAGTGCCCTTAACAGTTGCAGTAGCATCATCCCCTAAGCCAGAATCGGTTCCCTTGAGGACAGATACTCTTACCGCCTTATAGAGGTCAGTATCTCTATCTGCGTCACTTCTGTTGCCCTCATCGTTAACCTCGAATTTGCTTCTATCATCATCCGCAATTGAAACCGTAGCCTTGACACCGAGGTTGACTGTAGCATCGGCAGACGATCTAAACCAAACAGGAATATCGATGTAATAAGCGCCACCATTGCTGTAAATGTCGTCGCCAGCTCCCATTGTACCCTTTGCGTTGGTTTTGACGAGAGTAGCTGCGGAAAGCGTTGTTCCATCAGCTGTTGCATTTTGGAATGTCGCACTGATTGTACCATAATTTGCCGCATCGCCATCTGCAGCAATGTTCTTCGGCTTACCATCTGCTCCGATCTCTTGGCCCTTCAATGTGCGACCATTGCCAGTTGCTTCTTTTGTATACCAAATATCCAAGCCTGTTGCAGAGGTTGCAGGTGTAAGCTTTCCAAACTCATAAAAATCAGAAACAACAACAGAGTTAGCCCAGTCAGGGTCTGCATCAGCGTTTCCGGGAATAGTCACGCTTGTAAGTCGTTTAGTAGTAGTATCAGTAATTGCCTGTAAATAACCAGTTGACATATTATTTCCTAAAGAAATTTGAATGTTCTGAGGAACGGTTGCTGTCATCTGAATACCTTTAACCTCAACCTCTCTACTCATGGTAAACCAAGCATACGTACTTGTCGAGAGCATGGCAGCCGAAATAAGTAACGACCCGGCAGCAGGTATGAGCTTCTTCCTTGTGGAAGACTTCTTCTTAGTGTTTATATTAGCTTTCATAATCATTATCCTTTCTTATAAGAATTTTAGCTTGCGGTAAGCTAATCACCTATCATAACTCTACGTTAAAAATCGAATGAGAAAAGAGCTTAATCCGTCAACTATTTGGTATCAACGAGTTATGTCGATGTAGCCAACATTGTTGCCGAGATCGCAAGCATACCTGCGGCGGGTACTAATTTCTTCATTGTGCTGCCCTTTTTATTTTTTGTATTAGCTTTCATAGTCATTTTCCTTTCATAATAGATTTCGGCTCACGCAGCCGATCATTCAAATCTTCCACGAATGTTCTCACTGTGGAGTGGTTTTCTTTAACTTGACATAATTATACAGCATTTTGTTTTCAGTGTCAAGAGTTTAGGATTTTATTCATATTTTTAACAACCAAAATCAGTCAATTGCACAAACTAAAGAAATGCTGTTGTGCATTTTTGCTAGTTAATTTTAAAATTATCAAGCCTATTAGCTAAAAGTTATATATTTCAACATAAAAACAAGTCTTTGATCGGTATATGTTGAGGGTGAGCAAATTGTTAAACACAATATTTTGAAGTCAATTAATTTTCACATTCTGACTTTTTTTGTTTAAATATTTGATAATATGAATTTGAAGTGCCTAAAAGCTGAACATTCTGGCAATAACAGCCATATTTAGATAAAATTTTAAAAAATAGCCAATTTGGATTGACATTAACAAAAGAATGTTGTATAATATAGTAGAGTAAAAATACACTGAGAGGAGGACTGTTCTTGAAGCTAAACGATAAAAGCACAGTCGGCGGTCTGCGCGCTGTAGAACTGTATTTCAGAGCAATACGCAATATCTCTGCGGGAAATACAGCGTTTTACCAATCTCAGACAAGGCTGAACACTCCCGGTCTGGGTACACTGATGCCTGAAAATTTCAGAGATGTCAGTGAGATAACTCAGCAGTGTATAAACCTGTTTGAACTGGAGATCATTCAGGCACTTGAAGCTATCAGTACTTTTAACGAACGTGATCTGATGTTCAATTGGCTGTCGGTGTACATGCCCGCAAAATATCTTCGTGATATCAGCGCAGAGAACAAGCTGGTCGATCTTACCGAAAAAATGGAGGTAAAAACTACTCAGGTATGCTTTTCGCTGTCTGAAAAACTGTTTGAAGAAAGCGAGATAGAGGTCGCAGAGAATATAAAAAAACTGCGAAATCGCGGATTTCACTTCATGCTGACCGATTTTGGCAGCATAAGTTCACCTATAATGAAGCTGTCTGAATTTGAGGTGGATTATGTGATGCTTTCACCTGAGATAACACAGTATCTCGGCAAGGACGAACGTTCTGACAGCGCTGTGAAGTCGCTGATCGATTTTGTATCCGGTCTTGGTGCTGAACCGATTGCTGACGGCATTTCAAACGTTCGTCAAGCAGAATCGCTTTACGAATTTGAGTGCGAATACTGTGCAGGGTCACTGGCAGGAAGTTACAAAGCTGAGAGATTTATAAGACCGATAAGTAAAGAGGATTAATGACAAGTAAATATGCTTGTCGAGCGATCAATATAACGATCTGATAAGAATGTATGAAAGGAAGAATCTGATTTGGCAGAAACTAGAGTAATTGATGTTCTGGAGTTAAGACGTACTGCCAAGGAAACTAAACGGCATGTAGTTGTAATGCGTGTTTTAGGGCTTTTAGTCATATTGCTTGTTGCGGTCATCGCCATCGCATATGCTATATCATATTTCTACGACAAGTACGGCAGCTTTACAGTTAAGATCAATAAATATGACATGATGCGTCAAGGACTGACTTTGTCGGAAGTCCCGGAATATGACAAGACTGTTTCAGTGCTGAACGCAAATATCGTATACGATATGACAAATATCAGCGGAGAGGATCTTCCTGATAATCTTGATATGATAAACGGCAGTCATAACGGCGAAAGTTATATCGCTTACACCTTCTACCTTATTAATGCCGGTGATGACACGATAAGCTATGAAGGTGTAATGTCTATAGAAAATGTCACAAACAATGTTGATGAAGCAGTACGTGTGGCAGTCTATAAAAACGGCGAAAAGACTGTGTACGGCAAGACCAAGTCAAATGGTGCAGGAAAAGAGAGCGACTGTGACAGCGAATTTACTTCATCGACAGTCGTTATGACTACCGACCACAAGGGCTTTGAACCGCAGGCACGCGATAAATACACCGTTGTCATCTGGCTTGAGGGCAATGACCCCGACTGTACCGATGCTCTTATCGGCGGCACGCTCAAGCTGGGAATGGATTTCAAGATAGTTGAAACTACTTAAAAAAGGTTAAGGAGATATACGTATGAAAACAGTGGTAAAAGTAATTGCGAATGTGTTGGTGTGGATAGTGCTTATTTTGGCACTGCTTATCACCATTATTGTATTCTCGTCAGGCAGGAACAACGGTGTGGCAAATCTTCTGGGCTATATCCCGATGACCGTTGAGTCTGATTCGATGAAGCCCACATTTGCAAAAGATGATCTTATAATGTGCAAAGAGATCGATGATGTTTATTCCCTGCAAAAAGGCGATGTCATAACATTCTGGACGATAATCGATGGTCAGAAAGTCAAGAACACTCACCGTATTGTTGATATAACAGAAATTGATGGTTCCAGAAGTTTCGTGACACGAGGCGACAACAACCAGATCGATGATACTATACCGGTCCTGCCCGGCGATGTGATCGGCAAATGGACAGAGTTCAAGATCGGCGGTTTTGGCAAGGTAATGAATTTTCTGAGAACGAAAAAGGGATTCTTCATATGTATAGTTATCCCGATGGCGGTTTTCTTCCTGGTAGAACTTTACAAGTTCATCGTAACTCTGATAGAACTTAAAAAGCCTGAACTTAGTGAAGAAGACGAGGAAGAGATCAAGAAGCGAGCCATCGAAGAATACCTTGCTCAGCAGAAAAAGGAACAGAGCGGCGACAGTTCCGATAAAGTTCCCGAAAACGAAGCGTAGTATTTAAGCCCCGTTTAGCGGCGGCTTCATTAAAACAGGAGAAGACTATGAACGGATTTCTCAAATGGTTTTTTGTTTTCATCTCTGAAATGCTGAAAGGCTTTGCTACGATCTTCAGCGGTCTGTGGCATGGGATAAAACAGATATTCAACATCAAAAATTACATAGATATTTTCAAGACCTATTCCACAGATTTTGGCGCTCTTGGCTGGATACTTGCTGTGCTTGCAGTGATACTTGTCGTTGCAGTCTACGTGCTGATAGGGCTTATGATAGTGCTGGCTGCACGTAAATATATCCGTTTCAGACACTCTATCGTCAGCAATGAAGATCTGCTGGAGGAGATAGCCGATCTTCAGCGGCAAGTGCTGAAAATGACTAAGGAAAAGGACGAGATAATGGCGATGAAGGTATCTCAGATGGGTATACCAACTTCGGGTGCGCTGTCACTGGCAGGTGCGAACGTTCCTTCGGCTGTTGCAGAGGGTGAGAACGGTGTGCCTGTTGTCGAGGGTGAGGTAGCAGAAGACGGCGTTATCCAGACCGCAGACAGAAGATTTTCACGCCTTATGGAAGTTGATAACTTCTACAAGAACTACACTCCGCCTGAGTATGATAACGGCATCACGCTGGCAGGACTTTGCGATACTTACAGAAACTTTGCTTGCTCGCGCATGCACCTGTTTTATGAACCTAAGACTATCCGACTTTTCATCGCGGGCATGGCTTCCACAAAACTCATAATCCTACAGGGTATATCGGGTACAGGTAAAACCTCGCTTCCCTACTCGTTTGGTAAGTTTTTACAGAACGATACGACCATTGCTTCTGTTCAGCCTTCGTGGCGTGACAGAACAGAGCTTTTCGGTTACTTCAACGAATTCACCAAGAACTTCAATGAAACCGAAGTTCTCAAGAGGATCTATTCTTCAAGCTACAACAACGACATCAACCTTATACTGCTCGATGAGATGAACATAGCACGTATCGAGTATTATTTCGCTGAGATGCTGTCAATACTCGAAATGCCGAATGCTGATGAGTGGGAACTCGATCTGGTGCCCAATGTATGGAGCACAGACCCTATCAATCTCGACAGAGGCAAGCTGCGCATACCGCAGAATATATGGTACATCGGTACCGCAAACAACGATGACTCGACTTATGCTATCTCAGATAAGGTATACGACCGAGCACAGCCTATCAATCTTGATGCAAAGGGTATCGCTTTCGACGCACCCGATACCGGTCCTGTCAACCTGGGCTATGATCATCTGGATATGCTTTTCAAGGAAGCGTTCGACAAGTATCCTATATCACAGGAAAATCTGAAAAAGATACAGCAGCTTGACCTCTGGGTAATTGAAAAGCTGCGTGTGGCTTTCGGTAACCGTATACTTAAGCAGATGGGTCTGTTCGTACCTGTTTACGTTGCCTGCGGCGGTGAGGAACTTGAGGGTATAGACTATGTTCTGGCGACTAAGATATTCAGAAAATTCGAGTCGCTGAACCTTGCTATGCTGAGAGATGAACTCAGAGAACTTGTAGTCTACATGAACAAATCCTTCGGCAAGAACAAGATGAAGGAATCCATCGAATATCTTGAAAGACTGCAAAAACTGTTCTGATATTTATTGCAGTCAATAATAAAAAAGGCAGGTGAGGCGATTGGATAGCTTGTACGGCAAATGGTACGAGGATTTTAAGCAGTCTACAGGGCTTTTTGAAGATGATGAGCTGTTCGTATCGCTGGATCAGCTGCTGCATTCAAGCAAAAACACATTCGCGATGAACCGAAAGCTGATGGCTAAAGCTATAGATGTAAGCTGGGTAGAAGCCATCGAGAATGGTCTGGTGCATCTGGATAACGTGCTGAGAAATCCCAGACGGACTATTGAAGATGTTGAGGAGATAGTGCCGATAGCACTTTCAAGGAAAATAACTGTTGAATCGGTCAAGCATCTGGCACAGCACACAGACCTTATACAAAGTTTCGACGCAAAGACAAAGAAGATAACACCATCAAAAGTACTCAATGTACATAAGGAAGAAAGCCTTGCAACATATGAGAACAAGTTCATCAATACACTGGTAGACAGGCTGTATATATTCATTTCGACCAGATACGAAAAACTCGCGCAGGTGTCGCGTGATGAAGAAGTTTTCACGCTGGGTTACGATACCTCTATAGATGACGGCGCGGGCGGCAGAATGAAAATTGAAGTCAAGCTGGAAACTACTTCAAGCCTTGACAGCTATAACAAGAGCGGCTACACAGTCTGGCAGAGGGTCGAGAAGCTGAAAAAAGCCATTGAGGGTTATAAGGGATCAGAACTTTGTCAGGCGCTTGGCAACACCTTTGTCAGACCGCCTATAATGCGTACCAATGCGATAATGAAAAACGTTGATCTCAAAGCATGTCTTATGCTCTGGCAATATATTGAGAGTTATGAGAAGGTCGGGTACGAGATCAACGTAAAGGACACGGCTGTTCAGCCTGAAGCTAAGTACATAGAAGACTTTTATAAACTGGTGGTTTTAAATCTTCTGCTATTCAGGAATTATACGGAAGATGATGAAAAGGCTAAGCGTCTGGTCGAAGTCAGCAGACCTCGCGGCAGGAATATCACTCCTAAGGTTGTGAAACGCTTCAATGGTGAACTTTCAGGTGACTACGGTGTTGTCGCTGAGGGTGTTGCAGGATATGTGGCAAGCGAAGCCGATTTCAAGATAAAGAAGAATCTGCCAGAAGATATAAGAAAGGTCTTTGACGAGGTAAACATCGTCATTGATGTTGAGCGTGAATTCATCAAGCAGATGGAGGAAGAGCGTAAAAAAGCTGAACTACAGCGGCTTGAAGAAGAAAAGCGTCAGGAAGAACAGCGTCGTATCGAAGAAGAACGGCGTAAAGAGCTGGAAAAGATACGTCAGCGAAAGGAAGAAGAAGAAAGACGGCTCAAAGAAATGCTCGAACAGAAACGGAGAGAGCAGGAGGAAGCCGAGAAACAGCGTGAGCGCGAAGAAGCTGAGCGACAGGCAAGGCTTGAAGATATGCGGCGGCGTGAGGAAGAAGAACGAAAGCGCCGCGAGGAAGAAGAGCGTATCGCCGCTGAGCGTGAGCGCATAAATCAGAACAAGAGCAATGTCCGCAATGAACTGGGCGAAGCCGAGGGTCTTGACAAAGACGAGATAAACAAAGAGCCTACCGAAGAAGAACTGCAAAAACAAGCCTATGATGAAGTTACCGAAGAAGAGGTAAATCAGGTCAGAGAGGCTATGGAAGAGCAGGCTGAGGAATCCGAAGAAGAAAAAGAATTCGAGGATCCGAGAGCAGTGGCGGCAAGGCTCAAACTGGAACAGCAGCGCAAGGAAAAAGAGCGGCGTGAAGCAGAACGGGCACAAAGACTCAAAGCTGAGCGCGAGTATTTCGAGAACAAACCGTTCCGAACGATATACAAGGAATATTCGCGCAACCCGATATATGCTATACCGCGCCTTATAAGGTATCTGCTGGCTGTGATATTCGGCATCATACCAAAAGACACAGACGACCCCAATCTCAAGCGCAGACTTGCAGAGCGCGAGGAGAAAAAGCGTCAGAAAGCAGAGGAACTGGAAAAGCGCAACGCAATGGAGGTCTACTACAAGAAATACGCACAGACCTTCAAGTACCGTTTACTGCGAAGCATAGACGATTACAAGTTCAAAAAACGCAAAAAGGCACAGATGAAGGGCAAACCAAAGCCTGTATTCGTGCCGCCTAACAGAACTCCCGAAGAACAGCTTGCGATAGACACTGAGATGAAGCGGCTGTATAAGGAGTATCATGTAAGCATTGCCACAAAGATCGGCAGATGGTTTGAGGAACAGCGCAGATTATATGACCTCAGCCACAGCAACAAACGTGCCGAAGAAGAGCGGAAACTCATCGCAAAGATCGAGAACAAAGATGCTGACATACCTGAAAACACCGTCGATATCGAAAAGAAGTCAAGTAGGATAGCCAATATCATCACTACAGTAATACTTGTGGCAGCTATAATATTCACAGCTTATGTGATGATATGCGCTGCAAGGAACAAGGCGGTCGATGTTTTTGGGAAGTGCGTGCTGAGAGTCGTCACAGGCAGTATGGAACCATCGATACATGTTGGCGATTACATTCTGGTGGAAAAGACCGATACGGACAAACTCGCTGTCGGAGATGTGATATCTTTCTACTCAGAACAGTCTGATATTTACGGAATGCTGGTTACACACAGGATCGCCGGGATAACCGATGACCACACGTTCATTACAAGGGGCGATGCAAATCCTGTAAATGACAGTGTTGAGGTCAGACCTGAGCGAATAGTAGGCAGATACACAGGCAAAGCAAGATTTTTTATATGGGTCAACTCTTTTGCAGACCCCAAAAAGATACTGCTGATATGTGTGATAATACCGATAGGTCTGGTGAGTATATATGAACTCAGGACGCTCGCAAAACTCAGCCGTGAAGTCAGCAGGAAAAAGCAGGAAGAAGCCGCTGAACGCAAGCAGCAGCTAATAAGAGAAGCTATCGAAAAGGAAAAACAAAGGCTGGCGGAGGAAGGCTGGCAGCCCGAAGAAGAGGAGGTGACAGCGGTTGAACCAAGAGAAGATAATGAAACGTAGAATGATAACTGCGTTCGTTCTTTTTGGGATAACGCTGGTCACGCTTCTTGTATTTATCGGGTTATATATAGACGAAACTCATCGTGTGCAGGAAACATACCGCAAGCAGTATATGACGGAGATAAACCACGCATCGAGAGAGATAGAACTGTATGTGGCACATCAGGGAGATGTGGAGGAGAGATACAAACGTATCACGAGTTTTGTGACATGTGCAAACTCTTTTCTTTTCCTGATGAACGAAACTTCCGATAAGCAGATAATCCTCAACGAGGTGACGACCTGCCTGATAAAATACCCTGAGCAGATGTCCGAAAGGATGGAAGATCTGAAAAAATCATTTGACGACATATATGCAAATCTTGATAAGGGTTATGAAGAAGCAAAGGCTGTTGTGGACTCGGTCGATAAGATGGGTCGATGACAACAGATAAATGAGGTGATAAAAATGAACGAAAAAAGAAAACTCAAACGTGAAATAAAAGTATGCAGGCAGACGATCGAGGAGATCGAACGAAAGCGTTCAAGATCTCAGTCGGCACTGGTGCAGGCGGTGCTGTTGCAGGAAGAGCCTGATGAAAATGATGTCGAGTGGTTCAACAAGTACACAGGTGAGATAACCGCCTGTCGCAACCACATGATCGAATTGCAGAAGAAGCTCAACTCGCTTTGAGCACTTCCCTTTCGGGATAACAGCAAAAGCCGCAGATCGTTCTGCGGCTTTTTATATTTGTTCTATCAATTTCAGGGTAGATCGGCGCGGCTTACCGTTATAGTACTTGTTCAGCACACGTTCAAAACAGTTGTTTTCAGGGGCGATCGCCTGAAAAAGCGTCATACAAGCGTGCAGTTTATCAACATCTATCGCAGAACCCATTATTTCGGCAATAGGTCTGTCGTGAACGAGAATGGCTTCGGTGATCTCTGCAAGGCGTTCCATCAGCAAACTGTCAGACGCGTATGCTTTTGCATCATCAAGACTTTCAAATGCGAAATATCTGCTGTAAAAATCAACCATAAGTTCTTCTTCTTTAAGGATAGGAAAAACATACCAGATCCAGCAGCTTCGCTTTCTGCCTGCGGCGATCTCGCTAAGTGCAGAACGATAATTGTTTGCATTGTCGTTCTGAGCATTTATAAAGATATCCTTGTCCGTATATACCACGCCTTTCAATTAGAATACTATAACAAAAACCTTCTCATGGACTTTTATGCAAATAATTATAGCATATCCCGTTAAAAAAATCAACTTAATAATTTTTTTAGCATAAAGAATGACTATTTTTATACTATAACAAAAATAATCTGCAAAAATTAGTCATTTTCAAGCAAATACCTATTGACATTAACATGTAAATTTGATATAATGTATATAGGTTAAGATTGTTCGGTTCGCAGTTTGCAAAAGCTGCGATAATTTAAGAATAATATGGAGGCAAACATGAGAAGACTTGTTACAAGAAGTGACTTTGACGGCTTGGTTTGCGCTATGCTGCTCAAGGAGATCGGTATAATCGATGAGATAAAATTCG
>OCTW011617151.1_pt1 | contig 13027 bp, 7 predicted proteins | sample 1539671 | NCBI WGS metagenome assembly OCTW01 (sample SAMN02144230, study PRJEB22623) | gut metagenome | biome: sheep rumen | host: Ovis aries | place: New Zealand | reverse complement strand
CGGCGATTTCCGGAATCGTCCGTCTCAGATTACGGTCAACAATGAATTGGGAAGGCTGGCCGAGGCTGTGCGCGATATGCGCGGTGGTGTGCGGGATGTGCTCTCCAGTGTGAGCAGTTCATCGGAAAGTCTGTCGGCTTCGGCTGAGGAACTGAATGCTACCACGGAACAGTCTGCCCAGGCCTCTAATCAGGTGGCCGACAGCATTGTCAAGGTGGCACAGGGCACGAGCGAACAGCTTGATGCGGTAAATTCCACCTCCGGTGCGATTGAAAGTCTCAATGATACAATTCAGACCATTGCGGGCAAAGCAAATGAAGCTGCCGGTCACAGCCGCGAAGCTTCGGCGGTTGCCCGTGACGGCGGCAAGACGCTCAATGAAGCGGTCGGACAGATCAAGCGTATCGAGGAATCCACACTCGAATCCACCAAGGTGGTAACGGCTTTGGGCGAACGCTCCAGCGAAATCGGCCAGATTGTCGATACGATTTCCAGTATCTCGGAACAGACCAATCTTTTGGCGTTGAATGCTGCTATTGAAGCGGCAAGAGCCGGTGAGCATGGCCGCGGCTTTGCTGTCGTAGCTGATGAAGTGCGTAAGCTGGCGGAGTCTTCCCAGGAAGCCGCCCAGCGCATTGCTTCGTTGATTACTGAAACCCGCCGGGATACGGATAACGCCGTGGCAGGCATGAAGGCCGGCAGTGAAGAAGTCCGTGTGGGCACGGAAAACATCATGTCCATGGGGGAATCTTTCCGGCGGATTATTGAAATTGTTGAAGATGTATCCACGCAGGTACAGGAAATTTCCCAGTCCATCAGCGGTATGGCCGAAAGCGGACAGGAAATTGTCGCCCATATCCGCACTATCGAAGAAACGAGCCGCAGTGCTGCCGAAGAGGCTGAAACCGTATCGGCTGCTACTGAGGAACAGAGTGCCTCGGTACAGGAAATCGCCCATGCCAGTAACAGCCTCGCCAAGATGGCGATGGAACTGCAGGCAGAAGTACAGAAATTTAAGGTATAAAAGTATTAATGAGGAGAGCGATGCGTTGCATAGCTCTCTTCGTTTTTTGTATTTCGAGAGAGATAAATGTAGTAAAATAAATGATAGGTTTCTATTAAGATTTTATTAGAAACACCGATATATACTAAGTAGTTATCTTTTGTAAGATGACTGTGTTTTTTTGCGTTGATTAGTGAAGTTATAGCACTTTTATGGCATAAGCATGTGATATTACTACACAGAACGCAGTATATTAAGAAATACGGTTCAGCGAAGGGCAATTATTGGGCGGCATAAAGTTCGCCATGATGCTGGAGATAAATTTTTCCAGCATGGCATTTTCAGTGCATTAACGGGTTGAACCGAAATTGGCCAGGAGGTGTAAATTAATTTTATAATTATAATTTTATAATTTTATCAAATTAATTATCAAGGAGTGAGTGTTATATGCGACATGCACGGAAGGATAGCGCACAGGCATTGGTGAAGAAAATAACTTTTGCTTTTGCGGCAGGTGCCGTGATGTCTCTGCCTTATGCAGGGAACGCGGAAGCCACAACACTATCGGAATATCGTACACTTTTAAACGATGGTGAGTATTGGCAAAAAAAAGCTGCTAGTGAAGCTATGGAGGATACGGTAAAGGAGGCTAATGTATCACATTACAATACGCTAAATAACATTTACCAAAATCTGGCAACAACTACTACAGATACCGCAAAACAGGAAAAGTACAAAAAAATTGCTGAGACATATGACAATGCCGCTAAAAATTATGAAACAACCTATGGTGAAAATGGCACGGCGGTTACTGCGTACAAGCAGCAAAAGCAGTCATTAATTGATTTTGCTGGTAAGGCTAATGCGAACGGTATATTTGTCACACAGAAGGACACGAAAAATAATACAGTTACCTTTGCGGATGGTACTTATACAGGTGCCTTGATTGCCGGTGGCAAGGTGATGATATCTGATTCCACGATCAAAGTGCCTAATGGTGTAAATACGGCTGTCTGGATTACGGATTCTCCTAATGATGATAGTATAGGAAATACAAAAGATCCATCGGTTTTACTAAATAATGTAACCATCAATGGTATATCAGCAGCCAATGCAATTACACAGGATGCCGGATTTTTGACGATGTATGGCAAACTGAATGTCTCAGGCAATATTCTTGTAACCGGCAAAAATACTAACCTAATTACGGCAGATGATATAAAGGCTGGATATGCTAGTATTACCTTTGATGAAGGTTCTACCCTTACCAATACAGGAATTTACGCTGTGGCAGAAAGCAGTCTGGAAGGAAATAATACTGATAATCCTGCTCTTTTGCCTAAGGTGGCGGTAGGTACTATTAATCTTTCTAATATTGCTGATAAAGCCTTTAACCTTGACAGCGGCGATTATGATGGAATAAATAATGGCGGCAACTATTTATCTTTGGGAAAAGCTGGTTCTGAAGCCGGAACAATCAACCTTCGGCAAGGAAGTTTCATTATCGATGATATCCGCCATGAAGGATCAGATACCTTAACTTGGCGTTATCGTGGTTATAATGCACCGACCATCAACATTAATCCCGGTGCCATGCTGATACGTACACAGGAATTTCCTGAGGTTACTGGGGAAAAGAATTTTCTGCGTATAAATGGCGGTGAACTAAAGGCATCTTCTGACCTTATTTTTGAAAAAACACCCTATACCGATAGTGCAAATGGCACTAATACTGACGCAGGTGCTGTTTTAACCAATACCAATGATACTATCGGCTTTGATTCCGGTACACTGTGGCTGGATGAAGGCAGCGGCAATTTTACTTTGGATTATGCAAAATCCGCAAGGAATGCCCTAAACGCAACTGAAACAAATAAAATTGATTGGTGGTCTTCCCTGTATGAACCTGAACAGGAGAGGTGGAACGTAGATCTAGCCATGTCCGGTAATCTGGTGGATAAAGATGGCAATAAGCTGACGCGTATTCGTTTGGGCGAAATAGCTAATACGACATCCACATCTAGCAGTAATGACCTGGGGTTAGCACTGAATGATATCATTGTTGATGTAGGGCAAAGCGATACTACGCAGCATATCACTCCCAATTTAACCGTGTATGGTTATGGTGCTTATGATGATAAGTTGGATTCTGCGTTGACTACGCAGGCACAGCATCGAGTTTATGCGTCACGCTTGAATCTTGACAAGGCCGCTGATGATGCAAAAAACACTATTACCTTAAATCATTATGCAACGTTGCAATTGGGAGGAAGCTCTAGCGGTAGCTTGGTAACAATAAACGATACTGCACCTGCCAGTGATTCTTTGGTCGAAATAGCTGCAGACAATAGTTATTTACAAATAGGCGGCGTTTTCGGCGGTAATCCTGTTTATGATTTGGCGGCTAATGTAGCGCTGAATAACAAGTCCAACGCCGAGGTGGCAGATGGCGCGGCATTGAATTTGGTGGGAACATTGTCATTAAAAGACAATTCTCAAATAAATATTGAGGGAACTCTGAATACCACGCAAAAAATCACAGTGACCGATTCTGCTTTAAGTGTTAAACAAAAAGGAACATTAAATTCCTTAGCTGGCCTGGAGGCAACGGTTACTGCTCAGGGAGAAAACAGTGATGTCAATATTGATGGTACATATACAGGTGGAACAATTACTCTAAGTGGCGCAGATTTAACTGTTGAAAGCAATGGTGTAATTTACAATGCACCGATTGTGTTAAAAAAAGCAACATTTACCGATGAGGCAGGCAATACAACAGGCACAAAAGGTTCTACGCTGACGATTTCAGGTACGGTCGCCGGTTTACCCGACGCCGATGGCAATTTAACCGCAGCTAAACTTACCGCTGAAGAAGGTTCTGTTATCAAAATTGGTGAGAACGGTGCTTCAGGTTTATTGATTCTGGATACAGACAGTGATTTGACAGGCAGTACCTTAACCTTGGATCCGGATGATGCTGCCACGATTGTTGACAGCTCGCAATTTGCTTATGATCAGGATAGTGACGGCAATGGTGTTGATGATGTGTCCTATCATCTGACCGTAGGACAAAATTCTGTGGCTTCTTTAGGTACAACCAGCACGGCTAAAGTTCAAGATGCTTTTACCGATACGGGTTTAAGCTGGGGGCATGATGCTACGTCGATTTTGTATCTGGATAACCCCATTACGATAACAGGGTATTCCTATGGTAAAGATGACGCAGGAAATACTACAGCTTCTGCCTTAGGTAGCTTGGTTGTGGACGGTCAGCTGCAGGCTGCTGATGATACGGCAAATAACGTTCAGCTGGGACAAAATTCACTCTTAATTATTGATGCTAAGAATGAATTGTTCAGTAATGGCACGGCCGCAATAACTTCTGTGGCTAATAATTCAACCAGTGAAACGGGGAACACGGAAAGCCGTTTGAAGGTGGATGATGGAGCCAAGTTATATCTTGTCAATGCTGTTGCAAACAAGGAATACACAGTTTTTTCTGGTTTTAATGGTGCAAATATCGATATTGTCGGCAATGGTGGATGGGCTGATTTAGCTGGTTCTACTGAAGCAGACAGCAAGCTTTCTGCGAACAATAACATTTTCATTAATAGGCTGATTAGAGGACAGGTCGATTTCAAGGATTCTGATCGAGCAACAGGCAGTATTGTGGTAAATACTTTGCAAACACCGGTGGCAGAATCTACGCTTGCGGGAACTTTGCTGGAAAACAATCTAAATACCATGATTGCTGATGGTCAAAACGATTCGACGGATGCAGCTTCTACCAAAGCTGTTCAGACAATGAGCAAGCTCATTTCATGGGAGGCCAATCCCAATACAGCTATTGCATTCACTAACCGTGCGATTGTGGCACCGGAAACTGTGGGGGCTACTGCTATAGGTGCGCATAATGCTATAATGGCTTCTAATACGGCTATGGAGCATTTTTCTCGTTTGAATGTTGATGAAGCACATACAGCAGATGTTTGGGCTAAGTTCCAACGTGGTCGCTTCACGGCGGACAGTGTTTCCCTGCCTGCAAATGACTCAGGCTTTAAGAATAATTATCATGGCTTTACTGTAGGTGTAGATTTCAAGAATCCTGGACAGTACAAACATGGTGTGTTCTTTGATTATGGTACCAACAGCGCAACAGCTAATTGGGAAAGTGACAGTGCTAAATCTTGGGGAATTGGTTATTATGGAAGCATCGCCAATAAAAAGAATAATTTCCTTTTTGATGTAACCTATCAGAATACGGCTCATGATATCAAAGGAGAGTTTTCCGCCAAACCCAAAAATAATATTTGGGGCATCGGTCTGCGTGATGAGTTCATTATCAAAGATGGTAATGTGGAAATCGTTCCGCATATTGGATTGAACTATATGAACATAAATACGCCAAGCTATTCCAGTAACTATCAAGGATATAAATTCCTGAATTATGGTGGCAGCAATCATTCGCTGCTCACAATGCCTATTGGTATTGGTCTACGCTACAATTCGACTGAATCCAAAGGCGGCTGGTCTACTAAAGTTGCTGCTGACATTACCTATCAGGCAGCACTTAACGGCTATGATGATAAGCTGCATGCACAGGTTAATGGTGTAAATGCATGGGATAGTGCTTCTTACAGTATTATCGATAAGAATACTGTAGGTACCTCCATAGGTATTTCTGTTGAGAAAAAAGATGCAGTTTCCTATGGCTTGGGGTATAGCTATCACAAAGGCGATAATTTCCAGGACAGCCGTTTTGTTGCTTCCTTAAAACTCAAATTCTAATTGGGAGTGATAAATTTGAATGACTTTGCAGAAAAATTTACAGCGTACCTAACAGAAATAGATGATAGAAGATTTCAACGTGAAGATATCGCTGATGAACATAATAGTGTTATTTTTCGCACGAATTTGGCTGTTCAAGGACAGCAGATTCCTTTAGGGATTTTGTTTGATAACACTGTCTATGTTATTATTCGTGCTAATATGGCTACCCATGCTGTCAATGATAATAATGCCTACGAAGTCAATCACTTTATCACACGTATGAACTGCAATAGTAAGCTGTTCAAATACTATATCACACCAAATACATCAATAATTTTGGATGCGTGTATTCCAATGTTGCCAGACGAATTTTCCGTCAAACTCATCGATACCATCCTGCAAGTAGTGATGAAAGAAGTAGCGGCTCACCATCGTGAACTTATGCAAATCATTTGGCAAGCTGAGGAGAAATAATAATGTTACACAGCTGAAATGCGAAAAACAAGCAGTAAGCTCCAACAGGTGTCAATAGGTGTGTATCATCTACCGTAGGGGCCATGGGAAGTTACGTCTCTGAGGCGGGAGTAGTTCAACATTTACATAGCTATTCTTAGTTCGGGTGGGATGAAAAGACAAAAGGCAGATTCGCTTGTAGTAGTGAACCTGCCTTTTTAGTATTTGTATTATCTTCTATACAAAAACAAGATTTTATGCTATTATTATATTAGAGTTATATGTCATTATCTCTTGATTGTTAGTGTTTATGATTACGCGTGGAGGCATTATAGATACTAATAATTAGGAGGTGTGTTTATGCGAGCAGCATTTAAGACACGGATTGATGAATCGGGGGCTCGCGTAAAAGTGGGACAGGAATATATGCAGTCAGTGTTTGCAGCGGCCAAGGTAGGGCTTTGTCTGTTGGATGCTGAAGGAGCAGTGCTGGCAGTAAATGAGATGGGCAGGACATTGATGCAGGTGGAGGGGCACAGTGTTATTGGCCATCAGTTCGGTGATGCTTTTTGCTGTGAAAATAGTATGGAGCGGGGATGTGGTCATGGTGAAAATTGCCGCCATTGTCCTGTGCGCCGTAATATTGAAGCGGCCATAGCAGATGATGAGTTCAGCAGTGAATTTTCCATGCAGATGAAAAATGCCAAGACCGGGGGGAGACTGTGGCTGAATTTGGGCGTATCGCAGACCGGTGAAGGCTGGGAAAAAAAGATTATTGTTACCATTGTGGACGAATCTGTGCGCAGGCAGTATGAACAGCAATTGGAACAGGCAAAGCGGGCAGCAGAGGAAGCTGACCGCAGTAAGATGCAATTCATATCCGCCCTGAGCCATGAAATCCGTACGCCATTGAACGGACTTGTGGGTATGCTGGATTTGGTGGGGAGAGAGCCGCTGTCGGATAAACAGCGGCAGTATTTGCAAAACGCCAGATGCAGTGCAGATGATTTACAGCATATACTGAGCGATATTTTGGATTTTGCCAAGCTGGAAGATGGCAAGATGAAGCTGAAAAAAGCGGATTTTGATTTACAGGAAACACTGCAGCAAATGGCGGATATTTATCAGCAGCTGGTAACGGCAAAGGGACTCAGATTTTTGGTGACAGATTTTGCGTCTTTGCCGCGATTTATTCGTGGAGATGCTTTGCGTATTCGGCAGGTTCTGCACAATCTCCTGACGAATGCCATGAAGTTTACGGAAAAGGGTAAGGTGACTTTTGCCGTTTACCGCAGTGAACGGAAGGGGTGGCCTACATTGGAGTTCAGTGTAGAAGATACGGGCATTGGCATAGAACCGCGTATGCGGGATAAGATCTTTCGCCCTTTTGTACAGGCTGACAGCAGTATTCACCGCCGGGGAAGCGGTACGGGATTGGGCTTGATGATTTCCCGGGAACTGGTGGAACTGATGGGGGGAACGATGAGCCTGGATTCAGAACTGGGACGGGGGACGTGTGTTTCATTTTGGATTCCCTTACAGGAGGCTGGTTCCGCAGAAACGAAGAATCGCATTATCCTGCGGCCGCGTGTAAAGATGGAGGGGAAATGGCTAGAAAATCGTGATCCTGAAGCGGAGAATCTTATGCATTACTGTATGCAAAAACTAGCGGAGGAGGTTAAGCTGCCTTCCAAGGAGGAATCCCCATGAGAATTTTAATTGCGGAAGATGACAGACTGAGCCGCACTTTTTTGACCGAGTTTTTGCAAGAGTATGGCCAGTGCGATACGGCTGTAAATGGTATGGAAACCCTTGATAAATATTTAGAGGCATTTAAGAGTGGCTTGCCTTATCATATGATGTGTCTGGATATCATGATGCCCAAGGTAGACGGCTTAATGGTGTTGAAACTTATTCGGGAATTAGAAGTTCAGCACAAGGTGGCAGAAGAGAATCAGACGAAAATCATCATGATGACGGCTGTAGCAGATATAGAATATGTTGATCAGGCTTTCGAACTGGGGTGTGATGCATACGCTTCCAAGCCTATTGAAATTCAGCAGGTGCAGGAAGTGATGTTGGATTGGGGGCTGATTGGTTGAATGAAAAGAAACAATAATAATAAATACAGGATAACTGGTTGAAAATACGATGTAAAAAGCATATAATTAAGGTAGGGCTGTATACCTATATAAAGGATTAAGTAATGTCTCAAGGAAAGTGAGGGATTGATTATGGGTATCTCGGGTGTGGAGGCTACGACGCTTTCGAGCTTCCCGCAAATTAATCGCGAAGTTAATTCAGTGGGAATGCAAGCGACCAAAGAACGTAGCGATCAGGCAGCATCCTATTCCAGGGTATCGCAGTTTGGCAACGAAACCAAATTGGGATCCAGCGAATTCCAGCGCAACAACGATACGGTTATCAATATCGGTGAGCAGGAAACATCGCGAATTGTTGACCGAACCAAGGCCATTTACAAAGTATCCAATTTTGGTACGGAAACGAAGATTGGTTCCAGTGTGTTTCAACAGAGTAACCAAAGGGCAAACAGCGAGGGGATGAGAAATACCTCGGAAATCATGGATAAGGCAAAGTCTTACTATGAAGTGTCCAATTTTGGTACGGAAACGAAGATTGGTTCCAGTGCGTTTCAACAGAGCAACCAAAAGGCAAACAGCGAGGGGATGAGAAATACCTCGGAAATCATGGATAAGGCAAAGTCTTACTATGAAGTGTCTAATTTTGGTACAGAAACAAAGCTTGGTTCCAGTAAATTCCAGCAGCAGAGCAAGGAAATTGCTCAGCAAGGACAGCAGAATATAGCGCGCAGCATGAAAGCAGCCCTCGATGTTACGCGTGTATCTCAGTTTGGTACGGAAACGAATCTCGGCCACAGCCGCTTCCAGCAGGCTAATGCTCAGATTAGTAATTACAAACCAAAAGCTGCAGCCGGTGGAAATGTGGATCTCGCTGAATAAAAAATGATGATTTGCCGCAAACTTTATGGTTTGCGGCCTTTTTACGTATAATAAGGTGCTGCCTGTAACGTTTGTTACAGCTGCAGGCGTTTTTTCCGTTTATAATGGGTCATGTAATTTGAAGTTAAGCATGGTGTGTTATATGAGGAGTGTGCTTTTATGGAAGCAAAAGAAGCGAAAATGTTCTGTTATCAGTGTCAGGAAACAGCAGGCTGCAAGGGGTGCACGCAATTTGGTGTCTGTGGCAAGAACCCGGAAGTGGCGGCTATGCAGGACCTCTTGCTCTATGTGACAAAGGGGCTTTCCGCAGTTACCAGTTGTTTGCGGGCAGAGGGGGAAAGAGTAGAAAGCAGTATAAATTACTTGGTTACCCTGAATTTATTTATCACGATTACTAACGCAAATTTTGATTCGCAAGCAATCGTTTCCCGCATTGAAGAAACGTTGAAAATCAAGGAAACGCTTTTAGCACAGTTGCAGAGCAGGGGAGATTTGCCTGAGGCAGCGCTTTGGCAGGATACGGCAGATCATTTTGTATGCAAGGCTGCTCAGGTGGGGATTTTGTCGACGGAAAACGAGGATATTCGCAGCTTGCGGGAACTGATTACCTATGGCCTGAAGGGATTGGCTGCTTACCAAAAGCATGCCAATGTACTGGGCTATGAAAATGAAGAAATAGACGCATTTGTGCAGTCAACACTGGCTAAGCTTTTAGATGACAGCCTGACCGGAGAGGAGCTTACTGCGCTGGCTTTGGAAACGGGAAAATGGGGCGTAGATGGCATGGCTCTGTTGGATAAGGCCAATACGGAAACTTATGGTAATCCGGAAATGACGAAAGTGGATTTGGGTGTTCGAAAGAATCCGGGCATTTTGATTTCCGGCCATGATCTGAAGGACTTGGAAATGCTGTTGGAGCAGACAGAAGGTACAGGCGTAGATGTTTATACGCATGGGGAAATGCTGCCGGCGCATTACTATCCGAAATTCAAGAAATATGCACATTTTGCTGGTAACTATGGCAATGCCTGGTGGAAACAGAAGGAAGAATTTACTGCCTTTGGAGGCCCCATACTTATGACTACCAACTGTGTGGTGCCGCCCAAAGCAGATTATCAGGCAAGACTCTTTACCACGGGGGCAACAGGCGTGCCCGGTTGTGTGCATATTGAGGCTGGGGCAGATGGTACGAAGGATTTTTCGGCCTTGATTGAACTGGCGAAAAAATGCCCTGCCCCACAGGAACTCGAGCAGGGGCAGATTGTGGGCGGGTTTGCCCATGAGCAGGTTTTTGCATTGGCGGACAAGGTGATTGCTGCTGTCAAGAGTGGTGCTATCCGCAAGTTTGTTGTGATGGCCGGCTGTGATGGGCGCATGAAGTCCCGGGATTATTACACGGAATTTGCTAAGGCGCTGCCGCAGGATACGGTTATTCTTACGGCAGGTTGTGCCAAGTATAAATACATCAAGCTGAATTTGGGGGACATTGATGGAATTCCCCGTGTGCTGGATGCGGGACAGTGCAACGATTCCTACAGCCTTGCTCTGATTGCCTTAAAGCTGAAGAAAGTCTTTGCTCTCGATGATGTCAATGAATTGCCTATTGCCTACAATATCGCGTGGTATGAGCAGAAAGCGGTTATCGTTCTGCTGGCGCTTCTGCACTTAGGCGTGAAGAACATTCATCTTGGGCCCACGCTGCCGGCGTTCCTGTCTCCGAATGTGGCTAAGGTACTCGTGGAGAATTTTGGCATCGGTACGATTTCTACCGTGGAAGCGGATTTGAAAAAGATGATTGGTTGACAATATTTATTGCCATGAGCAACTGAAAGGGCTATACTGAGATTGTTCCGTTTTGTGTGGAACAATCTCTTTTATTTTGGAGTGATTGATATGGGGAAACGGGGTGCAATGAGCATCTTCTGGCAGTTGTTCCGAGGGTATTGGAACAGCGAACACAAGTGGAAAGCCCGGGGACTTTTGGCTTTTGTTATTGGTCTGAATTTTTTCGGGGTTTATCTTTTGGTACGGCTGAACAGCTGGTACAATGAGTTCTATAATGCTTTGCAGCAATATCAGGTGGAATCGTTCTGGCCATTGGTCGGCGAGTTTACGGGACTGGCAATGCTCTACATCGTCATTGCGGTTTATGCGATTTACCTGCGGCAGGCTGTGCAGATTAAATGGCGTACCTGGCTGACGGATAAATATTTGTCCAGCTGGCTGAAAGGGCAAGTCTATTATCGCTTGCAGGTGCAAAACAGCGATACGGATAACCCGGATCAGCGAATCAGTGAAGATATCAATCAGTTTGTGAATCTATCCCTGCAGCTGCTGATTGGCTTTTTGAAGCAGTTGACCACGCTGGCGGCTTTTGGTGTAGTCTTGTGGAATCTTTCCGGCGCCTTTACCTGGGAAATTGGCGGTCAGGAAATTGTTATCTATGGTTATATGTTTTGGTTCTCCCTGTGCTACTCCGGCATTGGTACGGTTTGTGCTCACTTGGTGGGACGAAAGCTTATTGGCTTGAACTTTGAACAGCAGCGTTTTGAGGCAGATTTCCGTTTTAATATGATGCGGGTGCGGGAAAACAGTGAGAGTATTGCCTTTTACGGTGGCGAAAATGCAGAGAACAAAGGCTTTCATGAGCGCTTTGCCAAGGTGATCAGCAACTTCTGGCAGCTCATGAAGCAGACTAAAATCCTGAATTTCTATGTGAACGGCTATGCGCAGCTGGCAGTTATCGTACCGCTTATTCTGGCTGCGCCGCAGTATTTTGCGGGAGCCATTGCCCTGGGCGGCCTTATGCAGACGGTTTCGGCCTTCGGGCGCGTGCAGGATGCGCTGTCTTATTTTGTGGAGTCTTATGACAGCATCGCTCAGCTTGCAGCGGTTGTAAAACGACTGGCAACCTTTACGGAACATATGGAGACGGCTGAAAATGTGCAAAACGGCATTATTCAGCAAGTGAATGATGCTGCTGAAATGAGCGTTGAGGATTTGCAGGTACAGCTGCCGGACAACCGGGTGCTGTTAGCGGATTGTACGCTGACTTTGCCTATGGGAAGCCGTTTGCTGGTGACTGGCTCATCGGGTTGCGGTAAGAGTACCCTCCTGCGTACGCTGGCGGGAATCTGGCCTTATGGTAAGGGAAAGTTATCTTTGCAGAAGGGCAGCAGACTGCTGTTTTTGCCGCAAAAACCATATCTGCCACTGGGCAGTTTGCGCCGCGCGCTTTACTATCCGGGAACGGCGGCAGGCAGTGACGACCTTTTGCGGGCGGCTTTGGTAAAAGTGGGCTTGGAAAAGTTTGTGACGCGCTTGGATGAAGTGGATGACTGGAGCCGGATTTTGTCCTTGGGCGAGCAGCAGCGATTGGCCTTTGCGCGGGTGCTTCTGCAAAAGCCGGATTGGGTGTTCCTGGATGAAGCAACTTCGGCGCTGGACGAGCCGCGGGAAGCTGAAGTATATGAGTTATTGAAGAAAGAACTGCCGGAGATGGGCATTGTCAGCGTAGGGCATAGGTCTACGCTGTATGCGCAGCATGAGCAGGAATTGAAGCTGGCTGGAGATGGGAGCTGGCTGGTGCGGGCAATTTAGTTTGTATTATTTGCATATGTTATAAGGCGCTCACGGGGCTGGTAATGTTTTCCTTCGCCATAGACAGGCTTGTCAAAAGCTGCGGAAAACATCACCAGCCCTGCGGGCTTATTGCGTAGATTAAATTGCAGTTTATCGGGCAGTTTGTGCTGAAGGTATCCAGTTCATGCGTTGTTTGGGGTGAACGGGGAGTAATTTTTCTGTTTTCCGCTAAACGACC
>OCTW011399253.1_pt1 | contig 13030 bp, 7 predicted proteins | sample 1539671 | NCBI WGS metagenome assembly OCTW01 (sample SAMN02144230, study PRJEB22623) | gut metagenome | biome: sheep rumen | host: Ovis aries | place: New Zealand | reverse complement strand
CCCAATGTCCCGCCAAATCTGTGTTTCCCGGGCAAAGCTGCCGTCGGCGAAAAAGTGGCCAAAATCACACAAAAAGAAATGGCCAAAGTCGAAAACTCGGTTGCCCGCGTCCGCTGTGACCGACAGGACGGACATGTCTCGCACAAGCACTATTACATTGGTTTTGAGTCATGTGCTGCTGCTAACCTCGCCTATGGCGGCCCGTCCAAATGCCAGTATGCCTGCATTGGAATGGGCGACTGTGCACGCGCCTGCCCGTTTAAAGCCATTGAAATGCACGATGGCATGCCCTTTATCCTGGCCGACAAATGCGTCGGCTGCGGTAAATGCGCCAAAACCTGCCCCAAACAGGTCATCGAAGTCATGCCAGCCGATGCCAAAGTTTATGTGCCATGCTCATCCAAAGGATTCGGCAAGGAAGTCAAAGATGTCTGCGAAGTTGGCTGCATTGGCTGCAAAATGTGCGTCAAAGCCTGCCCCGCTGGTGCGGTTTCGATCGCCGATAATAAGGTTCAAATCGATACCCATAAATGCCTCGAGTACGCAGGCGATTGTGGTCAGGCATGCGTCGCCAAATGCCCGCGCAAGATCTTCAGACCGGTTCCACCCAAAGGGTCTTTCGATATCTTTGCTGAACTCAAGCGCAAAGCCGCCGAAGATAAAGCAAAAGAAGAGGAAGCAAAACCCAAAACCGAAGCTAAGCCAAAGCCAGACAAAGCCGAAGTCGTAAAAGCTGAGAAAACAGAGGTGAAATCAGACAAAGCCGAAGTCGCTAAAGCAGAGAAGACCGAGGCAAAATCGAAAATAACAGAGACACCCAAAGCTGAAGCAAAAGTAGAAACCATTGCTGAGGCTAAATCAAATGAAGCCAGGCCTGCAGAAAAGGCAAGTGCTTAATCATTCACAAATCTAACATTTTTATTGCTTTTCTTTTGGAAGGGGGTGTGGGGGAAACCTTTTCTTTTGGCACAAAAGAAAAGGTTTCCCTCACCACACACAAAGAGAAATACCATGCAAAGACGATCATTCCTTAAATTACTGGGACTGGGTGGCGCAGCCGCTGCAACAGGTGCAGTCATTGCCAATCGCGATAAATTCGAATCCCTGCCGCACGATGGGCAATATCGCGTCTCACAATCCAAGCGCGCCATCGGTACTCAGGTCGATATCACGGCCATCGGGGCCAGCAAGGCTCAGACCGAAGATGCCGTCATGGCTGCTTTCGAAGATGTTGCAGCGATGGAGCGCATGTTCACACGATTTGACAACCAATCACCTGTAAGCGAAGCCAATGCTCTAAGCCATCTCGATCACGTTCCCCAGGAAATGGCTTCCCTGCTCCAGACCTGCGATTTCTATTATCGCGATACACAAGGTGCATTCGATATCACAGTCAAGCCCGTACTCGATTTGATACAAAAGGCTGCCCGCGAAAATCGCAATCCCACCAACAGCGAAATCGAAGACATCCTGCCCTTTATCGGTGCAGATAAACTCGATTTTCATGAAAACAAGCTTGCATTGCGCGAAAACATGGGCATTACACTCGATGGTGCCACCCCCGGATTTATTGCCGATCGCATGGCCAATATCCTCGAACAACGCGGTATTGCACACTATCTAATCAATGCCGGCGGTGAAATCCGCGTCGCCGGTCACCCGCAGCATACAGATACATGGCGCGTCGCCATTCAGGATCCGCAAAAGAAAGGCAACTATCCTGGTGTACTCGCACTCCAAAGTGGCGCTGTTTCGACTTCTGGCAATTATGAGATTTTCTTTGGCAACGACAAGGTGTTCCACCATATCGTCGATGCACACACCGGTCGTTCACCCAACATGGCCTCTGTCACAGTCGTTGCTCCTACGGCTTTACAGGCTGATATTCTTTCGACCGCGTTCTTTGTCATGTCCAGAGAACAGGCCTTAGCCTACTGTCAGTCACATCCCCAAATCGCCTGCCTTCTCATCGACAATGAAGGACATCGGACAACCTCACCTAATTTTGCGATGGTATAGTTCTTAAACCTCATGTTTTTTACATGAGTTTTTTTTTGAGAAACCATCACCAGTAGCGTAGGCGAACATATAAAAAGAATAATATGTCATTTTTAGAATTCTTCAAACTCTTAGGCGGCGTCGGTCTCTTCCTGTACGGCATGTCGATCATGTCAACAGGCCTTAAAAACGCCGCCGGTGAACAACTCAAAACCATTCTCGAGCATGCGACCAAAAACCGTTTTACGGCCACATTCGTCGGTCTGCTCGTCACCATCCTGATTCAGAGCTCATCGGCAACCGATATGATGGTCATCGGTTTCGTCAACTCTGGCCTAATGTCGCTGATACAAGCCATTGGCGTCATCATGGGCGCCAACATCGGCACAACTGTCACCGCACAGATCACGGCTTTTAGCCTTGGGGCTTATGCGCCGCTCATCCTCTTTGTCGGTGCCATCATGTACATGTTCGTCAAAAAGACGATCATCCGGCACATCGGGTCGATCATCATGGGATTCGGTATGCTCTTTGTCGGCATCTCGATCATCGGCGACGCCATCAAACCGCTTTCACAAAGCCCAGCATTTATACAGTTTCTCACCTCTATCGAAAATCCTGCAATTCTCGTCATTTTCGGTGTGCTATTTACCGCTCTGCTCCAGAGCTCATCCTCATCCGTCGTCATCTTTCAAACGTTTGCCATCCAGGGGCTGCTCAGCTTTGAGGATGTCGTTTTCCTGGTCATTGGCGCGGCCATCGGTTCTGTTACACCCAATATACTCGCCTCACTCACAACCAATCGAAACGGCAAACGCACGGCTATGCTCAACCTTTTGTTCAACTTGTTCAGAGCCGCCATCATCTTATCGGTAATCGCCGCATTTCCAGTCGTTCTCGAGTGGATTCAAGCGCTCTCTCCCGATAACATCGGCCGTCAGGTCGCAAACGCACACACCATTTTTGCCATCGTCGCCGTGATCTGCCTGTTACCTTTTACCCGACAGCTCGTCGCGCTCAGCAAAAAAATCATTCGGGAACTCCCCGAAGAAACCCAGAAAATTAAAGATCGCCAACTCATTTATATGCAGGAAGGCAATCTCCCCCCTGCCGTCGCGCTCCAGCAAGCTCAGATGGAAATCACACGACTCGCACGCTATGCAGCTCAAAATCTTCAAACTTCAATCGACTGTTTCTTCAATCGCAAGGATGAACTCGTCGAAAAAGTCGAAGATACCGAGGATACGGTCAATTATCTCACTCACGCAATTACGACGCGCCTCGTGCGCATGCGAACCCACAACATGACCGGCCACGAACGAAACCGCATCACGCAAATGACCCTCGTCGTCGCCGATGCCGAACGCATCTCGGATCACGCCGAAAATATCATCGAATACGAAACCCAGATGACAACCCAAAAGACGAAGCTCTCTGACGAAGCACTGGCCGAACTCAAAATGATCGCCGAAGCCTCGATGAAAGCCATCAACTTTAGCATCGATATCTTCGAACATGAGACATTCGACAAACTTAAAGAAGCCGAATCCCTCGAACAGGCCGTCGATGATATGGAAAAACAAATCGTCAACAATCATATCACGCGCCTCCTCAGCAAATCATGCGACCCACTCGCCGGCGTGGTCTTTACGAATATGGCGAGTGATTTAGAGCGATGCTCAGACCATGCGATCAACATTGCGTTTGCATTGCATGAGTTCGATTTCGAAGATCCCGCAAATCAACCGGTTTTACGGCGCCATTTGAGTTGATGATATCCATGTACAGCTGCGACTTTGTACGCCGCTGATTCCGGCTATTGGTCTGCGACCAATACGCCTTCATAGCCTCGCTATGCTGACGCATACGCGAGGCTAATTTTATTTAGGCTATGTTTAACCACCGTGGATATGACTTATTCCAATAGCTAAATCATTTCATTGCTTTGAGCTTTGAACTTAGAGCTTTGAGCGGCAATCCCCTTCTCTAAGCTCCAAGCGCTAAACTCTATGCCAGAATTGATTTTTTCAGAATAAGGCAAATCATGAAAACCTATAGGGCAGCGTAAATATATACAGTAATCAATACCATCCTCATGAGCACACTCATAAGAGTTACTACTCAGCCGCCAGCATTGTTTGTTTTAACAAACGGATTTGTTCGCATCTAACGATGCTCACTATTTAGTACGAATGTTAGCAGGTTTGTAGCTGCTGAGGCTAAAGTCAATACAAATACTCTAGAGAGATGAGGGGGGGGCCAGGGCTATCGCATTCTAATTTTCTTGTATGGTTTCTAGAGTTTGTTTTTCCTCTTCAAGGTTCTTGCGTACCTCATTTTCATGTCCGCCTATGCGGCAGGGGGCGTTCGATTGTGAACAGAAAGCCCTTTGGCGGGGTACGGGACAGAGCCCCGGCTGAACAGTTACAACTATCTTGTAAAAAACACCTTTAGTTACAGATCACTTCTTTATATTGATAGCATCGTTCATTATTATTTTGTACATAACATTTTTCTTGAACAGGTCCTGGATAACAAGTTTGTTGTGGCTTACATTGAGATGAGTCTATTTGGTATTTATGTGCACTCGATGATGTGTGCGACCGAGAATTACAAAAATTCTCGCACCATTTATCATTTTTATAATTCCCTTCATTCGTAAACAAATAATTCAAGCATAGAGGTATTGTCGTAGGTATATTATTAACGTAGATTTCATAATTTCCGCATCGAGAATATGTATATTCCTGTTGTTCTCCATTAACCATATAATGATATGTACGACAAGTTAAATTGCCAAGAGCGTCAAGTTCAAGACCATATTGAGGCAAATACAGCTCACACCCATCAGACATGTTGTTATTAATATCATAATAATCATTAAGACATGTCGAACACGTTGCTAAATGTTTGCTTAATAAATGAGTCTCACAAGTTTGATTTTGATCGCAATCAACATATCCTTTACGACAAGAACATGTGCCGTCGATACATAGATTATCACATCTATTATCACAATACCCGCAATGATAAACATCCACGGAAGGATTAATACAGACATCGCCGCACTTAAGCATTCTAGCAGGACAACCCAATGCGTTATTTACGCACTCGGCTTTAATCGAGTCGCAAACTTCATAGGATGCGCATACCTGAATATTACCTAAGTTATCCCGGCCACAATGTTCGTTATTGTTCGGCAAACATTCATCACCAACCAAGGTATAGCCACTATCACAATCCTCGGCAACACAAATGGGTTCACCCAGATGATTGTATTCACACCGACCTGTTTTCTTTCCATTGTTACGACAGTCATTGTACCATGCGCCACAGTGTTCAAATGAATCTTTCTCACAATGCTTTTTGTTCTCATCCAAATGGTAGTTCATAAGACATGTATCAAACTGGCACCCTTTTTCGCCACAAACAGCCGAGTCTTCTCCCTTACTGATGTCGACAGTACAACTTTTTATCCGTGTATTGCCATCTTTGTCGAACGCAATATTCCCATCTTCGTCAAAAACAGGACATGCTTCAAGCGTATTATCGGCACAGGCATAAATATTCTTTTTCTCATCGACTATCTGCAAGTGGTGATGACTGTCACATGCAAGCGCGCTACATTCACCATCGATGCATTCGGCCAACAACATGCCCTTCCTTTCCAGGCAATTATTGTTATCCGAACCACATGATGTCAGTGAATCTTCAACACATTCGTCAGAATCTGGCATAACATGTAACCCAATGGGGCATTTAGAGTACTTACAATAATAGTGCTCCTCGCCTGGCTCATCTATATTCTTGCACATATACTGTTTAGGGCAAATATTGTTGTTAAAGGCATGAATATAACGTCTGGCCATTTCACGATCCAGGCCACAACAATCGAACTCATCTTTACACTTTTGTTCCTGCGCCACAACATTGACTGCATCATAACGATAACACCTATGCTCGTTTTTTTCGATATACTGCAGGGCACCAATCTGTCCCAATTCCGGACATAAATGAACCGTACCCTCTTTGTTGACAAAAGTGTCGTATAGCTCGTTGTCCCAGGCGCAGGATGAACAGAGAAAGGGAAAAAGTATTACGAATATTCTTTTCATAGTTGAATGATTTTAGATGGCCCCGTAAACACGCCATTGCAAATAAAGCAACAACAAATGGATTATAGAATGTTTTTTCTTTAAATCAAATAATGGATATAGAGTAATTACTACTCAGCCGGTAAATGAACGCCGTAGGCGTTCAATATCAATAGCCCCCGGTTGACGCGTAGCGCCTACCGGGGGGATCAGAACGATACTATCATGTTTTGAACGCCGTAGGTGTTCAATACTGATCCCCTACGGGGATCTTCATTTGGTGTCATCTAATCCCCCGGTAGTCGCCTTCGACTCCAACCGGAGGCTTCAAATCTAGAAGCCCTACTGGCTTCGTGCAACCGCTGAGTAGTACCCCCGGATGAGTAGTAACCCAAATATAATATTGCGTGAGGACATTTCTTCTGCTAGTGTGGTTATGGCTTTACACTGCCGTTACACTACATCATATTCAGATATGGGACGTTGCTGTTGAATATATTATTTTTCAGAAATTACGCGTTTACTCGTCAATTTATGGAACGCGATACCTGGATCGGTTTGACTGAATCACACTGGAGGTTACCATGAACAAAAGAACGTTGTCATTATTCGTTATACTAGTACTTTTTTACGGATGCTCGAATGATCATGATTCTTCACCCGAGACTCCGGATACCGATAACGAAACATCCAATTGCGGTATGATCCAGGAAGGTAAAAAGGCATGTTTAAACGGGGATGTTTATCAATGCACCGAAGGTCATCTTGTCATTGTGACAGAATGTGACGAAAGACAATATTGCGATAGCGACACCCTGACGTGCAAGGACATTCCCGCAGAAAACTGCGTCATTACCTATACCGAAGACAGCAATGAACGCACCATAACACTTGTACCTGGAGAATCTAAATGTGCCGTTTCCAGTATGTATACATGTTCGACAACCGGTACGGTGTCCAGCCAACCATGTCCAGACAAGACCCCGATTTGCGATGAATCAGGAACAAAGTGCCGGTCTTACAAGGCCTGCGGCAATGTTGAGGACGGTCAACAGGCATGCTTCAATGATAATGTTTATACCTGTCATGACGGCAGCCTGATCCTCGATGCAGAATGCGGTGAGAATCAATATTGCGAAAAAAACACATTTACCTGTGTCGATATTCCATCCGACAGTTGCACAATTCATTATCAGGACGGCGATCTCGAGCTCACCCAGACGATTGCCCCCGGCGAAAACAAATGCCTAAATGCTGTTGTATATACGTGCAACGAAGAGAGTTCTACCTTATCGACCCTCACATGCCCAGATGAAACCCCGATTTGCGATGAAACAGGAACCAAATGCCGATCTTAAAGGGCTGCGGCAATGTTGAGGACGGTCAACAGGCATGCTTCAATGATAACATTTATACATGTCATGACGGCAGCCTGATCCTCGACACCGAATGCGGAGAAAAACAATATTGCGAAAAAAACACACTCACTTGTGTCGATATTCCTCCCGACAGCTGCACCATCCATTATCAGGATGGCGATCTTGCTCGCACCCAGACGATTGTTTCGGGCGAACATAAATGCCTGAGTGGCGTTATGTATACGTGCAATGATGGCAGTCCAACCTCTGAGACCTGTTCGACAGAGGTCAGGTTTGCCACACCAGTTTGTTCCGACGATGAGCTTTCCTGTACGATACAATGCAAAGATGGTCTTGTGGTCAAAACCGTTGAAGGCGCGCAGGTATGTGACTGCCCCGACGATTACATTTATCAAAGCACGCTGGATCTTTGCCTGGAAATCTGTTCGACACCTGGCGCTTATCGCTGTGATAAAAACAATCCAAAACAAGTCCAGCAATGCCTCGAAACAGAAACCGTCGGCATCTATGCCTGGCAGAACACCATAACATGCGCTGCAGACGCCACACCGGGCGTCGAAGAATCGGTGTGCAATGCAGATACCGGTGCATGTGATACGGTATGCAGGTGGGGATTCAAATATTCTGACGATGCACATTCATCCTGCACATTCAGAGACAGCCTTTGCAATAAAGAAGATATTCTCTGCGCCAGTTCATCCATGTTTTATACGTGTACAGATGAAGGCGTCTGGAGTACCGAACTGACAGCCATTACCCATCCATCGATTCTTGAGTGCCACAATGGCGAGATTGCCTGCATCAACGACGGCTATTCCTGCAGTGCAGATGGCAAGGAACTACATTATTGCAATATAGATGGATCCATCAGCTATTATGATTTTTCGATCAACCAAAATCTATATTATCGCATCGAGTCTTGTGAGATAAGCAACCAATATTCATGTACTTCTGTCAACGATAGTTTTGGTTGCTATCAGTCCTGTACCGAAGAAAATGCGAATTCAAACGTCTGTAACAATAACAATATATATTTGAGTTATTCAGCACAATGTATAAAGGATGACAACGATAATCTCGTCAACGTCCCCGATACGATGCATTATACGTTTTGCGGGAGAGCTGGATGTGACTTCAAAACAGGGAGTTGTATTAAAAGCGAACTCCATGGACAAAGCTGCAAAACAGAAGGATTTGTTTGTGATCCAGACAACGAAGCCCTCGTCCTTTATTGTGACACACAAACATATCAATTACAATATAGTTGCAAAGAACGTTATAATAACAATGATTATGTCTGTTCAACCATAGATTCCTCGACTGACTGCCGTAAGAACTGCCATGTCGAAGGCGAAACGACATACTATTGTAATGGTTCATACAGTATGACTTCCACTTGTACAAAAGATGATAATGGCAGACTGGTGATGCATCGCGTCGATTTTACTCCGTTTGAATATTGCGAATTTGGATGCAATGAAGACACCGGTAAATGCAATACCGGTATCACAAAAGATAAATTATCCTGTACCGATCAAAAGGAGATGAAATGCCTCCAGGACGGCTATGAGGGATGTGCCGCAATTGGTGACGAAGGCGTATGCTATATCAGCAAATGTGACAATGAAGGAGAACTCACGTATTCGTGCATTGATGATAGTCTCTACCGGTTCTGGACTAAATACGACGTATGTACAAAAGATAACAACGGCAATCTCGTCAATATTCATGGCGATTATAAAATGTGCTCGAATAGCGTTTGCAGCTTCAAAACGGGTCAGTGTACGAACAGTTCACTGTTTGAAACAGACTGTACCGATGTAGGACATAACATCTGCGATCCGGATAACAACGACTTGCTGCTCCTTTGCTCCTATTACGGTCGTGAATTTAATGATATGACTTCGTGCAGCCGGTATGGAAGCGATTATGTCTGCATGTCATTAAATGACGACGAAGATTCGGACTGCTATCGTCAATGTACCTCTACCCCTGAGCCTTCATATACTTGTAAAACGGACACCGAAACACACGAAGAATACAGTATAAAGGAAATCTGTACAAAAGACGCCGAAGACAATGAAACCAACCATCAAATAAAATCATCATGTCAATTTGGCTGTAATTCAGCAACCGGACAATGTGTGAGCGGGATCGACAGCGACGGGAAATCGTGTACGACTGCCGCCAATGAATACTGCAAAACACATGGTCACGCAGGATGTGCGGTATTCGATGGTGCTGCCGACTGCTACGATGCTGAGTGCAGCGAGGAAAAATCCACAGCGACCTGTCTCGACAGTGATACATTCGAAATGTCAGAATGCAAAACCGCAGATGACGGTAAACTATATGAGATAACCAATATCGCCGCCTGTTTGTGCAATACCCAGACGGACAGCTGCTCATGGGGATGTTCCGAGTCAGAGATAAAAAGATGTTTAGAAGCCGGCAACGCTGGCTGCACATTGTTAAAAGGAAATGCAGAGTGCTATCAAACCACATGCACAGAAAGCGATAACATTTTTAGCTGTCAAGATTCAGATACACGCACAAAAACTTCCTGCTTTACCGACGATTACGGCAATATGCTTGCGTCTGAACGTAATACAATTTGCAAAGACTCATGTGATGACGATACGACATCCGAATCTTATGGATACTGCGTCGAAGACAAACCCTGTGTAGTCGCCTGTGGCGAGGGTTATCTCTCAGAGGGTGATTACAAATGCGTGAAGTATCCGTTACCATGCGGCTATGGGTGTACCCATAGTTGGTATTACAGTAAAGGGAAGTATGGCTCTTATACTTATGATTGCCAGGAAGCTGACCAATATTAGGAATCATAGCGGATTTGATACGACGAACGGCAAAGCCCCCCGACAGCTTCCTCGCCATCGATGATATCGAAATCGGATGCGGCTGTCGCGTGCCGCTCTGGATGTTCAGATTTTTATATTAAAAGGAATTCAACATGCCTAAAACCCCCTACAACCAAGCCGTCGAAGAACTTACCTTTTTACTCGCCTATCTGAAACGTATCTATTCGCATTCCCCCAAAAAACGCCCATCCGGACAGCCATGGACATACAAATACCTCGACAACGACATTCTCGAAAAGTGCACCGATCACGAATGGATAGCCGGATACAGCCGCCAACAGGTCTACTTTAACCGCCAATCCAAAATGCATGCCCGCGAACTGCTCGAAAAATATCAAATCGAAGACAGCGAATTCGATAAGGATTTTGATTATTTTGAGAGGGAACAGGATGAGTAAAACTGGGATAGGGGATTTTTGAGGTCTGAGGGGGCTTCGAGGTTAAAAGCATACAATGGTATTTCCGATGAAAAACTATGAAAAAGTTTTCATCGGAAAGATAGTAGCCTGTGAGTGATATGCCACAGAAACTGTTAGATGGAAAATCTGGGGTGATTTAGAGGAACGATACATTATCATAGTGTGCATCAAAATATAGACAACAACAAATTTATTGACAACCATAATCAAAATAAAATTTTGGACCTGATGATGGCTTAGAGCTTTTATATTCAAATGAATCCAATTGATGGCAAGTCTGCTTTGGCTGACAAGAGTGGCCCCAGGTTTCTCCAAAATCGCGATAATTAGGACCAACAGTATGTCCATTAAAATTCCCCCACCTATTACAAGCTATCTCGCAATTAGTCGGATTCCATTCAAACAAATTAGATTTCCACGTTTGTTGTTCTTCTTTATATTGATGTTTTAAATAATAATTAACACTTTTGTCATATCTTTTATAATCAAACACAACATATTTCGAATTACTAAATTGATTATTATTGTCTTTATAATAATTATCAAAATCTAAATCAGATGAATAATTATTAAACTCATAATTCTTATATGAACCTCCCTGAATTAGGCACAAAGGCAAGCGATTAGGTTCATACACAAAGGTGCCGCATGAGGTATATGAATCTTGACATTCAGTACAACTCTTCAAACCAAACTCAGACAAATGTACTTCACACCCATTGTTTGGATTATTATCACAGTCAGCATAATCGACATCACAATCAAAATCGCATCCGTTTGAAGAGCATTTTGCAATTGCATGATTTTTTGTACTACTAAACAATTTTGTGCAATTCTCATTAAAACAACTCGTTACAGAGTCAACCACACATTCGTTATTCTCCACATGATAACCGTTTATACAATCAGTAACACGACAGCATGACTTTCCATTACAATCAGCAGAACTGCCTAAACAGAGAATACTGACAGCATTAGGATGATAATCAAAACAATTATTTTCACAATTGCCACATGTATGGGGTTCTGTAAGGCTAGTGCAGTTCCCCCCGCAGACAACACCATTATTTGTACATTTCGTCACACATGAACCATTATCACAAACTTCATTATTTTCGCAATGCTTTGACAATCCACCACAATGTTCATTTGTGTTCAACTTACATTCATTCGCATCAGTATCTAAGTAAAATCCCGAATCACATGATTTAATGACACAACCAATACCATCACCAACATGTTCACATTTTACTTTTTTATCGAAATTATTATCACCTAACCCAGTTCGTTTAGTACAATCATTATTATAAGACCCGCACTCATAGATTGAATCTTTTTCACATTGTTTTCTATTTTTTGTAATATGATAACCTTGAATGCAAGTAGCTGCTCCACATTCAGACTGTTTTCCTTCTTCCAAGATAGCACAAAATGGAAATTCAATCCCATTATTAATTGGACATGCTTTTTGATAAACTCCACATGATTGTGTTGAATTCAATTCACAGGGGATTCTGACATTATTAACATCACCATTAAACACATAGTATCCATTTAAGCAACTACTTGATTCGCATTTTCCATTGACACAATTACCATTTTCCCAACCTTTCTCCTTAGTACAATCATAATCATAAGATCCACATCGAGTTTTATCATCTTTCTCACAAACAGTTTGATCATATGTGACATGATAACCTAGCTTACAACTAACAATACATGTTGAATTTACACATAAATAGTCGTCAACACCTTCAAAATTCTCATTTATAGATGTTAATATATCTTCACACTTTCTTCCACATTTACCACAGTTATTTTTATCATTGGATATATTAACACAATCATCACCACATTTTACCAAATTATCATCATTACTATTTTCACAAATCAACTTATTTTCTACACAACCAAATTTCCCCTCATTCATATTGTTACTATAAAATGAGCACAAAGGATATTCCTTCGGACAAATTCCTTTTGTAACAGCATCCGGATAATTATTAATTATATTATTAGAATCTAAGCTGTTAATAAAAGATATTTGAGGTTTCCAAGGCAATGGCTTTTTAAATTCAAAGACTTCTTTATCACGAAATTCAACACATATATTATAATCCGCTATATAATCATTGCAGAACTTGCATCCCTCCTCTCCCTTACATTTTTTTTTATCTACACATGCTTCTAATTTTGTACCAAATTTATCTCCGTATTTTTCTTTATTTTTGTCATTATCTTTCAATTTGATTTCATCG
>OCTW013397024.1_pt1 | contig 13035 bp, 11 predicted proteins | sample 1539671 | NCBI WGS metagenome assembly OCTW01 (sample SAMN02144230, study PRJEB22623) | gut metagenome | biome: sheep rumen | host: Ovis aries | place: New Zealand | reverse complement strand
GTTCGCCTCCAGCCTCAGACTGAAGTTGTCGAATACCAGATCCTTCTGACCCGAATACTTGAAACTGATGTTACTTACGTCTATCATATCTCAGTTGTTTTAATGGTTTTTTCCTCTGTCATAGTGTACTACCTTAATAGTACACTGCAAAAGTAATACTTTTCTGCATACGCTCCAAGTTTTTTGCTGGAAAAGTGCGATTCTTTAGCACTCTTTAACTTTCGGGCGTCGCTCAGGAGCCACTTATCGCACATATATAATAATGTATGCATTTGCCAGAAAAGTCAAGTGTCTTGTCGCCTTGTCGCCATACCGTGTCATTTGTTGTCTTTTCGCAAAAATAGTCTTATTTTCTTGCATAAATCAATATTTTTTCGTATCTCTGCAGATGATTATCAACTAAAGCCACTATGATCCAATCGGCGAGAAACCTGCTGACACTGTTGGTCTTGATATGGCTGACATGTCTGACCACCGCATCCGCGCAAGTGAAGGATGCGGAGGAGGAGCGCCTGTACGGCATCGTGGTCACCCGCTTCGACAGCAGCGACAAGGAGGCCTTCTACAAGGCCAACGACGAGTATCGCCAGTACGTGCAGGAGAAGGGCTACAAGGAGAAATACTACAACTCGTGGAACAACGAGATCATCTACGACATCAACAACGACCATTTCTACCAGGCCCTGAAGAAGACGGAGGAGTTGGAGGCCATACTGCAGCAGGAAGACACCAAGGACTACGACCACTTCGTGAACTACCTGAAGGGTGTCTTCTACGGTACGCGCGAGGACTATGACCTCTGCAGGGAATACCTGATGAAAGCCCTGGACCAGACAGAGCCGGAAAAGAACAACGGCGACCAGGTGGCCATCTACCAGATGCTGGCCAACATCAACATCTTCAACGACAAGGAAGAAGGCTACAAATGGGCCGACAAGGCCATCGGCATCAGCAGGAACACTTATACCCTCAGCGGCTCGCTGGGCGTGAAGGCCATGGTGGCCTTCACCCATCAGGACAAGACTGTCTTCGACGAGTGCTATGACCGCATCAAGACCATCAAGCAGCAGCATCCTGACGACTACTACCCCACCTACGAAACCTACATAGAGATGGGACGCAAGGCCCTGAACGGCCAGTACGACGAGGCCATCGCCCTCACCGACTCCATCCAGAGCGAGTCGGAGCGGCTGGAATTCCAGGCCGTCATCCACCATCTGAAAGGTGACCTGCAGACGGAGAACGTGACCCTGAAGGACCTTATCCGCTCCAAGGAGCGGCGCAACCACGAGATATCCGTACTGGTGGTGGACGACATCAGCCACGACCTTGAACTCAACAAGGAGCGGCAGGAGCGGCGCAGGGCCTACGTCATCGCCGGCATCATAGCACTGGTAGCCCTGAGCATCATCACCGTGCTACTCGCCTACTTCGGATGGACGCGCCGACAGCACCTGAAGGTGATGAAGGCACAGAACAAGGAACTGGAGCGGGCACGCGACCATGCCCAGGAGTCGGACCGCATGAAGACGGCCTTCATACGCAACGTGAGCCACCAGATACGCACGCCGCTGAACGTCGTGTCAGGATTCTCACAGATACTGGCCACGCAGATAGACGACCTGACAGAAGGCGAGCGCCAGGACCTGGCCGAGCGCATCGAGCACAACTCGTCGTTCATCGCCAACACGCTGAACCACCTCATCACCATGTCGGAGGCAGAGAGCATCCGCGTCTCCGACAGCGACGCCCCCATCAACTGCCAGGCCTTCTGCGAGGAAATAGTCAGGATATTCAAGCCGCTGAACAAGAACCTGCAACTGGAATACACCAGTTCCGTCGGTCGCGACGCCACGGTCAAGACCAACGCCAAGATGCTGAAAGGCATCATCCTGGAACTGCTCGTCAATGCCGACAAGTTTGCCAAGGAGGGGAAAATCATACTGGACAGTCAGATGAAGGATGGCCACTGGATACTCAGCGTGACTGACACGGGAGACGGCATCCCACAGGAAAACATAGACAGCATCTTCGGAAAGTTCAACAAGATCGACGACTTCTCCGAAGGCCTCGGCATCGGCCTTCCCTTCTGCAAGACCATCGCCCTTCGGCTTGGCGGCGACGTCGCCATAGACGGCACCTACCACGATGGCGCCCGCTTCATCGTGACCATCCCCCAGCAGGCATCGACATAGCCCCGGCCTATCGCTGGTCGGCCCCCCACATCATCTTCTCGCGCAAAGAGTCGAAATAGCGGTGCTCCGCCCGCTTGACGACCTTCACATCGTAGGGCGCACGGCGCAGGGTGAGCCTCGTGCCCTCCTTGCACTTCTCGGAGCGCCCGTCGATGGCGACGAGGAAATGGTGGCTGCGGCTCTCCACGTCGAGTTCGATGACGGCAGAGTCAGGCAGCACGATGGGCCTGACGTTCAGCGAGTGAGGGGCAACGGCCGTCATGGAGAACACCTTCGTGCCAGGGACGATGATAGGTCCGCCGTTGGAGAGCGAATAGGCCGTGGAGCCCGTGGGCGTGGAGACCACCAGACCATCGGCCTGGTAGGTGTTCAGATACTGGCCGTTGATGCTGGCGCGGATGGAGATCATCGAGGCCGTGTCGCGCTTCAGGATGGCCACATCGTTGAGGGCGCAGTTGAACGTCTCGAAAGGCTCGCCGTCAGTGCTCACTTCTATCAGGGCACGCGACTCGATGGCGAAGTCGTCATCGTAGAGGGCCTTCACACAGCGGTCCATATCATCTGGCCCGATGTCCGCCAGAAATCCCAGGCGCCCCAGGTTCACGCCGATGATGGGGATGTTCTTCTCACGCACACGGCTCGCTGCCTTGAGGAAGGTGCCGTCGCCACCCATCGAGATGACGAAGTCGGCATCAAACTCATTGCCGAAGAACACGCCGTCCGCCTTCACCTCGATATGCTGTTCGTCGGTGAGGAACTGGTAGTACTCAGCATCCACATACAACTCTGGTGCATACTCAGAGAGTGCCGACAGCACTTTCTGGATAGAGGCAGACTTCTTCGTCTGATAGACATTGCCGAAAAGGGCGAATCTCAGTTTACGGTGCTCCATAATCCTTGTTTTGGGTGCAAAGGTATTAATTTTTTCGTGTTATTCGCGTCATTCCTGCAAAAAATTTATTAACTTTGCAAACAGAAACTTAATAAGACAACAGATTATGGCAAAAGTTTATGTTTTTCTCGCTAACGGCTTCGAGGATGTCGAGGCCCTGATCCCCATCGACGTACTGCGTCGCGGCGGTGTGGAAGTAGTAACCGTCAGCACCACGGAGGAACCGATCGTGACGTCAGCCCACGGCGTGGGCATCTGCGCCGACAAGGCCTTCGAGGTATGCGACTTCTCCGATGCCGACGTGCTGATGCTGCCAGGCGGCATGCCTGGTGCCAACAACCTGTACGAGCACGAGGGGGTATGCCAGGCCGTGCGCGACCAGTCTGCCAAGGGCAAGAAGGTGGCCGCCATCTGCGCTGCACCTGCCGTCGTACTGGCCCCGCTGGGAATCCTCGACGGGAAGAAGGCCACCTGCTATCCAGGTTTTGAGGATGCCCTGAAGGATGCCACCTACACGGGCGACCTCGTCACCGTCGATGGCAACGTCACCACGGGCGAGGGTCCTGCCGCCGCCTTCCCATACGCCTACGAACTGCTCGCCCAACTGGTCGATAAGAAGACCTCCGACCAGATCGCCGAGGGCATGCGCTTCAAACATCTGATGGAAGGATAATGGATTATGTCATTATAGTGGCAGGCGGGAAGGGCCTGCGGATGGGGGGCGATATCCCCAAACAATTCCTGCCCATTGGCGGCAGACCCGTGCTGATGCGCACGCTGGAGCGCTTCAGGGCCTATTCGGCCGACCTGCAGATCATCCTCGTGCTACCAGAAGCCCAACAGGCCTACTGGCAAGGGCTCTGTCAGGAGTACCACTTCGACGTGGAGTACCAACTCGCCAACGGCGGACCAACACGCTTCCACTCCGTACAGAGCGGACTGGCCCTCGTGCCTGACGACGCAGAGGGCATAGTAGGCGTGCACGACGGCGTGCGCCCCTTCCCCAGCATCGAGGTGATCCGCAACTGCTACGAGACAGCCCGTGAGAAGAAGGCCGTCATACCCGTCATACCCGTGGTAGAGACGGTACGCCATCTGGAGGCCAGAAGTTCCGTGACCGTGCCGCGCGATGAATATCGGCTCGTGCAGACACCACAGACCTTCGACATACAACTGCTGAAGGACGCCAACCGTCAGCCCTACAACGACGGCTTCACCGACGACGCCTCCGTCGTGGAGAGTTACGGCCACGCGATCGCCCTCGTAGAAGGAAACCGCGAGAACATCAAGATCACCACGCCCTACGACCTGAAAATAGCAGAGGTACTATTATAGAGTGGACATACTAAGTCAGGACATACAATACCTGCCTGGGGTGGGACCCAACAGGAAGAAGATACTGGGCGACGAACTCGGCATCCATACTTACGGCGACCTGCTGGAATACTATCCCTATAAGTATGTCGATCGCTCGAAGATATACTCCTGCCACGAACTGACGGGCGAGATGCCCTTCGTGCAGGTGATAGGCCATATCCTCAGTTTCGAGACCTTCCAGATGGGGCCCCGCAAGGAACGGGTGGTCGCCCACTTCTCCGACGGTACGGGAATCGTCGATCTCGTATGGTTCCAGGGTGGGAAATATGCCAAGGAGACCTACAAGATAGGCGTGGAGTACATGGTCTTCGGCAAGCCCACCGTCTTCAACAACCGTGTCAACATCACCCATCCGGAGATGGATAAAGTGGACAGTGGACAGTTGAGAGTGGATAGTTATCTTCAGCCCTACTACACCACGACGGAGAAGATGAAGAAGCGGGGACTCACCTCGCGCGCCATCGAGAAACTGACAAGGAGCATGCTGGAGAAACTGCCGCCCCTGCCAGAGACCATCCCCGACTTCATCATTGGACCACACTACCTGATGGGACGCGACGAGGCCCTGCGCACGGTGCACTATCCGCAGAACGCCAAGGACCTGGAGCGGGCAAGGGTCAGACTGAAGTTCGAGGAACTGTTCTTCGTACAACTTAATATAGTAAGGTACGCAAGCGACCATCGTCGCAAGTATCGCGGCTATGTCTTCTCGAAGGTGGGCGATGTGTTCAACTCCTTCTACAAGAACAACCTCCCCTTCCCCCTGACGGAAGCGCAGAAGCGCGTGGTCCGCGAGATCAGGAAAGACACGGGCTCAGGGCGACAGATGAACCGTCTGCTGCAGGGCGACGTGGGCTCTGGCAAGACCCTCGTGGCCCTGATGTCGATGCTCATCGCCATCGACAACGGCTATCAGGCCTGTATCATGGCCCCCACGGAGATCCTCGCCGAACAGCACCTGGCCACCATCATGGCTTTTCTGAAAGACATGAACCTGCGGGTGGCGCTGCTGACGGGCATCGTCAAGGGCAAGCGCCGCGAGGAAGTGCTCGAAGGCCTGCTCGACGGCACGATCAACATCCTCGTGGGCACCCATGCCGTCATCGAGGACACCGTACAGTTCGCCCGCCTGGGCCTCGTGGTCGTCGATGAGCAGCACCGCTTCGGCGTGGCGCAGCGCGCCCGCCTGTGGGCGAAAAGCCAGAACCCGCCCCACGTGCTCGTGATGACGGCCACCCCCATCCCACGCACCCTCGCCATGACCCTCTACGGCGACCTCGACGTGAGCGTGATCGACGAACTGCCGCCTGGTCGTAAGCCAGTGCGCACCACCCATGTCTTCGACTCCCGCATGACCACCCTCTACGACGGCATCCGCCAGCAGATCCGCGAGGGCCGTCAGGTGTATATCGTCTTCCCACTCATAGAGGAAAGTGAGAAATCAGACCTGAAGAACCTCGAGGACGGCTTCGAGACATTGCGACAGGCCTTCCCAGAGTTCAGGCTGAGTAAGGTCCACGGACGGATGAAGCCTGCTGACAAGGAAGAGGAGATGCAGCGCTTCGTGAAAGGCGAGACCCAGATCCTCGTGGCCACCACCGTCATCGAGGTGGGCGTCAACGTGCCGAATGCCTCCGTGATGGTCATCCTCGACGCCCAGCGCTTCGGCCTCTCCCAACTCCACCAACTCAGAGGGCGCGTGGGACGCGGTGCCGACCAGAGTTTCTGCATCCTCGTCACGCCCTACAAACTCTCCGAGGAGACGCGCAAGCGCATTGACATCATGTGCGACACCAACGACGGCTTCCGCATCGCTGAGGCAGACCTGAAACTGCGCGGGCCTGGCGACCTGGAAGGTACCCAGCAGAGCGGCATGGCCTTCGACCTGAAGATCGCCGACATCGCCCGTGACGGCCAACTCGTGCAGATGGCCCGCGAAGAGGCGCAGAAGATCATCGAGGAGGACCCCGACTGCACGTCGCCCAAATACGCCATGCTCTGGAACCGCCTGCGCCAACTCCGCAAGACCAACATCAACTGGGCGGCCATTTCTTAATTTTTTAGAAATGTCAAGCGATGAGGGGTTTGTGTTAAAACAACCCTAAATATGTTAATGCACACAACCATCCTGCTCTTTTTCGGAAAATTCTTTATACCTTTGCAGTGAATCTTTTTCGTAATTAGAACCTACCTGACAATGAAGAAAGTATTTTTATGTGCCCTACTGATCTTGTTTTCCATGAGCGAAATCGCTAATGGAGAGACAAATAGGCCTGTCATTACCCCAGACCAGGATGAAGAAGAAATTGGCAATTTCGACTTCCTCTACGGGAATGATGACCAGGACTTCGACAGGGTGGAGATGCTGATTGACGAGGCCTTCTCCCACCTCGGCACCCGCTACAGGTCAGGCGCCAAGGGCCCCAGTGCTTTCGATTGCTCAGGTTTTACCAGTTACGTCTATAAACAGCAGACAGACATCTTCATCGGCGCCTCCTCGCGCGACCAGTATGCCCGCAACACCCCCATCCGCCGCGATGAGATCCAGTGTGGCGACCTGGTCTTCTTCACCAGCCCCGGCTCTGGCCATAACGTGGGCCATGTGGGCATCGTGGTCGATGTCGATCCTGTCACACTCGACTTCACGTTCATCCATGCCAGCAGCAAGAACGGCGTGAAACTCAGCAGTTCAACGGAATCCAATTATGCCAAACGATATGTTGGTGCTCGCAGAATCCTTGAACTCAGTGCCTTATGAACAAACGACTGATTAGTCTGACCATTGCCGCTTGCGGCATCCTTTCCCTTCAAGCCCAGACGCTGAATATCGCGATGACAGGCGATATCATGATGGGCACCACCTTCCCCAGTGTCATGCTGCCCGCCAATGAAGGCAGAGACCTCTTCCGCGATGCAAAGGACATCCTCGTGAATGCCGACCTGACCCTCGGCAACCTGGAGGGTACGCTCTGCGACGGAGGCAGGAGCACCAAGGGAAGCGGCCCCAACTCCTACTCCTTCCGCACCCCCACCAGTTATGGCCATCTGCTGAAGGAGGCAGGCTTCGACTACCTGAGCATGGCCAACAACCATGCCAACGACTTCGGCCCTGAGGGTATCGTCTCGACAGAGACCGTGCTGGAGTCCCAGGGCATCCTCTTCTCTGGCATCGCAGGGCGCATCGAGAGTGCCGTCATCGAGCGCAAGGGACTGAAGATCGGGCTCTGCGCCTTCGGACACAACAGTTACACCCTGAAGCATACCGACCTCACCACCGTGGGACGCATCGTCGATGATCTGGTCAGCAAGTGCGACCTGGTCATCGTGTCCTTCCATGGCGGTGCCGAGGGGCGCACGAAGAACCACCTGCCACAAGGTCCAGAGAGTTTCCTGGGCGAGAATCGCGGCTCACTGCGCCAACTGGCCCACTTCTGCATCGACCACGGGGCAGATGTCGTCTATGGGCATGGTCCTCATGTGGTACGCGCCATGGAAGTCTATAAGGACCGTTTCATAGCCTACAGCCTCGGCAATTTCTGCACCCCCTATAACGTCAGTCTGACGGGTATCTCCGGCTATGCCCCCGTGGTAGAGATCAACATCAATGCCGACGGGTCGTTTATCGACGGCCAGATCCACTCCTTCCTGCAGACGCGGGGCGTTGGCCCGCGCCAGGATGCGGCAGGGAGCGCCGCCCGCGAAATCAGGCAACTGAGTGAGGCAGACATTCCCCAGAGTCAGGCGACGATCGACGCGCAGGGCACCATCAGACTCAAGGGGAAACGCTAAAAAAGAAGGGATAAGTGTTAAAAGTGCACAAAATCCGACGACAAATTGCATATTCTCTACATTATTTATTAATTTTGCACCGTAATTTTGCTTTTGAAAATAAACAACCGTATGAATATAAATATTAAGAAACTATTCTTTTTTGCATTATCAGCCATGGCAGTGGCTCCCGCCGCAGGCCAAGACCTTTTAGCCAAGCAGGCGCCCATCGACAGAAAGATGAAAGCCGTTGACTCCATCGTCCTCAAGAGACTGATCATCAGTGAGGAACTCGAGAACCCCTCTGCCGATCTCTATGAGGACTGGAACAATGTATATGCCCACCGCGAGACAACGCTCCCCGATACCTTCCGCATCGACCTTCGTGGATTCTGCATGCCTACGGACAGCCGCGTCGTGACCTCCAACTTCGGTGCCCGCTGGGGACGCCAGCACAAGGGACTCGACATCAAGGTCTATGTGGGTGATACCATCCGCGCTGCCTTCAGTGGCAAGATCCGCATCGTGAAATACGAGCCCAGAGGCTACGGAAAATACGTGGTGATTCGCCACCACAATGGTCTGGAGACCATCTATGGCCACATGTCGAAGCATCTCGTCGTCGAGAATCAGGATGTGAAGGCTGGCGACCCCATTGGTCTGGGTGGCAATACGGGCCGCAGCACAGGTTCACACCTGCACTTCGAGACCCGCCTCTGTGGCGTGGCCCTGAATCCGGCCCTGATGTTCGACTTCCACAACCAGGACGTCACTGGCGACTTCTACAACTTCCGCCGCAACCGCTATGCAGCAGAGTCGGCCCAGGCCACACGCCTGCGTGGTGTAGGTGGCAGCAGCAAGAGCATTAGTCGCGGCAGCGCCGACGATGAGGACAGCGACCTCGCCATTGCGGCTCCCAAGGCCTCTTATACCAAGGTGGCCCACTACCACAAGGTGAAGAAGGGTGAGACACTACAGGCCATCGCCCGCAAGTGTCACACGACAGTGGATGCCCTCTGCAAAGCCAACCGCATCAAGAAGACCAAGCGTCTGATGCCAGGACAGATTCTGAAATACTAAACCAGATAGATACCTCAATAAGAATCCCGCCAGAGTTTGGCGGGATTCTTATTTTCTATTTCAGGGTCCTGATCAGGAACTGTGCTACGATATCCGTCGAACGGTAGATGTTCTGCGAGAAGCCATGGTCGAAATACTCCTGCATCACGTACTCGCTCCCAGGCCATATCTGATGGTAGCGCTCGCCGTAGGTATAAGGCACCACGCGATCGGCATTGCCATGCACGATGAGGGCTGGTCCCTGATACTTGGCAGCCGTCTCGTAGATAGGCAGCGAGAAGGCCGTGCGGATATAGTTGCCACCCAGTTTCATGCCTCCGAAGAGTTCGATATACTCACCTGGATCGAAGGGGTCGTACATCTTTCCCATCGTATTGCCCTTGATGGCATCGTCGCGGAGCACGGCAGCAGGGGCCATCAGCGCCACGGCCTTGAAGGCGGGCTCTCCAAGTGCCTCACTCAGCACGCCTGCCGTCATCGAGGCCACCACACCTCCCTGCGAATGACCTACGATGGCCACATCAGAGACATAGCGCAGGTCGCGCACATATTCCACGACTTTCTTGGCATCCTCGATCTCGTTGGGCACCGTCATATCCTTGAACTCGCCCTCGCTCTCGCCATGGCCGTTGAAGTCGAAACGGATGCTGGCGATACCATGCGCCTGGAGCGTGTCGCAGATCAGTTCAAACAGAGGACCATCCTTAGAACCGCCAAAGCCATGGCAGAACACCACCATCGGACACTGCTCTCCTTCCTGGAGTTGAGGCTTCTGGATAAGTGCTGCCAGTTTGCCGTGATCACCGTCGATGGACACCTTCTCACCCTTCTTGGCAGGCACGTAGGCACCTGTCGTCAGTTCCTTCAGATACTTATCGACCTTATAGGTCAATACCGTGGATAGTTTCACCTGACCGTCAGGACCAACGACCACCATCGAGGGAATCCATTTCACGCCATAGGCCTTGGAGATGTCCGTATCCTTGAACTTCTTCAGTTCACTGACCTGCGGATAGGCGATGCCAAACTTCTCGATGGCCGCCTTCCAGGCATCCACGTCAGTATCCATGGAGACACCAAGGAACTCGATGCCATGCTGCCTGTAGGCCTCGTACATACGCACCACCTCAGGAGCATCCTTGCGACAGTCAGGACACCACGAAGCCCAGAAGTCGAGCACCACCGTCTTGCCCTTCGCCCACTTGGCAAACTGGAACTTCTTCCCCTCCGGGGTCACCATCCTGAAGTCAGGAGCCACCGTACCAGGCTGAATCAGTTCTGTTGCATACTTGCTGTCCATGTCCTTCTGAGGACCGAACTGCGCTTTTGTCTCTACCGTTGCTCCTACCAGGAGACAGACGGCCAATAACCTAAGAATCTTCATCATTAAACGATTGTTGACATATTTTTCGGCAAAAATACTAAAAATATAAGAAATAATTCCTATCTTTGCAGAAAAATTAAACTATAAATCTTATGTACGACAAGGAAAGAGGGCTGTATATCGCCCACTGCGCCAATGGTGCGCTCAGTATCACAGGTAAGATGGCTAATCGCCATGGACTCATCGCAGGTGCCACGGGAACGGGTAAGACCGTCACCCTCCAGGTGATGGCGGAGACATTCTGCCAGGCAGGCGTACCCTGTTTCATGGCCGATATGAAAGGTGACCTCAGTGGCATCTCCCAGGTTGGCAAGATGAGCGGCTTCATCGAGAAGCGCCTGCCAGAGTTTGAGATCGAGAGCCCCGAGTTCCAGGCCTGCCCCGTCAGGTTCTTCGACGTCTTTGGCGAACAGGGTCACCCCATGCGCGCCACGATCTCCCAGATGGGACCGCAGTTGCTCTCACGCCTCCTCCAGTTGAACGAGACGCAAGACGGTGTGCTCAACATCGTGTTCCGCATTGCCGATGAGCGCGCCGTACTGCTTGACGACCTGAAGGACCTGCGCGCCCTGCTCGACTGGGTGTCGAAGCATGCCAAGGACTATACCACCAAATATGGTAATATCTCCGCCCAGACGATTGGCGCCATCCAGCGCTCACTGCTCCAGTTGGAGAACCAGGGGGCCGACAAGTTCTTCGGACTGCCCTCCTTCGATATCCAGGACCTGCTCCAGACAGAGGGTGGCAAGGGTGTGATGAACGTACTGGCTGCCGACAAACTGATGATGCAGCCCAAACTCTATTCCACCTTCCTGCTGTGGCTCCTGAGTGAACTGTACTCCACCCTGCCCGAAGTTGGCGACCTGCCACTGCCCAAACTCGTGTTCTTCTTCGATGAGGCCCACATGCTCTTCACTGACACGTCGAAGGCACTGCTCGACAAGATTGAGCAGGTCATCCGCCTCATCCGTTCCAAGGGCGTGGGTATCTACTTCATCACCCAGAGCCCCACGGACATCCCAGAGAACATCCTCGGACAACTCGGCAACCGCGTGCAGCATGCCCTCCGCGCCTATACGCCGAAAGACCAGAAGGCCGTGAAGACCGCTGCCGATACCTTCCGAGCCAATCCTGCCTTCAAGACAGACGAGGCTATCATGAACCTGGAGACGGGTGAAGCCCTCGTCAGTTTCCTCGACGAGAAGGGTGCCCCGACGATGGTGGAGCGCGCGAAGATTCTCTTCCCGCTCAGTCAGATTGGTGCCGTCACGGAGGGACAGCGTCTGGACATCATCAAGCAGAGCCGCATCTATGGCAAGTACGACACCCCCGTGGATCGCGAGAGTGCCTTCGAGGTGCTGATGGCTGAGGCAGAGCAGGCCATGCAGGAACAGGAGCAGGAGAAAGCCGCCGCTGAGGAAGAGAAGGCTGCCGCCAAGGACAAGCAGAAGCCTGGTATCATGAGCAAGGTGTGGAAGGCCGTCTTCACGGCTATCACATCAACACTCGCCACCATCCTCGGCACGTATGTCAGTAACAAGGTGACAGGTAAGAAGACCAAGTCGTCAACCTCCGCCACAGGCCGTGTGGTGAAGAATGCCACCAGTGCCGCCACGCGCTCCATCACCAAGGAACTCACGCGCGACATCCTCGGCAACCTGATCAAATAAAGTAACTCATCATATCATTGCCTAAGTACTGCCACATGCTGGCACGCATGTTGAGCATGTACTTCAGGTTGTAGAAGTTATCTATCTTCCACTCTCCATCCTCATACACCAGGTCAATACGGGCTGGTGTATAGGTATGGGCTGTATAGACGGTAAAGTTGACCGTGGCAGTGCGCACTCCCCCAAGTTCCATCATACTGTTGTTCTTGACCTCAAACTCGTCAAAATCGACCAAGTCGGTGTCATAGAGCATCGTCCAGTGGTTGACCTCAAAGAACAGGGAGTTCGTGTTATGCTCTTTCATCCGGACGGCCATCAGCAACTTGTTCCACGACTTCGAGCAGAACTGCCTGTCCAGTAGGTCGTTATCCACCGACCCTCCAAGATTGACGTTTTCCTGCTTCACCATCCTATAGATCGTCCTCACGCGATCGCGTATGACCTCACGCTCCAGTTGGAGTGCCATCTCCGTCTTCATGGAATCGGAGACGGCGGTCGTGCCTGCCGGCTTTTTCTTCATCTTCACGTCTGCACCATCCGCGGCATGACCACGGGAATCTCCACAACTTATCGCCATCAGACAGACGATAAGCAATCCTATGGATATTGTGAAACCAAATATACGCTTCAAAGGCTCAAATGATATATAAAATAGTTAAGAACTCGGGT
>OCTW013404601.1_pt1 | contig 13036 bp, 5 predicted proteins | sample 1539671 | NCBI WGS metagenome assembly OCTW01 (sample SAMN02144230, study PRJEB22623) | gut metagenome | biome: sheep rumen | host: Ovis aries | place: New Zealand | reverse complement strand
CCCTTCTTGCCTAAGACGCAGGAACCTTCGCACTGCTTCTCATGGGCACAGACACGGCCGCAGACGGCGGGCAGGTTGCTCTTGGCGCGGATAATGCTGATGGCATTGCCGAGGTTGCCTTTCTTCAGTTCGTGAATCCAGTCGGGAATATCGTTGCTGATGGGGCACCCTTTCTTGCACTGCGGCACCTTGCAGTGGAGGCAGCGCTGCGCCTCCTTGATGGCCTCGGCCATGGTGTAACTTTCGTTGATTTCTTCTTTGAATCTCATATTTTTTGGTTATTTAGAGGATTATACAAGATTTTATGTGGGTCGAGCCTTTGTTTTTGGAAAACAGGAAAAAACAATGTTAGCCAACAGTATAAGGTTTTTATCGGTTTTTTGGGTTTTTATCTGTCTTTCAAAAAACAATTATTCATCCACACTAAATCTTGCAGAACCAGTTATAGGTGAGAGGGGGAACTGCTCACCGCTGCACTGGTATCTCATAGAAACTGCGGTTAGGGATAAAGTCAAGCATCCACTGGTCGACGATGACGTGGTCGTCAAGGGCTTTGATGCGCAGGGTGTGGGCGCCCGGGGTGAGGTGGACGGGCGTCTTTTTGAGCGCCTGGGCACGCAGCACGTTACGTTTCCACTGCTCCGAGCGGTAAGGCTCCTTGAGCGAGATAGTGACGGCTGGCTGGTCGTCAATCTGCACGGAATATCGCAGGTCGCCACGGTCGCTGGGCTGCGTGGGAATCATAGCGGTATAGAGCACGGCGTCGGCGGGCGCTGTCACGCGGGCAGGCGTTTGGAACTGATAGACCAGCTCGCCACCCTTGGGCAGGATGACAGCCTGCATGGAGTGACCGAGCATCTGGACGGTCTGCAAGGACTCACCCCCAGCCCCATTCCCAGGGAGAGGGGAGTAATGTGTGAAGTCACAGGCATTGCGGGCGACAAAGGGACCGGGTGTGGGGTGCTGGGGCAGTTCCGTGCGCACCTGTCCGAAGACTGGCAGGTTGCGGGGCGCCGCCGACATCAAGCCGCGCCACTTGCCACCGTTCATGCTGTTGTAGCGCTCGGTGAGCGACTGAATCTCGTCGTAGGCGCGGCGGCTCTCCACGGGTGGCAAGAGCATCTTGCGCGTCATGGCGGCGGCAGCATGCACGGGGTAGAGCACATGGGCGAAATAGGCATCCTTCCGATAGTCGGGCACCATGTGTTCATAAACATCGACCACGGCCTCAATCTTGGCGAAGTCGGCCATACGCTGATAAGCCTCCTTCAAAGTGAACTCGGTCGTCGTGGGCACCGACTTGCCGCCGGGATATTTCTTCTTGTCAAGCTCCACTTGCGTCCACCCCATGAACTCCGGCTTGCGGATGGCATTGAGCCGGTAGAACTCCTTCATAGCAGGAAAGACAGCCTTACCTACTACCCCGCCAAACTGCGTCATCAGCCACCGCTCCAAATGCGTCTCAAGAGACTCTCCCTTGGGGGTGAGGCTTTTAATATCCCACGCCATGTCGAGGAACAGCTCCAGGTCGTAGGCCGCCACCTTCGGGTCGTGGACATTGGCTATCCAGAGCCGGCGGCAGTTATGGTCGTAGGCCGTGCGCATCTCGCTGTAGATCAGTCCGGGCTGCGTAGTGGTGAGCCACAGGTGGTCGTGGGGACGACCCCAGTAGCTGAGATGGTAGTAGACGCCTCCCCCACCCGACCGCTGCTGCTGTAAACTGTCGGGCAGACGGGTGAGGTAGCCGTAGTTGTCGTCGCACCACATCAGCGTCACGTCGTCGGGCACACGGAGGCCGCTCTCATAGATTTCGAGCACCTCCTTATAGGGGATAAACACCTGCGGCACGTGCTCCACATCCTTGCGGTAATATCGGCGGATGAGCTCACGCTGGTCGTCGATGACCATCTGTAGGCCGCGAAGCTTTTCCTCGGGCGTCTTCACGCCCTCCATCGAGCCGTCGTGGATGCCGCGCATGCCGATGGTAAAAAGCTCCTCGCTGCCGCGCACCTCCTTCAGGCGCTCCGCCCAGTAGGCTTTCACGGCTTCGCGATTGGTCATATAGTTATAGTCGCCCCGCTGCTTTTTGTCCCACTCGGCCACATTGTTGCGCAGCAGCGGCTCACAGTGGCTGCTGCCGATGAGGATGCCGAAGGAGTCGGCCATCTCCTTGTTAAGACTAATCATACGACCGTCAGCCGCACGGCCTTTGACGGTGAAGAATCCCGGAGAGACGTCGTGCATGGCCGGCCACAGCGTGTTGGCACGCAGGCGCAGCATCAACTCGAACAGCCGGCGATAGGTCTGCGGTCCCATGTCGTCAGGCGACCAGCGGCGCAGGCTCCAGTCCTCGTCGTTGATGAAGATACCGCGATAGGCCACACTGGGGGTATGGCTGACGGTGGTCGTCTCGTCGAAAACGAGACGCGCACGGCTATGAGGGCGCACATCGCCCCACCACACCCAGGAGGAGACGCCGGCCATGCGGCTCAGCTCCAGGATGCCGTAGGCTGTGCCGCGGGCGTTGTGGCCTTCTACCACTATCTGTCCGTCCTTGGCACTGATGCTGAAGCCGTCGTCGGTGCCACGGCCCTGACGGATGCGGATGACGGCCTTCTTGCCACGGGCAGCGACGGCCACGGCCTGCTGTCCCGTGACCAGCAGCATGTCGTCGCTGAACATGCGCAGAGCCTGGTGGACCACAGGCGCCACCTTGCCCTCCACCTGATAGGCAACAGGCTGGCGGCCATCAAACCAAACGAGCTGCGCCCTCGCCGCAGACACAGTCAAGGCGGTGAGGGCGCAGGTGAAGAGAAGTCTATTCATGCTACCTTTATTTATAAGGAAGACAGCTTTTCATTTGAATCTTTACTTGTAGGGCAGATAGCAGTTAGTAGTGTTGATACCACCAGCATTGTTCTGCAGCATGCGGCTGAGCCAGCGGTCGCCGAAGCCACCGCCATAGATGCCAGCCCGGTTCTTATGCAGAGCCAGACGGCGCAGGTCGGAGTAGCGGGTGCCCTCGAAGGCAAACTCCATGGCATACTCGTCGCAGAGCAGGTCTTCCATGGCATTGATGTAATCTTCCTGCGTATAGGCCGGCGTGCCGAGGTTATACTTGGCGTAGATATCGTCAATCTTAGCCTTGACCACCGTGCTATAGCGGTAGGTAGAATACAGGTCTTCAACAGCACCGGCACCGTGGAAGTGGATACCGCAGAAAGCCCTGGTAGTACCGTTTCTGAAAATCTCGGAGTTCTCCTGTCCTAAGAACGGCAGCTTGGTGGTCAGCAGCTCGTAGGAGGCGGGCGTCAGGTAATACTTGTCGTCGACGTGAGCCTGCACGGGGTCGAGCACCTTGTTGCCATTCTCGTCGATGGAGTCGTTGCCGGCCTGGTCTTTCAGGTAGACCTCCTCATAGCGGAAGGAAGCGAGCTCAGAGTGCAGACCGTTCTTCAGCACGGCGAAGGCAGCATCGGGATAGCCCATGCGGTTGATGGCCTCAGCCAGGTGGAGCCAGACGGTAGCGTTACGATAGAGGTAGACGTAGGCCGTGTTGGGCTTCTGGATGTAGACAAACGACGAGTCGGCACCTACACCCTGAGCAACAATACTAGCACGGGCGTCGCCAAGGGGACGGTTCTTGACAATCCAGTTGAAGGGCGACACCTTCACCTGCTCAGTGAAGTAATAATACTGAGCGCGACGGGCAGAGTCGCAATAGGCCTGCGAGGGCACCACCTGGATTTCCTCGGTACGCGGGCAGTCAAAAATAAAGCTTCTGTTCAATTGTACGGCACTGGTATTGGTAGTGCCATAGTAGTTGAAGCCAAAGGTGGCAGGGATGTCGGACGTCTTACCCATGGTGTAGTTGACAGCCATGGGAATGTAACTGATGACATCGCCGGCGCTGGCAGCATGCTGGAAGGAGTTCTCCCACACGGGCATCGAGTTATACAACGACGTATTCTTACCGCTGTTGTAGTCGGCGGGCCACTCTGTGAAGTCCTTGTAGATGGGGCTGTAGCTGGAGTAGTACGGCGACATGAAGTCATTGTAGAACACCGAGATGTTGCCAATACCTTGCAGACCGTTATAGCGCAGGTACTGATAGTAGCAGGTGGCAGCCTTCTCATACTGTCCCAGCTCCAAGTAGATATCGCCGAGCACCACATTCAGCGGGATGAAGCACTTGCGGGGCGAGATAAACTTCTCAGGCTTCTGTCCGCGGGCGTCCTGCCAGTTAAGCAGACCGATGGAGCGCGTCGTCTGTCCGAAGGTAGGCACCGAGAGCTCGGCCTCGGTATAGCGGGACTTGAGGCCTTCGAGCATCTGGGCCTCGCCGGCGAGTATGGCTTCATAGCTCGTCATCGACGTGTTGGCATTGATCTGGCCGATGGTGGTCACGGGTTCAGTGATGTAAGGCACGGAGCCGTACTGGCGGGCCAGCTGCAGATAGGTCCAGGCACGGAACGATGCCACGGCGGCATACTCGTTGCTCACCACATTGTGGGCACCGGTCTTCAGCGTGGTGTCGCGGTGGGCCAAATAGTAGTTACAGTTGTTGATGACCTTATAATAAAGGTACACACTGTCGTACTTGTTGGTAGCGTCGGCGGTGAACGATGACAACTGGCGCAGATGGGTAGAGGCCTTGTCGGTAACCCTCACCAGATCGCCGCGCATCTCGTTCTGGAAATAATACTGGTCGGCCAGCTGCTGCATAGCCTGCATAATGCCGTAAGCATAGAACACGGAGTCGGTCTTCTGGTCGAGCCCCGGCTCAAAGAGCTGGCGCGAGCTGTCAGACTCCAGCATGTCGGAGCAGGACACGGTGGCTGCACCCATCGCGCAGCTCACCAGTCCCACCATGAATATCTTATTGATATTTCTGAAAATCATAATTATAAATCTTAATTCGTAATCGCGAAGCAATAACTCTTAATTCTTAATTCGTAATCGCGAAGCGACAACTCTTAATTCTTAACTCTTAACTCTTAATTCTCTTTAGAGGTTAATCTTCACACCCATGGAGAAGATGCGTCCCTGAGCAATGTTGCCAGCATCGATACCCTGATAGAGCTGGTTGTTGCTGATAGATACCTCTGGATCGCTACCCGTGTACTTGGTGAGGGTGAAGAGGTTGCGACCCTCGGCCCATACCGAAATGCCCTGGAGCCAAGACTGCCACGCCTCGGGAACGGGAATCTGATAGGTGAGCATCACATTCTTCATGCGCAGGTAAGAGCCGTCCTCAATCCAGCGGTCAGAGAAGCGGTTGTTGCCCATGGGGTCGCCATAGTTCACCCGCGGCAGCGTGGTCTGCTGGCCCTCGTAGCGCCAGTGTCCGATTTCAGCCACCTGCTGATTGTAGAGCGTGGCACCGCTGTTGAGGATGGAGCGCTGGTAATTGAACACGTCGTTGCCCAAGCTGTAGTTGAACGTGGTGCTCAGCGTGAAGCGTTTGTAATTGAGGTTGAGGAAGATGTTACCGTAAATGTCGGGATTGGGGTCGCCAATGATGACCTTGTCGGCCTCGTTGATCTCGCCGTCGCTGTTCAAGTCGGCAAAGTGAATGTCGCCGGCAGCAAAATACTGCTTGGCACCGGTCTCGTCGACAATATAGAGATTAGCAGCCTTAGCTTCATCCGTGGTGGAGAACACACCCAGCGACTTGTAGCCGTAGAACACGCCGACGGGATTGCCCACAGCGGTGAGGATGTTGTTGGCGCCGTAGATAGACGAGGTATAGTTGCCGTTAGCCAGTTTCTTCACCTCATTCTTGTAATGGCCTACGGTAGCACCGATTTCCATGTGCCAGTTACGGGCAGAGACGGGCTTGCCGCTGAGGGCAGCCTCGAAACCGCTGTTCTGCACCTCGCCGTCGTTGGTCCAGTAGTTGTTGATACCGCCGATGGGGTTCTCAAACGTCTTCAGGGCCAGCAGGTCCTTGGTTCTGTGGAGGAAGTAGTCAACCTTGGCGCTCAGGCGGTTCTGCAGGAAGTTGGCCTGCAGGCCGGCGTTGAACTTCGACGTGGTCTCCCACTTGATTTCCTCGTTACCCACGTTGGTAAGCTGCATACCTATCTCAGTGTAGTTATAGCGCACGGTGTTGAACGATGTGCGGGCGGCGTAGTTGCTGATACCGTCGTTACCGCTCATGTCGTAGCCAACATTGAGGCGCAGGTAATTGATGCCGCGGTTTTTGGGGAACCATTTCTCGTTGGTCATCACCCAGCCTAACTGCACGCTGGGGAAGATAGCCCACTTCGTGCCGAAAGCCTTGACGCCGCCGTCGGCATTGGAGCCGAAACGGCTGTTACCCTCGGCCAGCACAGACACCTGGGCAAAATACTTGTTCATGTAGTTGTAGTCGCCAGAGAGGTACCACTGCATGTTCTTCCACACGTCGTCGGCACCGGTCACCGTTGAGTAAACGTCGTTACCCGTGGCCAGTTTCGGGTTCTTATCGTCCTCGAGCTTGGTAGAGTACTGGGTGGCCAGGTCGCTGTTGTCGTAGGCGAAATAGTTGAAGCGGAAGCCGCCGGTGGCAGCAATGGTGTGTGCACCAATCTTCTTGTTCCAGTCAACATGGGTGTTGCTCAGGATGTTCTGCTCCTTGGAGAAGATGGAGGCCGTCATGGAGTAGACGGTACCCAGGTTCTCGATGGCAAACGAGGGCAGACCGATGTTAGGACGGTAGTACGCCTGCGAGTTGCGGTTCAGATAGTAGCTGAAGTGTGAAGTCACCTTCCAGTTGTCGTTGAACTCGTAGGTCGGCGTCAAAGTAACGTTGAAGAAGGTGTTCTCGTTGCGGTTCTTACGCTCGCCGATACTGTTGCCCATGAGTGCCAGGGGATTGGCCAGCGAGTAGTTGCCGTTGCGCAGGGTGCTGTACAGATCGTCGGCATCGGCCAGGCGCGAGGTAAACGACTTGATGTTCTGGTTATACTGGTAGGGATTCAGCACCGGACTCTTGATGAGTGCGAGGAATGTCGGCGAAGTGATGGTGCCGGCGTTGAGGTCGGCAGGGACACCGTCGTCGAAGAGGTTGGTGTTGGAGCGCGAGAACGACATGTCGAACTTCGTCTTGAGGTTGTACAGCAGCGAGATGTCGGTATTGAAGCGCACGTTAATGCGGTCGTAGCTCGCGCCCTCTACGTTCTTCATCGTCTGGATGTAGGCCACCGAGAGGTTATACATACCGATATCATCGCCACCCTGCACGTTGATGCTGTAGTTGTGGGTCAGCGACGTGCGGTAGACATAGTCACTCCACTGGGTGTCGTTATGATAGGTATTATAGTAGTAACCGTCCTTGGCATCGTTGAGGAAGTTAAACTGCAGGGCGTCGGTGGTAGAGCCGATACGGTCCTTCACCTCGGCCATGGTGCCAAGCTGCTCCACAGCGTAGTTACGATACTGTGCGGCATTCATCATCGTAGGATATTTCGGTGTGAAGGTCCAGCCCACACCCAGCTTGGCATCGATGCGCGTAGCCATAGAGTGACCGCGCTTGGTGTCGATGAGGATAACGCCGTTGGCACCGCGGGCACCATAGAGGGCGGTGGCATTCTTCAGCACCGTCACCTTGTCAATGTCCTCGGGCGAGATGGTGCTGAGCATATTAAAGATGTCGCCCAGATGCAGCGAGCCACGGTCGCGCTGCATGTCAAGCTCCACGCCGTCGAGAATCACCAGCGGCTGGGCGTTGGCACTGATAGAATTGATACCACGGATAAACATGGCGGCACCGTTCTCAAGGTTGCCCGAGTGCATGTTCATGCGGATGTCGCCACCGAGCTTCTCGGTCATCTCCTCGTCGATGGTCAGGCCGTTGCCGTCGGAGGCAAAGCCGTTCTTGGCGGTAATCGTGGTACCATTCTCATACATCGCGTTGAAAGCATCGCTCAAGAGGCTGATTTTCACCAGCTGCTTGTCGTCGCCGGCCTTGATGGCCACCTGCTGCGACAGGTACGAGGGTGCCTGCACAAAGAGTGAGGTGGCAAAGGTGGGCAGCTTGATGGTGAACTTACCGTCCTCGTCGGTCATGGCCACATAGCGGTTGTCGCCAAGGGTCTGCACGCGCACACCGGCGACGGGCGCCTTCGTGGCATCGTCGACGACGACGCCCTGCACCAGGATGGTGGGATTATTGTCGACAACCTTCTTGCGCTTGGGAGCCTTGATGGTCGTAGACGTCTCGTCTTCGTCGAACTCATCCTGGGCGAAAGCCACCGAACTTGCTGTCAAAGCAATGGCACAGAGTGAGAGTCTGAGACTCTGACGCTGTAGGAAGTTATAGATTGTACTTTTCATCGTCGTCATTATTCGTTAGAAGAGTTAGCCCAATAGTCGTTATATTCCTTAGGAATGCAGAACACGCCAGCCACACGCATCTGCTGGTCGTACTTACGGCGGTTAGCTGCTGATGTGTACGACTGTGTGTGAACCATCAGCAGACTGGGATAGGCATCCAAGCCCACATAGCTGGCCGGGAAGGTGAACTCGCCGAGGTCGATGACATTGACACGGCCGGGGTCACCCACGAAAGTGCTCGTGGCGGTGTTCTTGCCTTCATCGGTAGAGATAACCTGCGTGGAGCGTGAACCCTCGGGCAGCACGGTGAACTGCTGCTTGTTGGAGGCGTCGGTCCAGCTGAGATAGAAGCGCAGGTAATAAGGCTTGACGGGTGCCGCGGGGTTGAACACCTGCTCGGGCACGGTAATCACATAGAGATGATAGGTGGCCGAGCGCACCAGGCCGGAGAGCGCACCGTTAGACCTCATGGAAGCGAGTGCGAAACCGAACTCAGGCTTACCGGTAGTACCGTCGACATCGGCACTGTCGACGCCGACATAGCTGAAGAACTGCGAGTTAGCCGGGAAGAGCCACTGGTGGAACATCTTGGGCACCTTGCTGAAGAGCGAGTCGCGGCCGGCGAGACTCTCCAGGGGGATGTTGTGACGCGTCACACGGTTGCACTTCAGCGCATGAACGGGATCAGTCACGCGGAAAGGAGGCAGGTAGGTATCCCACGAGCTGAACGTCAGCGAGTCGACGGTGCGCGTCATACCATTACTCATTTCACCGACGCTGATGGTATGGTCGATGACCGACGTGGCGTTGCGCAACATGTTGCCGGAGGTGGAATACACCGTGTCTTTAGCCGAGAGAGTACCCTCGCCGAAGAGCGGCAGGTTATGCCAGTTGCTGTGCGAGTAGGCCAAGTTGTTGACAATGTAGCGGCAGGTGATGGAGTCTTGCAGGATGGCCCCGGTTGTTTCTGCCGCCTTGTCGGCCTTGTTGTCTGTAGCCTTAGTACTGGTAGTGATGGCAGCCGTCTTCTTCGTCAAGTCCATATAGTCCATCTTGGCAATGTACTTGTAGTTAGGATAGATCTTGTCGTAAGCGTCCTTCCACGCCTTGTTGTTAGGCACAATCATCATGTAGGTACTGTCCTCATCCTCCAGGTCGGCACGCATGATGCTGCGGATGACGTTGTTACGCTTCCTGAGCACGGAGTCGAGATAGGTCTGCTTGCCATCGACGAGCGGGCCGATGACCGAGGCATTGACGTCGAGGTAATACTCGTCGTACTTCTGGATATAGTTCTTCAGGGAGTCGCAGTCCACGAGGTTGTCAAAGTTCTCATAGAGGTTGTAGTGGAACTCCGACATGCCGTTGATCTTGTGCATCACGCCGTTGGCGGCAGGCAGGTTGACGGCACTGTAGGGGAACTCGTCGAAGCTGGTCTGCGTGAAGGGGTGGTGCTTGAGGTTCAGCGAGACGATAGTCATATCCTCAAGGGCACCCGACACGGGGTAGTTGTACTCCGTGATGTGCTGCTGCATAAACTGCTTGACGATGGTAGCGCTGTCGCTGGCCAGCAGGCGGTTATACTCTGCCTCGTCGAAGGCGCCGTCAACGGGTGCCCAGACGGTATAGAAGCGTGGGCTGTTGAGAGCCTCTGAGAACTTGCACTTCTGGGCGAGTGCCGCAAACTTCGTGAGCTGCGGGTCGTTGGCAATATTCTCCCACAACGTCTGGTTGGCCCCGGCCTGTGCGTCCGTGGGCACGGTGTTGTAGTCAGAATAGTCAGTGCACGATGCTGCAGCAAGCACCAAGCCTGCTGACAGCATTACACCTATTTTATTGATATATTTCATAATGAATCTATTTTTCAATTTTCATTTTTCTTTTTTCATTTAGGCCTTTGGCCGCTTAGTACCAGTCCTCGCTCATGGTCTGGCTGTTGACAATGTCAAGGGGCACCAGTTCCACGAAGTCGAACGACCAACCCAGGTTGGTATCGTTCACCAGGTTCTTGATGCGCAGCCAGTAGTCCTTACCCTGCTCAAAGCGCTGCGAGGTGATGACGCGTCGCAGCATCATCGTGCCGTAGCCAGTCTCCGAGCGGCAGCTGGTAGAGCCGATAATCTGGCTGGCAGCCGAGTACATGTCAGAAGGATCATACGTCAGCGGGTCGGTCACGGTGTTATAAGTACCGCGCGAGAAGCTTGCCGGCGCTCTCATATAGCCGCGCACGTGCATACGCTGGTCGCTTTCCACGCCGCAGTCAGAGGTCTCGTCGTCAGCACGGTTAATCAGGTCCTCGTAACCGATGGTAGCATCCTCATAGGGGTTGGCGCAGGCATCGAAGGGAATGCCGATAGCCACCATGTCGCTCTGCTTCGGCGTATTGCCCAAGTAGAACTGCATCAGTCCGCCTCGCGCCATCGGGGGATAGATGATACGCAGCTCGTAGTCGCCCGTGGGCACGTGGGGCAGCTTGATGGCAAAGTCGTAGACGTCCCAGCCCTGGAACTGGTCGGCATTATGTGCACGCCATGCACCCTGCACGTTGAAGCGCAGCAGTGTGCCGGGGTTGTAGCATACGATATTGTCGAAATAGGTATTCTCAAAAGCCACGCGGTTGCCGTCGCCGCCACCGTTGAGGGTGCTCACCTCGTTGGGTGTGGCGCCACGCAGACCGTTGTTGATCAGCTCATAGAGGAACGTCGAGGAGTCCAGACGCAGACGCTCGTGCAGGGCGTCCTTGGCATTCTGGTCATACTTCAGGATGCCTCCGATGCGGTGGATATAGCCGTTAAGGGTCTCCACCGAGCTGTTACGGTCGATGGGCACACCGGCAAAGATGAGGTCGTGGTCACCGTCGCCGGGCATACCAAACGTGCCGAGCTTCGAGGTCAGTGTGTTGTTGGTCATGTAGCGGTTAATCCACAGGTTCTTCGTCGTCTTGGGGTTGGTCTGCCACACCTTCAGCAGCGTGTTGGGCAACAGGGTTTCGAAATACTCCTGCGGCTCGTAGCCGAAGCAGAAGTTCCAGTTGGCGTTGTTGGGCGTATACTCATAGACGATGCGGTCGACAGGCATGCCGGCACGCAGGATGTGGTAAGCCACAAACATATTCACCACGTTGAACTTGTTGGTATAGTCGTCGCCGGTGCTGATCTTGATACCCTTCTCGCCGATGTAGTCATACCAGGCGCCACAATTGCCGTACCACTCTATGCACTTCTGCTTCAGGTCGTCGAAACTGTTGATGCCTGCAGCACGGAAAGCCTCGTCGGTCTCGGCAAAGACTGTCCACTTCACCAAGCACTCCTTGGGATAGTACAGCGGGTTGCCGTCGCGGTCGTTGTGGTTGTTACCCATGTCGTAAGTCTTGGCCGTGCCGTCCTCATTATACTTCTTTTCTATGAGCAGCGTGTCGGTATATCCCGTAGCCTCTAAGGCTTCATAGAAAATCTTCAGGCCTTTCTCGCCCTCCACGCGCAGCTGGTCGTCGGTGGTGCGGTCGGAGCGGGGAATGACGTTCGAGCAGACATGCAGCACACCATTGGTGGCCTCGATATCGCCGTCGAGGATGGCCGAGATGTCGTTCAGGCTCGTCAAGCCCTCATAGTCCTTGTTATAAGCATTCTCGTCAAAAGAGCCCACGCGTATGCTGCGGCCCACCTTCATCGTGGTCCATGTGGTGCCGCTACCATCAAGGTCTACCTGCAGATGCTCTTCGCCGGAGAGATGGAAGCGGGCGATGTCGTCGCAGAGCGAGTCTGACATCAACTCCACCTTGGCCATCACGTCAAGGCTGTTCCATCCGGCATCCTCGGTGATGCCGTTGTGCTTCAGCTTGGCCTTAGAGATGAGGTATGACTCGTCGTTGTAGAGACTGTCCAGATAAGAGCTCACACCCTCGTTGAGCGGGGCGAAGCAGGTGTATTCACCATAGGTACCCATGTACTTGTCGAAGCCGCCCTTCTCCAGGATGCGATAGAAGGCCGAGAGCTCCGGGCGCTCCTGAATGAGCTGGGCAATGGTCTTTTCGTCGGTAGAGAAGAGGTTGGAGCCGTCGGGTTCCTCGGAGCACGATGCCATACACATCACGCCGACATACCCCAGTGCCAACACCTTTCCTATATTATATATCATCTTATTCATATCTGTATTGTTGTTGTGAACTTGTTAAACATTAGCCGAATCAATACTTGGCCGACGACTTGTAGACGGGGTTCTGCACCAGCGCGCTGTTGATTTCCACCTCGTCCTGATTGATAGGCATGTAGAGATAGCGCTCGTCGCGCATCTTGCTCTTCATGGTCGACTGCACAGCATACTTACGCAGGGCCAGTTCAAAGAACTCATTACTGTTGTTGACGTACGACTCCGTCAGGCGAGCCTTCAAATTAGCCGGCTGGGCAGTGTGGCGGTAGTTGTAGCGCATGAGGTCGAACCATCGCTTGCCCTCGAAGCAGAGCTCACGGGCACGCTCGGCGAGCACGAGCTGCTCCATGCGGTCGCGATAGGTGGTGTACTTCAGCGTGTAGGTAGACAGGTCGCCCTCGGTGTAGACGCGGTTGTTGACAAACTGCACAATGTTGAAAGCCTCCTCATTGCGGGTATCGTCCTCAGCCTTGCCACCGAGGTTGTAGAGCTGCACCAGAGCCTCGGCCTTCATCAGCATCACGTCGGTGAGACGATAGAGAATCCAGTTCTGATACATGGCCGAGCG
>OCTW011611640.1_pt1 | contig 13039 bp, 1 predicted proteins | sample 1539671 | NCBI WGS metagenome assembly OCTW01 (sample SAMN02144230, study PRJEB22623) | gut metagenome | biome: sheep rumen | host: Ovis aries | place: New Zealand | reverse complement strand
GACGTTGGTGTCCACCCATCGCATGGCCATGTTCTGTGCCAGGTCGCGGCGCCACTCTGCCACCAACATACGGAAGGCCTGATTGGTCTGCTGATCCTGGTAGATGTCATAGAACGAACCTAAGGTGCCCGGAGCAGCCTTCGTCTGGTCGGGGCGCAGGCCGCTCTTGCTGTACATGATACCCATGGCCATGCGTGCCATGCTGTCTTCCTTGGCGTAGGCAGCCTCAAACTGCTCCAGTGTCCAGGGGCGCAGGTTGGTGACCAGCGTGTCGCAGAAGGGGTCGCTCGCCTCCGGGCTGTAGTCGTAGCGCACCACCATCACGCCCACGTCGTCCAGCGTGCGCTGGGTCACGTAGTCTTCGGCACCCCATCGCAGCACGATGCTGTCGCCGTAGGAGCGGGCCAGCAGGTGGATACCCGCCTGGATGAGTCCGTACTGTTTCGGCTCGGACAGGGAGTCCGTGTCGGCCGGTGCTGCCGGCGGATTGTCATCCGGCCGGGCGTGCATGGCATATCCCATTCCCCTCGAGGGGACAAAGAGCATGAACAGACTCAGAGAAAAGAAGGTGGCCAGGGCCTTATTGATTCGTTTCATATCTTCCTATTGTTTTTAGATGCGTTTATCTTCTAAATACCTTCGAGCCTATATTGCGGTTCTCCGATGTAGCCTTCGACTTCATATCCTTGGCTTCCTGTCCATACTTCAGCACATTGTCATAGCGTGTCTGCAAGGTGGGCCTCTTTGACGACATCGAATTAATAGTCGATCTCATTTGGTTTACTTTGGAGTTGGCTGTCGAATAGCCACTCGGACTGACGCTGGCATGCGCGAGTACGTACTGCAGTTCACTCTGAGCGATGTCGTAGGATTCCATGTGAGAATCTATACTCTTTATCGCTTCGGAGCAGTTTGTCACGACCATCAAAGCCTTTTCGATCATGATGTCGGCCTGGGCAGTACAATTGGCCAGGGTGTTCCTCAGTATGGTCGTCGACTGTTTCTGCTGCTTCTGCAGTCGATAGGTATTCCAGTAGCTCATCATCCGGTTACGTGCCGTCATGAGGGCCTCGTAGTCCGTCTGCGATTTATTGTAGCTCCGGTTCACCAGCGTGGATGCCGTCAAGGCAGTTGCCTGCCGCTTCTGGATATCCTTTATGTAGGCGGGTACCACAATCTCAGGCACGAGCTGCGGCTTGTGGTGCGTACGGAGATAGCTGTAGGCTTTCTCTACCTTAGCACTGAACGACCTTACTTCCTCTGCGTAGCGCTTAGGCAGCGTCTCCTCGTAGGCCACCTTCATGGCATCGGCAGTAGCCTGAACCCTCGCACAGTTGTCCATGATGGTCTTGTAGGCCTGCTGGGCTTCCTTGAGGCCTCCCGAGAGGTTCGGCATGGAAGCGGCACCGGCAGGAATCATCTCCATGCACCTGTTTGCCCTTGCCGTGTCGTTCTCGGACTGCTCCACAACGGCGCTGAACTGAGTGTCATACTCCTTCTTCAAATCATCGGCAAGGCGGGCGAGATGAGTGCAATTGTCCCTGCAGGAACTCAGTTCGTCGAGGTAGGCACGCTCCGTGGTTCCGTAAACACCGAGCAGGGACTCGTAATTCTTCCAGTACGTCTTGGCTTCCGAGTAGAGACGGTCAAAGTCTGAAAGGGCAGACTCCGTCATGCCGTTGCCCCAGACGGCGTTTTCCACATGAGTGGACGTCTGATCCAGCATCTCTCTCAGTCTGTCGTTCACATAGCCTACCGTTGCCTCTATCAGCTCGGGGCTCGGATTCTCCTGCTCCTTCTTGGCTCGTGCCAGGATGGATTCGATGCTGTTTTCGCCGCCGGTAGAGTAGCCCTGCATTTCCTTCAGCCACTTCTGTATCTGGGCGAGTGAGGCCGTGGCCTCGTCGTAGCGGTTCTCGTCGTCCCAGAGCTTGCGTGCACGCTGTACCGCCTCGTGGCTGTCGTCGTAGCCGGCGGCATGGAAGTCTTCCCATACGCCATCGGCAGCCGTCTGGATGAAGGACGGAACCTCCGAGAGTCCCTGACAGTAGGCCTCGTACTGAGCCAGTGCCTCGGGATACTTCTCACATTCGGCGATACAGTCGGGAATCCTCGTCAGGTCGCCACTTCTGTATTCCTCCTGATATATTGTGGCATTGTTGTAGATAGTCCAGAGCTTGTAGTAGCCATTGCGGCGGAGCGACAGGGTCTCGTACTTGCTCAAGCGCGACTGTATCACGGCGAGCAGCGAGTCGATGCGTCCCGTCAGGCGGTCTGCCTGCAGGGTGTCGCGACCCTCGGCCTGGTCCAGCTTGCGCTTGGCTGCCTCGAGATTCCGACGGATTTCCTCTGCCTTGGGCAGCTTGCCATACGCCTTGACTATCCGGGCTGAGTCGCTACCCAACTTCTCGTTGATTTTCTGGATTTCATCTACGTAGTTCACGCAGTACTTGTAGTTGTTACACTGGTCGTTGGCCACGTCAAGGATGGTTTGCATGTAGCCGCCCTCTCCGTTGATGTCCTTCTTCCATCCGGCAATGCGCTCCGACTGTGTCTTCAGCGTCTGCAGGCTCTGGTTGATTATATCATAATCATCAAGCACCGCTTGAAGGTCGCTGATGAGCGTCTTCAGATCTTCAATTACATTTACTTTCTCATTAATTAACTTGCTGATTAGTTTTCCTCTATCCTTTTCTGCCTGTGATAACTTCTTATTCTTCTTTTCCGCACCTGCTCTCGCTATCCTTCCTACTACGACCTCGTCGTCATCGCCTGCAGGTATAACCGCAGGAACGGGAATCGTCAAATAGACATCACCTGGCTGGTCATTCAGAGAGGCATCTGGCCTTTTGACATTCCTGACGGCCGGAGTGGTTACCTTGTTGAGTGGTGTATTCACCTTCGGAGTATTGACAGGCGTGGAAACCTTCGGATTGCTGACAGGCGTGGAAACCTTCGGATTGCTGACAGGCGTGGAAACCTTCGGATTGCTCACCTCCGGTATAATCACCTTCGAAGCAGCTCCTTTTTCCTTGATGCCCTTTATATCTATCAAATCCAAATCATCCAGACGTACATTCGTATCATACCGATTGATTACACCGGTGGCCTTTTCAACGACAGTGTAATCCACATAGCCTGTCTTCTTCTTGGCATCGGCAAGTGCCTTATCGGCATTGTTCACGGCAGTCTTTACCTCTCGGTCGTTAGCGTTCAAGGCGTTGCCACGACGAGAATATGCAGAGTTGTGTGCCGTGCGTGACTTCTGTGCATTCTCGGGCGTCATCCTCTTCATGTGGTCCTCGGCCCAGTTGATCAAATCCACAGCATCCTTGCAATAGCCACCATCATGATAGCGCGATGCATACGCCTCATCGTACCATTCCTGGAGTTTTGTATTCCACGACTTGGCCTCGTCCTGCATGGCGCGATAGCGCTTGTACTGGGCATCGTTCGGATCGCTCTGCGGAGTGATATAGGTGTCCATGTAGTAGGACAAGTTCTTTTCCATCGCAGACAGCGAGCGGAAACGACCTGACTTTTTCGTTAATGGGTCATACGTGCTTATACCTCCCTGTTTGGGCGAAAGCCAGCTGACAGCACTGCTCACCGCGTCGCGCCATTTGCGAGCGTCCTTGATTTCTTCCTGGAAGGACTGTTTTTGTTTATCATACGTAGCACTTAAGCTGGGATGGGCGCCGGTATTGTGATAATAAGCTACGATATTAATAGCCGACTTCTCGACTTTCGCGGCGGCCTTGACCAGTTTCTCGGCATTCGACTTGTAGTCCTCCCAGTGCGGTGCACATCTGTCATAAAACACCTGACAGGAGTCGTGCATCTCCTTCACCTTCTGCAGATACCAGTCCATCTCACTGCTGGTGAGCGTACTGGTATATGTCTTGGTATCCACCGTCACAGACTTGCCGGCACCTGTCTTCGTTCCTAAAGATTTATCGGACGTATTTCCAAAGTTTTCTGATGCAACGATAAACTTTGCAGAGGAAGTCAAGGGGTCTGTACCCAAAAGATTGAACTGACTACTGCCGTTGAGCAGATTGACGATTACCTCGTAGTGTCCGCTTTCCGTGTCATAAGCATTCACGCGATAGACCGAAACGCGCAATTCCTTGAAGAGATTCTTCGCGGTACTGGGGCTGAACACTTTTTGCGACTCGACACTCTCCGACTCTCTGTATGACCAATAATGATCCGTATGCCAATTCTTATTCATACGGTATCGATATTCGGCTTGATAACGTTCATACCACTTCATACCCGTCATCTTGCCCCATACAGGTCCTTGCACCTTGGCTCGGGAATTGTCTTTCTTCATCCCCTTATAGGCACCATCGATGCCTTCGAGCGTTCCGATGCTCCAGATTACAGGGAACTGATAGGCGGGTACAAAGAATGAATGGGTGTCGTCCACCGAATGAACATATTGGCCATCCTCGTTTACATACGTTCCACGATGATTGTCATACCATTCCTTGAGCAAGGTCTTTTTATGACTAATGGCCAGTAACGCACATTGCTTATAGTAATTCGTCTTACACTCATAATCATATTGCTTGGTATCCTTATTGTATGTACGCTTGTAAAAGAACTCATTAAATCTTTTATTATCGCTGTCATAAGGATTACCATACTTCTCCTTAAGATAATCTCCCGCTTCTTCCTTTCCATACTCACGTTGCTTATCCTCCACTTCTTTGGCAATCTTATTTATCGCCTTGCTGGCCTTCTCTGTGCGCGAGTAAACTTGCTGGAAGCGCGACAGGATTTCCGTCAAAGCAAATTTCCAGTCCGAAGTCGATGTGGGATAATAAGCCGTGATCCGGTCATCTACATCATGTACGTAGTCCCAACTGCCAAAATTACCTTTATGCCAAGTTCCCGAAAGGGGATACTGCATAGGATAAGTGGTTCTGTTTTCGGGAATCGTATATATAAAGGTATTCTTTATCTGATTCCACGCATTATACACATTATATGAACTATTCTGATCGTAAGCACCCTCATACTTACCTCCACCATTTGCATCCTGATAGAACACCGACTCGGAAGTGGTGACTTCGATATTGAAGAAGTTGCGTTCCGTAATCTCCCATCCTGCGGGGAAGGCGAAATTACTCATGTAACCAATGAATGTGATGGGGCATTGGGTAAAGTAGTTTCCATCATGAATCTGCGTGTCCGTCTTCGATCTAATGTAGGGAGGATTGATTGTAGCACTGGTAATCTTCTGAGCGACGAATGGCTGGTCGTATTCGCAGGTGCGTACGTTGCTGTTCGGAGTACCCGTGCGCCACGTGTACTTTTCTGGCAATGTCTCCACATAGAGTTTCACGAGCGTGGTATCCATCGTCATCCACTTCTTGTCATCGGGATTGAACTCGTCGTCTGACACATATTCGCGTGTATAGTAGTCGAGCTGCAAGATGTACTTCTCGCCCGCCTTGGCGTTCAGACGACGTGCTGGCTCCATATTGATGGTGTTCAACTTGGTGCCATTCGTAGCTGTTCCCTTTACCCACGCATTCTCTACGATGTCGAGCTGCTTACCCATAGGATTGAGCAGACGCCAATAAAGTTTACCATTCTTGAACGCCTTGGTACTGAGGTCTTCTGTAAGGGCAATGGTGGGGGCCTTCACATCGTTCAGGTAGCACTTGATGTGATTTACAGCTCCCGTGGTCTTGCTGATATCAGCTTCGGGCGAGCGCAGCTGGTTGTAATGGCTGGGATAGGCGATGGCTACATAGTCCTGGAGCGGAGCCTTGTCGTTGACGATGCTCTCGTCCTCGGTCTGGAAGTAGTACTCGGTACTGCGTATCCAGGGGATGTTGCCCTTCTTCTTTCCTCCATCGTAATAGGTGAAGGGATCCTCCTCCACGCCCTTCTGTATCTCCTTGGCATATCCGGCAGCCACGAGGCGGTAGAACTTGCCGGCCTTCAGATTCTTGCGCAATTCGCCCAAATCGATATAATGGCGACTCTTGCCACCACCTTTCTGCAATGGGATGGTGTACATTTTCTTGGCTCCGCACCATTCCTGTGCAAGCATCTTCTTTAGGTTGAACGACGCATTCTCGGCAACAGGGGTATGCGACGTGTAAGACGACGGATCGTCGTATTCATAGAGCCACACTTCGCCAAAATCTCTGAAGACGAAGGTACGCTTGGCCTGCATCTTGCTCTGTTCCCACTTCTCGGAACCCTCGCCAAACTGTGCTGCGATGCGCTCCAACTCGTTCTCGTCGAGCAGACGGAAGTGCTCGGTGAGCGGGGCCTTGGTGTTGGCATATTGCGGTGTGGAGACGTTCACCTTCACCTTGGGCTGCATGTCGGCCGTGACAGCCACCTTGTTCTTGTCCACCTTGGTCCATCCCTTGCCTCGGATGGTGTCGCCCAGCGTACAGTCGTCGAAGAGGATGAAGTCGTCGAGCGGATTGCCCTTGAATAGCTGGCAGTACTGGCCGCACTCGAACTCGAAGCTCTTGTCGAACTTGAAGAGTCCGCTCAGGAGGCTAATCTTGGCGCGGGCCTTACCCTGGAAGTAGTTGGGTTTGGGGCCGCCCATCTTGAGCACACCACCGATCTCGGCGCTGGCAATGTCGAAGTCATAATCGACGAAGCCCAGGTTGAAGTGGAGTGAGAGGGCCAGATAGAGGTAGGCATAGAGCTGTCCCTTGCCGTACCAGCCTCTGTAGCCGGGCACCTTGCCCAGGTTGACGCAATAGCCGTTCTTGTAGTGCACCACGGAGACGTCGAAGCCCAGGATGGCATCGATGGTACCCTTGATGAGGCCCAGGTCGATGGTGAGGTCACCATAGGCCATGGCACCCATCATCACGCCGCCGGAGATGTCGCCGTTGAAGCCCTGGAGGGCCAGCTGGCGAGCCTGCTGAGCCTGCGAGGCGTTGTCGCTCTGATAATCGCCGTGCTTGGAACCGTCGAGGAACTTGGCAATCTTGTCGGGCAGCGGTGGCAGTTCGCCGTTGTTGGGCAGCTCGTTGCCCAGACAGATATAGGCATTGGCACCGACGTGGCAATCCACGATGCCCGAGTCGAAGTCGATGAGCGTGAGCGTACAGCGCTTCTTCTCGTCCGGCTCGCCCAGATAGAGATGCCACTTGGGTTTCTTGTATTCCTCGCCGCCGGCTCGCCATGTGATCTTCATGTCAAGCGAGATGGTGGCGCCCATCTTGGGCAACCCGCCCTGCTTCTTCGTCTTAGAGGCATTGGCCACCGTGCCGGGATCTTCCTCGGCACCGGGCGGAGTGGGTTCCTCCTTGTCCGGGTCGCCCGTAGGATCCTTGGCATTGGCACCTATCTTGCTGCTCAGTCCCTGCTTGCAGTCGGTGATGATTTCCTGGAACTTGTCGCCGGCCAACATCTGCATCTGGTCCTTGATGGTACCGAGGTTGGCACCGAAGGAATCCATGGCTCCTGCCACCGACTCGGCGCTGAGCGAAGCATCCATCGTGATATTCAGCTGCAGGTAGCGGTCGCTCTCGGAGTTTTCATAGACGAGGGTCATCTTGGCATTGATGATGCCGCCCACGCCCTTGACGTTTCCGGTCATGTTGAAGGTGGAGAGGCACTTGCGCTTGCGGTTATAGACGACGTTGAGCGTGAGGTCGCCCTTGAGTGTCTCGCCGTCGGGTGAGGCCATGCCCAGCTCCATGAAGATACCGACGAGTCCGGCCACGTTCTTGGGCTTCTTGTCGTCGCCCTCCGGGTTGCGCGAGCAGTTCATGTAGAAGCCGCCGCCCAGCTTGGTGATGGCACAAGGGCCAAGCTCTATCTTGCCGTTGACGCTCAGATGCACCCATCCCCAAGAGTAGCTCTCCTCACCTTCGCTCTGACCTTCGTATTCAAAGTATCCTCCGTCGCCGTGGACTCCGAAGAGGTCGCCCGGCAACTGGATGTCGAGCTTGGCATAGAAGCCCTTGCCGATTGACGGATCCTGGCCCTTCTCGTAGAACTCTACGGCACCGTCGATGCTCATGCCGCAGAAAGAGGTGTGCACGCCGATGGCCTGGAGGTGCACGCCATCGAACTCGCCACTGATCTTGGACAGGTCGGTGCCGATGCCCGTCAGCTTACCGCCGATGGTGAGCGTGACTTCGCCGGATATGTCGATGCCCTTGACGAGGGCCACCTTACCGGTGACTTGAAGTCCGAGCGAGGCTTCGGTGCCGCTGAAGCTCTTCGAGATGTCGTAGTCCTCGATGCTGAACTCGAACGGACCCAGCTGTTTCTTGTACGAAGCCAGTGACCAGGAGCCGGTATGGAAGAAGAAGGTGGCATCGCTGCCGTCATCCTTCTTGCCATTGTGGAATTCCTTGCCTTCCTTGAAGAAACCACCCAGAGCGTCTTTCTTCTGCTGGGCACGCTCTTTCTCGATGTCGGCCTGGATGTCCACGTACTTAGACTTCCACGGCTTACAGTTAGCCATGCGCATGCCCACGAAGTGGATGTCGGGCAGGCTGAGCTTGTAGCCCACCTTGTCCTGAGCCCACTTCTCGATGGTCTCCTTGCCGCCAATCTCTATCTTTCCGCCTAAGAGGAGCTCACACTTGGTCTTGAGCTCGCTCTCCTCGCTGCCTTGTTTCTTCTGAGGCTCGGCCTCGACAAGGAAGTAGGTGAGCTTGTCGTCCAGCTCCAGCTTGGCCAGGAAGAGGTCAAGCGTGTAGTCGCCGTTGAGACTCTTGGTGTTGAAGACATAGACGAACTCGTCGCCCTTCTTTCCCTTGTCGTCAATCTGCTTGCGTATCTGGCAGTTCAGCCCGATCTCTGCCGGCTCGCCCTTCTCACCCTTCAGGATGGGCAGACCGAGCTTACCGTCGATGTGGCAGTTGTCAAAGTTGCTCTGGATGAAGGTGAGGCCCACACGGTTGATCTCGAAGGAGAAGTCGCCAATCGAGGCACCGATGAGTTCCTCGAGGTCGGCATCGAGGGTGACGCCGCTGCGGTCGAAGAGCATGTTCTTGCCGGCAATCTTCAGACGGCCGTCGGTACCCGAGATGCCTTTGGGCATGGCCACGGAAAGCTCGCCCACATAGAGGCCTTGCCAGCCGTCAAGGCCGTGTTCCTGATAAATGGCTTCGCCCACACCCTCGATCTTGTCATACTCGTCGGGGAACTTGAAGCTGGACATGCCCGTGCAGTTGCTATAGACAGAATGGTCGTAGGCCAAATTCTGGCAGGTGAACGTGAAGCCCGGAAGGTCATCGGCCTCGAAGGGATCCATCGTGATCTCATCGATCTTGAAGTCGTCCCAGCTGGCGATGACGCCCTTCATCTTCAGGTTGGGCAGTTCCTCGGTCACCTTGTCGCCGGAGACGTCGTACTTCTTCAGGCCGGGAATCTTCATGTCGATATCGACGCCCATCACCTCGAACTTGTAGTCCTTCCAGGCGATGAAGCAGCCGTCGGTGGGTTCCAAGAGGTCGGACGGAGCATTGAACGTGCACGCATAGTCCGTATTGGGATCCTTCACGGTGAACTTGTCGAGCAATGCCATCGTACCGGCCTCGGGAATGACGTGGTTGGGCGAGATGCAGAGACGCGGCGCTCCGAAGATGAGCAGGTCGCTGGCCAGGCACTTGCTGTCTGGCATGGTGAACTCGCCGAGGAGGTCCATCGTGGCCCACGTGGGGGCGAACTTCATGGTGGTAATCTGAATATCGACGGGCGAGGAGTTGAGCTGGCTCAGCTTGTCCTTGGGCAGGCAGATGGGCATGTAGATGTCGGCCGTACCGCCCGTGAGGATATCGTAGATACCCTCGGCACTCTTCACCAATGAATAATAATTGGCCAGTCCGTCAATCTTGTCAGAGATGGTCTTCTTGGCTGCGCCCTGCAGACTCTCGGCATATGGCACACCAGCCTTGACCAGCATGTCTTCGAGACCAAGGTCGGAGAAGATATTCTCCACGGCCTCATAGTTGGACATCTTGTCCTCGGCATAGCTGGAGGCCAAGCCACCAATAGCGACATCGTCGGTATTGATGCGCAGGGTGTCAAACTTCACATGTACCATGGCGGTACCGATGGGCAGTTCCCACTTCACACGACCACGGCCGGTGAAGCCCTTCTTGGCATCGCCGCCTTCCACCTTGTCGATGGTGAGCTGATACTCGCCCAGTCCCACTTCCTTGCCCTCGAAGTCCTTCCCTTCCTTGGTGGTCAGTTCGAAGTTCGTAATCTCCACGGTGGGCGTACAGGCAAAGTGGTTGGGCGAGATGTGCTCGGCCATCGTGAAGTCCATCACATTGAGGGTATCCACGAAATTGATGGAGTCGCCCTCGGCCAGGTTGGTACACCGGGGCTTTACACGGAGCACCACATAGTCTTTGAGGTTCACCTTATCCTTGATCTCGTCCCAAGGAATTTGGAGTTCGTTTTCTGTCACGTCTTGCGTAAAGATAGGATCCTTGGCCAGCGTCTTTTCCAAGTCGGCCTCTTCTCCGCCGTTGAACATCTCCACGGTGTATTCCATCTCCAGATCGTACGGATTATTACCCATTCCGCGGAGATACCACGTAGGATCCCATTTCAGATAGACATCCGCATCCTCATAAAGGCGGCGCACCTTGTCATCGGGGAAATTGGGGGAGATGATTTTAGGATTGCGGAAGACGTAAAGCGTGTCGTCTCCATCCGATTCGATCATTCCCTTGGCATCGAACGTATAATCTCTCTTCTTACCTTCCTCGTCTTCTCCCTCGCCTTCCACGAGCTTGAAGATGCGCAGGGGACTCTTGCCCTCGTTGGTGATCGAGATATAGTTCATGGTCGTGGCGCCCGATTGCTTGGCAGTCACCTGTGCCACGTAGGTCTTGCCCACCTCGAACTTATTCTTCAGTGTGAGCTGATCCAGCGTGAGCATGGGCGAGGTCAGGTCGCCACTCTGATAGATTACCGGGTTCTTGTCCATGGCCGCGTCGGGCTGCTGGCCGGTGGCGGTGAGCAGCTCCACGATGCGCACGGTGTAGGTATAGGTGGCTGCTCCCGGATTGCAGGTCACCACAGGCTGTGTCCACGAGAGCTGCGGGAAGCCTGTCTTCATCTCGGCCACCGTGAAGTCGCCGTCGCCCACGCCGATTACGGGCGTGAGGAAGGTGGGAGCCGATGCCTTGTAGCACACGATGAAATCGTTTCGGCCGCCAATCGGGTTGCTGCACGGCACGGGCTCGGCATACTTGGGGTTATGCCACTTGTAGGCCTGGAAATGGACTTCGTAGTTTCCCTCGGGGAGCAGACCGAACGAGCCGTTCATGTATCCTTCCATGAGGGCCTCGGGAATCTTCATGGCCGAGGAGGGGATATGGTTGAAGAGGTTCTTCATGTCGGCAGTGGTCAGCGAATAGCTGCCTCCAGCCGGAATGGTGAAGGGCTTGTCGGGCTGGTACTGAGGGGGCGTGGCGATGCTGAGTCCGTCATTGGGCATGACGTGCTCTAACTGCAGGCCCAGGTAAACGTCCTGGTCCTCGCCGCCCGTGTTGTTCAGCGTGACGGTGAAGAACTGACTGGGGTCGGTAATGTAGAGCGCTAACTGGGGAGGCAGCACCTTCTGTGTAGGGGTTACCGTGACCACTATATCATAGGCGACAACGCGCGCGGCGCTTATCAGCATGGCCAGAATGACCGTCAGAACTTTATACCTTCTCATATCTCCTTTTCTCCTTATATATATAATAATGTATATATAGAATTCCTTCTCTTTATCTCTTTCTCTCGGGGCTTATTCCTTCAGTGCCTTTTCCACTTTCTCGCGCATCTCACGTTCCTTCTGCTCAGCTTCCTGCTGCCTGTGCTTCTTGCTCTTGATGGTGAGCAGGGAGAAGGTGTAGGCGTAGTTGAGGCTGAGGGAGATGTCGGTCATGTCGAGATTGCTACGCGTCTTGGTGATGTTCACGTCGCCGTACTTGTTGAACGAGCCGGAGGCGCTGAACACGTGGACGCGTGCCAGCGTGTAGCCCACGCTGAAGCTGCCTCCCATCGAGAGGTTCTTCGACTGTCGGCGTACTTCGTTGTAGGCCATGAGTCCGGTGAGCGAGACGCTGAGGTTCTTCTCCTCGAGGAACGAGCGGCTGAGGGTGATGCTGCCCACGTCGCTGGTGTAGCGTGTGTGGTAGCCGTTGCTCTGCTGATGGCTCAGGGAGGCGCCCACGTTCACTTCCCATGCATGTATGTCCATGCCGTAGGATGCGCCGAGGGCCATCGTCTTGACGTCGCTCTCGCCGGTGGCAAAGCGGTTGAGGTCCTTGTTTTCCGTATAGCTGGCCGAGAGGCTCACGTTGTGTCCCAGCTGTTCGGTGTCGTAAGTGTATGAGGGGGTGAAGTTGAGGCTGTTCATCACGCGCCTCACTTCGATGGTATCGTTGATCTGGCATACGCCGTCGCCCTGGCTCTGCAGGTAGCCGTTGTATCCGGCGGAGAGGCTCAGGTGGTTGCCTAAGCGCATGGAGGCGTTGGCCGAATATATGAACCCTCGGGTGGTGTACATCTGTTCGTTGGTCAGGTTGTCGGCCTGCCCGTTGAACGTTGCCGAGAGGGAGAGTTTTCGGAAGAGGGTCCCGCTGGTGGTAACGCCCAGCGAGTGGTAGTTGTTGCTCATGTAGTAGGTACCGAGCGTGGTATAGTCGGGCTGTATGAAGCGATAGCTGAGGCTGGTGTTGAAGCCCTTGAACATAAGGTTCATGTTGGCATCGCCGGCGAAGCGCATCAGGGTGGAGTATCGCACGTCGAAGACTTTGTCGAAGTCGGTCTGGATGGCCACCTTCTCCGCGCGCGTATCAGTGCTGAAGACGCTGGTGGCGGCATTGGCCGTGAAGCTCATCCAGCTGAAGGGGGTGACGCAGCCCTTCAGGCCCACGACGACGTTGTCCTGCGGCGAGACGCGGTTGCGCCAGCGCTCGTCGAGGGAGTTCTCCTTGTCGTAGGCATAGAGCATGTAGAGGTCCAGGTAGTTCTTGCCGCTGCCGTAGCCGGCCTTGAATCCCCATCCCATGCGGCTGTACTG
>OCTW011470034.1_pt1 | contig 13044 bp, 16 predicted proteins | sample 1539671 | NCBI WGS metagenome assembly OCTW01 (sample SAMN02144230, study PRJEB22623) | gut metagenome | biome: sheep rumen | host: Ovis aries | place: New Zealand | reverse complement strand
GATATATGGCAGGCCCGGGACTTACAATCTTGATGATAATCCAAGTCAGCAGATAGACGGGACTGAACACGATTAGGAACAGCACGGCAAACAGGATATCAAAGCATCGTTTTACAAACTTATACATATCATTTTCATTTATGGCCAGTTCGTGGAATTTCGTGTCCCAATAAACATAGTGGAAATTCGTGTTCGCTCACACCAGTTTCCTCAGCAGCACAAACTCCTCTGCGGCCAGCAGCCCTACACGAAGCCCCGCAGCCTTGTCCGCTTCTCGCAAGTACTGCACCGACCTCGGATGCGGATAGTCGCGTAGCTCCGTGGCATATTGTGCAAAAGCCTCATATTTTCGCTCCGCATAATCCGAGATATCCACAAAGACATTAGGCATGAACATCGTGTCCTCCTTGTTGGGTGTCCATTCCGTTGACGACGGTACGCTGTAGCAAAACAAGTCCTTCACCACCTGTCCCATCACCGGGCGTACAGCCACCAGCGTACTCTTATATACATTCTGATGGTCGGCATTCACGTCTCCCCAGAAATGTGTATATACCGTGTCAGGCTGCAGTTCATCAATCACACACTCAATCACCTGGTTGATGTCGATGTGCGGTGTGCAGTCCAACTTCATATCAGGCAGCTCTCCATACCTGATGCTCTTGAAGCCAAGGATGTCAGCACAACGCTTGGTCTCTTGCTTCTTGTCATCGATGATTTTCTGTAAATCATCCGATTCACGATATTGCGACGAACTACCGTCCGTCACAATCAACAAGTGGCACTCCACGCCTTCTGCCGTGAGTTTAGCCACCGTTCCGCCCATGCCCAGCACCTCATCATCCGGGTGGGCCGCTATAACTAATACTTTTTTCATGCTTCTGTTATTTCGCGTTTAGGGATCTCTCTTACAACTTTAGCAGGTCTGCCAACAGCCACACACCAGTCTGGTACATCCTTTGCTACCAGAGACCCTGCTCCTACGACAGCTCCTTCTCCAACGGTTACGCCAGGCATGACAAACGATTCCATACCTATCAGGCAACCTTTTTTCAGATGAATGGGTTTCACTATATATCCCAATTTCATATAGTCATCTCCAACACAATAATCTGAGAAGTCACGCTGATGACATAGCAGTCGTGAACCGCTGGCAATACTAACACTGTCCTCAATCGTTATCATGTCTGTATGGCTTGTATCTACCCTCACATAATCTCCAATGAAGCAGCCTTTTCCAACCTTACAGCCCATTCTCCGCAAGATGAAAGGACGTAGCAGTCGCGGTTCTATAGGCTCCAAGATAGACCAATCAAGCATTCCTTCAAGGAACTTCAAACGGATATTTCCGAAGAATTTGCAGAACACTTTCCAAAGACTGACATCTCCATACTCTTCTTCGGAATAGTTAAAGCCCAATCCTCGGAGAAGCTTGAATGTCAAGCTTAATTTTTTCTTTTCCATCATGCACTGATTTTACGTCTGTACTCCATGAACCATTGCCAGGCATGTACGGGGCTGGTAAAGAAACATTTCACGGCTTCTGCAAATGCCTTCCAGTAGTGATGCATCTTGAAATGCACGAAGAATAGCACCCCATGATGCCTACATGTCACCTGCCGTTGCTCACTCTTGGACAATAAATCGAAATGTTGTCTCTTGCTCTCATACAGCGCATATTGTCCCTTCAGTTTTTTGGGTCCGGTAGATATCTGTTCTCCGGGATGCATGAAGTTCTTAATATGAATCTCAGGGATATAACCGAACTTAGGATTATTGTCCAATGTCTTCTGCATCAGCATATACTCCTGACAAGAGGGAACATCCACGAACCCACCGATTTCTTGAAGAAACTTTGCCCGATACATGAACGTATTCGTACCCGAGATGTGATAGAGTAGGTGGGAGCGAATCAGCTCATCCTTCGTCATCCCGTTTCTGAGATGCTGATGCCGTTCCGCCACTTTCTCCCCTGTAACATAGTTGTAAGTAGCTCCGTCCATCACCGACACATCCCAATCATTCTCAACCATTTGCTTATATTGAGTCTCCAAACGGTCAGGTAGGTACATGTCATCGTCATCCAAAAAAGCGATATACTCACCTTTCGCCATTTCTATGGCCACGTTGCGCGAACCGGCACCTCCCAGGTTCTTCTCGTTCTGCACATATTTCACTCTGGGGTCAGTGATGGTTTTCATCACCGCCTCGGTCAGCCTGCGCTCCTCGGAGTCGGCAGGATTATCGTCCACCACTATCTGTTCAAAGTCCGTGTAGGTCTGTGCCAGCACGGAGTCAATGGCGTTCTTCAGATACTGGTGACGTTTGTACGTTGGTGTTATTACTGTTATCATAATAATTACTGTTTATTTCTTCAAATATCTATCCACGATGGTCTCTGTTTTGCAGAACATAACTGTCTCATCAGTTGACAATATGCGAATAAATTCTTCAAAGCATTTACAATCCCAAGTATAAAGACTCTTATAGTCAGGACTTCCAGGATTCTCTATATTGTGCAAACAAAAAACTACCGCTTCTTCATCTTTCATCCTTCCGACCATATATAGTAACTGCTTTACAGTTGTATCGCAATGTATGGCAACTGACGGCAATAAGGGTCGCGACAGATTGCCAATGATAAACTTCCTGTTGAGGAGCCAGTAAAGCCGTGAATTTTGCACATATCTATTGATAAAGCTAATCAGTGCATAGAACAGTCCCTCCCGTCTTATGCTTGTACCACTTCTGACATACTTCAGTTCGCCAGATTCTACCAAATCCCACACCTGGCCATAATCAATATCTTCAGCTGTTATTTTTGAGAAGGGACTAGCATACCCCCCCCATAATGTATTAATTGCCAGGATGTTATATCACAAATACTTTCCTTAACATCGTGCTTATCATTTTTATGATGCGCACTATGACTAGCAATCTCAATCAAGCCAGAACAATCCAAGCTTTGAATTTCAGCAACATTCATTGACTTCCTGTCAGCTTTTTCCGAAGCTGCGTTTACCCTCGCGGTAATAGCGTTCAGTGTTGCTGGAATCCTATACTTTTTCAACAAGGGGAAAGCATTGTCGTAAAAATTCTTTTTAGAATCATCAAAAGATAATGAGATATACTTCATACTTATTTATATTAAATCAGTTTACGTTATTTCAATTTCTCAAACAATTCTGATTCATCATCAATGCAATAATCCTTTTCAATCTTCCTGCAATTCGACTTCTTCTCTTCCAACATCTGCCGATTCAGTTGTTTCCAAAAATCGATAACCTCCTCATCATTTTTCGCGTTCAGATGAAAACCTATACCCAGCCTGTCAACCTTGTCCGCAAGGAAGGTCTGGCTCGATACGATGATTGGTGTCTCAAAATATATGGATTCATAAATCTTGTTAGGCTCAGCATAGCGGGGATTATCGTCTTCTATGTCGTAAGTTGATACCACCAAGTCAATCTGAGAATACACACTTGGCAGTTCTGTGGGATTCTTGAAAGGGCCTTCGTCTGTCACATTCCCTAAAGACAGCAGCTTTGACAGTTGAAACTCTGTCCACCCCGAGTTTGCGCCAAAGAGCTTAACCCGGATCTCCGGATGTTCTTTTGCCGTTACATAAAGGAAATTATAAACAGATTCATATCTAAAGAATCCAACAAAGCCGACGACCAAGTTATTGAAGTCCGCATCCCTGTGCCCCGGTAACAAATCTCTGCATTTCTGATTCAGTTTGTTTGGCAGCACGCAGACATTCTTAGGCGCAGGGGTCTCACCGTAATGATACCTGACGAAACCCTCTGATGTCAGAACGGAGACTTTTGACTTTTTAATAATCCACTTGTCTATTATCTCAAACAATCGGATGACTGCTCCGGACTTGAATTTTGTATGTATCAAGTCCGACTCCTCATAGATATAATGCTTGGCACCACCGCAAAAGATCAGGGGAAGAGCCAGATCCAGACCGAACAGATAAAACAAGACATTCCGGTCATCTCTAAACTGCCTCACAATCTTTCTGGCAGTTAAATACATTTTGTTCCTTTGCGAAAAACTCGCTCCCTCTGGTATTACACCCAGACTGTGTATGGGAAAACTATATTGCTGTTGAACATTCTGCTTTCTGTGGAAGCCATATACTTCAACATCATACCCCTGATTGATGAAAGTCTGTATACGCTTGATACACCTTTGCTGTTCAATCGTTTTTAAAATAAAAATTATTTTCATTGACAAGATCTCGTCTTAAGATGTTTTTTAAAGAATATCCCATTCTCACTATAATTCACGTAGTCATCCTATGTCGTTATGTATCGACTTTCTTGTGCATCCAACTTTCTCTTTCCTTTATAAGAGTTGAACCACCTTGAACATCCGATAAATGGATTTTGTCGATACTTCAATAAAAAATATGTAGCTTTACAAATAGCCTTAAGGCCATGGGAACAGACCTCCTTATATCGCAACATTATGGAACTTTGATAATCTGACAGCCTATGTTCTTTTAAGAATTTATTGTATCTTAATCTGACAAGAAATTTTGATTCGCTGGCCTTATAATCTCTTCTTCTTGTCAATGACCCTCGATTCACCGTGGCTATATACGTTATCTTGTCAACAGCAGTTATGGATTTTGCATAATAGCCTGTTAGCATGGAGAAGTACATATCATTGCTGGCCACGACCTCATCATATCGCAAATGATGACGATTGACCAAATCATGGCTGACCATCTTACAGCATGGTGAAGAGAAGTGCAACCGCAACTCCAGCTCCGAAAGATTACCTGATAAATAGTCATGGACAGCTTTAGCATATCGGTCCCCTCGGTTTGATGGTTCACCGGTATCTTCATATACCCCTCCCATACCAGTGTAAACAATCTCCGCTTCGGTATTTAGCATAGAATAATATACATCGAAGGCATCGTCCGTGTAGAAATCATCGGCATCTGCAAAAAGTAACCATTTCCCTTTTGCTACATCCATGCCATCATTACGACTGCCACCAGCATGACGCTCTGGCGCAGAATGAAGAAAGACTATATCACGATCTGATAGGATTTCATCACGGGATACAGGTTCCTTGCTGTTATCCACAACGATGATTTCTATCCCATCCCTTTCTGGGATAGAACCAAGCAACTTTGGCAGGAACTTGATTGCACCTCGCCAGACAGGAACTATAACGGAAAAGTCTTTAGTGTAGGTCATTGTAGGAGATAAGTTTGTAGTTCGTAACTTCTGACAAAGCATCCGCCTGGAGTTGTTGCACCTCTGACGTGTATATATATTCGTTATGACCTGGATGGCACATCAGTTCAACAGTGGAGTTATCTTTTAACGACGGACGCTGCTTGATGAAGTTCGCATAAGAGGAGAACATGGACGTCGTCACAAATTCTCTTGAGTAGAAGTCATTAAGCAAATTACGTCGCCTCCACAGTAACAAATGTGCCTTCATACGCATCGTGTTAAATTCAACGCCAAGTCTGATTTTGCGAATACCATGTTCTTTCAAGACCTCAGCAAAAATTTCTTTAAGAGGGTAAATGGTATGCACGTGATGATGACTATCGGCATGAGAGACGGGTACACCTAAACTCCTTACCACCTCTATCTGAGCCGATAACTCTTCCTTAATCGCATCTAAGAGCTGACCGCTGAAATTCTTGATTCTGAGGATGGCCTTATGCTTGAATGTTCCATTTTCATCTGTTAATCCATATTGGTGTAAAACATCAGATTTTGTAACTGAAGAAAATTCTGAGAGACACAGATGTACTCCAAACGAGATTTCTGGATGCAGCGGAACATAGCGTCTTACCTCATCAAGGCATTCACCGTTGGCCATGATTGTTGTGGATGATATAGAACCTTGCTCTATCATCCTCTCAATCTCACGGGTCACAACATCATTGATACCGAAATCGTCGGCGTTGATTATAACCTTTATCATTTTTCCACTTCTCTGGGTTCTAACATCTTCAATACTTTAGCAGGAACACCGGCAACAATGCTCCAAGCGGGGACATCTTTCGTTATGAGTGCCCCTGTGCCTGTCACAGCTCCTTCACCAATAGTCACGCCTGGCATAACTGTTGTTCCGATGCTAATACATGCACCTTTTTTTATAACAACAGGTCGTGGTAGTTGCTGAAGTTCCTTATAGCGGTCACCTATTCTATATGGCTCCATCACCCTACGATGACAGAATACGATAGAGCGATTAGCAATCCAGACATCATCCTCCACGGTTAGGTATTTTGCATACATAACGTCCAAGAACACCTCCCATCCGATGCAGACATTCTTTCCTACTTTAGCACCACACCAGCGCCAAATCATAGGACGGAGTTTTGGGAACATCCAGCAGATAACAGAATGTTTGGCCTGTTTACTCAGCCACCAACGGAAACCAAATTTAAATCTTGTGCCTATATACTTAGGCGCATTTCCCACTTTTCTGATAAATGTTTTTATTGACATGATTCTTATTAATTAAGTGACGTTCTATATAAATGATGAATGTTGGTACTATAAACATCGCACTGGTTGCGACGAAGAAGTTTTTCATGAATGCCAAGAGTAGAAATGCCGAGAAAGCCATTATGTAATATACTTTTCCAGCCTTCATCCATTTCATAGGCCGCAAGTAGCGTCGGTATAAAAGAATAGCGAATGGAGCAAAGAAGAAAAGTCCCATGGCCGCAAGGTGATCTAAAAGATATGTATGATGGCCTATGTTATTATTACTATATTCCAAAGAAAATGGATGAGACAAAAAAGTATCAATTGAGGAACCATATAAATCCTCACGTGACTCCATATCACCAGAAGTCTCTCCTGTTTCCAAGAAGAATATGACCTCATCAATTCTTCGTTCTTGCATTGTACCCGTCAAATATGGTTGTATAGCTCGAAGAATACTGGGTATTGCACCTGAGCCTAAGACAGCAAAAATCAATAGAAGTACACCGCCAATTTTCAAAAAGTTCTTCTCTGTCGACTGCTTGGAATTATACAGCCAAAGGAAAATTATGTATATGAATAACATAAACATGGGGGTGGAGGCATTACTGAGGATTGTTGTAACATAGAGGGTCACTATAGCCACAAGGACTATAACTTTATGCCATTTCCTAGAAAGATGTTGATATAGAAAGAACAATGGCATGACCAAAATTGGAACGGCATGAACATTACTATATTCGATAGTGAAATATGAGATGAGTGGAAGATCTAGGCCCTCAGCTTTCATTGACATGACCATTCGATTCAACCCAGGTGTAGTCAAAAGTATTGGAGTCGAAATAATGGACAGCAAGCATAGAGACACAAAGGTGGCGTACAACGTATATTTGGCGAACTTCTCGTCATTGCTACTTAAATAATACTCCATGCATGATATAGCAAACATCAAGCCTATACTGTCTGGGAGATAGCCTTCAAAATATTCAACTCCTATATAACTTAAAAACAGGGGTATTGCAGAGACCAGCCCTGCCATGTAAAATCGGCGATTTTTGTAAAGACCTCCAATAGTATAGAGAGCTACGACAGGTATAAGCATAGATAATGCTAATCCACCGCTTATATATAGTCGAAATGGTGTGAAGAGCCTAAATACTATTGATAAACTGACTAATAATAATATAAGATTCCTTCTCATTTCCAATCCTTCTTTTTACAAATATTTATCAACTCATTAAATGCGTTCTCGCGCACATTTTCCACATAATCTCTTTGGTTCTCCAAGGCTTTGGCATTCATTTCCAACTCCTTTAGTTTAAGTGGAGTTGAAAAACTATTTTCATCAATATCTTCTATGGCATAAACGACATATCCCAATGCCTTTAAGTCTTTATAGACAAGGCTGTCTCGATACAGAAAAACCTTGATGCCTTGCCTCAAACAATGATAGATATTGCCCATAGCTTGCTGTCGCATCACTCCAAAGACAGCATAAGAACAATTGTCTATAAGCTTAAAATACTCTTCCTGGGGCATAAAGGTACGGAGCTTTTCTATTTGGTGTTTATCAGAGGTGATTATGTCTGCAATCATATCCGCATAAGCTTTATCACTTTTATAGTTCAATGGCATTACCACTGTTCTATGTTCTCCCAGATAAGGCTGAATGGTCTCCCACACATCCAGATGATTATTATTGGGCGATGTGGAATTCCCTAATAGTATGTCGCCATCAGCAGGAAGAATATGTTCTGAATTTGATTGTACGTTTGTAAAACATCTTGGGTAATAAAACTCCTTGGCACGGAAACCTTTGACCTTCTGCATCAATTGATATTCCAAGGGGATGACTGGTTGAAAATAGTCGATACGAGCAATCACCTTCATACGTAAGTGCTCATAGTATGGGCGCCAAAAGATATCTCTAACCAAATCCTTCACTTGCCTCTTTATTCCATGATGTTTGATACGATCAACAATCTGTTTTGTCTGTGGCTTATATAACGCCGTCGGCATTAACTGACTCATCCCATACGTTTGGGAATACAGTTCCATCCCCCAGCACCACCAAATTACAATTTTGTCTTGGGGAATATATTTGAAGTATTTATACTTATCGGTATTCAGAGAATGGAAAAAGATGACGTCATAGTCTGGAGATTGCAAGCATTCCCTCAGCATCTTGTCGCTCCATAAAAGTTTTACCTTCTCTTTCTGTGTAATACGAAAGAATTCATAACTAGGACTCTTCACCAACAACACGCACCTATTCTCCAAGCGTTCATCAGATTCGAAAGCATTGATGACTCCATCAAAGAACTTATCATCTTTTATGATGTGAAGAACTTTTATTTTCCGGTTATACATACCCATATTTTATTTGTTTTTCCTAAATTTATTCAGATAGGGGTTCAACATATCTTGGACCTCTTTATATTCAGGCATCTTAGTTTTTGTACAGAAGATGAAAAATATACTTGTTCCAAGAGCTATTTGTAAGGGTAGAATTACCCAATTCGTGATTGGCAAGTATTTCAAGAAATAGACAGAGACGGCGATGAAGGTGGCAAGACCGTAGGACGGAGCAATGTCTTTCAACTGCATCCATGAACTATATCCGAGCAGTTTCCCTGAAAAAAATGAATTAAGGAAATAACAAATAAGACCTGTGATAAGGTTCACGTAAAGCATAGGCAGTACGCCATAAAAGATACAAACTGCTAATGGTGCTAAACCGATTATCTTTTTCACAATCTCTAATCCAAGGAATAGATCACTTCGCCCCTGTACTTGTAACATATTGAGGTTTATTGCATGAAGGGGATAGAGTGAACTGCTGATGCAGATAAGAGGGAGATAGGTGGAAGCTTCATGCCATTTAGGACCTATCAGACAATAGAGCAATGGTTCTGATATGGCACCAAGGAAGAACATACTGATGGCGGTTATGAACATCGTTGTCTTGATGATACGACGATATGCCGACACCATTCGTTCTTTGTCATCTTGGATATTACTCAGTACAGGATAGGTGACACGTTGAACTACTGTCGTCAAATTATTGGAGAAGAGCTGCGAGAAATGCTTGGCGCGGGTATATTGTCCAAGGGTGGCAGGGCTGTAGAACTTACCCACTATCACTTGATAGAGCTCTTTCCAAACAGTGTCCAATAGGCTACTCACCATCATCTTCCAACCGAAGCCAAACAGCTCATGGAAACTTGTAGAGGAGAATCGGAGTTGAGGAATCCATTTGTTGTAGAACCATAGAAGAATAGTTCGTAGGGTTGTGGCGGACAACTGCTGGGCGACCAAGGCCCAGACGCCAAAGTCAAGTAGCGCCATTCCGATACCTATGACACCACTCGTCACAGAGGCAATGATGGTTATCTTAGTCTGTGTCTTGAAGTCAATGCGTTTAGTGAGGCGTGTCTGTTGGACAAGTGCTAAAGCACCGATGATCATACCAAGAGAAGATACTCTTGTAAGAGCGACCAGTTCTTGACGATCAAAGAAATTTGCAATGGCGGGAGAGCAGAGATAGATGATGGCATAGAGCAACAGACTCATCCCGAGGTTAGAGATGAATACGGTGTTATAGTCATCATCTGTCGCATCTTTCTTTCGGATGAGCGCTGTCGTGAAGCCACCATTGATGAGAGCTTGACAAACAGCCGTGAAGACTGCGATCAGACCAAGTAACCCATAGTCATCAGGAGATAACAATCGTGCCAGCACAATGCTGACAATAAATGTCACACCCATCTGGACGACATTATCAATGCCGCTCCAGGCCACACCTTTTACTGTTTTATCTTTTAATGATTCTGACACAAGATACGATTTTAGGATTTAATCATTTAAAATTTAATGATTTGTATAGATGGTTCACGTCTTTGATTCACATCAAAGCATCATAACAACATCATACTTATAGACTACTGACGTATCTGATTGTACTTTGTCAATATCTTTTCTGCCATTTTCAGCATGGGGGGCCCAATAAACTTGCCTTCTTTGACGGCAACGCCTTTGCCCTCGGCTTTCGCTTCTGCTGTCAACTGCACCATTTCCTCTGCCCAGGCCACTTCTTCCTCTGACGGGGAGAAATACTGATTGACGAGGGGAAGTTCCTTGGGATTGAGGACAAGCATTCCTTCGAAGCCGAGATTCTTGGAGAGGATGAGGTTCTTCTCAAGGTCTTCAAGGTCATGGACTTTGATGTGCACTGTATCAATGGGAAGGACGCCTGCGGCACGTGCTGCATTGACAATGGCATTGCGGGCATAAAAGATGCTCTGCCCTTCTGCATCATGCTTTCCTCGAAGGTCTGTGACATAGTCCTCACAACCGAAAGCAACAGCAATGACACGAGTACAAGCAGTACATATTTCCTTGATATTGACAATGGCACCTGCGGTTTCGATCAGCGGAATAAGTTTGAAGGTTCCTACTGGTATTTGTTTCTCGTACTCTATGGTTTCAAGCAGCTTGCCCACGAAATAGACATCCTCCTCTTTAGTGGATTTCGGATACATGAATCCCGTGATACCTGGAATAGTCAACTGATAGAGGTCTTTCAACAGTTCACCGCTCTCACGGTCATTAACACGGGGAAAGATGAGTTTTCCCTGCGCCTCAGGACGAGTGACAAACTCCTTGATATTATCACGTGCCGTCTGCTTGTCTGTGACTGGAACTGAATCCTCAATATCCAACAGCAGCACGTCGGCATCACGACGTAAAGAGCTATCAAGGAGTTTCTGGTTATGCGCAGGAACGAACATGAGGCTGCGCATCAAATAGGTCTGATTATCCATTGTTGCGTTTCTTGATGAGCACATGGCGGCGGAAGGAGAGTACATCCTCGCCACGCTGGTTATAGGCTACAGATTCCACATAGATGATGCCACGGTCATTCTTACTCTTTGACTCACGCTTATCGAGTATCGTGGAGCGAACATAGATGGTATCATTGAGGAATGTCGGGCCAAGATGTTTAACATCCTCGTAGCCGAGGTTGGCGATTGCCTTTCCGCTGATATCAGGAACGGTGATACCTACAGCCAATGAAAAAACCAAGGTTCCAACTACCAATACCTGACCATGCTGATTCTTGGAGGCATAGTCGATATTGGTGTGAACAGGGTGGTTGTTCATCGTCAGTAACGAGAACAGATTGTTGTCGCTCTCAAAGATGGTCTTGGAGAGCTCATGGTTGATGACTTCGCCTACAACGAAATCTTCAAAGTAATGTCCTATTGGTGATGGTGTCATATGCTTATTATCTAACATTTTTTGAAAAAACGAGTTTGTTTTCTACTTCACTTTCATCATAATGTTTAATTACGATATTGTCTGAAGGAGTCACATACTTAGAACAATCTGGCATGTTTCTTTTAACGGCAGTACAAGCTCCGATAATACATTTTTTGCCGATTGTTGTATCATCAAAGACAGTTGCATTGATACCAACAAAACTCTGTTCTCCTATAGAGCTTCCTCCACCCAATACAGACCTTGCTCCAAAGAAACAATGTGACGAGACTTTTGTATCGGCGCCTATAAGCGAATAGGCCATTATCGCTATATCCGACTCAAGCTTTGCATCATTTTGTATAATCACAAAGTCATGTATCCAACAATTATCCCCTAAAAGTTCTCCTCTAATAATGGATTTTGGGGATACAAGGTTAACCATTTTATAACCTCTCATCTTACAATAATCATATAACTGCTTTCTGTCTCTATTAAGGTGATTCCATAAAAGTGCAACGAACACTACAAAATTATCACTTCCGTATTCTTCAACAAGATTTTCTAATGAAAAAACGGGCAAATCGTAAAATGATTCTTTTGTTCTATAAGAATCATTTACGGCAAATCCCGCCACTTCATATAAATCGTAATATCTGACAAATTCGTACACATGTCTAGCATTTGTACCTAATCCAATTATTATTAATTTTTCTTTCATAAAAAACAAAATGCTAAGAAGTTCCTTGATTAATTATTAACGTAAAAAATTATGTTTTTGCAGCGGCTCAAGAACGACCTCGCAGATGTAATATGGCAGATAGACTCTTTTCACTTCTCCGATGCAACGGAGGATATACTCCAAAGCATTGCGGCCTGTGTTCAGCAGGATGCCATCTTCATGAGGAAAGCCTCTGCCTTCCTCATAATCTGCCAACTCGAAATAGCCTCCGATTGCGCCCATTCTTAATTACCTTACGACAACACTAAGCCAACTTGGCTGAGTGGTGATGGCTTTCTCCAGTTCCTCGGCCGACCGGAACTTCAGGACCAGCGTTCCGATGGCATTGTTGGCTCCGTCGAAGGCATCGACATGGTCACCCTGTTTTACCCAGAGATCTTCTTCCACAACTTCTGCGGGGAGATTCTTGTCTATCTCAAGATGGTCAAAGATGCCACCTTGGTCTGCATGGAGAATGATTTCTGCCCAGTGGCCGTTGTAGGGTTTCTGTTCGATGGGGTCAAGCAACGAATCACCGACCATGGCTCGCGTGATAGCAGTTATCATATCTACACCCGTAGCATA
>OCTW013434676.1_pt1 | contig 13045 bp, 20 predicted proteins | sample 1539671 | NCBI WGS metagenome assembly OCTW01 (sample SAMN02144230, study PRJEB22623) | gut metagenome | biome: sheep rumen | host: Ovis aries | place: New Zealand | reverse complement strand
TACACCTCCCCAAGCGGACGCGGGGGATTAGTTGGAAATCCAACCATAATTGTGGGTTACCTTATCCACTCAGTGTAAACATCCGGCAGCAGGTCAAGCCATCCAGCTGTTGAGATCGTTACGGGGAGGGAAAGCTCAGCATCCACCAGGGAAGCCGCATCCGGCAGAGGATCTCAGCATCCACCCGGAGCGCAAAATAAAAAGACCTCCTTAGAGGTCTTTTATTTTAGATCACTTCTGTCAGTGTACAGAAACGATATGTATAACTCGGTGCCGTGGCTGTAGCGATTTCAGACTGTGTGGCCATTGATAACTCGACAGTATAAGTGCCGGCAGGCTTTCCTGTGACTGTGAAAGCATTCGCTGCAAAGTTGTTATCATTGCTGAATTTCGTACTGGACCTGCCTACCTCAACACCGTTCAGGGATACCACAAGGCCCGCAGTCTGCCCTGAAGTATGGAATGCGCCGCCTACGACAACATTAATACTGCTTTCGTCCAGCAGTTTAGTAAATGTAGCTGTTTGCAGCAGAATGCTGGTGTTGGTAGTTATATCGACTGTAGTCCCGTGAGTTATGGATACAGCGCCATATTGTCTGTGGATCATGTTATAAACGCCTGCGCTTGTAACAGGATTTGTACTGTTCGCCGTCGGTGTAGTGTCGAATGTCAGCACGTTCTGCTTACTCGTCTGCAGTGCTGCGATATTGTTAGCATTTGTCTGAATATCTGCAGCAAGGCTTGTTTTCAGCTCGTTCAAGAGGCTTTCGACTGTTACCTGTTCAATGTTCACACCGATCTCAAACGCTGTGCCCATGGAGATCTGGACCGTCGCACGATATAAAATATCGTTATTTAACAGAAGCTCACCCGCAGCAAACGATTTGGAGGCTGTCGTCCTGGTCGTTTCGTTGTATGCGATATTGGATAATGCTTTTTCGATATACAGGAAGAAGTCGCCAATTTTCAGCCAGTAGTCTGTGTTACCCAGCTGCGTATAACTCGGGACGTCCTGCTTTGATAAATATGCATTGTAGGCCTCATCTAAAACGATAGTGTGCATTGGATATTCCACAGCATAGTTCCAGGTGATCGGATCCGCGAAAGTGATCTGCTCATAGTTAATAATATACTTGTCGACCAGAGCGCGGATCTCTTCCACGTTTTTAATGATCCAGTCTAAATTGATCTCGTGGATATTGGTATACGGATATTCATTCCTAAACATCGGCATTTAAGCCTCCGGAGATGATCGTCACAGTGAGATCGTTCGTTTTAGCGTTGAAGATCACACCGTCCGATTTTCTTCTTAATTTGAGCGTAGTCTGAGCGAGAGCGCTGGCCAGGTTCGTCTGCCCTGCTCTAGGTTTCAGTTCCACGTTGAAATCCAGAATGTCGAAATTAGCCGGAGTCAGCTGCACTGTATCGCCGTTTTTAAATTTAACGGCTGTTCCGGTCACTCCTGACGTTTTGGTATCCCAGTCGATCATGCCGCTGGTGAAGTTAAAATTAGGTAGTTTAGAAGCTTTCATAGTTTTTCCTCCTAATAGACACCTAAGCAGAAATTCTGTTTGATGTCACTGATAATGATAGAAAATAAACTGAATTGGGATCTCAGTTTGATCTCTTTCTGGATAAGGTCCTGCGTATCTGATATAGCGCTGTCACCTTCAAGATCATAGCTCATTGTCTTTTTGATCGTACCGGTGTCTTTGCCGGTGCTGTCTGTAAGATTCTGGTCTTTATCCGTGAAGCTCGCAAGGTTATATGCGGATACTTTTCCGGTATTCGTACCGCACAGCGTAGAAGTCAGGTCTCGTGTTTCTGTCTCAGTCCTCTCTTCATGCCGGTTCACGTTTGTAAACGGATCATAGTTCTCACGCATGAGGACCTTTGCCATCTGCTCCCATGCGTGCAGTCTGAGCGCCGTATAGTTTTCCAGCGCTTCGGCCATAAAATCCGCATCCGGATATAGTACTTCAAGGCCTGCAGTCTCGACCAGGAGGCGCTTTTTCAGCTCGTCTGCATTGATTTGCGCAGGCAGGTGTAAATTATCGAGTAAATGCGGATTTGCTCTATACAAGCCCATTAATGACAGTGTAGCCTGGATCATAGCGCTTCCTCCATTTCGTTCTCATAACGGTATTTTACGGATATATTTAAGCCAAACATTTCATTACATTTTGCCAGGCCATCCCTGAGAGAGTCCAGCCAGAGGCGAACCTTCGTCTCCGTCTCCTCGTTATTGGCGTTGACTTCGTCGGTGATCAGACGCTCCTTTTTATCCGTGTTAGCGTTTTTCAGGCCCACTTCAGTGTTAAACATATTCATAATAGTCCTCATGTCACTGAGAGCCCTATCCGTGATGTAGTTCTGTCCAATATTCTGCGTGAAGTAGTCCCAGCTCTTGGTACCGTCGGCTCTCATAAGATTCTTGTCGACAACAACCATAGGCTCACCGGCTGAGATCTTGTCAAACATCTTTTTGAAGCTTTCAGCCATAGCTTTGTTATCGGCGAAATAGACATATGCGAGCTTACTGTTTTCCAGGGAAACCATGGCGCTCTCTTCTGCACACGCCAGCATATCGGCATAAGTCCCGCAGATGTTCATGATGTTTCCATAGTCAGGCATGAGTTTGATCAGCGCACACTGTTCTCCGATCCGCAGCTGGCGGAAAGTCGGCAGCAGCGCGTTTGTAATAATAACTTCCGACGGCATCATATAGATATTTCTGCCGGTCAAAGTGCAGTGCTGCGGGATCACGCCATAGTCTTCTGTTTTGATCACGGCGATGTATCCCTGACAGAATAAGTTATAAAGGAAATAGGATTTGTCCCAGTGTTCCGGGATCCCATCAAATTCAAATACAGAAATCGCTTTCTGAATTAAATATTCCAGGTAAAAGCTGAAAGCTTTCGTATCTCTGGAATGGTGTGTACTTGGAGAATAGGATCCGTATTGGAGCATCTCCTGATAATAATTGATCGGTTCCATTATATACCCTCTCCTCGTCTTCTCTTTTTCATAATTGCTAAAAGCGCTACCATTTCTTCCTCCGTAGGCGTCCATGGCTCGGGCGGTGTTGGTTCATCGTAGATATAAATACATCCAACATAGTCGAGAGCGCCGCCGGTACGGTTCCAGCCGTCGCCTCTTCTTCGTATTGGAGTCTCAAAATACTGGCCTCCATAGTTGGAGTCGCTTGTCCGGATCGTGTCCGCGTCTATGATCTCTTCCACTACGCAAACATGACCAGGCCAGCCATAAGGATGACCGGGCTGCTGTGATCTCGATGTGAAACATAATATAGCACCCAGCCGCGGCTCAGATCCACGTGGGAATCCATCCTGTGTATAGTCATACCACCAATATGCACTGTCTGCTGATAGGCCTGGATCTGCATAAATATCCAAGATTTCCATCGCGCGGCCATGACAGTATCCGACGCAGTTAGGCATAGTTAAACCTGTGCTGGTGTTTATGGCTATAGCTCTATTATAGCCGCCATATCTGTAGTTAATATAGCGCAGGTCCGTCGGATCCGGTGCTGTCAGTCTCGGAATGTAACTCATTGATAGAAATACCCCGTTTCGATCAAGGCCTCAGCCAGCTGCGTCTCTTCTCTGGTGGCGGTGGCAAGTCTAAGGTGGACATCCATACCCTTATAAAAGCCTGTATTTCCATCTCTTGCTGCAAGCTTTTTACAGCAAGGATATCCAAAATCGTCATCCGTTCCGACCTGGTCAAAGAATTGCATGATCAGCGCCTTTTCCGTTGCATGCTTAATTAATGAGCCGTTTGGCATAACGCTGGAGACGGTGCCGCCTGTAATGGCATTTGCAGCGGTATCAATACCTGCGGAGGCAAAACTCGTAACAGCTCCGATCACGTTACCTGTCGCAACCGACACCGCACCGCTGATAATGTTAGAGCCTGCCATGGCCATATTGTTCTTCGTGCTGGCCAAATTTACCGGTACCAGCACCTGCGTGTGGATATTTGCCAGGATGGTGTTATCCCTTGGCATTGTAGTATTTAAATCCGGATCATAATAAGCCGGATAAGCCTGCACAACGCCCAGCCCTGTCGTCGGATCGATTTCGATCGTTACATCCACATACATCGCCTGGTGGTTTTCGTTTCCGTCCCATAATAGCGCTCCGTCGATCTCAAAATCCGGAACGAATCCCATAGAGACGATAAAGCGGCTAAAAGGTCTTTGCATTCTGTAAGGCTTATCCGCAACACCAAACGGCTGCATAACTTCAGCCTGGTAGCGCAGTGTTGCGGTATCTCCGGTAATTACCTGCCCGACAATTTCAGAATCCCACCGGCCAAAATATACGCGCTGGAATTGTGTAATACCTACCGCTGTAGGGAATTGGATCGGAGACCAGAAGCATGCCACGACAAAATCCATCGGTGTATAGATCGCGTTCACGATACCCTGCGCAAGATTTCCAAAAATGTTATCGTCTCCGATCGCGAGCAGGTTATTGATGACGCTCTTAAACTGGGCGGGTGTCAGCTGGTAGATCGTCTGGCCTGTCGTACCGGATTCGTTTTCGATTCCTGTTGTAATAACAATATAATAGCCCTGGTCAAATGTTTCCGGATAATACTGTCCAATGTTGTCAGGAATGTGAAATAACTGTTTTCTGGTGATCGCTTTCGTGGATATTGGGAAAAATGAATCCATAATAAACGGATTCGATACACTCCACGGACTGCGCAGATAATAGATCTGTGAGTTAATGATCTCATCCCTGTAGGACGCCAGGACGTCAATACTCATCGTGAGCGTGACATTCCCGGTGTCCTCGAAGATGATGTCATCGATAAAATAATAGCGCCCAAAGTCCGGAATATATGCATAGTTAAATCTTTGCATCTGGTCCGTAGTGTCGTAGATCGTTACGACCGGCGTCATGACAGAAGTCGGATTTTTCAAACTGCATTCTTTTGACATACTCCAGATACCGTTGACCAGTGTGCTGTTTTTCTTTTTATTACAGCTTGCAAGTTGAATGATCATATATTCCTCCTAAGATCCTACGCAGCTGTGAGAGCTAAAACGATTCCCTTTTCCGTGAAGTCGTTTTCCGTCTGCACTCTGGCATGATGGAAATTGTTGTAATACTGGCCGCGTGCGTTGTAAGGCGAGGCCACAATTTCGTTCTGATAGATGTTATAACCGATCGCATCGCGGTCGAATAAGACGCCGATAATGTTGGATTTTGCGACTGCCGTACCTGTTTCCAGTGTGGCGTCTGCTTTCAGCTGGACCGGTGTGATGTTGATCTGGTCCGGATTATCGAATGCCTGCCAGTATGTGACATCTTCCGTATACGCATAATTCAGGAAGCTGTCATTATAGGCTCCAGACTGTACTTCTGCTTTCATGCTGTTCAGGAAGCTGGAAAGCATGAATAAACGCTGATCTTCAACCGGTGTATGTCTCACGATCGGCTTGCCTGTGATCTTTGTCTGGTATGCTTCAGAACGTTCTGTCATAGCTCTGGAAAGATCGGCAACTCTTGCATATGCCCATTTCATGAAAGGACCGTAGTTTGCCGGAAGTTTAACAGTAACTGCTGTTAAGCTCTGGCCTGTGGCTGTGTTGTATTCATCCAGTAAATAAACCACGTTGCCCGCGTTGATCTTGCCGGCCATGAAGTTTAATAAAGACTGTCTGGATACGTTCTCCAGCCACTGTTCCCACATGTTGGAGAAATGAGTGGCTACGCCTGACATAAATGCGGCGAATTCTGTAGGGTTGCTGAAAGCGACATCCAGCTGAGTCGTTAAGACTGTATACTTATCCATATAAGTCTCAGATCCGTAATAATGTGTTTCCAGGACCTTTGGCTTATCGATAACATACTGGTCTACGCTCTGGCCGTCTGTAAGTGTCCAAGTCGGATCTGTTTCCGTGGATCCTTCGATGAAGTTGATCTTCCGCGTGATAGCGCCCCATTTGTCGGATGTGAATTCCAGGCCTTTGAATTTTCGGCTGTAAGGACGGACCGCGATCATCGTCTTTGTTAAGACCTGAGAGATCGCACCTAATACAGCATCATAGCCTGCGGAAAGTGTTTCCTGGGCAACGCTCACGAAAGAGGAAAGGTCTGTGGCCTGAATGGAATTCTGGCCTGTTACCTGTGCATGAAGCGCGTTCATTAATGCATATGCATCTTCAACGCTCATAGTGTTAACTGCCATGTGTTTCTTCTCCTTTTTACTTTTTCCCGCCTATTACTGCAGCGAGAATATCCTCCGGCGTGATTTCTTTCACAGCCGGCATCTCGCTGTTCGTAACATTTTTAGAAATGATCTTCTGCTGGAGGGCCTTAACTTCAGCCATGATCTCATCCAGCTTCGGATCCGTTTTGATCTCTTCCGCAGGTGCTTCTGCAACCGGTGCCGGTGCTTCTGCGACCTGTTCCGGAAGATCTGCTGCAGGCTGTTCCATCGCTTTGATCTCAGCGCTGGTAAATCCTGCTCTTACGAGTTCCAGTACTTCGCTTGCTTTCATATTTTTATTTCCTTTCTTTATATCTTTTTCAAAGCGTCCGCTTTGTAAAAGCCAGTTGTAACTCCGTTCATAAATCCTACGCGGTATGGATATTCCGCGCCTTTATAAATTTTAAAGACATAGCGCGTCCATCCGACGCCGCCCGCACTGTTCCCCTTGCCGTCGGCCTGAGAATTTCCTCTTCCTGTGATGCGGACCTTACTTCCGACGGATAACGGCTCATCTTCCTTATCTTCCTTTTCTTCCCATTCTACCGGAAGATAAATGAAGCCCAGGAAAGTGAGTCCTCTATTGATATACATGGATTTCGGGAGACTGCGCAGCTGCCAGGCGATCCCCTTATAGTTGGATTCTGAGACGATCACGCGCCCGCTGGCTTTGTCGATCTCTTCGACCACGGCCACATGGCCGCCGGCTCTGGAAGACCAGACAGCGACCGCGCCAAGCTTTGGAGTTTTTCCCGTATCATATCCGCGGGCAGCTGAATTCTTCAGCCAGTTCTTTGCGTCACCGGGCCAGTCACATCCCAGCGCACAGCCGATCTTACAGTTCGGATTCCTTAATAAGAACGCAACGCGTCCCCACGCATAGCCGACGCAATTGGCCAGAGTACTCTTCCCCTGGTAGATATTCGGCTTCCCTACGATACAGGGACTGTAGCCTCCGGCTTCTTTCCGGATAAAATAAGGATCCGTTTTAGCAGGCGCTTCCGTCTGCGGAAAATATTTTTCCATACTATTCTCCTTTCAGTTTGTCCTGTAATAACTGCTTTAATTCTGTCATGATCAAAGTGTTAGAATTAATGGCTTCCTTAAGGGAATCGGTCTCCGCTTTATGGTTTTTCTGCTCATTCAACAGAAGATAGCCGAGCCCCAGCGTGGCCACGATCGGAAAGCCCACCGTACTGATCGCCTGAATAATTGATTCATCCATGTTATTTTCACCTCTCAAGACCTACGAGCTTCATGCGCCGACCAAGCGCATCGCTCCCGCTTCCGGCGGTGGTCTGTGAGCATCTCATAGGTCACTTTTATTTTATCGCATTTTGTTATATCTCTCAAACAACACCTGCATCATAAAAGTCTCAAAAATAATTGACTTGTTGAGATATGCCAGCCACAGATAAAAATAATCTCTGCGGAAGCGCATCAGATCGCTTTCACCGGTGCCGTATTCGTTGTAGGATCCTTTTGCATGGTTAGATACATAATAATGCCCTCGCCTGTTTTTATCCTCATAAATGACAAGCTCTCCAACTTTCACTACCGCATTATAGTGGCTGAGATCCTGAGGCTTGATCAGGTCGGTATTCATATCAACAAATTTATTTTCCAGCGCCATCTCTGCAAACTGTGTGCCTCTGGTCAGCTTGTATAACGCCGTCTCCTTTTTCATCCGAGAGATCGGCGCTTTGGAGCATACCCAGACGGCAGTCCCCTTATCGTCCATCCGGATGTAGTCGATTCCCTTGGCCAGCATTTTCTCTACATAAGTCACAAGGCCAAGCTCAATAAAAATCGGGTTAGCAATATCGTTGCTGTTGGCAAGACAAAGGACCTGCAGCGGATCCCGGCCCTGCAGCTCCCGATTCCGGGAGATCGTTTCGATGGCATTCAAAAATGCGCGGCCCTCCATTTTGATCTTACTTTCCTGCTTCTCAGGTATAAATTCATCAAAGATAAGGACCTCGACCTGCGACATATCAAAGCCTCGCAGGTTTGATATGGTAGACAGTGCAAGCATATAGCCCAGAGGCTCGCCAACCGGTACCGTCTTCCCGTCTTCCGTTTCCATGCCGTTATAGATACCTACAACATATTTATTAATGTTGTGAAGGATGATATTTCTGTTACAGTCTCTGGAGACCGGACCGATCGGATTCATGGATTCATTTCCTTTTATCAGATCGATCTGCGTCTGCAGTCTCCTCATATAAATAAATTTGCGCGGGTGATCTATTAAAACATCTTTCAGCGCTCCGTAGGTTTTCCCGGTCCCACGGGCGCCCACGATAAAACTGAAAGGCATTTTATTATTAATGATATAGTGCATATCGATATAGCCGCCGCTTGTGTATCTCATAACTTAATTATATAATAAAAGCGCGAGTAATGTTATTCGCTGTCCCAACTATGCCAACAAGCCCACGCCGATCCTCTGTTATGCGTGGGTTTGTTGGTTTATAATAGTAGTGAGGAATCAGGAAAAGATTTTTGCTTTGACTCATTATTGAACTCCTTTCTTTGCAGTATCGTGTGACAATGGTACGAAAAGGGACCGCTCTAAGGCGGTCCCTTTTCGTACTTAAAACGGTAGATCCGGAAAGTCCCAGACTGGTCTATCTTCCTCGTCTGTTGGCTTTTGCTCTTGCAGGATGGTCTTCCGGCATTGGTTCGTAAAACTGTTCATAGTCTTCCAAGGGTTCCTTTTTTCCCTGGGCGATGAGAGTGAGACCAGTCACACGTACCTCTGTCACATAATTCATTTTCTTGTTTTCATCTTCATAGCTGCGCGTCTCGATGCAGCCCTCAACGGCCAGCTGGTCGCCCTTATTCACATACTTCTGAATAAGATCCGCAAGACCTGCCCAGGCGATGCAGCTGATGAAATCCGCTTTCTCACGGTTATTCGCTCTGTCCACGGCAAGCGTGAAGCGCGCATTTTTCCAGGCAACAGCGTCCTTTCCCTTTCCGCTGGTTCCCTCATTTAATACTGGTTCTTTTGTTAAACGTCCTAAAAGTTCTACTCTGTTCATTTTACTCTCCTTTCTTTTAGTTTCGTTTTAATCTGTATAGGCCCGGTATATCGTGATCGCTGTAAGCAATGTCGATACATCCGGCCAGAATTGCGGCATATTCAGCCGTTAATCCCAAAGTGTAAGTGGATGGCCGGATAACGATGTTATCCGTGATGCGGATCATATGGCCATCCCTTTCTACCCATGTGTCCATGTTGTCGTTATAGACGGATTCTGTGCCTCCTGCTTCGTAGAATGTGAATCCTTCGACCATATTCTCCAGCTTTCCCAATTCTCTCGCTCCGGCCTTTTTTGAGACGCCTGCGATCGTGATATGGAGAGATCCGTCTTCCTCTTCGTATGCATACTTTTTTGCTCCCATCGTCTTAAAACGCTTATAATCGCCGTCGGTCTCATAGACACCCATATAATGCGCCTCACCGTGCGGATCAGCAGCCCATGCTCCGGCGTCCAGAGCGCGCTTTTGCCTGACTTCATTCAATGCGCTGAAATCGACGTCACCGATGAATTTGACACTGTCCGTATCGCAATAGACAAATCCGTAATTCTTTTCGCCGTTGACGAGTTGCTCCTGGACCAGGTCGATGCCTTCCTGCAGGTAGGTCCGGCACCATGCTGTTGTCCAGACGCCCCACTGGTACGCCTGGAAAGCCTTTTTGTTTGCCTTCTCCAGAAGCTTCTCACTGTCTTCGTCTTCGTAAACAAATTCACCATCCCGGAATTTACAGGAATCCTTCACGGGATCCTGTGCGCTCATTCCATACAATGAATTTAACTTGTTTTTCGCTTTGGTATAGTAGACTTCCTGACCCTCGACACCTTTCAGCTTTGTCTTTGCCTCATAGTATTCTTTGACAACGTCGCGGATCATCTGCGGAAGCGGTTTATATTTGGCATGGTAGCATTCTATTATATTGGATGCGGACCATTCATAATGCTTTAGTATAATTTTAAAATCCAGGTCCGTAAGTCCCAATTCAAGATATTCAGCTTCCAGCACCCGTCCGTTATCGAACGTGCCGCGATAGAGATTACTGCACTTGTCTCGTGAAATGTAAGGGCAGCCGTCAAACTCGTCTTTCAGTTTCAGGTCCCAGAATGCGATCCGCATGAGTACGGCTCTCTTGCGCTTGAATATGAGCTGATGCAGACGCTCAGGTGTACAGTCTTTTTCTTCGTAGAACGGCCCCATAGGATAGAGGCAAGTACACATGACAGCCGGATATGCGGAAGCCATGTCGTAGGACCTGACACCTTTTAAAATCTGGTTTGAAAAATAGCGATTTGCATGGGTATTTCCTCCGCGGAAAGCCATTCGCAGCAGCTTGTAGATCTTCAGATCCGGAAGCATTTCCGCGAGCTGCTTGTGGTTGTAGTTTTCCATGGCGTTTTTACAGTCGCGCCGCGGATATCCGGTGGACGTCAGCGGGATGGTATAAAGGTTGTCGCCGTCCGCTTTCATTTCTATTTTAAGAGCTTCCACCAGTCCGCGTACATCGTTCAGGCAGTATTCCAGCTCGTCGTCTGTTAGTACAGTATCACTGTATCGGATCTTGTCATAGTCGTAAGTCAGTTTCTTATGTTCAACACCCATCTTCTTCAGAAACTGGTCCAGGCTCATATTTGTCTGCAGGTAACTGCAGCGGAACTCGAATGAGTCAAACATAGTAAATTTCAGGATCTTCCGCGGTTCTGTCGCAAATACCTCATCCTCTTCAAAGTCATAAACTCCTCTCAGAAACTGCCACTCATATGATGCATTATGGATGTAAACAACAAGCATACCGCCGCGCAGACGGCGCTGCAGCCTGGTAAGGAAGTCCAGAAACTCGTCCCAGGTCCTGCCGTAAACAGTCCAGTAATCGTCTATCTGAAACTGCCATATGTACATATAACTCTGCTCGATGTCCGGAAGCCTTGTTGTCTCAATGTCAAACGCGCAGACCAGATCCACATACTTCTTTTTCTGTCTCCCGTGAGGATTTCCTACGGGTCTCGGCTGCATATGAACCTTTTTATAAAAGGCCTGATAGTCGAAATCTTTAACGCTTACGGTAAGCACTGGACGATCCGGACCGGAATCTCTTCTGCAGTCGCGGCATAGCCGGCCGTTTTCCTTTCGCTGATCTTATGGCCGCCTGTGCGATCCAGTAATCCACGTTTCTCTGCCACTCTTCCATGGTCAAGCCCTGACGCGCTGCGCGGTTTGCCGCTTCAATAATGCCCTCGGATCCGTATACGGCAGCGAGACCTCGCGCCCTGGCGTCATCCAGAAAGTCCAGCGTTGCGCCCACGTTCTCCTCGTTTACCTTTTCAAAGCCTGCGTCGCGCAGCTTGTCGGCGATGTTCTCATAAGTCTGCCCAGTCTTGGAAGATCCAAAATCATACGTCCGGGCGGCAGCCTGAGCGAGCTGTCTGTGCGACAGCTCTCCCATCTCCTTCAGTGGCTTGAAGCGGTTCTTCTGATCGCGAACGATCTGAGAATCCGCACCGTATTTCTGTTCCAGCCGTTGCAGTTTTTTCCTGGCTTCATAGGATCGCCAGGAGTAAAGCCGTTTCAGCTGCGCGTCACTCATGTTCATGAGATCCTGCGCGGTTTTATATCTTCTTGCCATATTTCTCAATATCCTCCTGATATACCGGCCAGCCAACGCCTTGCATGAATTCGATAAGTCCGGCCGGTGATGCCTCATCTGCTTCTATCCGGTTATTATCCAGATATTTATAATACATTTGTATAAAATCCAGCTCTCCGTCAAAGTAGCGCTGGAAGAGTTTTTTATTCTGCTGAATTGCAAAATCGCTGCGCAGAAACGGAAAGCCTTTTATCGTTCTGACAAGCATGCAATAAAGCCTCCCAGGGCGATCAATTGGATCGCCGTATAAATCCATCCATCCGGATAGTTTGACACCGCAGCGAGCCCGAAAATGATCACTGCATAACCTCTTAATTTATTCATGAGTACCTCCGTAAAATTCCTGATAAATGTCAACGAGTTTCAGCGCCCAGGGTTTTTTGTTGGCTAAAGCATTGACCAGGGCAGCCGGTGAAGATTTGTATGTTGTGAGGCGCTGGAAGTGTTCCCAGCTCCGGATCCCGAAGCAGAGGACAAGCGTCTCGATCGCTTCCCTCTGCCTCTTGTTATAGGTTGTCTGTCGCGTCATGGTAGCGGTCCTCCATGCTGATAATGAAATCGGCAATATTTACGCTCTCAACAAATTTGGTGTAATTCTCACGGTCGTTATTATAAAGATAATAGACCAGAGCCATGACTTCCGGACGGATGTCTCCGTCCATTTTAGCAGACAGCACTGCAGTATTTTGGACCGTAATCTTAATCATTAACAAGCGCCTCCCCATCCATAAACTTGATTTCACCGTCATAATCGGTATAGCCGTAGAAAATTTCCATAGGCTCGTTATCGATGCATGTGCTGCGAGCTTCCAGTTTCTTAGCCCAGCGTCTGGCCAGATCGACAGCCGTATCCTCGTCGACTGTGTGCGACAGGATCCGCGTGATGCTGGACCTGTCGAAGAATCGAATTTTTAGTGTGTTGTACATATGTCTACCTCCTCTGTCTGTGATATGTATCTCACTATGAATATATTACTAAAAGAATATGTGTAAATTATGTGAGAATTATGTGAAATTATGTGATTTTTCTTTGTGTTCGCAAAGATTCGCTCATGGTCGCTTTTGGACGCTTTCAGGTGGATGCGGCTTCCCTGGTGGATGTGGCTTCCCTGG
>OCTW011509375.1_pt1 | contig 13045 bp, 6 predicted proteins | sample 1539671 | NCBI WGS metagenome assembly OCTW01 (sample SAMN02144230, study PRJEB22623) | gut metagenome | biome: sheep rumen | host: Ovis aries | place: New Zealand | reverse complement strand
GGGAGGGCTTGCCGCCGCTCATGCTCAGCTTGAAATGCAGGCGTCCCTTGTATCCAATCTTCCCGTCTCCCAGGGAATGCCAGGCGCCCATGCCGGGGCCGCTTGCACCGGCATAGTTGTCAATCTTCCCGGCGGCTTCATCAGCCGAAGGATTGGTGGAAAGGACGTAGTAATCTCTGTACGGGCTGTTCGCGGGGTCGGCCTTTACGCTCTTGAACCACTCGTGACCGGTGCCGGAATGATTCAGCACAAAGTCCATGTAGATGGAGATGCCTTTGGCATGGGCGGCGTCAATCAGCTCCTTGAAGTCCGCCTCGGTGCCGTAGAGCGGGTTCAGGGCGGCATAATCATTCACGTCATAGCCATGGTAACTGCCCGTGGGATGGGCCGGAGACAGCCACAGGGCCGTCACGCCCAGGCCGTCCAGATAGTCCAGCTTGTTCCGGATACCCTTGAAGTCTCCCACGCCGTCGCCGTCAGAGTCGGCAAAGCTGTAGATGAGCAGCTGGTAGGTGGTAGAGGCCCGCTTGGTGCCGTCAAAGGTGGCCGGAGCGGGGACGATGTCCACGGAAACAACGGCGCCGGACTGCTTCACCGAGATGGTGGCCGCCTTGCTGTCGCTGCCCTTTGAGGCCGACACCTGCACGCTGCCGCTTCGGTCTTCCGCCTTGTCCTGCACATCAACGGATACCGAGAAAGAGCCTTTCCCGCTTCCTGAACCGGAATTCACATGAATCCAGGATTCTGTGGAAGAGGCTGTCCAGTCACCGTTGGAAGTTACCACCACCAATTTGCTCACGCTTTCCGTTGCCGAAAAACTGAGCTCCTGGGGGGCCACACTCAAGGTAAGGGATTCTGTGGGCTGGGGAGAATCCTTCCCGCCGCATGCCGCCAGGGCCCACGCGGCAAACACAATCCAGAAATATTTTTTCATAACAAAGTATTTACGCAAATTGGCAGACGGGTGCCCGGTCAGGGGCGCCCGCCTGAAAAAACTAGTCCTTCGCGGTCATGGTGGCGTAGGCCTTGCCGTTGCACCAGGCAAAGAGTTTGATGTCATAGGTTCCGGCCGCAACATCCATGTCGGGGCCGCCCAACACCAAAGCCTCCAGTTTGCCGCCCCAGTCGGGGTTGGACGCTCCCCAGTCGTGGTTGGAACGGAACTTCATCTTACCGGCATTCAGCGTAACGTCCTTGGCCTCCCAGGCGCCGCTCTCACTGTTATAAGTAAGGTCGGTATCCGTATCCCAGTTGCCATTCACCGTACCGATGATGCTGATGCTGTTGATTGCGGTGAGGGAATAGGTCATATTGACCAAATCCACAGTTATCCTGTAATAGGCAGCTGCGGGAGCCGGAACGTTGGGACCGCCGTTGATATCGGCAATCTTGCCCTCTCCGTCGTACTCCAAGTCTCCGTCCCAGTCGTTTTCATTGGGTTTGAACTTGAATTCCTTGCTCAGGTAAGTGAAGCCCACGAAGACACCCTGACCATCACCCGCCAGCGGGTATGAAACCTGCCAATCGGAGTCGCCACCGATGACATAGATATAGTCAGGATAGGCCACATAACCTTCCGGTGTGGTCCCGGCGGTCATCACATACACCTTCTCATTCTTGGTGTCCCAGTACACATCGTAAGTTCCGGCAGTGGGGACAATCATGTCCTTTCCGTCTTTGGCAACGACGCCGATAGCTGTATCCAGGGAGATAGTAACAGGCCCCTCTCCTTCAGCGCCCCGTTCGAATTTCCAAGCACCGTCTCCGCGAATCTTGAACTTCTGTTCAGCAGCAAAGGTAACACCCTTGGCATAATACCAATCGCCGTTCTTCGTCATAACGATATCAGCGCCATCAGCCCATCCGGTCATGTCGCCCACAAGGCCCCAGGAATCCGGAGCGGTAGGGCCCTCGGGTTCGCCGGCGCCATCAGGAGCCTCACCTTCTGCCATAACATAGAGCTTCTCATCCGTCGGATTATAGTAAAGATCATATTTACCATCCTCGTTCACACCCAGGTTCTTGCCGCCTTCGGTAGCGTCCACCACCGTGTTGGCATCCACCTTGAACGGTTCCGTAGAACCGGGGGCTCCGCGGTTCACGTCCCAGCCGCTGTCATAGCGAATCTTGAACTGATTGGTGGCAGCAATTTCCAGACTCCTGCGTACATAGAAGTCGCCTTCCTTGAACATGGTGTAATCACGACGGTTTCCACCCCAACCGGTGAGGTCTCCGACAACGCCCCAATAATGGAGGCTTTCACCGGACTTCACCACAAAGAGAACCTCGTTGAGCTCATCATAATACACATCATATTCACCATCTTCGGCAACGCCAAGGTTCTTACCTCCGGCTACAGCCTGGATAGCATCTGCGCCCATGATGAACGGCTCAACGGAGCCGGGAGCACCGCGGTTTACGTCCCAACCGTTCTGGAAACGAACCTTGAACTGGTCGGAAGTAGTGAGAGAAACGCCCTTACGTACCCACATGTCACCATCCTCAGTCATGGCGAGATCCGTCGATTCGCCCCAATTGTTAATGGTACCCACGACTCCCCAGGTTGCAATCTCGCCGGGAACCTCACCGGCCGCCATCACATAGAAGGTCTTGGCCTCGGGATTCACATAGAGATCATAAGTGCCGGCAGCAGGCACGCTGAGGTTCTTACCACCGTTTACACCTTCGTACTTGGTGCCGACTTCAACCACGAACGGTTCCACCTCGCCGGAAGCACCGATATTCTCGGCCCAGTCTTCATCCTTGCGGAACTTGAACTGGTCTCCGGAACCGAGTTCCACGTCACGGACAACCCAGAAGTCGCCAGACTGGGTCATGTGTATATCGGGAGTACCCCAGTCGTTGATGGTCCCCACGACACCCCATCCTTCGAAAGCGACAGGCTCATCCGGTTTGTCTTCCTCACCGGTGGGCTCGTCCTTGCCGAACATGGAAGCATCCAGGCTGTATTCGCCGTAGTTCAAATCCAGATAGATACGGTAAGAACCGGCAGCAACCTTGATATTGGCGCCATTACCGGCGGTCTTGCCGTCTTCACCGCCCCAGTTCAGATCCCACTTGTCGTCACAGGTAAACTTGAGTTCGGTGTCCTCGGCAAAGGTCTGGTCAATGTAGAAGCGGTGGAACTGGTCGTTGTAAGTCATCTTCATGTTGGCGTCATCGGCAGCCCATCCATTGAAGGCGCCCACGATACCCACGTTGTCGAAGCTGTACTTCTTGGTGAGAACCAGGGAAGCACGGTCCAGGGAGAAGAAATAGTAACGGTGGCTGTAGCACTTGATATCCTTGGAACCGCCATCGGCCAGCAAGGTGATGCTCTCGGCCTCGGCCTCTTCGGCCTGGGCTTCGGAGCCCCAGTTGAGGGATGCATCATCCCAGTTGCCGGCACCGGTGAGCTTGAAGCCGCCGGAAGGACCGGCCTCGCCAAAGTCAATCAAGCCGGTGAAGGTTTCGCCCTTCTTCTCGTAATCGTACAGGTACTGATATACCTTCTCGAAAGACCAGGAACCAACGGAAGCGCTGGAACCGATAACCCATACATGGTCGTAGAGGGTAACATCCTTTACCACGGTAGGATAAGGAGTAAATACCGCAGAAACAATGTTGGATTCCTTGGTAGTGGCGCCGATGGCGGCCTTCTTGTCCGTAGCCACGCTGGCGCTGAGCTGGAAATAGAGAGTCATGGGCTCATCGGCCACACCGCCGAGGGCATAGACCAGCGCATTCAGGTCCGTCTGTTTGATGGAGATGGTGCCCAGGCCCTTTTCATCAATAGCAATGGAGGCCGATACTTTTACCTTGTTCGCCATATCGGAGGACGCGGAGGCATTGAGCTGGTAGGCTGTAGCTACAGCAAGCTTGAAGTCGGCCGGGGCAAAAGTGGTTACAATCTTCTCACCGTCCTTGTCCAGCACCACGTCGGCGAATTCGCCCAGGGTCTGAACCGTCACGGCAGCGGGATCATAGACCACCTCGATGTGTTCCTGCTGGCAGGATACTGCAAAAAATCCAGCCAGGGCAACAAGCGAAGTATATAAAAACTTTTTCATAATCTATTAATATCCAGGGTTCTGAGTAAGTTTGCCATTGGCATTGACATCACCGGAAGTGAGCGGGAAGAGGTTGTAGTGATCGTCTACGCCCCTGCCTTCGGCCACACCACCCTTGAATTCCCAAAGGTAACGGTCGGAAGTGAAGAGGCCGAAGCGGATGAGATCCTGACGGCGGAAGCCCTCCAGATAGAGTTCGCGGCCGCGTTCGTCAATGATATTATCCAGCGTCAGGGGCAGGTTGCTCACATGGGCGCGGTCACGGATGGCGTTCAGATAATTCTGACCCTTCGTCTTGTCGGCCATGCCGCGGGCGGCACATTCGGCATACATCAGGTAGGCGTCGGCGCTGCGGAACACGGGGAAGTCCGTATCTACGAAACCCTGGGCCTGGGCAGCGCTGCCGTCGTGGTTCAGGTTGGAGAACTTGGTGGACTTCCAGCCGTTGGAAGCACCCACGTTGTCACGCAGGTAATCTACATACTGTTCAAGGCCATCCTTGTAGAAGTTGCCGCGAACATCAACGTCGTCGAACTTGCTGGTAAAGGTGCCGGTCAGGCTGAGACCGGACCAACCGGAAGAAATGCCCTGGGAAGCGGCGTCCATCTGGATGTTCGCCTCTTTGTTATTCCAGGTGCAGGCAAAAACCAGGAAGTTGGTGGAGCCGTAGGAACGGAGCTGGATACCATCCTGCGGGGAAACAAAGATGATTTCATCACCATTGTAAGTGGTATTGGCGCTGCACAGGTGGTTGTCGGCGCAGAAGAGCTCTTTGTAATTGCCGTGAAGCGGATACTCGGAGATAATGGTCTCGCAGAGGGTGGCGCACTTGTCATACATGGCTTTCCCCGCCCAAACTTCGGCGTTCAGGTACAACTTGGCCAGAATCATCTGCACCAGGCCCTTGTCGGCCCGGCCATACTCGTTCTTTCCGGGCTCTGCCAAGTCACTGCCGGAGAGCAGGGACAGGGCCTCTTCCTCCATCCAGTTAAACAAGTCGGCACGGGAAATCTGGGCAGGACCTTCGGAGCCCACGCTGTCTTCTTCCGTGGAGAAAGGAACGTTACCGAACATGTCGATGGCGTGATAGTAGCTCAGAAGGCGCAGAGCGCGGGCTTCTGCAATATATTTGTCCTTGAGCGTGTATCCGGAAATGTCCGAAGCGTTGGACTGACGGATGAACTCATTGCACAGGCCCACCTGGTAGAAAATACGGTAGTACATACTCAGAATGAACTCGTTGGATGCATTCCAGGACAGGTTGTGAATGTCAAAGAGGTTACCGTCGTTCCAGCAGCAAGTCATTACATCAGTAGTAAGTTCCTGCATGTTCACGACAGCCCTGAGATACTGGCCATAACCGCCGTCCACACCGCTGATGTCCGGAGAGCTGTCCGGGCCGTTGGAAGCGGAACTGGCAAGTCCCTGATAGCACTTGGCCAGCAGGCTGGTAAAGGCGGCCTGATCCTTGAGCACGTCCTTGGGAAGAACGGTATTGGGGTCGATGGGCGTTACGTTCAGGTCTTTGACACAGGATACGGCAACAAAAAGGGTTGCAACGGCTAAAAAGATATATTTTTTCATGGCTGTGTCTGATTAGAAGTTAAGCTTCACACCCAGGATATAGGTGCGGGGACGGGGATACATGTTGTTGTCGATACCGCTGAAGATTTCGGGGTCGATGCCCTTGTATCCGGTAAGGGTGGCCACATTGTTCACCGTGAAGAAGATGCTTCCGGAAACGCCATTGAAGTAGTCACGGGCGCCGTCCTTGGAATGGACAAACGTTCCTCCGAGGAAATCTTTGAAGCGATACTGGAGGGTGACGTTATCCAGCTTCAGGAAGGAAGCGTCGGTCACGTACATGTCGGACCAGTATTGGGCGAAGTTGGCGAAGTTGTGTCTCTCTGCCGTAGAATAACGGTTGTTTACGAAACTGTTCGTAGAGAGGTCACTCAGAAGGTCTCCGTCACTCATCACATTGTTGTACACGTAGTTACCCACATTGGCATGGGCGCTGGCGCTCAAGGTCCAGTTCTTCCAGGAAAGCTGGGTATTGAGGCCGAAGGTCCAGTCCGGAGCAGCCTTGTGGAAGCAGTACTTGTCCTTGGTATCAATGACACCGTCTTTGTTCAGGTCCACATAGGCACCCTCGATAGGATTCCCGTTGGTATCATAAATCTGCTTGTACACGAAGAAAGAGTTGGGGGCCTGTCCGGTCTGGTGCACCTGGATGGTATTGCCGGTACCGCCGGAAATACCGCCGGTTTCCACACCGTAGTAGTCCTCACGCTCATCATTGCTGGTCAGACGGGTGATAACGGTCTTGTTGTAAGAAGCATTGAAACCTATTCTCCAGTTCCAGTTCTCCGTCTCGATGGGAATCACGTTCAGCTCCATCTCCACGCCCCGGTTCTGGAGGTCGCCGATATTGGCGTTCAGGTAGTTGGTCAGGTTGGCACCGGCGGCCACGGGCGTCCAGTTCAACAGGTCCTTGGTATAGCGCTGGTAGAAATCTACGGAAGCGGTGATGCGGTCACCGATAAAGCCCATGTCCAAGCCCACATTGTAAGTAGTGGTGGTTTCCCACTTGAGGTCGGCGTTGTAACCGTCGGGACGCAGCGGCGTCACGAAAGTGGTGCCGAAGGGGAACATACAGGCATCGGTATTATAGGTGTACGTAGCCAGGGAAGGATAGTTACCGGCATTCAGGTCCTGCTGACCGGTCTGTCCCCAGGACAGACGCAGTTTGAGGGCCGATACGGCACGGCTGTCACGCAGGAACTTCTCGTTCTTCACGTTCCAGCTGGCGGCCACGGACGGGAACAGGCCCCACTTGTTGTTGGCAAAGCGGGAAGTACCGTCACGGCGGATGGTGGCCGTGAGGAGGTAACGGTTGTCAAAGCTGTAATTGGCACGTCCGAAGAAGGAAACCAAATAGTATTCCGTCTTGAAGGTATTCGGCTTGGCCAGATAGTAAGAGGCATCGGTGGACGGAGTTCCGTCGGCCTTGATGGTCTCGCTGTAAGTCTGGTTGTAATAATGGGACCAGGAGTAACCGGCCATGACATCCACGAAGTGTTTGCCGAAGTTGTGGCTGTAGTCCACGTAGAATTCCAGGGTCTGGTCGTTCTTGGTCTGATTGTAGTCCGTATGGTAACCGGAAGCATGGTTGTTGGCCTGCTGGGCGGCAGAGTGCATGGACTGCTCGGTGTCGGGAGCCACATCCACGGTACCGTTGGACTTGGAATAGTCGATACCCAGGTTCAGGTTCAGGCGAAGGTCCTCCAGACCGTGAATCTTATAGTCGAACTGGGCATTGCCCACAAAACGCTTGGCATGGGCAAGGTCAACCTTGTCCTTCAAGAGAGCCACAGGGTTTTGTCCGGCCATGGTGTTGCAGTTGTCCACGGTGAAGGTGCCCTTCCCGTTGTTCCACCAACTGTAACCGTTAAGGCCATTGGGGTCATAGACGGGTTTGGTGGGGTCGTACTTGACCGCGGCACCCACGGCGCCGGCATTGGCAAACTGATTGTTCATGGTCATGCCCTTGGCATTGAGATTAATGCTCAGGTGGTCATGGAAAAGGGTGGGCGTGAGAGCGACAGCCACGGTACCGCGCTCCAGGTTGGATGTCTCCAGCGTACCATCCTGGTTGTGATAACCCAGGGAGACACGCCAAGGCATATAGAAATTGGAATCACTCTTTCCTGCACGGCCGGTAACGGAAACATTTCCTTCCAGCGTTCGGGCCAGCTGGAAAATTTCCTTCTGCCAATCGGTATTGGCCGTTCCCAGCAGATTGACAGCCCCGCTGCCGGCGCCATACAGCTTGGTCATAAGGGCACGGAGTTCATCACCGGTGAGCACATCCACATACTTGGTGTTCTGGCTCAGGGAAGCGGTCAAATCCACATCCACATGTACCTTGTCGTCATACTTGGAACCCTTCTTGGTGGTGATGATGATAACGCCGTTGGATGCACGGGAACCGAAGATGGCGGTGGCCGATGCATCCTTGAGCACGGTGAAGCTCTCAATGTCGGAAGGGTTGATGGAAGAAAGCTGGTCGCCCATGCCGTTGATTCCCACCTCGGAGATGGGCAGGCCGTCAATCACAATCAGCGGGTCGTTGTTGGCCTGGAGCGAGGAGCCGCCACGGATACGGATGGTGTTGCCAGAACCCGGCGCACCATCACCGGAGGTGACCACCACACCAGCGCTCTTGCCCTGCAGGAGCGAGGTGGGAGAGGTGGCGATACCTTTGTTGAGCTGGTCGGCCTTGACGGTGGAAACCGAGCCGGTCATGTCGCTCTTCTTGACGGTACCGTAACCGATCACCACCACCTCGTCCAGGAATTCGGCATCCTCGGCAAGGGTGACGGTGGCCGGCACGGCAGAAGCCGCGAAGCTTTGGGTTGCATAGCCGATGCAGGAGATTTCCACCACTGCATTGGCACTGGAAACGGTGAGGGTGTAGTCGCCGTCGATACCGGTGGTGGTACCGTTGGTGGTGCCCTGTTCCATGACGGTTGCACCAATCACGGGACCCATGGCGTCTACTACCACACCTTTAACCTGGTATCCGCCCTGGGCGAATACGGTAGCGCAGGCTGCAAGCAGCACTGCGATTGCGGTTAAAATCCTTTTCATTAGTGTGTAGTTAATTATTTGTTATTTGGTTTTGATGAATTTCACGCTTACGGCGCCCAGCACCAGGAACGCGGCCGCTATGAGCATCATGGCCGGCTGGCTGCCGCCTGCCAGGCCCAGGACGGCACCACCCGTAGCCGCCGCCACAATCTGGGGCAGGCAGATGGTGCAGTTGAACAGGCCCAGGTAGCTTCCCATATAGGGGCTTCCCTCCAGGGCGTTGGTAAGGAGGGTGAAGGGCAGGGCCAGCATGGCCGCCCAGGCTGCTCCGATAAGGAAGTAGCTCACAAAGAGGACATACTGGTTATGGATGAAGTAGACGGAAGCGAAGCCCGCCGCGCCGATGAGCAGCGACAGGACATAGCCCAGCTTGATGCTCCTGAAACGGGGCAGCACGGCGGCCCAGACCAAGGAACCGACAGCCTGCACGGCAAAGAGCACGCCCACCCAGTTTCCGGCGGTCTGATAGGCCTCGGAGGCAGTGTCGAAGGTATTCCAGACATTGTCGGCAATGGCCCCGTTGGTATAGGTCCACATATACAGGAACGCGGCCCAGCAGAAGAACTGCACCAGGCCCACCGTCCAGAAAGTGGCCGGGGCCTTCACAAGGAGCCTGAAAAGGCCGGGCTTGGAAGAGCTGCTATCCGAAGAGGGGGTGGTGATTCCGTGGAACTCCGCGTACTCTCTGGGAGGCATCTCCTTCACGCGCAGGAAGGTGTACAGCACGCAGAGAATGAGGATGGCGGCACCCACATAGAAGCTGTAAATCACGCTGTCCGGCACTACGCCCTTGGGTGCCGTATTGGCGATACCAATCCAGGTAAAGAAGATGGGGAACAAGTATCCGGCCAGCGACCCGGCATTGCAAAGGAAGCTCTGGATGCTGTAGGCGGTGGTTTTCTGCCGCTCGTTCACCATGTCTCCCACCATCATCTTGAAGGGCTGCATGGCAATGTTGATGGAGGTGTCCAGGAAGATGAGGGAGAAAAGGCCGAACCACATGGCCATATTGAGGCCCAGGAACAGACGGGTGCTGAAATGCAGGCTTCCGGCGTTGGGGAGGAAGAGCATCACCAGCACGGCGATGATGGCACCCACCAGCAGGTAAGGCTTGCGCCGGCCCATCTTGCACCAGGTGCGGTCACTGTATTTGCCAATCAGGGGCTGGACAATCATCCCCATCAGCGGGGGAAGAATCCAGAAGAAAGAAAGCTGGTGAGGGTCTGCGCCCAGTGTGGCGAAGATACGGCTGATATTGGCGCTCTGCAGGGCATAGGCAATCTGCACCCCGAAAAAGCCAAAGCTGAGGTCTACCAGCTGACGGAAGGTTAAATCACGTTTTTGTGACATCGATTGTTAGTTTAAGCGTTATTGCCGACGCAAAAGTAAACAATTCGTTTATATTATAAGGTACATCGGCCCATCTTCCCCGCTGAACGGACATTTTTTTGCGACGAACGGAAAAACTCCTTACCTTTGCTATTATGAGAATCAGGCCGATTGACTGGATTATCCATGGCTTCGCGCTCATGCACGCCGCCACCACCATCCTGTGCACGCTGTCCGGGATGCCGGACAGCATGCTCCTCACCCTTCTCACCATGGGGATGGCCGTCCTCATCTGCTACCGGGAAAACCTCACGGTGGAAATTACCGTCACGGCCCTCATCCTGGTGAATACGCTGGGCTTCATCCTGGGGAATATCGGCGCTCAGATTCCCTTGAACCGGATACCCGACATCTGGCAGCATGCCGTCACCACCTTCTCGGTGACGGAAATCCTGGGCTGGGCCCTCTACTTTTTCGCCCACCGTTTCTCTCCGGGCGGCGCCGCCGGCTACGAACGGGAGCAAAGCTGGTACCGCAATGCCGCCTGGCTGGTCATCAGTATCGCCCTGGTGTTCGGCGTCCGCCTGTATATCGAGGCCAATTATACCGGAAACCTGCTCATAGAAAACTCCGGAGCCCTCATCGTACTGGTGGTCACCACCCTCCTCTGCCTCATTTTCATGGTGAACTTCGCCCTCCAGATGCAGCGGGAGGTATCGGCCCAGCGCAGCCGCCGCCACCAGGCCGAATTCAGCTACATGACCCTCAAGAACCAGATTAATCCCCACTTCCTGTTCAACAGCCTCAACGTGCTGGATTCCATCATCCAGGGGGGCGGAAGCCGGGAGCAGGCCAGCGAGTATGTCCAGAAAATGGCTTCCTTGTACCGCTACGTCCTCAAGCAGGAAGGAAAGCGCCTGGTTCCCCTGACAGAAGAGATTGAGTTTGCCCGTACCTATCAGGACCTCATCCGCATCCGCTTCCCCGAAGGGCTGGCCTTCCGGGCCCTGTTCTCCGATGAAGAGTTGTACGGCTACATGGTGCCCGGCACCCTCCAGCTGCTTATCGAGAATGCTATCAAGCACAACGCCATATCGGCCGACAACCCCCTGGTGGTGAGCGCCAGGATAGAGGACGGCGCCATGGTGATCCGGAACAACCGCATCCCCAAGCTGTCGCCGGTGAGTTCCACCGGAATCGGCCTCCAATATATCCGGAACCAGTACAGGGACATCGCCGGAAAGGAGATTCTGGTTGAGGAAAAGGCCGATTCTTTCTCCGTCACCATTCCCATCATCCGGGAATCCGAGGATTTTTTCGTACCTTTACACCGTAAGAGCAAGCGTATATGAGAGCACTGGTAATAGAGGACGAGCTCCTGGCTCGTGAGCACATGATCAAGCTGCTGCAGGACAACTTCCCGGAAGTGGAAGTTGCGGGAGCCGTAGGGTCCATCAAAGACGCCGTGGCCTGGATTACGGAGCAGCCGGCGCCGGATGTCATCTTCATGGACGTGGAGCTGAGCGACGGCACCAGCTTTGACATTTTCACCCAGGTGGAGATTCCCTGCCCGGTGGTCATGACCACCGCCTACGACCAGTATGCCGTGCAGGCCTTCGAGGTAAATGCCATAGACTACCTCCTCAAGCCCATCGGCCTTCCGGAACTGCGCCGGGCCATTTCCCGCGTCACTTCCGGCCAGGCGCAGACTCCTTCCACCGAGGCCGTGCGCAGGCTGGTACACCAGGTGCGCAAGGAAAAATTCCTGATCCGGATGAACAACCGGATTGTGCCGGTGCGCACCTCGGACATCGCCTATTTCTATTCGGAAGACAAGAATTCCTATATCGTGACCACCGGCGGGGCCTCCTACGTGATGGACGAGTCCCTGGACGCCATCGCCCAGAACCTGGACCCGGACGCCTTTTTCCGCATCTCCCGCAGCTGCATCATCTCGGACGGGGTCATCGACTCCGTCTCCCGTCTCATGGGCGGCCGTCTGCAGATATCCCTGCGCCGCGGCTTCCCTCAGCTCACAGACCTTACCGTCTCCCGGGCGCGGGTAGACGACTTCCTTGCCTGGCTGGAGCGATAAAGCATCTTTGCATAAAAAACAAAACCATGACTCTGAAAGCCGCCCTTCGCTCCATGCGCCTCAGAACACTGCCCCTTTCCTGCGGCGGTGTGCTGCTGGGTATTCTCCTGGCCGTGGCCGATTGGAAGGTGGACCCTTGGACCGCCGTCCTCATCGTGCTCACCACCGTCTGCCTGCAAATCCTGTCCAACCTTTCCAACGAGTTGGGTGACGTCCTCCGCGGGACAGATACGGCCGAAAGACAAGGCCCGCAATACGGCCTCAACGGCGGGGAGATGACCCAGGCCGAGATGAAGCGGCTCATCGGCCTGTTTGTAGGGCTTTGCGTAGTTTTGGGCACGCTGATGACCTGGAGGGCCTTCGGAACGCTCTTTGACCTGACCCCGCTGCTGGTACTGATGCTGGGGGCCGCCGCCATTGCCGGTGCCATGAAGTACACCCTGGGCCCCAATCCCTACGGCTACCGGGCCAAGGGAGACATTTATGTGTTCCTGTTTTTTGGCCTCGTGGCGGTGCTGGGGGCCTATTTCGTGTGTACCCGGGGGCTGGGCCTGCACTGGAAACTGCTGCTGCCGGCCTGCGGAACGGGCTTCTTCTCCGTGGGGGTTCTCAACGTGAACAACATCCGGGACATGAAAACGGACGCCGCCAACCGCGTCACCGTGGCCATCAAGCTGGGTGCACGCCGTGCACGTATCTACCAGACGGTGCTTATCGGCCTGGGATGGGCCTCCATGACGGCCTACTGCCTCCTTTGCTGGCCCTCCTGGTGGCACTGGCTGTGGGTGATTACCCTGCCCCTGTACCTCAGGCATCTGCAGATGGTATGGACCCGGGAAGACCGTTCCCTGGACCCGGCTCTGCCGCTGCTGGTGCTGTCCACCTTCGCCCTCTGCCT
>OCTW011460657.1_pt1 | contig 13045 bp, 10 predicted proteins | sample 1539671 | NCBI WGS metagenome assembly OCTW01 (sample SAMN02144230, study PRJEB22623) | gut metagenome | biome: sheep rumen | host: Ovis aries | place: New Zealand | reverse complement strand
TCCGTTCCTGCCCATCTATTCCGTAGCCAAATACGAATGGCTCAAGGCATGAGTGTTATGAAAAGAGAATTATTTTTCGTAGTGGCGGCACTATGTATGTTGTGCATGGTGGCTTGTCGACAAACGCCCAAAGGCGAGATGGCGTATCCGCAGGCGGAGTGGAGTGAAGCAAGAGAGATACTGATGCACACGCCCGGACCAGAACTTTTCAACGGCGTGATACACCCCTCGGCAGGGCTGTTTGAACACTATTTTGATGTAGAGAAGGCCGCTGCGGAGCATCGCGGGTATATCCGCCTTTTGGAGAAGAACGGCATCCGTGTATATACGGTTGAAGAAATCTTGAAAGAGACGGGCATTGACACCTTGCGGGTGTTGGCCTCCAAAGTGTTGCGGTACGATATATCCGCTATCCCCGGTGAGGACGCCGAGGCTTCGGAATTATACCGCGAGCAGACGATAAGAGAGATGAGCCGCGGCGATTTGATCCGTTGTATCTTGTTGCAACCGACGGTCAAACTGAGCCGCACGGACAATAACACCGGTTATGAGGCGCAATATATCCAGAACCCGCTGATGAACCTCTATTTCACGCGGGACCAGAGTATTACCACTCCGCGCGGACATATTATTTGCCGAATGAACTCCTCGCAGCGAGCACCGGAGACGGATATTATTGAGGTGTGCTATTACCATATGGGCGTGCGCCCGATTTTGCGTATTGAGGGCGAGGGCAGGCTGGAAGGCGGTGATTATTTCCCTGCCGGCACGATCTCGCTCATCGGCTGCGGTATGCGGACTAACAGGGAAGGTATCCGTCAAGTGATGGAGGCCGACGCGTTCGGGCATGACACGGTGGTAGTAGTGCGCGACCATAAGTTCTGGCAAATGCAGATGCACCTTGATACGTATTTCAATATCATCGACAGGGAGCTGTGTACCATGGTGCGCAGCCGGTTAGAGGCAATGCCGGGTGAACCGGAGTATGTGACTTGCGACATCTATGCCCGTGCAGCCGGAGAGAAGGAGTATCGCCTCATCACGGAAGATATGCCGTTTGTAGGTTTCCTGCGCGAACGGGGTATGCAGATTATCCCGATAGACCGTGAGGACGAAATGCACTATGCCAATAATTATCTGACCATTGCGCCACGTCATATCATGGCGGTGGGCGGTCAGAGTGCTGCATTGCAGCAACGGCTTCGCGATGCCGGAGTGAAAGTAGAGTGGGTGCCGTTGGAAAGCCTGATAGACGGTTACGGCGCCGCGCATTGCATGACGCAAGTAATGAATAGAATGAAACACTGACAGACTGATGGAAGAGTTCATTTTTAAGGAGTTCTTATCTCGCGATGCTCGAACGATATTTTCGCCGCCGCTCAGGAGAACGCTCAGTGGCGATACAAATCCTACCTCCGCATGCTCGGCACAGCGTGGTAATATTAAGGAACACGCACACATGCGCGTATATATATAGCAAAGCGGATACTTAGGTATCCGTTTTGCTTTGTTTATACATTCTGTCCTCTTGCGTTTCATGCGTGTCCGCTTCCTTCTATTCAAGACATGTCTCTTTATAATGGGGTCCCCAACAATTTTCAATTTTTGGGGAGAGCGGAGCATGCCCGAGTACCTTCTGCCAAGCTGCGCTTGAGCTCGGTATCGAGGGCAATGCCCGCGAAAAGGGGGTAAAGCTCTTTTTTTTCTAATTACTATCGGTCGGACGTCTCTATGCCCTATGCTAGCGTTGTCCTGTGCGCGATTTCTGTGAGCGCGGATAGTTTCATTTCCTCTTGTTTACTCTGCTTCAAAACCCTCCGAAATTCACTACTCTCCCGACCGAGCGATGACCGAGAGATGAGCGAGCGATGAGCGAGAGAAAAAAATGCCGATTTTTTGACCAAAAACGAACAAAAATCACATATTTATGCCCCAAAATTTGCACATGTCAAAAAAAGTTGTATCTTTACACCCGATTGGGTGCATTGCGCAACGCGTGCGTATAATAAGGTATCCATTCAAAAGGATTCTATCTACGCCGGCCTGCTATGAGCAGGAGGGTTAGAGGGGAATTTAGTACATATTGAAAAGGCGTTTATTGACGCTTTGTTATTGACAAATAAAAAGCTTCGAACACTTTTTACAATTCCAGTCAGAAACAAAGTAAGCGATTGCGCCTACGGGTATGACATTTATCAGCCCCGTACATTGGAACATTGTACTTTGTACATTGTCACTTTGTACATTTCTTGGGTTTGTCATATCGGCGTAGGTTTCATTGTTGTTTATTAGACTGGATGGGTTAGTCCGAAGGCCCTTGTTTGTAGATGAGCAATAGCGAAGTCTGCGCTTTTTTGTGTATGTATAATATAAATAGTAACGGCTCAGCTTATGTATATTAAAGAACTAAAAGAACTGACCCAAATCCTCTATTTCGAAGGAGACTACGCCCTTTTTCGAGCCAAAGACGAAAAGGACTCTATTGCGGAGTGATTAACCGAAAGGGAGAAATTGTCTGGAATGACAAATGGCGTCATATTGTTATGCGTGTGCATAAGTATCCGAATATCTTTAAAACGTACAATGATGACAAACCGCCCCAAAGACTTTTCTATGATGTGGAGAAACATGCTTTTGTGGAGCCGCCGATCCGCAAACAGGAGATCTCTCAAGCCCGGAGAATAGTGGAGAACGCACAGAAGATTTCATTCTTGGACCTCTTTAACTATCCGTCTTTGTGCTATCTGTCAGAGGAATATATCGGTTTCTCGCATGAGAATTATGATTGGGGGGTACAGGACTTGGAGGGAAATATCGTCCTGCCGGCGCAATTTTATAGTGTCGGCAGTGGCGGAGAACCTAACCATTTTGCGGTTTCAAAGGACGGGAAAGGCGGTGTTATTGACGATAAGGGACAATGGGTTATACCTCCTGTCTATGACTCTATACATTGGAGAAGGGCTTATTATGTAGCTTATATTAAGGAGCTGCGTCGGAAGAAGAAAGCCGGGCTGCTTGATAAATACGGAAATGTTCTGGTGCCCTTCGAGTATGATTTTCTTGATCCCTCGTATACCGAGGATATCATCTCGGCTAAAAAACGTGGCCGCTTCCTCTTCATCAACTCCCACAACGAAAAGATCAAACTGTTTTGATGAAACGATGTAGCGAGACTGCAAGAAAAATCTGCAAGAAAAATCGTCCATCCGGGCGATTTTTTCTTTTTCCTCTTGCACATATCAAAATTTTGTTGTACCTTTGCACCGCAAAAAGAACTCTTGTTGGCGATAAACTATAAGGACATATTGCGGATAACAACTTTTTTCATCGAATCGGCTGATGAAAATATTGCTGTCGAGATTGTGACGGTCGGTAATTGGTTGCAATTGCGGTTTGATGAGCGGTCGCGCAATGATGGCGTCTATCTCCTTCGCCTGATGTTGGACGAGAAGGATATGTTTATCCGTGGAGGAAGGAGCGATGCGTTGGTGGATAAAATAATGCAATCATGCAGGACGATCTATTCGCTCCTTCTGCCTGATCTATCCGCTTCGGTCGTGGATCTATTGGTGAAAATCTGTAGAGTCAAATACAATAATAATGTCCCGGAAGATATAATAGACGCTTTACGCCAGCTCGCGACGCTCATCGCCGGAGGATATAGCGCCAATGATTACCTATCCGGCAGGGAGCAGCATCAGCCGAACACCATCGCAGAGGACGTCTATACGGTTCTGGAAATCTCTTCTTCCGCTACCGATGAAGAAGTGATGAGGGCATTCCGCAAACTGAGTCTGAAATACCATCCCGACAGAATGGTGAACGCTACGGAGGAGGAAAAAGAATGGGCTTCTCGCAAACTGCAAGCTGTCGTAGAAGCGAAAAATATCATCATGGACCACCGGAAACAAAATAGACCATAAACGGCATAATCCTTTATAAACCATTTAATTGTAATAGTCATGAAAGAAGAATTAGTAATTGATGCTTGTGTGTTATCGGGCATTACCACGCAAGAAATGATGCTTCGGCAACTCGCTCACAAATTGGAAAATAACGAGGAATTCGTTATTGGTGGCAAGAACGGCAACGTCATGAATCAAGACAGTCCTACCGGGCTCTTTGTGGAGCCCGGCAGGCTCGCTGCCTACCAATGGTACCAACTGAACCCTCAATTATGGGAAGCAGAGAAAGAAGCAATGGCGCGGTTTTGGCCTGATTTTACTTGGGGGAAATGGCAGGATGGACGTTTATATTGGGAAGGATATATCCAGCCGGGAGTCTATGGAAGAGGAGATAGAAAATACTATGTCGTGGCGATCTACGATGAAGATTTCCCTAAGGCAAAAATGGGCGGCGCGTTGCATGTGATTCCTATTAAGCCCTCCATCAACGACATTGAACAGTTCTTAGGAGCCAGACTGCATCATGTACTATCAAGCAGTAGAGATGGACGTTATTTGTGTACTACCACTCAAGAAGATATGCATGATTTTTCCGAAAGCAGGTACACTACCGCCGCGCAAACGCTCGGATGGGCTACCAAATGGCTAACCGCACTCGAACTGGTGATGAGCGGAAACATGTCGCTACAAACCTTCAATAACCCTGTGGGAATTTAAAATCTTTATTACCATGGAAAAACAAACAGTCGTTTTTTCTGAACGAGCATGGAATGCCATCGTCGCAGAAACATTAGATAAAGACCCCTTGGAGACCGGAGGTATCTTCCTCGGATATGTCCTGGAGGGAGGTGTGTGGATTGTTGTTGAGACCGTTCCGCCCGGATGGAAAACCCTCAACACCGTCGTCGATTTTGAGTATGATACCCAATTCGTCAACTATCTGGCTAACGTCATTTATAAGCAATACGACAAGCAACTGAAGGTTCTGGGTCTATGGCATAGACATCCCGGCTCCATGGATCATTTCTCTTCTACCGATGATGTCACCAACAAAAGGTTCGCTTCCCATATGCCCGTTGGAGCTATCTCCGGATTAGTCAATATAGACCCTAAACTGAGGATGACCATGTATCATGTCGCCCCATCCGGACAATACGAGAAAATGAATTATGTGATTGACCATGGCGACATGATCCCGAAGAAATATCTCGACCTCAAATATAAAAACGACGAAGATATTACTCCCTGCGAGCAGGATTCTATTGAGCCCGTTCCCCATCAAGAGCCGGATAACACTCCTGCTCCGGAGACAGAGAAACCGCAACTCCTGATCGACACCTCCAACCCGCCTACCATCACTTTGCCCGCCGCTATGGTGGACGAACATTATGTCGGTCCGCTGATCGGATACCATGTGGAGAACACTAATGTGTATAATATCCTCCCTCCCGATGCAGAAATAGACATGACCAAGGTCCACACGATCGGCACGATCTATGCCGACGACTCCATCTTGGATTCTTACCCGGGCGCAAGGAACAGAATATCATGGCTCAATCGCTCCTTCGTGGGAGAGTTTATAGAGGATTTTTCCAAACTCATCTCCAGACCATCGCCTTTCTATAAAGATACAGAGGAGATAATTGGTTTCTGGAAAGAGGACAAACTGCATCTTATTTCCACCAAAGAGGTACGCGAGTGCCATTTCTCCACCTACGCCCTCAAATTTGATGTCTTCTCGCGCAATACCGGTATCCTGGAGTCGGATATAATGTTGAAAAAAGGCGCCGTTATTATCGGCTGTGGCTCCGTCGGATCGCTCATGGCGCTCGCGCTCGCTAAAGCAGGTGTCGGACGGTTCATGCTCGTCGATACGGACATCTTCGGATACCATAATATTTGCCGGCACCAATGTGGCATTTACGACGTGGGACGATACAAAACAGAGGCGCTCAAAGAACGGATACTAATGATCAATCCGTATGCCGAAATCATGATTGAGACGAAATATATCCAGGAGGTGGCAGACGAGGATCTGAATGCCTTCTGCAATAGCGATACGATCATGATCGCTTGCGCCGATAATCAAGAGGGAGACCTCTTTGCCAATAAGCTCGCTAAAGAGAAAAAAATGCCTTTCCTCACACTCGGATGCTGGAACAGAGCTTTCGCCGGAGATATTTTCTATTGCCTGCCCGAAGGAATGCCCGACTACTCCGATTTCGTCAAAACGGCGGGCATCGATGTCGCGCATGTCGAGCAGAATAGGCGATTCTACACCGATGAGGAAGATCTGAAAAAAGTGACCTTCGAACCCGGAATCTCGGTCGATATTGATTATATCACGATCATCGCTGCCAAATTGGCAATCGACTTATTGAATCTGGATAACGAAGCTTATACCCAGCGCCTTACGCCCTACTTTAAGCAATACACCATTATCTGTAATACGAACAGTACCAAGATAGGCGGTGAAAGGGCGGGTATCTTCTCATATCCTTTGCAGTATTCACGAAATCTGGTAGTTCAGTATGCAGAATGAGCGCAGACATTGACAGATACGGGCGGGCAAGAACCCCGAGGAATATAGTACCTCAAATGCCTGTTTATCACACCACTACCTATTCAACGCCGAATAGATCCTCTTCCTCCGCGTGGGACCGATTCAACGGATTCTTCGCCGGTATAGGAGAGTGGCTCCAAGATAGATACGAGAACATAGAAGAGTTCTTCTTCGAGAAAATCATTCCCGTTGTAGTGGTGATTTTAGGAATAGGAGTCGTTATCGGGGCTATCGTAACATGGGTCTCTGAGGGATTCTGGTCTTTTGTGCTGTATGTGGTTGTAGCGATGGTGTTAGGCGGAATAGCCTTCGCACTATTCGAAATAGTGCTGGGAATACTCTATTTCGTGCTTCGCATACTGCTCTTCCTACTGAGGCTCGTCTTTACCAATGCCATTACGTTTTTTATCACACTGGCAATAACGGTCGGGTTGGTTGTAGGAGTGCCCATGCTCTCGGATGCACAATCCCATAAAAAAAACGCTGCCACTCAATCGGTACAAACGACTACCACCTATGTCTGTACCGCCAATTCGCTTAATGTGCGATCTTATGCTTCGACCAGTGCGCCCGTTATTGGAAAACTGAAAAAAGGACAACGGGTGGAGGTCTATCAAACAACGAATAATTTCGCTAAAATCAATTACTCAGGCAAAACCGGATACGTCAGCTTAAAATATATCACCCCCATTAATCAGTATAAACCCTCATCTTCTGCAACATCGAATAAAAAAGTCGCTCAAACGAAGACTCAGACGCAGACGGCCAAACCCATCCCCGCTGATGCCAGAAATCTCCACGCAGGACGTATGACCAAGAAACCACGTATTGATAAGACGGACGGAGACGTATATGCTGTTACGCAAGGACCCGGCTATACGACATTGTGGTTTGTCGTCCCGAGATTCGATTCCTTTCATGTAAGTTCACGCACCTATATGATTGCTCAAAACGGATCGCAGAAAATCAAATTGAAAATAAAAGAGATGGGCGAATGGACCAAGGGTAAGAAATATGTCAAATTTAAACTGGATGTGGATCATGGTGAGGATTATGTCACGGACCGATTGATCGGACTCATTTTTGACGAAATTGATCCATCGATCACTACGATCACTGTTAAAGACGAAAAACGCAACTGGGCTTGGACGGGCATTCATTTGAATCCTTCTGAGTAAATATAATTTATTATGCATTATGGAAACATCAAATCCTTATTATTTAGATTTGCGGATACCGCAGTATCTACTGAGTGGTTATAAAAGTGTTCAGACCAATGGTCAAACGCAAATTGATTATCAGCGTTTGTACAACGACCTTGCGAATCGTACTTCCAAAAACGCAGACATTTATCTTGCGTTAGGAGTAATGCGTGTGAGCGGTCTTGGATGCCTGAAAAACGAAGCAGAGGCATATAAGTTTTTCGAAGCGGCATTTAAATGTGATAGTTATAGCGCAAGTGTCGCCGCTGCTTTTAACTTATATCGAATGACGCTTTTGAGTGTCGGATGCAAAAATCTCTCTGTGAAAGGAGGGGCTATTGATCAACGTCCGCTAAATTATCTTAAGTATGCAGCTAATCACGGTTACTATTATGCGCATCTGTATTATGGTGATGCGTTGCGTTATGGTGATGAAAAATTAGGCGTCAAGCAAAACTTAACGGCTGCACGCGCAATGTACGGGCGTAGTAAGAATAGCGTAGAAGACACAGCATGTGCTTTTCGCTACGCGGAAATGTGCGAAAAAGGAGAAGGCGGGCCTATAGACTATGAAGAGGCTAAATTGTGGTATACTACCGCTACGTTAGATAAAGATAGCAACGCTGCTCATAATTTAGGAGCTATGTATTATAACGGGCGCGGGGTTGAGCAAGATTTTTCCGAGGCGCTCAGATATTTCGAACAGGCGGCTGATTTAGGCGATGTGGTCTCTATGATAAATGTGGGAAATATCTGCGCTTGGAAGTTGTCAGAAGATTCAGAGGATGAGATAGCTTTAGAATATTATATTAAGGCAATAAGGGCAGGATGGAAAAACGATGATTTGCAATCATTACTGAAGAAAGGTGGTTTTGATGATAAGCGAATAGCAGCGGTATATCCTCTGATAATCGAATTAGGCCTTGATTATTATAACGGCAGCGACGATATACAACAAGATTATGCGAAAGCAGTTTCTATATTTGAGTTGGCTGCAAAGTACGGTGACGAACTAGCGCTATCGCAATTAATTCAATGTTATAGATTAGGGCATGGCGTACCAAAAGATCAGAAGAAAGCATTTGAAATGGCAAGTCGATTAGAAAAAAACGGATTGAAAACAAAAAGCGATGATGTGCGCAGATTTTTTTATAGCCAAATAGGATATTGCTATTATCTCGGCCAAGGGACAACTGTAAATGAAGCCAAAGGAATAGAATACTTAACAAAGAGCGCAGATTTAGGAGATAGCCATGCTATGCTTCGAATTATGCCATGTTACGCTGAGGGTAAAGGTGGTGCCCCGAAAAATATACCTTTAGCTATGCAATACGCAAATGAACTTCTTAAAAGAGGAAACATCTCGCAACGCGCATATGCATATTATATATTGGCATATTGTTATGCAAACGCTGACAAGCCCATACGTAACTACGAGTTGGCATTGACAAATTGTAAAAAATCCTTAGAATTAGATCCGCAGAATCAAAGTGCAATTAATCTGCTCAATCAGTTATCGTACGATGGCAAAGCTCTAAAACCTGTGTCCGATCTAAGGAAGGTATTCGAAGATGCAGCAGGTAATGTGTTTGGCGCTATATTCGGAGCTGTAATCGGCGGTTTGTTAGGTGCCGGAAGTAACGATTAAATGACAAAAGATATGAAGAAAATAACTTTTCTAATACTATTGGTCCTTTTTGCTTGGGCGCAAGCAGAGGCAAAGCCTTATCATAATGAATCTTGCAAATTGTCATTCGACGTACCCGAAGGATGCCAAATATTTGAATTTAATACGGCAAGTGATAGTGCGTCTTTTGTAATTAAAAATCAAAAGAATAGTGCGGACATTATCCAGATTAATTTTGAGCGGATTCGAGATAAAAATAAAGTCATGAGCTGTAAGATGTTGCACAAGAATCTAAAGCATGAGGAAAACTGTATCATCCTTCATGAACGCCCATGGTACGACATGCTTCGAAGCGAAGTGGACGGCTATTATGACGAGGAGAAAAAGCTCTACTTTCATTATTGGTTAAAGGCGAAATCAAGAGTAATATTATGGGCTCCATACCCGCTGAGTGAAAATGCGGAGCAAGTAATTGCTTCGCTTGACAATCATACTACTTTCCGTGGCAAATTAAGCCTTATGAAGCAGAATGCAGGTTCTATTATTATGTGTATTATTTTAAGTTTTATATGCTTTTTCGGTTTCCGATCGCGCGGGGATAAATACAGCTTATGGTACATACTTGGGTCTATAGTCCTGATGGCACTCTGTGCATTATTTTTATGGCAGGATAAAGCGGTGATGTGCTTTGTTTTAGGCATATTAGCCTTGATTTGGCTCTTCTTCTTTAGTCATAACAAATGGTTAATATGGATTATAGATTCCATATTCGACTAAATGCTTTCTCTTTGCCCTGTTCTGTGGCATTTTTGCCATCAAGACTTATCTTTTTAGCATTTTTCTTGTCAAATTATTTGCTCAATTCAAAATTTTACACTATCTTTGCAGCAAATTTAGTGCAATAACGCACTATGGATAATAAAATACAACTGCAATAACACACTAAATATATGCTCAAACGTAAGATTATAAGCCAGTTGGAAGAAAGGAAGACCAACCGCAAAATCGAGCAAATCGCCGAGGCAACATGGAAGAAACTGTAGAATGTGAGAAGGGCGACCCGAAAGGTCGTCCTTCATTCACTCAATCACACATTCACACATCTTTGTATCTTCTTATCTTTGGGAACGATTGTTTCATTATTTTTCTTCCCCATAATAAGGTGCTCGTTTCACTCGCGATCTTTGACTTATTGAGCTTCCCCCCCCCTTTTTTATCAATAATTGTTGGTAATTTTCTTTAATTCTTTGCCGTACAGGCACGATCTGTTTCGCTGTATGGTTGACCTATATAAATAATTTTTGGATAATTTTGGGTAATTTTGGACTTATTAAAAAATCAACTTCGATTTTTGACACACTCTCTTAAAGGAATCAACCACCAAAATTATCAAAACGAATATCGTCCATCGTCCATCGTCTATTGTCTCTTGATCTCGAACCAGTCCACATCCAGCCATCCGGCGTCGTTGTGAGGGCGGTTGTCGCGGGTGCAGAAGAAGCCGACCTGTGCACCTATCCAATGTCCTTCCACGGCTTGGAACGGCTCACCGGCTTTGGTCCAATGCTTGCCGTCCGGGCTGGTGTAGAACTGTCCCCGTTGGGTGTCCGTCATCTCCAATCGCAGAAAGCACCACTCGTCCGTTACCGGCACTTCCAGTCTGAACGACGCTTTGCGTCCCGTAACAATCATTCCGGCTTGTTCGGCACCAACCATTTTCTTGTGTTTGTTGGGTGCGAACCGCACGCGCGCTGTAGCAGTGAAAGCAACCGCAGGGATTTTCTGCAGCAACAGGTTCGGCATCCATTCGTCCGATTCGCGCGGGACGGAGTAGAGACGCAGGCGGCTGTTGGCGGCATCGCAGAAATACCACCTCGGCTCGACCCTGCCGCCTGACCACTGCCAGTCGAGCGCCAACTCCGTGCTGTCAAACTCATCCCTGCGGAGGAAATTCGCCCAAGTAGGCTCCCTTTGTACATCGTACTTCGTCCCTTTGTACTTTAAAACGGGTTCTCCGTTATTGCCCATTACGGGCCAGTCGTTCTCCCATTTCAAGGGTTGCAGATGCACGATGCGTCCGGCTACCCCCACATCTTGAAAATGCATGAAGAATCCCTCTCCTTCGGGCGTCTCCACCCATCCGCCCTGGTGCGGCGCATTGACGGAGGTCTTGCCTTGCGCCAGCGTCACTTTCAGTTCGTAAGGGCCGTAGATGTTTTTGCTCCGTTGTACCACCTGCCAGCCGGTAGCGACACCTCCGGCGGGGTGCATGATATAGTAATACCCGTTGCGTTTGTAGAGTTTCGTTCCTTCGCTGGTGGGGTGCTCCTCATGTCCGTCGAAGAAGATCCGGCTGGGTGTCTTGACCGATAGCCCGTCTGCCGTCAGTTCCGCCATCATCAGCACGGATTTCAGCCCGAAGCGGCTGCCTGCTACGCCGTGACTCAGCCATACGCGTCCGTCCTCGTCCCATAACGGACAGGGGTCGATATAGCCCTTTGCCGACATAACCAACACCGGTTCTTCCCATTCGAGCGGAAAACTGATTTCTGAATTCTGATAGCTGATGGCTTTGCTCCTCACGCAGTAGATTCCTCTGTCCGGATCGCCGTAGTAGATCCAGATGCGCCCCTCATGCTCGCGGATAGCCGGAGCCCAAACGAAATTACCTGCTACCTTGTCGCCCTCTTTATAGCCCGGCAGACGGTACCGGATGGCGGCATCCACGATCTCCCAATGCACTAAGTCTTTGGATGCCAGAATCTGCAATCCCGGCACGTTGTTGAACGACGAGGAGGTCATCAGATACGTATCCCCTACACGGCACACATCCGGGTCGGAGTAGTCGTACGGAAGAATCGGGTTCGTGTAACTCGGTACGGCAGCGTGAACCGCTAACACAAAACTAATACTTGTGAACAAAAATAAATACAATCGTTTCATGGTTTGATATGTCAAGTAGTTGCCCAAGTGTCCTTATTGCAGTTGTCGGATGGTTTTGGCGACGTTGATGAGGTGGTCGGCGACACGTTCGGAGTTCTGGGCGAGGGAGATATACTCGGTGCCGGCTTGCGGTTCGCAGATGCCCAGCGAGAGACGCTGGATATGATTGCGCTCCATCTCATCGGTCAGACGGTCGATCTCGTCCTCTATCTGGTTGGCGCGCCCAAGAGCTTCCATGTCCATCTTATGGTATGCCTGCATGGTTGCCTCGTAGAGTTGGGCGATGAGGTTGTTCATCTGGTCGATCTCCTTGATGGCGTATTCAGAGAAGCGCACGTCGTTTTGCTGCAGGCTCTCGGCGTACTCGACGATGTTCGTCGCGTAGTCGCCTATACGCTCCAGATCGCTGACCGTGCGGATGGTGGACGCCAGATACTGGTGGTCAAAACGGTTGAGTTGGTTATCCGACAGTTTCACTGCGTATTGAACGAGTTCGCGGTTGAGGAAGTTGAGTTCTTCTTCGGTCCTGTTGAATACATCCAACTCGCCGGTGTCCAGCGTCTTGACGATGTGTATTGACCGGCTGAAATTGGCTACCGCCATCTCCGCCATGTGCTCTATCTCGGCTTTGAGTTGTCGCACCGCCACCACCGGCGTGCGGAGCATCTGCTCGTCGAGGAAATAGAGATGCGGCTTGTCTTCGGCAGGCTGCGGCTGGTCTTTGATGATACGGCAGGCGAGGTTGACCAGCGCATTGGTGAGCGGCAGCGCAACTAACATCGTCGTGACATTGAAGACCGTGTGG
>OCTW011618555.1_pt1 | contig 13049 bp, 9 predicted proteins | sample 1539671 | NCBI WGS metagenome assembly OCTW01 (sample SAMN02144230, study PRJEB22623) | gut metagenome | biome: sheep rumen | host: Ovis aries | place: New Zealand | reverse complement strand
TGGTAGTCGATGCGCCACCCTGCGTTCCTCTCTCTTGCTCGGAAGCGATAGCTCCACCAGGAGTAGCGTTCGGGCGAGGTGTCGAAGAGTCGGAAAGAGTCGATCATGCCTGATGCCTCCAGTTGGTCGAGCCACTCGCGCTCTTCGGGCAGGAACCCGCTCACGCCTACCTGTCGTTCAGGATGATTGATGTCGATAGGTTTATGGCAGATGTTATAGTCGCCGCACACGATGATGTTCTCTCTTGTTTGTCGCAGGGTGTTGAGATAGTTGAGGAAAGCGTCGAGGAACTGCATCTTAAAGGCTTGTCGGATGTCGCCTGTCGTCCCTGAGGGCACATAGACGCAGACGACGGTGAGGTCGGCGAAGTCGGCACGCAGCACCCTGCCTTCGGCATCGAAGACGGGAACACCCATTCCTGCAACGACACGGTCGGGCTCGCGCTTAGAGAAGATAGCCACGCCCGAGTAACCTTTCTTCTCGGCTGAATGGGCGAAAGTGTGGTAGCCCAGTTCGGCAAAAGCGAGGGTGTCGATCTGGTCGGCTTGCGCTTTGGTCTCTTGTACGCAAAAGACATCAGGCGACTCTTGCTCAAGCCATGTGAGCAAGCCTTTGCTGATAGCGGAGCGGATACCGTTGAGGTTGTAGGAGATGATTTTCATTGTATGAGTTCTTTGCTTTTCTTTTTATTTGACGATGAGCACTTTCTTTCCTCTGCCTTTTTTGTTGTACACGGGATCTTTGTCCACCTGTATGATATAGAGTCCGGGTTGGAGGTCGTTGAGGTCGTCGGCACCTGTTGGTTTGCCGTCAGGGGTGTAGTAGTTGATGACCTGCGGCTTATATTGCGGGTCGTTCCACAGGCTGTCGATGATGTTGCTTCGTCCTCCTTTATACCAGAAGCTGATGATGCCGTCGTTGCTCTCTTTGATGTTGGTGATGGGTTGGTCGGGGTAGGCGGTGAAGTAGTTGATGGTGTCGTAGGGGAAGGCATCGCCTTGCTTGCCGTAGTAGCCTTTACGATACTCGCCGGCTGTGGGAGTGAGTCCGTCAGCCTCCACGATGTTCACGCCCATGGTAGCCTCATTGTTGTTGACAGTGTTCTGAGACCATCTTGATTGAGAATAGCGTATATGCGTTATTAGCAGTCCGTGTCCCGGCAGATAGCTGTCCCAGTCTGTCTGTTGGCGGTTCTCCAGCAGATAGAAATCGGAGGGAGAGGGTTTGACGCCATAGAGGTTATGCTCTTGCGTCTCACAGAGCAGGTAGCACTTGTTGCTTGTCTGTAACTGTTCGAGGCGTATGTTCTGCCTATCCACGAGCACTTCGGGTTCGGTCCAACCCATATAGAACCTCTCGTATGCGGAGTAAGCGGGCGGTGTGTTGCTGTTGTTGTTATATGGTCCGTAGTCGAGTATGTCCCACTGTCCGAGAGTCTTATGTGCGGCACCGTTGGTGGAGTAGAGGTCGGGCAGTCCGAGCACATGTGAGAACTCGTGGCAGAAAGTGCCTATACCTGCTCTTTTCTGTCCGAAGTAGCCTTGCAGCTCGGAGGAGCATGCGTAGTTGTCGAGCTTGACGCCGTCCAACACATGAGTGATGCCTGAGCCTGAGTAGATATAGTAGTTGTGAGGCCAGATAGTGTTTGGGTCGGCACCATTGGCTTCGTTATGTCCGGCATAGACGACGAAGACAAAATCGACGAAGCCGTCGCGGTCGTTGTCGTACTGGCTGAAATCGATCTCGGGGTACTCTGCTTTGACCATGTCGCAAGCATCGATAATCATCTGTGTGGCTCTGCGGTCGGAGCCGTATCGGTCGTTCTCTCCGTAATAGGTCATGTTATGAGGCAGGTTGACGGGTCCAACCACATCGAAGTGGGGCTGATACTGACCTAAGGACTGGTCGATGAAGTACTCGCGAGCCGAGCCTGTAGCGCCGCCGTAGGTGTAGTTGGTGCCGTTGTGCATCTCGTCGAACGCCTCACGGGTGTTCTGCGTGCGAAAACTGAGGTCGCTGAAGTTGGCCATGATGATGAGTCCGCGAGGTGCGAGGTTGAGTCTGCCTATGCGTCTTTGACGGGCTTGGAAGGCGGGCGCGAGCGCTCTGAGAGAGGCTATCTGCTCTTCGGTGAGCTGCTCGGCTTGCTCGTACATACCTTGCTCGTTGAGGCGTACGACCTGCCCCTGCTCGTCGGTGAGGTAATGGAAGAACTGGTCGCCGTGCAGATAGACTGTTTTCTCTGTACCATCGCTCTGTGTGCGAACGATAGGCCCGCGCCAGGCGGGCACGGCACACAGAGCCCATGGTAAGAGGAAAAGACAAAATATGTGTATTATGCGTTTCATTTCGTGCGTGTTTTTCTTGGTGCGGTGTTGTGGCTGACTGTTTGGTATTATTTAACCACCACTTTCTTTATCTGTTTCTTGTCGGCGAGCTGAGCAGAGATGATATATATACCCTTAGCTGCATCGATAGTGGTAGGTTGGTTACCGATGATGTCAGAGAAGACGAGCTGTCCCATGATGTTATATACAGCCACTTGTGTGCCGTTGTCGGCAGCTGTGAGGTGCAGTCCGTTCTCTTCGGTGCTGACGCTGAAGAGTGTGTTCTCTTCGATATTGTCGATGGCAGTGGAAGCCTCGTCGAACTCGATATTGATAGCGCTGATATAGACAGCCACCTTAGCTTTGTTGTCGATGCGTATGGTGAGGTCGCCTTGTTGGTTGTCGGCGGGGGTGAAGTTAAAGGCGGTGTTAGCGGAAGAGAGGTCTTTGCTTGTACCTATCTGTGTGTCGCCTACGAAGACGCTGAGCGAGGCGTTACCCTTGCTGCCGGTGGAGGCGCTGACCGTCACTTTCTTTATGCTACAATCGGCGGTGGCGGAGGTGGTGAGGGTGAGCTGAGTGGCGGGGTTGTTCTTGCTGCCGAACTGTGCACCCTTAGACGGGGTGTTGTTGGTGTCGTAGCCGAAATAGCCGGCATCGGTGTTGACAGTCCATTGCATGCCGTCAAGCTCTACTGTTCCCGCCTCCACTTTCTCAGAGAAAGCATACTCGTAGTCATCGCAGTTGCCTGAGGGAGTGGGGGTGGTGCCACCCTTAGTGGTGAGGGTGAAGGTGATGAGTCGGTTCTGCTCGGCGATGTCGGTGATCTTATAGTTGTTGATCTTGGTGTAAGATGTTATTTTCTTTGTTCCGGGGAAGGGGTCTCCTGCGTCGCCATAGGTATAGACAGCGCCTTGATACACTTCGTGATCGACCTCTCCGTCGGCAGCCATGATAGCCATACCTTGTTCAGCGGTGGGGTGCGAGTTGACGGTGTTGTTGAACCAATCATCCTGATTGTATTGCACTTTCCAGATGAGCATGCCGTGTCCGGGGAGGTAGGTGTCCCAGTTGGTGTTCTGTCTGTTCTCGAGGATATAGAAGGTCTTGGGGTCAGGATCTACGGCGTCGAGGTTATGCTTACCGGTGGTGGAGATGATGTACACTTGTTGTGAGCCTTGGAGCTCGTTGAGGGTGTATGTGCCGCTCTCGGTGAGCAGTGCGGGCTTGGCCCAGCCTGCGAACATACGCTCATAACCTGAGAAGGCGGGTGGGGTGTTAGAGTTGTTCAGATAAGCTCCTCCGTCCATCACGTCCCACTCGCCGAGGGTAGGATAGTCGTAGTCGTAGAAGTCGGGCAGGCCGAACACATGTCCGAACTCATGGCAGGGTGTACCTATGCCGGCTCTCACATCGGCTCCTCCCTCCAGCTCTTGATGGCAGGAGAAGAGGTCGATCTTAGTACCTCCGAGCGTCAGTTCTTTCCTATAGTCGGATGCTGACAGAGACCACTCGCATGGCCAGATAGAGTTCTCTTCGTCGGAGTCGGCCTCGCCTACACCGGCATAGAGGATATCAACGAAATCGACATAGCCGTCGTTGTCGAGATCGAAATCTTTGAGGTTGATGTTGTACTGCTCGTAAGCCAGCTGACAAGCCTCAGCCACCATAGCACCGAGATATTTGTCGTCGCCGTTGCTCTTGTTGGAGCCGTAGTATGATCTCTCTTTCGACACGGTGACGGGTCCATAGACATGGAACTCGGGAATGAACTGTCCGTCAGACTGGTCGGAGTAGTATTTCTTGACAGAGCCTGTAGCTCCGTTATGTGTGTAGTTGTCGCCGTTGAGCAGGTCGTCGAAAGCTTTGTTGTCGTTAGCGGCTTTGAACTTGACATCTGAGAAGTTGACGAGGATGACGAGTCCTTTGTTGGGCCATGTGCTCCCGTTGGTGCGTTTGGCGGCACGTGCTCTTGGTGCTTTCTTGGCGCGCTGAGCTCGGATCAGAGCCTTGGTGGCTTTCTCGCCGCTTGGCTGCCAATAGCCCTGCGCATCTTTTTGCATGATGTTGCCTTGGTTGTCGGCGTAGAAGTGGTGCACCTCGTCGCCATGGGCGAAGAGAGTGATAGTCTGACCATCGGGCTGACGGAGTTGGCGCGGACCCGGCTTAGCAGGTACGGCAAAGAGTGATATAGAGCAGACGAGGCTCAGACAGAGGAAAAGAGTATGTTTCATGTGTTGTTATTTTTTGGTGTAGTACTTTTTGGTTATTCTTTTGATATAGCGTATCTCGCTTTTCTTTCGTTGTTCTTGGTTGTGTGCTATCTTTCTTCCGGCGATATCGTTGCCGTGTTTATCTTTGATAGCATAGCAATAGAAGCCTTTTTTGTTCTTTGCTATTCTGATGCCGTCGAGAGTGGTGCGATAGTGGTAGTTCTCGTCGCCATGTAGGCGGATGGTGAGTTTCTGTCCGTCGGGTTGTACTATCTCGATGGGATGAGGAGTAGCAGGAACAGCTTGTGCGCTTTGCCCACTCATGGCAAACACGAGCAGCAAAGCAAAAGAGAGTGTCTTGAGTATGTGTTTCATTTATTCGGGGATGATTAAGTTATTATTGGTATGTTGGTTTTAATGTTTGTTGGCAAGGTCGGCATGAGCGGCTTTCACTTTCTTGTACAGTTGGCTGGCGAAGACGAAATCGTTGAGGCTCTCTGAGTCGGCGTCGAAGATCTGGAACCGTGAGCCTTGCCACTCTTTCTTCCCGTTCTTGAGGAAGATGATGTTGTCGCCTATCTCCATGATGGAGTTCATGTCGTGTGAGTTGACGATGGTGCAGATGTTATACTCTTTGGTGATGTCTTGTATGAGTTGGTCGATGACGAGCGAGGTCTTAGGGTCGAGTCCGGAGTTAGGTTCGTCGCAGAACAGATACTTGGGGTTCATTGATATAGCTCTTGCTATAGCCACACGTTTCTGCATACCTCCTGATATCTCGGATGGCATGAGGTTGAAGGCACGCTCGGGCATGTTGACTCTCTCGAGGCAGAAGATGGCTCTTTTGCGCATCTCGTTTTGGCTCATGTCAGAGAACATCTCAAGGGGGTACATCACATTCTCGAGCACTGTTAGAGAGTCGAAGAGAGCGGCTCCTTGGAAGAGCATGCCGACCTCTCGCCTGAGCAAGCGCACCTCTTTCTCGCTCATGTCAGGCAGGTTGCGCGAGTCGTATTCTATTCGTCCTGAGTCGATGGTGTGCAGTCCTATGATACTCTTCATCATGACGGTCTTGCCGGAGCCTGACTGTCCGATGATCATGTTGACCTCCCCATCGCGCAGGTCGGCAGATATATGGTCGAGCACGGTGGTGCCGTCGAAGCTCTTTACTATGTTTTCTACTTTGATCATGTCAGTTGAGCAGCAGGTTGGTTAGCATAAGGTTGAAGAGGAGAATCATGATGCTGGAGTTGACCACCGCCTTGGTGCTGGCATGACCAACCTCGAGAGCTCCCCCGTAGGCGTAATAGCCGTAGTAAGAAGCCATAGAAGAGATGATGAAGGCGAAGACGGTTGTTTTGATGAGCGAGTACCACACATAGAAAGGGATGAAGGCATACTGGATGCCCAGCAGATAATCTGCCACGGTGATGACATCGGTGAACAGACCTATGCAATAGCCTCCGAAGAGTCCTACACCCATACTGATGATAACGAGGAAAGGCATCATCAGCATGAACGCCACTATCTTAGGCAGGATGAGGTAGTTGGCAGAGTTGACACCCATGATCTCGAGGGCGTCTATCTGTTCGGTGATGCGCATGGTGCCTATCTCGGAGGCTATGTTGGAGCCGACCTTACCTGCGAGCAGCAGACAGAGGATGGTGGATGAGAACTCAAGGAGGATACAGTCGCGCGTGACCAGACCTGTGGAGTAGGTCGGGAGCAGAGGGTTGGAGGTGTTGAGCTTGGTCTGCATGGTCATGATAGCTCCCATGAAGAAACTGACGATGACCACTATCAGCACCGACTGAAGTCCTTGCTTCTCAAGCTCTTTGGAGAGTTGACGAAAGAACATGCGCCAACGGTCAGGTCGGCGCAATGTTTTTCCCATTAAGATGAAGTACTCACCTATATGTTCGATGATTTTCATACTTTGCGCTTATTAAGTGCGCAAAGGTACGCATTTTTATTTATTTGAGCAAATTTTGAGCACTTCGCGTGCAATTCGCAGAGCCGAATCTTTCTCTGCGAGTGTGAGTATATGTGTGCTCAGTGATTGGCATAGGTCTTTGTCGGTGATGGTGTTGAGGATGGTGCTGACGAGTTTTTGGTCGGCATCTTTGTCTTCGACGAGTATAGCTGCGTTTTTGTTGACCAGAGCCATGGCGTTGTGGTATTGGTGGTTCTCAGCCACATTTGGTGAGGGTACGAGTATGGAGGGTTTGCCCAGCAGGCAGAGCTCGCTGATGGACGATGCTCCTGCTCTTGAGACGACGAGGTCGGCAATAGCGTAGCTCAGATCCATACGGCTGAGGAAGTCGGTGACGACAATGCTGTCAGATTGTATCTCACTCATACCTTCGCGGCACTCGTCGATATAGTTCTTTCCTGTCTGCCATATTATCTGTATGCGGGCTTCGAGCAGTTGTCGTATGCCTGCGAGTATGCTTTGGTTGATGGTGCGTGCACCGAGTGAGCCTCCGATGATGAGCAGGGTAGGCCGGTCGTTAGTGAACTTGACCCCATACTCTTGGTTGAAATAGTCGATAGCCTCTTCTTTGGTGCCGTTGCACAGGTTTTGTCTGACGGGGTTGCCTGTGAGAATAAGCTTGTCGGCGGGGAAGAAGCGCTCCATGCCCTCGTAAGCGACGCATATCTTAGCGGCATCGTTCTTGAGCAGTTGGTTGGTCATGCCTGCGAAGCCGTTCTGTTCTTGCAGGAGGATAGGTATGCCCATCCTTGCCGCCTGTTTCATGGCAGCTCCTGAGGCATAGCCGCCAACACCTATACCCACATCGGGTTTGAAGTCTTTGATGATCTTCTTCACCTGTCGCATGGAGCGTAGCAGGTCGATGAAGACCGATATGTTCTTCAGCGGGTTGGCTCTGTTGAAGCCTCGTATGGGCAGTCCTACTATACGGTATCCGGCTTGGGGTACCCGTTGCATCTCCATGCGGTTGTTGGCGCCGACGAAGAGGATGTTGGCATTAGGGTCGAGCTCCTTGAGTGCGTTAGCGATACTGATGGCGGGGAAGATATGGCCTCCTGTGCCGCCTCCTGAGATAAGATAGTTCATGCTATAGAGTGTTTGATGTCAGTTCGTGGTTATGTGTGTTATATGAGTTCGGGTTCTTCTTCCCGGCTCTCTTTGATGGCCTTGTCGCTTTGTGCCTTGAGTATGCTTTGTTCTCTGGATACAGCCATCATGATGCCGAAACAGATGGAGCAGAGGATGATACCTGAGCCACCTCTTGACATCATGGGCAGTGCTTGTCCGGTGACGGGTCCGATGCCCACAGCTACAGCCATTGAGATGAACGCTTGCAGGGTGAGCATGAGACCGAGTCCCATGACCATGAGCATGGCGGCATTGTCCTCGAAACGGTTAGACGACGAACAGGCTCTGAAGAGGATGACCAGATATAAGAAGATCAGGAAGGCGGCCCCCACTATTCCCCATTCTTCGACGATGATAGCGAAGATATAGTCGGCATACGCCAAGGGCAGATAGTCGCGTTCGAGGCTATTGCCCGGACCTACTCCCAAGGGCATTCGTTTGTAAGCGCGAGCTATAGCCAACTTAGCATATTTCTCTTGCCGGTTGTAGTCGTTGATACCTTCGTCTTCCACTTTTTCTTTGCCCCAGTCGTCTATCATCTCGTCCACTCGGTGTACCCATGTCTCAGCGCGCCGGAAGACTCCTGTCATGTGTTTGCCGGGTTTGACATACACTTTCTCTACGAAGAGGTAGCTGCCCATGAGCACGATGGCGGCTATACCTATCATGCCCACCAGCACTTTCCAATCGACGCGTGCGAGGAACATGAGTATGAAGATGACGCCTGCGAGCATGAGTGCCGTACTGAGGTTGTTGATCATGATGAGCAGGCAGACGAGGCCTGCCAGACCGAGTGCCCAGAGGAAGAGCTTGCGTCGCTGTTCGGGCGCTTTGCCGTCCATGCGTGAGAGCAGGTCGGCTTCGACCACTATGAGCGAGAGCTTAGCCAACTCAGAGGGTTGGAAGGTGAAACCCAGCCTGAGCCATCGTTTGGCACCATTGATCTCAACGCCAAAGCCGGGCACGAAGATGAGAATGAGGCAGACGATAGAGAAGCCCAGCAGCAGGTAGGAGCAGATGCGGATATATTTGGATGGCACTTGCTGGACGAAGAAAGCGATGGCGAGTCCTGCAAGCAGGAAGACGATGTGTGAGTAGAAAGGTGATAGATGGCTTATTCCGTGGGCAATAGCTTTGTGTGCCAGCTGACTGCCGGCAGAGTACATAGCCAACATGCTTGCTAAAACCAGAAAGATCATGATGACCCAAAAGACCTTGTCGTAGTGTTGGCGTTGTTCTTTCTGAAAGAGTTGTTTGATAGACATATCCGGCAGGGTGTTAGAGTGATTGAACTTCTTTGACAAACATCTCACCTCTGTGTTCGTATGAGCGGAAGAGGTCGAAAGAGGCGCAGCAGGGCGAGAGCAGTACGGTGTCTCCGGGTAGTGCTGCTTGATAGGCTGCAAGGACAGCATCGTGGATGTTGTCGGTGGAGACGGTGGGGAGGTTGAAAGAAGCAAAATGTTGCTCGAGCTTCTCGTTGTGGAGTCCCATGAAGACGAGAGCTCTACATTTCTCCTTAACGAGTTGGTCTATCTCGGTATAGTCGTTGCCCTTATCTTTGCCTCCGAGAATGAGGACGGTGGGTGTGGTCATCGACTCGAGTGCATACCAGCAAGAATTGACATTGGTGGCTTTGCTGTCGTTGATGAAGCGTATGTCTCTGACGGTAGCCACATACTGCAGTCGGTGCGGCACTCCCTCGAAGGTGGTGAGTGCCTCGCGTATGACGGAGTTGCGTATGTTGAGCAGTTGTGCTGCCAGACCGGCCGCCATAGAGTTGAGTCGGTTGTGTTGCCCTTTGAGAGAGAGCTCGGGTATGGGCACACTCAGGGGTTCGTGTGAGGGTATGTGTATGGTGAGAGTGTCGGCTGAGGTGTATGCCATGTTGTGGCCATGCGACAGACCGAAGGGGTAGAGTGTGGCACGAGGGTGCAGCTTCTCTATCTCACGAGAGATGACCGGGTCTTCCGACCAATAGATGAAGGCTTCGGTTGACTGTTGGTTGCGTGTTATACGGAGCTTAGCGTCAACATAGTTCTGGAACTCGTAGTTGTATCGGTCGAGGTGGTCGGGTGTGATGTTGAGCAAGATGGCAATGTCGGCACGGAAGTCGTACATGTCGTCGAGTTGGAAAGACGAGAGCTCGATGACATAGTAGTCGCGTTCTTGCTGTGCCACCTGCAGAGCGAGGCTGTTGCCTATGTTGCCGGCGAGTCCGACATTGAGTCCTGCTCGTCGGAGGATGTCGAAGATGAGGGAGGTGGTGGTGGTCTTACCGTTGCTACCGGTGATACATATCATCTTGGCTTTGGTGTAGCGTGCGGCGAACTCTATCTCAGAGATGACAGGAGTGTGCTGCTCGCGCAGACGCAGGATGATGTCGGCGTTCTCGGGTATGCCGGGCGACTTGATGACCTCTTGGGCAGAGAGGATGAGAGGCAGTGTGTGCTGCTTCTCTTCGAAGGGGATGTGGTGTTGTTGGAGCAATGCTTTGTAGAGGGGCTTGATGTCAGAGAAGTCGGAGACGAAGACTTCAAAGCCCTTCTGTTGTGCGAGTATGGCGGCTCCCACGCCGCTCTCGCCTGCTCCTAAGATGACGATTCGTTTCATAGTTAATGGTGAAAACAATTTGGTTTATAGTTTAGTCTTTATTCTTTCTTCTAACAGCGCAGCGGTCCAACAGCGCAGCGTTCTAACAGCGCAGCGTTCTAATCTCTATCATCTCTATCATCGTATCTTGAGTGTCAAGATGGTGAAGGCTGCGAGCAGTATGGTTATCAGGCAGAAGCGTATGGTTATCTTGTTCTCGTGTTGGAGTACGGGTGAGCCTTTGAAGTGCACGGTACATTGCGGGTTGCGTTGGTGTACTTGCTCGAGCGATGTGCGGAAATGGTCGTGTATGGGTGTGCGTTTCCACACTCTGACGGGGTGTCCTCTTTTCTTTGTGAACTTAAAGACCTGTGTCTGAATGATGACGCTCACGCTCTCCATGAGGAAGACACCGCAGAGAATGGGTATGAGCAACTCTTTGTGTATTATACAAGCACAAACGGCGATGATACCTCCGATGGTGAGGCTGCCGGTGTCTCCCATGAATATCTGTGCGGGGTAAGAGTTGTACCAGAGGAAGCCTATGAGTGCTCCTACGAAAGAGGCGAGGAAGACGACCAGCTCTTCGCTTCCGGGTATGTACATGACATCGAAATAGTCGGCCCAAACGGTAGAGCCGCTCACGTATGCCAGTACGAGCAGTCCTACCCCGATGATAGCACTATTGCCGGCACACATGCCGTCCATGCCGTCGTTGAGGTTAGCTCCGTTGCTCACGGCTGCAACAACGAAGATGATGAGACAGACGAAGAAGATCCATCCGGCTTTGTATTTCCAATTAGGTCCGAGGAAAGAGAAGAGGTCGGCATAGTTGGCGTTGTGGTTCTTGACGAAAGGAATAGTGGTGCGGGTTGACTTAACATCGGGCGATTTATAGACGACCTCTGTGTTGTTCTGTGCCCTCACTTCTACCGTCTCGTTCATGGTGGCTTGCGGGCAATAGCGCAGAGTGAGTCCGACGATGAGTCCGAGCAGCACCTGTCCGAAGATCTTAAACCAGCCGTTGAGTCCGTCTTTGTTCTTGCGGAAGGTCTTGATGTAGTCGTCGAGGAAGCCTACTGTTCCGAGCAGCACTGTGGTGATGATCATGAGGAGCATGTACACGTTCTTGAGGTTAGCCACGAGCAGTACAGCCACTAAGATAGCGGTGATGATGACTATTCCGCCCATAGTGGGAACGCCCACTTTCTGAGTGTTGAAGGGGTCGGTCTTCTCATCGCGTTGAGTCTCGGAGATATGTTTGCGTTTGAGCAGTGCGATGAAATACTTACCGAACCACATGCTTGTGAGCAGTGCAATGATAGCGGCTACGATGGCGCGGAAAGAGATGAACTGCCATAGTCCGGCTCCCGGTATATGCGGTTGGGTGCTCTGAAGGTATGTAAAAAGATGGTATAACATGGTTGTAGTAGATGATTGTTATTAAATCATGGCTCGCACCTCTTCGTGGTCGTCGAAGTGGTGTTTGGTGCCTTTGATGATCTGGTAGTTCTCGTGTCCTTTGCCGGCGACGAGTATGACATCTCCTTTCTTGGCGAGCGTGCAAGCTGTTCTGATGGCTTGTCGTCGGTCTTCGATGACGAGGGTGGATAGTTGCTGTTCGGGTGTGAGTCCGGCGAGCATATCGTTGATGATGTCTTGTGGTTCTTCGTCGCGTGGGTTGTCGGAGGTGAGGATGAGTTGGTCGGAGTTGTTCTTTGCGATAGACGCCATCATAGGTCTCTTACCTTTGTCTCTGTTGCCTCCGCATCCGATGACGGTGATGAGTCGGGCGGGTGTGTCTTGTCGGTTGTTCTGTGAGTGCAGTATATCGTTGATAGTGTTGATCACATTGAGTACGGCATCGGGTGTGTGAGCATAGTCGATGATAGCGGTCCACCCTTTGGGTGAGTGTATGGTCTCGAAGCGTCCGTTGACCGGCTTGAGCATGGAGAGCACGCGCAGTGCTTCTGTGGGTTCGACTCCCAAGCAGGTGGCGGCTCCGTAGATACACAGCAGGTTCTCGACGTTGAATCGTCCGACGAGCGGCACGAAGACTTGTTGTCGGTTGAGCTCGATGAGCATGCCGTCGAAGCCCTCTTCGAGGATGCGTGCATTGAAGTCGGCAACGGTCTTGGTGGAGTAGGTATAGACATGTGCTTTGGTGTTCTGTGTCATGACCAATCCGTTGCGGTCGTCTTTGTTGGTGACGGCGAAGGCCGTGGCGGACAGAGAGTCGAAGAGTCGTTTCTTGGTGTCGCGGTAGTTGTCGAAAGTCTTATGGTAGTCGATATGGTCGCGTGTGAGGTTGGTGAAGAGTGCTCCGTCGAAGCATAGTCCGGCTATGCGCTCTTGCGCGATAGAGTGTGAAGAGACCTCCATGAAGGCATATTGGCAGCCGGCATCCACCATCTGCCGGAGCAGGGCGTTGAGTTGGATAGAGTCGGGCGTGGTGTGGGTGGAGGGCACGGCTTGACGGTCGATATAATTGACCACGGTAGAGAGCAGTCCGGCTTTGTGTCCTAACTGCTGCATCATCTCATAGAGCAGTGTGGCGATAGTGGTCTTGCCGTTGGTGCCGGTGACGCCGACTAAGGTGAGTTGTTTGGACGGCTCACCGTAGAACTGATGAGCGATGATGCCGAGGGCATAGGATGAGTTGCTGACCTGAACGAAACAGATGTTGTCGGGCATGTTGTCGGGCAGCTGTTCTAAGACGACAGCCACAGCACCTTTGCTGATGGCCATAGGGATGAAGGTGTGTCCGTCAACGCTGGTGCCGGTCTGTGCAACGAA
>OCTW011461219.1_pt1 | contig 13054 bp, 9 predicted proteins | sample 1539671 | NCBI WGS metagenome assembly OCTW01 (sample SAMN02144230, study PRJEB22623) | gut metagenome | biome: sheep rumen | host: Ovis aries | place: New Zealand | reverse complement strand
TTTAAAGTTAGGATTTTCTTTTAAATGTTTAAGTGTTGTTTCACCATTCATATTAGGCATCATGATATCCATAAGTATTACATCATATTCGTTACCATTTGTAACTTTTTCTAAGCATTGTAATCCATCACTACATTCATCTATTACAAAATCAAAGTCTTTTAAGGCACGTCTTGCAACCTTAATATTTAATTGATTATCATCTACAACTAATAGTCTCTTACCTCTAAATTCATTAGCTACTGCATCTTCAGTAACTGTAGCAGAAACTGTTGTTTCAGCTGGTTTAGATAACATACTAATAGTTTGTGGTATTTGTACCATGAATATAGAACCTTTACCAAATTGAGATTGTACATTTATCTTACCACCCATAAGTTCTGTTAAGGCTTTAGTAATTGCAAGACCTAAACCAGTACCTTCTGTAGTAGTATTTTTCTCTACATCTAATCGATCAAACTTAGAAAATAGTCTATTAATCTTATCTGCTTTAATACCTTTACCTGTATCAGTTACAGAGATTATTAAATTAGATACGTTATCTTTGTTAATTGAATATGCTTTTAAGGTAATTTCACCTTTATCAGTATATTTAATAGCGTTAGATACTAAGTTATTTACTATTTCTTTAATATGTATTTTATCTCCATATAACTCATATGGCATATCTTCAGCTATCATTACTTTAAAGTCTATTGGTTTTTCTCCAATTCTTACTGAGTTAATTCTAGCAATAGTAAGTATTTCTTCTCTTGGATTATATTTGATATTATGGATTTCCATCTTATTGCTTTCAATCTTATTTATATCTAAAATATTACCTACTATCTCTAGTAATGTTTTAGAAGCTTCCAAGATATAATCTGCATCTTCTGCAACTTCACCTGGTACTTCTCCTTTATGATTTTGAATATCTTCTGAGAAACCCACAATAGCATTAAGTGGGGTTCTAATCTCATGTGACATTGAAGATAAGAAGTCTGACTTTGCACGGTTTGCCTTGACAGCTTGATCCTTTGCAACTTCCATTGCTTGTAGCATTTTTACGTCTGGGTTTTCAATAGTAAAAAATAAAAGATAATCTAACAATGTCATAGTAAATGATACAATCACAATTGATGGATTAATCATTTGAAGGCACATATTCAAAAACATTAATAGCATTACCACAAAAATTGGTGCAAATTTAAATTTGAATATCTTTTTATTTTTAATGATTGCTATTAAAACCCATGAAGTCATATATATTCCTAGGCATAATCTCATAACGTCAACTGCTGTTCCATATGAATACATTTCTACACCGTTGTAAAACAGTTCAATTTTTAAAAATAATGATAAAAATGACGATATAATTAAGAAAATATTATGAGCAATTGATACTATATTATATTTTTTATTAAATTGAATCATTTTATTTTTATAGTTTTCTTCTGCCTTTTCAGGTTTGAACAAATAGAAAACATATTTTGAAAAATAATTAAACCATAGTAGAATTGTTACTAGATATACTTTTGAAATAGCAATTGTTACTAAATTATCTATTCCAATATTTAATATTAATATTTGTAAAGATAATTCACAGGTAATACTGAATAAAGTAACATATATTAAAACTCTAAAAAGTGAATTTTCTTTCGATCTAATCTTATCTTTTACTTCAAATACAATAAAAATAAGAATTGAAAATAATAAACAAGTACCAAAGTACATATAATTATATAACATTTTCTATCACCTATTATGTACATTATATCATATAGAAGATTTATGAGTTATATTTTTATATTATATATTTCTAGAATTTTCATTATGTAAAAAAGCCTAGAAAAACTAGGCTTTTTACTTTTTATTTTTTCTTGACTAAACATTTTGTTTCAATATCATTCATTGTATATACGTCATCTTTTTCTGTTAGTGAATATGAAATATCATGTTTAATACCATCTTTATAATTTATAAATCCATCAAGATCTCTTGTTTTTGCTTTTAACGTTGTTGGCTCAATTGGCAATGCGTCAAAACTTTCCTTATAGCCGTCTATTTTTAGATTTCTCTTAGCAAAATATAAATTCATTTTTTCGATTAATTCTTTTGTATCAATTACTTTATTCTCTTTTTGAACAAAATAGATTACTAATGAATTTGTATTGTCATCAAGTAATTTCTTTTCAACAATAATGTCATATAAATCAAATTCTTTCTTAAGCTGATTTGCAATATCGAACAAGAAAATTTTGTTATTGTTTATTTTAATATTGTTTTTTAATCTACCGTAGCAATATATATTACCATCACTATCTATTTCGCATAGATCTCCACTATGTAGCCATTCTCCAACTAGCACTTTAGAAGTTTCTAATGGTTTATTATAATATCCATCCATTGAAGAAGGTGCTTTAATCCATAATTCTCCTCTTGCTCCAGTTCCATATGGTAATTCATTTCCATCTTCATCAAATATTCCTACAGTATATCCTGGAAGTGGAATACCTACACCAATAACATCTTTATTATTATTCGATTCCTTGTAGTTGCCGTTGTACTTTGTTACAGATAATACGCCGAAAACTTCTGAAAACCCATACCCTACACAAATATCTCTTTTGGAACCTCTGTCTCTTAAAATTTGATTTAAATCATTTAATATTTCTGGTTGAACTCCTGATCCTCCCATAATTAAACAGTCTCCCCATGATAGGTCATGTTTAACTCCTTTTTCTTTTTCGTTCTTTATTATATCTTGTCCGAATTTTTCCCATAAAGATCCTGTACTTATTGTAATATCTGGTTTATATTTTAGTAATTGACTATACCATAAATCTTTATCAACTCTTGGATCAAATATTATAGTTCCTCCAGTGATAGTCGGTAATAATTGTAAACAGTTAAGTGAAGTTGAAGCTGTTGTTGGTAGTACTGCTAGAGTTCTTTTTCCTTTTGTGTATGCTGATCCTGCGTTTAGCGCGCATGTTAAGGCAGCAATCATTCCTTCGTTGGAGTCCATTATACCTTTTACAACATTACTTGTTGTACCACTTGATGTTGTTATTGCAGCGATTGAGTTAGGTCTAAATGGAACTTTATAATCTCCAGAATAGTAGTTTGCTATTTTCTTTAATTTATCTACAGAAATATATTTTTGCGTGTTTGGAATTTTATTTTCGTTTTTTCTGTTATCTATGTAGTCTTTTAATTTTAGTAGTTGCTTTAATGGAAACATCATACTATCTGTTGCACTTGTAACAATGATATTTTTGAATCTGTCTTTGCTAAAAACATCTTTTACATTTGGCCAAAGTTTGTCAAAAACTATAGCAATCTTTGCTTCTTTAGTTTCTTCTTCTAAGGCCTTTGTTGTTATAGAAAGTTTTTGAAAATAAACTATTGCTCCAATTGCAGTTCCTGCTAGAACAATGGCTAATCCCTCTGGTGTAGCCGGAGTATATACTGGAATATAATCTCCAGGTTGGACACCTAGTGCTCTAAGTGATCTTGCCCACATTTCAACATAAGATTCAAATGTTTCTCTTGTAATTATGTTTCCAAAATACTCTATATACGGTACATCATTAAATTTTTCAAATGACTCTTGAACTATATCCCAGACAGTTTTGCCTGTTATAAAGTTAAAATTTGTATTAGATAAATGTGGGTATTGTTTCATCCATGGTTTATCTATACTTGATAATCCTGTTTTAATTGTATTTTCCATTTTATATCCCCCTCTTTATACTATTAGTAGTATAACATAATCAATCCCCATTGATTGCATTAATTATATAACTTATGCTATATTTTGTCAAATTGGTGCAATTTTATAAGTCACATTTACTATTAGATTTATCTATTCTTGATGATTTATGGAACTTAGCTGGATTATTTATAATTTCAATTTTAATTTAAATAAGAATAGAAATAAGCGTCTTTAGCTTCAATTCCTCATTCAAAGTGTCTATCTTAATATGTTTTAAAGATTCTTCTTTGCTAAAGAATAACATATATTTAATACAAATAAAAAAGAATTAGTTTTTAACTAATTCTTTAGATATTTTTTTATAAATAATATAGATATTAAACTAATAGAAGTACTTGTTATTAATAAAATAATATTATTAATTAGATTATCTCCTGTTTGAGGATTCTTTATTAGTTTAAATGTAGTAGCAGCTTCTCCACTTGTTACTACTATTTTAATTGTATGTTCTTTTATAGATAGATTCTTAATATAATTATTCTTAATAGTAATTGTATCATCATTTATTTCATAGTATTTTGAAGCTATTTCTTTATCATCTATATATACTTTAGAAGTATTTAATAATGTATTATTAATATTTGTTTTAAGAGTTAAATCTTTTGTTAGACCTATAGTTTGGTTTGCACCTTCAGTTATTTCATACTTCTTAGTAAATAATCTTGCATTATTAATATCTACTTTTATAGACATTGGAGACATTGTATAAGATTCTCCGTTATCATTAGTATATGTTTTTTCTTCGCCAAGCACTTTCAATTCTATAAAGTTATTTTCAAATGTCATTTTGCTATTTTCATCACTCATAAAGCTTGCTATTTCTTCAGATGTATAACCGTTTATTTTTAAAGCTGTACTTACGAAAATATCTCCAAATAATAAGTGAGATGCTGCTGACTCTGCAGCATAGAAGTCATCTATTTCTCCATCTTCATAAGATATTACACCGTTATCATAGTCAAAGAATATGTTATGGTAATCGTAGTTGTAAGTAGTAAGAGAAAGAGTTATTTTACTTTCTTCATATGATGCTTCTCCTTCATAAAAAGGTTTACCGTCAGACTCAGTTAATTTAAAACTATCTATGTTATTTAGAGTATCTATTACTTTATCTATTGTTGTAGTAGTTGGAGTAAATACTGGATCCCCATCTTTAGTAGTATTAGCCTTAGTAATATCTATTCTTACCTTTGTTGGCTGTGTATAAACAGTAGACTTACCATCTTCACTTGTGTATGCAGTAGATGTACCATATTGCATTACTTCTATACCATTTCTTTCAAATGTCTGATTATAGTCTGAATTAAGGAAAGATGTGGCTTGTTCTATAGTATATCCATTTGCTATTAATGCAGCCTTAATTAAATATACAGCGTATAGTGATTTACTCATATTATCTATAGCTTTTTCATAGGTAGTAATTTCACCTGAGTCATAAGTAATAATATTATTTTCAAAGTCATATGTTATTTTATTAGTATCATAAGTTTTGTAATACCAATCTATTTCTATACTATATTCATCTCTTATTACAGAGCCATCAAATACTTTTACAAGTTCTTCTATTTTTTCAAAGAATAATTCTTCCTTAGTTTTAGCTTTAACTAAATTAACCGGTAATAATATTGTTAATATTAATAATGATACTATTATTTTTGATATTTTTTTCATAAACTTCCTACTTTCTTCTTTCTAATTTATATTCTTTATACATGCATTCTTTATCTATTTGTAATAATCTATCTGCTTTTTCAAATGTTGTTTTTATAAAGTCACCAGGTGAATGATGAATTACACCATAGTTTAGTCCAACTGGTATATCTTCTTCTAATCCTAGATTAATTAATTTAGATTCTTCTTTAGCTAGTTCTGCTTTTTTAGATGCAAGTTTTATATTTTCTACATCTGTTAGAAGTACAAATTCGTCTCCACCTATTCTATAGACACAGTGACCTGTATCTACAAGTGACTCTGTACCATCATCATTTATTTTAGTTATATGCTTGGGCCAATATTTATTTAATATTTTAGCTGCTTCTTTAATATACTTGTCTCCTACTTGATGAGTATAGTTGTCATTTACATATTTAAGTCTAAATAAATCAAATATTGCAAGTATTATTTTATTATCATTTTCATTTAATTTTTGCATTTTCATATCATATGAGTTTCTGTTATCTAAGCCTGTTAGAATATCTTTAGTTATAGCATTAGTGTTTCTTTCATATGATATTGCTCTTTTAAAAACTATATCTAATGTATCTTTTAATTTTTCGTAGAATAATGGTTCTATTTCTTTTTCTTTATTAGTATTTAGTATTACTAGTAAACATTCTTCTTTATCTGTTTTTGATAATCTATCTGTCCCATGTATTAATGTTACATTTTTTATTCTATCTGATAGATCTAAATCAATATGAAATACTTTTTTAGATTCTGCTAAGGGACTCATTTTGTTTATCATACACGTCATTGGATAAATTAGTTCTTTCATGTTTGAGTCTGACATTCTAAATACATATTGTTTATTAGAGTTTTTTCTAAATAAAGCAATGTTTCCTGAGTCTAGGTATTCTCTTAACATATGCAAAGAATTGTTAACTCCTTCTTTTACATCATCTGTTTTTAATGATTGAATCATAAGTTCATATAATAAGCGATATTCATTGTTCTTGGGAGTTATTATATCTTTACTCATGGTATACACCCCTTTTGTTGATGTTTATTTTAATACAAACGTTTTATATAATCAACAAAATGTTTAATATTTAACTTTAAAGTCTTTTTTTAATGTTTTTATATTTTTATTATTTTTTATTAAATATTCTTCTATTGTTACTTGGTGATTAGCTTCATTTTTAAGGCACATTAATTCATTAAATAAATTATTTAATCTATCTTTAGTATCTTTACTATCACAATCTATTTTACTTCTTAAATCAAATCCTATATTTTTAATAAATATATTAAACTTATTAAAATCATATTCATCTATTACATTTATAAAGTTAACTACTATGTCACCTTTAACATTCTTTATTACTACATATTTAGCATAGTTATCTTTTGTGTCATCATCATCTATTATTAGTTCTTTATCATAGTTTAGTAAATGAAATAATGGCATATATAAGACATTATCTTTATCAATTGTAAAAGTTACGTGATTAGCACATACGTCACTTGTCCATGCACTTATTGAAAAGTCATCCCATTTACTTAGTGAGATAGATTTAGTTACTTTTCTATTTTCTATAGTGTCTTCCTTTGCTATTTGTATGTAATTATTATTTGTTATTTTTAGTATTCTTGCTTCCATTTTAATCTCCTATATTTCTATATATTCATTATCTTTAATATCTACTACATTTCTTGTTTTAGTTTTATTTAATGTATATAGTTTTAATATATCCATTTAATCACTTCCTTAAAATACTTATAACACAAAAAAGACTAAATTGCTTTAGTCTTTTTATTATTAATTCTTTGTATTTTTAGTATTTTTGGGATTGTCACTTTATCTTCTTTTATATTATCAGAATATAATTTATCTACTTTTAATGGTGAAGTTAATTTTATATTTGATTCATTTATTCTATTATCATTTATGTTTAGTAGTTTATTATTTTCTAACATTAAAATTATAACGTTATAAAGTCTAAATGATTCGTTATCTTTTTTGGTATATCCGCTTATCGGATATATACCATTTTTAGATAACATTATTACTTGTGCTAAATTAGCTTCTTCTTTATCATTACCTATGTGTAGTTCTAAGGTTGCATGGTAGAAACTATCTAGATAGTATTTATCTCTATTATATATATCTTTATTATTATCTTTAAATAATACGTTAAATATACTTCTAGCCTTAGTACATGTTATTCTATCATCCATTTTATAAGATATTTTTGGGATGCAACTAATTAAGGGTGTTAGATCACTACAGTAGTTTTCTCCTTTTAGATTATAAGTATTACCGTTATGTAAGCATATATATGTATTCTTATCTAATTCATAAAATAATGTAAATATACTTTCATATCTTATTCTTTCTTTCCAGTTTGTTATATCATTGAAACTAATATTATAAAGGCTAATAGCACCTTTAGCTAAAGTGTTAGATTTAAGCTTTGTTTGTTCAAGATCATGCTTTGTTGGTTTTTCTCTTGTAAGTAGGTTACCAATTTTATGTCCAATATTTAGTTTACCGACATATAGTTTTTCTGTAGGTATAATATTACTTTTCATTTAATTCACCTCTTAGAGATTATTACTTATCTTTTAATATTTTATCATAATTTTTTAGTACTTAAAAAGACTCAAGATTAATTTCTTGAGTCTTCCTTATTAAAGCGTCCAAAATGGAGTTCACTTCATTAGTTTAGTCTTTTTATTAATTATATTAATTAATTCATCTGTATTAGAGTTTGCAATGTCATGTGTTCCATCTTTAATTATGCTTATACAGTTTTTATGTTTTTTATCTATATTTTTAATTATGTATTTTGGATTAACTTGTGTATCTTTATCTCCATATATAATAGTTAATTTATTTGGATTAATCTTATTTAATTCATTTAGTAATTCTATTCTTACTATGTTTTGATATGATCCATTTAAGAATTTAGTACCATTTACCATATAATTATTTTTAACTACTAGTATTAAATATAAATCTCTTAGTTTATTTCTAATTGGATTTAATATCTTAGGCGTTTTTGGCATAGTCTTTGATTTTGTTTTATTTCTTGTTATTGCTGGAGATACTAGAATAATACTTTGATCATTATCATAGATAGTGTTATATCTAGTTGCTACTGCACCTCCAAAGGAATAACCTAGAATATAATCAGGTTTAAGATTCATCTTTTCTAAGTAATCTTTTACATATTTTGCGTAGTCATTTAGATTCCATGGTTTATTAGGCTCTGGAGCATTACAAAAACCTGGAAATGTAAGTTTATAGACATCATACTTTTTAGACAGTTTATCTACAAATTGTTTTCTATTTGCCCATACATCATCTGAGGAAGCTAATTTAGTATAGTTTCTCCAGTTCCAACCATGTAATAATAATATTTTCTTTTTCATTATTTAACCTTCTTTAATATTGGATATTTTTCTTTATCATATATATCTAAGTTTACTTCTTCGTAAGTTTTCCAGACTCTGTAATAACCTGAGTAATGGTATACAATAGTGCCTTCTAAGTTATTTATAAAATTATTATTGTTTACTATTATAACATTTGATTCATCTATAAAGTCACTTAGATATTCTATATCATCGAATACAAATACTTTTTTGAATTTATTAAAGTGTTCTTTTATTTCTGCTATTCTAAATGTATTTTCTTTACTGCCTACTTTTCTTAATACTAAGTATTTATTTTCATCGTATATATTTGATAATTCATTTATACGTTCGTATGTTGTTACATCTCCATCAAATATTATAGTTTTACTCTTTAATTTCATTTGCTGTAGTCTATTTTCTACTGGTTTATAATTATTCATACCTTCAATAATATTCTCATCTTTTATACCTAGTTGTTTTGCTATTTTATATGCGACTAGATATTGTTTTTTTGAGAGCTCTGAGTTTATAAATGGTGTTACTCTTATATTATTTATAATATATTCATTATTGTCAGTTTGTACGTCAGATATATTTAGTTTTTTTAAAGTTAGATTTGGATTATATAGCACTGGGTATTCTTTATACCTTAAGAAATTAGCATAGTAGCTTAGCTTACTTAAACATTCATCATTTTCTATAACATATCCATCAGTTGCATATTTCATTATTTGAGACTTATACATGCATATATCATCTAGAGAATCTAGACAGTCTACTCCTAGGTGAGATGATTCGATATTTAACATAGCTGCAATAGTTGGTCTTAATAGATCAGTTAATATAGCTACATGATCATGGTAGTAGATGCTATTTTCAAGTACTATGTAATCTATATTTTTATCTAATAAATTTATAATATTTGCTTTTAGGACTAGTGGAGTTATTCTTTTAGAATATATTCTTAATACGTTATATTCTTTTTTTAGAATAGATTCAATAAGACCTACAGTAGTAGTTTTTCCAACTGAACCAGTTATTGCAATAGTATTAGTTTTAGAATATTGTAAACGATAATTAAATATATCATCTATAGCTTTATTTAGATCATCAACTAATATATATTTATTATTTTTGTATTCTTTTAAATTACTAGTCATAGTTTTGTCTATTACAAATGTATAATTAGGGTACTTTTTAAATAAGTTATTTATATATGGTCTTAAGTCCACTTTAGTTTCATACCATCCATCTTCCACTTCTTCTTTAGAAGCATATGTTATAAAGTATAATGGATTATTTGTTAGTTCTTCATATTTAGTATTTGAGATAGATACTATTCTTAGATAGTCAAATACTTCATCTTCCTTAATATTATTAGTTTTAAGTATAGGAGTAATACAGCCTAATTCTTTATATGTTATCTTATTCAAGTTGATCTTCTCCTCTTTATTTAAGTATATTTATTAATATAAAAAAGTTCAAGGATTACTTGAACTTTTTATCTTCTTTGTACTAAGCTATTTATTCTCATTACCTTAGCTTTTGCTTTATTATCTTCTATTAGTTTTTCTACTGCTTGTCTATTTTGAAATGCAGCGTCACATTCTTGCAACATTCTTTCATATTGGTGATTTTGGAAGAAGAATAATTGGTCTTCAAATCTTCTTAACATAAAACTAATAAAGTCGTTAATTTCTTTATTTGCATCATGTTCTAAGCCAAAATAGATATTATTTATACGTTCTGAGTAGTCTAGTTGGAAATTATATAAACTCATAGACATATGTAATGGAGATATTTCTAATCTAGTGTGATATTTTTCATTTATCATTTGTCTAAATTTCATATCTTGTATTAATCTTGCAGTTCTACTATTACCATCGTTAAATGGGTGAATTCTTAAGAATAGTAAGTGACATAGGGCTGGTTTTATAAAAATACTATCGTGTTTTTGTTGAACGCCTGGTGTTTTATAGTAAGATATAAAGTCATTCATAAATCTTTTAATATCTGCAGGCTCTGCACCATACCAATACGGAATTACTTCTTTATGATAGTTATCTTTTCCTAAATGTAATGCTTCTTTAGTACGATAGTGTTCTTCTAAATTTTTATCATTTTGGTATGCATATTTATGTATTGCTTCTATATTTTTATGAGTTATTGGTTTAATTTTAGGATCAAGATAAATATCGCCTTTTTTAATAATTTCTGGATTATGGCAACAGTTTTCCATTTTTTCTTGCTCTATTTTGTGATTTTCCATTAGATTAGAGAATCTAATCTCTTCTTTAAATGATTTTACTAGGTAATCTAGTATAACTTCGTTTGGATATTCACTTAAGGTTTTTAAATATTTTTCAAAATCTTCTGCTATATAATCTGCATATTCTAGATTTTCTTTGGAGACTTTAATTCTTTCTACGTATTCTCTTACATCAAAGTATTTTACTCTTTCTATATTAGTTTGTTTTACATTTTCCACATAAACTCCCCCTTTTTAATTGGTTTAATTATAGCAAAAAGTTATTAATTTTGCAAATTTGATGCAATTTTATACTTTTTGCTATAATTTTCTATCCTATTGTTTATTGTTTTCTTCATATCTTTTATATAAATTTATGGCATCTTCGTAGTTATTTGATAGATTCCATATTTTATTTAATAGTTTATTCTTTAGAGTTATTTTTTTATATATTTTAGATACTTCATTTAAGTTTTTATCTTTTATATTATAAGTTTTTGGCATAATTTACCTCTTCTTCAATAATATTATTAATACTAGTATTTACTTTATCTATTAATGGTTTAATAGTTTCTAGTTCATAGCCTGTAGAATATCTTTTCTTATCTTCTTTTTCTAAAGATATTGCTAGTTCTTTTAGTAAATATTCCTTTTTATCTAATTCATTAATATTATTTATTTCTATTACTAGTTTATCTATTAGATCTTCAAAACCTTTATTTGTAAATACTTTAGAATACTCGGATTCTAGGTTTTTACGATCTTTAGTCCCTACTAGGTTGTTACTGTAGTTAATTATTAATTCATTTATTATAGATGGATTTAAAGTATTCTTAAACTCTTCATACATATTAAAACATTTATTATTTTCCCTTTTTGCATGATATAGTCTATCTATAATTACTATAGGAAGATTCATATCTTTTGAACACTTTGAAATCTCTTCATAGTAATATACGTTGTATATTTTTTTGGCATCTTCAATAGATATTTTATTAGTATCTATCAAATCTCTAACAAATGATACATCGTTATTAGAATTAATTAAATTGATTAATTCTTCTTTATTATCATTTTTAAATTCAGAAATTAAATCTTCTTTTGTAGTAAAGTTATATTTATTATTAATATCGTCTAGAATATATACAACATATGATGGCATGCGTTTATATATTTCATCATCTTTTACTACCATTCTTTCAATAACTGTTTCGTTATGGTTGTGTCTTGTGTTATTGATGTTATCCTTTGGAGGTGCAAATAAGCATGAGGTAACAGAAGATGTAGAAAACTTTTTATTATACTCATTTGAACCTATATCATATGTACCTTGTAATAACATTTCGCTACCCTTTATAGAATCAAAGCCTAAGATTGGATGATAAGATGCTGCTGTAGCTATTTCGTTATTTGCAATGTATGAAGTGCATATACCGTGTGATGCTATTTTAGGTCTATTCCAATCATCTTTAAAGTTATCTGGTGTAGTATAATCTGTATATGCTCCAAGTGAATGTATAAACATATTAAAGTCATCTTTTATGTAGTAAATATCTTTATTATTTATTTTATCTTTACTATCTATTTTATAAAGTGAGTCATTATATAATCTTGCAAAGTCATTTCTAATATATGATTCTAAATATAACATAGATTTAAAGTCAGGCATTAAAGTATCTGTTTTACTAATTTTAAATCTTAATTCTTCTTTATCTTCACATTTAATAATACTATTTAAATCTATTAGCATTTCTTTTATGTATTCATTTAAGTCTGATTCTTTAACTATTTTTATATTATTAGCATATCTAGATGTGATAAATCTTGCTTCTTCTAAGCTTATTCCATATTCTTTTGTTAGTAGAATGTCTTTTAATTTATTTATATCTAAATTAGTATCTATATTATTAAATTGTAGTTTTTCTAATAAAGAATCATTAGATAAGTCTTTAATACTATTAATATTAAAT
>OCTW011494680.1_pt1 | contig 13057 bp, 24 predicted proteins | sample 1539671 | NCBI WGS metagenome assembly OCTW01 (sample SAMN02144230, study PRJEB22623) | gut metagenome | biome: sheep rumen | host: Ovis aries | place: New Zealand | reverse complement strand
TTCAGTATCGAAGGTATCTTGGGCTTATAGTGGCTTGATTCATAGCGGATATTGATTGGTTAATGGTCCAAGGAAATGTCCGCACCCCCATTTCTCCATTTTTGCTTTCAGATATACACATCCAGATCGCACCATGCTTCTACGTGCATCTTAAAAGAGTCTTCTATGCTCAGCCCTTGGATCCCCCACGCTGGATCTTCATCCTCATATTCGTGGCTGCACCTCGCCATTCCAAGCACATGGCTATAAGAAGTATCTTTTGTTTTCCCGGAAAATGTGATCACGTAAAGTCCATCATCATCTGGGAGCTTTTCCTCCGGTGTATACCAGATTGCTATTACCTGCCTTCCTTCGGCTCCGTCCATATCCTCTTTCTTCATCTGCTTTGCTGTTGCATTCAAAACTTTCATCATTCGGTCTCGTTCTTCCTGGTCCTTGCAGTGGATTCTGATGTCGTATGTGTCGTCATATTTCGACCATGTCCCATCATCATTCTGGCAAATATAAAACATATCTTTCTCATTCATCCTAACCACCCCATTTCAGTAAACGGACAATTTTCGCATTCTTCAAATGCTCCACACTCTGACGGATGTCCCTCACCGTTTGAATACCTACAGTAGTCGTCGCAGATTTTATCTATTACATCTTGGATAATCTCATAAGCTGTCCTTCCCTTCATAGGTACTTCCATTTGATCCTCCTTTCCAATGGATCCACATACCCGTATCTGATGATCCTTAATGTTTGCTTACTGTACCGTGTAGTTGAATACTCAGGCACAAGCATCATCTTGATAGGGCCGTTCAACCGGTCCCTCTTTGGATCCCTATAACGTCCCATGGACTTTGTAAGGCTAATTGGACCGATAGTCTCAAACTCTACACACAGTCGCATGTCTGCAATCCCAGTCAGATATGGAATCCTCTCCTCCGGCGGTACTTTATCATCAAAAAAACAAAAGCCTTTGCTGTCAGAGCAGTTGCCGTACTGTCTCCAATCAACACTGTTTTTAAGGTCAAAGCTCCAAAGATATTTAAGTAATTCTTTGGATCCCATGAATCTATATAGTTTCATCGCCACCTCTTGCTACCATTGAACCATCATCCCATTTTTCGGCTGTTCCCGCTTCGGGCGTATATTTTAACCTTCTCAGCCTTTCAGCCTGTTTTTGCCTATTTTCTTCTGATACTACACGTGGGTGAGACACCTTGACGTACTTGACCGGAATGTGAAATACCAGCTCATCAATCTGCTGACATTCATCGTATTCCTGGCAGAACTTCATGCACTTGTTGTACAATGCAGTTCCCATTGGTGCCGTAATCGTGGCTACGCTATCACCTCTCACCCATTCAATACAAAATTCATTCATGGTTTCCATTCAATTCACCTTTTCTTGATCAGATCACATACTTATAGTGTGCTGCTTCCAGCTCCTCATCAGATACGTCAAGATATATCTGTGTTGTACTGATATTTTCATGCCCTAGCAGCTTAGATACCTGGATGATCGGCATCCCCTGCCGTAGCGCCATTGTTGCGCCTGTCCTTCTGAATCTATGCGGGTGAACGTCTGCAACTCCAACCCGCTTTCCGATAGTCCGTATCATCAGCTCTATATTGGAGATGCTTATCGGGTTTGTTGGACTAACGCAATCTTCGTGCTTATACCAGTCCCCTCTATACTTTCTGAATAAATCGTTAGCACGAGACTTTTCTGAAATTACACTTATCCTGGATGCCGGAAATAGATAAGGGTTGCTGTCTTTTCGATCTGCAAGATATCTTTCAACCGCCAGTTGTGCCTTGGCATTGATATAGACCTCTCTGTACTTATCACCTTTGCCGTGAACCATGCACTTGCCATCATGGATATCTGATGTCTTGATTCCTACCAGCTCGGACACTCTGCACCATGTGGAAAACAGCATTTCAACAGTGGCTGTTTCTCTACTGTTCCGGCATCCGACCCGGATCTTTTCCATCTCTATCAATGAGAACGCTTTCTTTTTCTCCTTGGTGACCTTGATAGCATCTACCTTTCGCATCGGGTTCTTTAAAAGGATTTCCTCTTTCTGCAGCCATCCGTAAAACGCTGACAGATTCCTCCGCTCATTGTTTGCTGTGACCTTTGTTATGTGATCATGAGCTATACGGTAAGCAAAGTAGTACCTGATATCATCTGCTGTTAGTTCGTTGTATGGCTTTATCATCGTCCTAAAGAAAAACCTGAGAGTATCAGAATAGTATCCGATGGTTCTTTGACTCAGCCCTTGTGCGTACTTCGCTCGAAGGTACTTCAACAGGATCTCCTCGTTGACATCTCCCTGATAAACCTGAATCTCTGTACTCTTTTTATTGATTTCATAGTCATGCAGGAAAATGTCCAGGTCCATTTTCATATTCTGAAAATCCGATTCCTGCACATATACAGAAATGAGATTGATCAGATCATCCTCAAAATCACTGTTCATTTTCTAACTCCTTGATGGAATATCCTGCGGAATACCCACACATCGTTCCACCACATCGGCATGAACCAATATTCCTGTCCTTCCTGCGGTGACGGATAGAGTACAGATCCGTGAGTGGGGTTTGTGAGGGTATCTGTAACAACCACATATCCGGCGCATCCCAGCGTTGAAAGCTGTATATAGCACATCTGCGCTGTAGTCCGGTCAATGTCATTCGCGATAAAGCAGACATTGTCTTGGAAGTTCACCTTGCGTTCCTTAAATGCCGACACAGCACCAATCAGTGTTGCACCAGCTCCGCAGGCTGAATCATTCACGGATATATAGCCTTTATCTTTGATCTCCTGGACGATCGTGTCTGTGATAGACATATGTGCCATACTTTTGGCAACGTTGTATGGAGTAAAAAACTGTCCTCCCCAGTGGCTTCCAAGCCCAAGGCTCATAAACATTTTTCCAAGAAAGTCCTGGGCAGGATTTTCTTCAAACGCCTCTACGATCAGCGCATATGCCTGCGCCGGTATAGTGTCATCTTCCAGGATGGATATATGGTGTTTATATTCTTCCTCCCGTTTCTTAAATCTGTCCGGGTCCGGATCAATAACATTAGACAGCCCGCATGCAATTGCTCCAATGATAGATGACCATGCCTGCCATGCGTTAAGCTTTCCACATTTACTCTTGAATATGTCTAGAAATTCTTTTTCTGTATTCATTTCTTTCAGGAGCCGACATGTCTATTGCCCGGCCGGGGCTCGTCTCCTTTCAGACTATTTTTTGACTAATTATTAACTTTCATTAACTTTTTTCTTCTGGATATCCTCCAAGGTCCCTGGCATGCAGTTCTTTGATGTACACCCCTAAAAGGTTAATGGTGAACGCATAATCTGTTTTTTCGCTCATAGGTTTCTCCATTTCGTTTGATTAGTTAAACGGTAAATACGGATCATCTACGTTATCAGGGATTGACATGAATCCATCTGATGCTGCCTGTTCCTGTGTGCCACTTGGCTTGCTCTCGGCAAACTCCTGGCTTCCAATGACGACATCTGACGTATATACTTTCTGGCCATCCTTGTTGGTGTAGCTTCCGGTCTGTATCCGCCCTGTGATCACCATCTTGGTGCCCTTGTGCAGATATTTTTCTGCAAACTCTCCAGATTTGCCGAATGCCACACAGCTTATAAAGTCCGCCTGGGATTCCTGATCTTTCCGTTTGGGTCTGTCCACTGCAAGTGTGTATCTCGCAACGCACATTGCATTGTTTCCCTGGGTATACCGGACATCCGGGTCGCGCGTCAGCCTTCCCATCAAAACCACATTATTCACTTATTTCCCTCCAGTCTTTTAACTGATTTCTCCATCAGTGCCAAAACATCCGGAGAAGTCTTTTTTATCTCGTTCTCTCGTTCACGTACCTGCTGATAGGCTCGCAAGAAATTTGAACTTTCTACACTTTCGTTGTATCCGTCATTCGTTGCCATGCTTGAAAGCTTAGACGGACTCCCAACTGCTTTCTGTACGGCATTTGGAAGCTTATTAAACTCATCAACTGCGTTATAACTGCTGTTACGCATAGCTTTTACAACCAGCGCCCACGCTTGCTGTCCTGTCAGCTCATCCGGAGATGTCAGTTTCATGGCTATCTCCATCAGCTGACCTATGGACGGTGCGAACCCGGTCACATTTGTCCGGATATAGGTTTTCAACGCTGCCAATATCAGCTTACCGTCTTGGTCTTCCAGCATTGCGTGCCAAACATTGACCGTCTCTGTCATGTCCATTGGCTTGAAGGTTGGAAAACTGGCAGCTATTGCCCGGAGAATTGCCACAGTCTCATCTCTTGTCATACCTTGCTCCAATCTATCCCTTGCGGCTGTCCTCGAGTTTTAAGCTCAAACAGCCCTTTCCAGCCATTCGTCACCGACTGGTTTAGTATCTCAATCGCCTTTTTCCGGTCCATTACACCATACCGGTCATCAACAGCCAGCTTTTCCAGCTCATTCATGGCAAGCTTAATAGCCCGGCTGCTCATCGGTGACTTCATCACCTTCCGGTTTTCGATGTAACCCTGGAAAGCCTCTTCCAGCTCAGGATCATCTGGGAAATAGACCGGCTTTTCTTTTTGCTTGTTTTTCTTTACACCCGAAGGGTGTTTAACGTCCGAAGGACGTACAGTAACAGTATCAGTGTCAGTAACAGTATCAGTATCAGTATCAGTATCAGTATCAGTATCAGTATCACTGTTGATTTCACCATGATTACTATCTGATTTCATGTTGATTTCATCATGATTACTATCTGATTTCACATCGATATCAGCCTGTTTATATTTGCGTGCTTCACCAATTCTGTCTACTTTGTCCTGATATTTTTTATCATTGCTATCCATTTCTGGGACAACCACCGTTTCAAAAAACGCTTTGACAGTCGGATCCTTGATGGAATATTCTTCGCCAAGCTGATAATTGCAAATAGCCTTAGTTAGCTGAATGGCCTGCTCATCAGGCAGCTTTGCGATAAATGCCGCCCATGTCGTATACATTAAAAATGATTTCTTCTCAGCCATTACAGATAGCTCCTTCCAAACTCAAAAATAAACTCCCCTCTAGGTCCTATATACTGCTCGTACCATTTCTGACAAAGCCTGCGCCATGCATTCCACACTTCGCAGTCCGGATTGGCATGAACATAATCATGGAGTGCTGGTCGGATCGCAACCAGGAATCCATAAGCCTCACTGTTCTTCCGGTTCGGACCGTTGAACACATGATGTATGCAGTAATTTCCGGTATCCAGTTTCTCCTGGAAATCTGCCTGTATTACGCTTCTTACGTCACTCTTTTTCATTCCATGCCCCATAAAGATCAATCCAGTCTGACAGTTTCATGGTGACTAGCCATTCCCCACGATCCTTGCGGTGGAAGACGGTTGGCAGCCCATCCTGTCTTTTAATTGACTCTTCAATTGCCTGCTGCATGGCATCATCGAGGTTTAACCGTTCTTTTCGCTTAATCTCCGGATGGATGCCATTTAATCCGACCATATCAGACTCGTGGTAGAATACTTTCCCTCGACTTACGTCATATCCCCAGGTATCCCGGATCAGGTTTACAAGCTCAAGTTCTCCCCGCTTGCCCTTATCCCTAGAAGATTTCCCTCGCTTGTGCGGATCAGTCTGCTTTATTGCCACTTTCCAACTCCTTAATCAGTGCATCAATAATCTCATCATCAGGTGTTTCAAGATTCATCTCCCGCATATCCTGTAGTACTCCGTCAATCAGTCTGCTCATTTCCTTACTGTTGTATGTAGAGCTCCCAAAGTAGCAGAGCTCATGTGCCATACCGTCTCGGACTCCAAGATCTACAACTACACGGAATTTACTTTTTAGCATTGGTACCGCTGTCGGAATGACCGCGACTTCTGTCCCTACTCCATAACGTTTGATTTCCGTTTCATACATGGTCCAGTTATCCACGTGCAATGCTGCTGCAAGGTCTGTGAGGCAAGCCCACAACATTGCATTCGCATTCAGACTCCGGTGTTTACGGTGAATCTTTAGTTCAATGTCCAGATCCTTGCCAACATATCTCTCGATGTTGGCAAGATCTCCAGCCATGTCTATCCGGATGTCATGCGGGTTTACGCTCTTTATTGTCCCTCTGCATTTCACTTATCTTCCTCATTGTTGCGTCACGGTCTTTAACAGTTACTTTTTCTGGTATCCTTCTAATGGCTTCTTCTGTAGCACCGGAGTTCCGCATTGCAGTTATCAATGTGTCTCGTTCAAGAGCTGATATATATTTAGGCTTGCCGTATGAATACACAAGCCCGCCTTTACTGTCTTCAACCGCAAGATAGCTGATCGTATCAGCGTTATAATCGATTTCTGCCACCTTGAACCGTGTGTAACATTTGTACTGGCCTTTTACCGGCTCTGTGACTCCGGCAAGGTTAGCCGGAATCCATATGAATGGAGCTGTGTAAAGTTCTCTGCCTATCCCCCAGTTAAACCCGGCTCTCTTGAAGGAATCCGAAGCCTGACCTTTTTCTTTTTCGGTATAGCTCTCAGTCCCAACATCTTGCTTGGAAATCCAGTCTCCTGTATCAGGATCCTTTATTGATATCGTGCAATATAGTCTGTCACCAATTAACTGATGGCTTCTCTGCCACCCAAATATTCCGAAAGTTTCGTCCAGGATGTTCTGGTCTACTCTTGCGTCTTTGTAAAGCAAGAGGCTTACGCCCTTCTGATTTACCGTTGCAATCCGGCAGTCGATTTCATCTGCCGTTAAATGCCTAAATTTCATACTTACCTCTTACTCTCTTCATTTAATATTCAAATGCCGCCCACGATCGCCATAGTGTGCAAACGGAAGCTCCTGCCCGGCATCCAGTGCCTCGCGGATCTTATCGTTGTCCGGGCTCACCTTAATTTCTGTCTTGGTGAACTCGTCCGGCACGATTCCGTCAATCTTCAACGGAAGCTTTCCTCCGTTATTAACAACCTTGATCTTGTGCAGGTCGGTCTTAATCTCTGCCCGACCTGTGATATCCATGGAAGCCATCAGAGCATTGTTCATTGCTTTGATATGGTTTTCAATGGCACCCTTAAGTGCCATCAGCCGGTCAATTTCCTGCTCAATGACTGTGATCCGTCCCTTGAGTTGAGTCTGTACGGCACAATAGCCGTCCGCTTTATGATCAATTTCCCCAAGGACTCCCTCCATGGTGTCCTTGAAGGTCTGTTCGTCCTCCGGATCCATGGAGGATGCTAGGTCAAGCAGCTGCTGATATTCTTCCGTGAGCGAAAATAACGTATCCATTTAGTCCTCCCAGTTTGGGTCATAGATATTTGCAGATACCCAGTTTTCCGGATGAAAGTCGTAATCATCGACCGCATCGTTGTGAAGTATCTGCATGACCAACTGTTTAGCCGTTTCAACCGCGTCAGCCCGCCAGGCAGCTTCTACTGTGACGGTGATGTCTACGGTCAGAGTAACCTGGACATCTCTGTCTACCGGCTCCTCGTCCCAGATCACGCTGTCACCTCCTGAGACTCTCTTTTTAAAGCCTTCCGGAGTTTTCTTTTCATGCTTGTAAGCTTTTCTTTTTCGGTCTTGATCGTCTCTTCCTGCCCGATGATGTCCCTCTGCAGGGTCTCGGACTCTTTTTTCTCAGAAAGCGCGTGCTGACAGTAATCTCTAAAAGAACTGATAAACGAATCTTTAATGGGTTCATCAACATAGACTGAAAAACTTTTTTTGAAATCAGAACCTAACCCAATAGGATCAGGACCCCATCCATCCGGATGGACGTCTATAATGATTTCTGAAACATGTCCAGAATAATTCATGAACACTGTCGGCAGTGTTCCGGTTTCTGCTCTCTTACGACTATATAAACTGTTGGTATCCAGGACGATATCCAGGATCTCATGCAGTTTCTTACGGTTTTCAAGTTCCTGTTCTTTTGTCATTTTCTTTTCCTCCATTTGTGATAATATGGAGACGGATAGGTGTTAATTTCCGTCTTTGGTCTCTACATCAGTTGCCGCTGGTGTGGAGACGTTTTTTATATCATAAGTGTTACCCACTTCTGATATCGTTCCACCTATGATGGATCCTCTGTCCATCTCCCGGTGGATAAGTCTTAATGCCTTATTGATGGCTTCTGCCTTGTCTCCAAGGAAGTCAAACTTTATTGTTACAACTGTCTGCTCCATCATCAGAACCCCTCTCCAGCGACTCCAAATGAAGCACAGCCCATCATGCCTAATCCAATCCCTATGGAATCGGCAATCCCTCCAGGACTAATCAGCAGGATAAATATTGACATCATTGTCAGCCCGATTCCTGCCAGGATCAGAAGACCGGCGACGACGATTCTTTTCTTTCTTCTTTTTCTGATTGTTGTTTTCATCTTCATCAGCTCCCTTAATAAAGTCTTTACAAAGTATTTCCCTTGACCTCTCTGCACAGATCGGACCGTGCAGGCAACTTTTACATGTCATGACTCAAATACCTTTGCCCATTCAACCGTCGTCGCCGTCCGCTTCCGCTTCTCCGACATCTCTCACCGTTTCCATTCCGTTGATGTAGTTCTCGAGGTCAATGCCTCTGATCCGCAGGTATCCTCCGGATCCTAAACGGATCGCCGGCAGCTCACCGTCCCGGATCAGCTGGCGAACGTAGCGCTCGCCGGTACGGAGAACCTTCGTTGCCTCTTTTACTGTGTACACTGCCTGATACTGATAACACATAGTTCCTCCTATTGTAACTTGTAAAGTTACTTATTAGTTAAAAAAAATAGCCCTGATTTCTTCTGACGTTAGGGACAAGATTCTAGCCATCTTTTCGATCTCGTCAGAACCAAAAATGCCAGAGGATAAACGCCTTGAAAACGTTGTATAAGGCATATTAATAGCTTTTGCAAATTCTGTGAGATTATATCCAGATGCAACAATCTTACCTTTAAGCAGATTAATGTTTGCCATGTATTCGGTCTCCTTTCTGAATAGTAACTTATTACGTTACTTATGATAAAACCATTATTGGAACTTGTCAAGTTATATTTGATTGATTTTTTATCAGATATGAAATATAATCAAGTTACTTCATATTGGAAGGAGTTGAATAAGATGGATAAAGGCAAAGTCATAAAAGAGTTGAGATTGCAACGACATATGACGCAAGAAGAACTTGCTAAATATCTTGGAACTACAAAACAAACTATCTATAAATACGAAAATAACATTATTACTAATATTCCATCCGATAATATTGTAAAATTAGCTGAGCTTTTTGGAACTAGTCCTCTGACGATTATGGGAATGGAACATCCGAAGGAAAAATCCTACTGCCGCATTCCGGTCCTTGGCAGAGTTGCCGCCGGAATCCCGCTTGACGCTATAGAGGAGATCATTGACTGGGAAGAAATCCCTCAGGAAATGGCAAAAGATGGTGAATATTTCGGATTAAAAATCAAGGGCAATTCCATGAGCCCAAGGATTCAAAACGGAGATGTTGTAATTGTTCGTAAGCAAGATGATGCAGATACAGACGATATTGTCATTGCTCTAGTAAATGGAAATGAAGGATGTTGTAAAAAACTTAAAAAGACAAATACCGGAATAATGTTGATTTCTTTTAATCCGGCATATGAGCCGATGGTTTTTGATAAGTCTGAAATAGATTGTATACCAGTAAGAATAATAGGCAAAGTTGTTGAATTGCGTGGGAAGTTTTAATATAGGCTACATTTTATATTTCATATATTTATGGAGGATCTGTAATGAAAAAGTCTTTGCGTAAGAAGTGGTATCTAAGCACATGGTTTATCTGTTTTATTTTTGCCTTTAGCCAATATAAGTTTCCAATCATTGTCGGGATCTTTTTATTATTATTGCAGATAAATGATGATAATAACTTAATAAGCAAGTATGGAGAAATTGATTCTCTAAATGGCAATATAGATAGCCTAAAAACAACAATTCAAGAACTGGAATCTCAGCAAAATACTGCCAAAGAATATCTGGATCAGCTTCATTCTGAGTCTCAAGATATGGAAAAAGAAGTTGTTTCTGAACAGTACAATATGTCGGATTATGAAGGAATATCTTCTCAAGAATGTAAAACCCAACTGGCATTGCTGAAAAATGAAGAGAAGTCTGCAATAAATGATGGATCTCTTTTAAACATCTCTGGAGCCTTATCAAAGAAAAGTGCGAGAGATAATGCCAAGCAAATTGTTCGTTGCTTTAATGCAGAATGCGACAATATCATCCAATCCGTGACAATAAAAGGAATTGATTCCCTTCGAAACCGTTTAACAAAGTCGTTTGAAACTCTGAATAAAATTTACGAAATTGATGGTGTCCAATTAAATAATAAATTTTTGTCCTTGAAGTTGAAAGAACTTGATCTGGTTTACTCTTTTGCACTGAAAGCTGAACAGGAACGGGAACAGCAAAAGGCAATCCGTGAAGAAATGGTAGAAGAGGCTAAAGCCCAGAAAGAAATTGAACAGCAGAAAGCTAAAATTGAAAAAGATCAATCCCAGTTTAACAATGAAATAAACAGAATGACCAAGTACCTGCAGCGGACTACTAACGATGCTGAAAAGCAGCTTTACATTGATAAAATTAAAGAACTAGAAGAAAAGCTCAAAGAATTGGAAACCCAAAAGCAGGATGTCTTAACAAGAGAAGCTAATGCAAAAGCTGGATATGTATATGTAATTTCCAATATAGGCTCGTTTGGCGATAATGTTTATAAAATTGGTATGACAAGACGTCTTGAGCCAATGGACCGAATCGATGAATTAAGTAGTGCATCTGTTCCATTCCCATTTGACGTACACGCAATGATCTTTTCAAATGATGCTCCTGCACTGGAAGCTAAACTACATCAAGAGTTTGATAAAAATAGAGTCAACAGAATTAATAACCGTAAAGAATTTTTCAAGGTTAGCTTGGATGATATTGAAAACGTAGTCAAAGAAAATTTTGATAATACTGTTCAATTTACTAGGATTCCAGTTGCACAAGAATACAATGAAACTCTTGAAATTCTTAAACGTGAATCACTTATAGCTTAATACTCAAAATGCTGAGTATGAGGCTCACAGGGGCAACTAGTCGGAATTTCCGAACAGTTGAAGTTATCCACATTTAATAAATCATATGGAAAACGTTTGAAAATAAAAAAGCGCCCGACTCATTGCAGTGAGTCAGACGCATGTACATGGAATGTGATATTACACACCATTCTAACAGGTTCAGTATATCGCATTCCTTTCTTAAAGTCATCTATTTTTAGGGAGGTACGATATGGAACTACGAGTACGGAAACGCGGATCCAAATGGGAATACCTGTTTGAAGTCGCCCGTGTGAACGGTAAACGTAAAACCGTCAGTAAATCCGGCTTCCGAACAAAGGGTGAAGCCCTGAAAGTCGGCACGCAGGCGATGCACGACTATCTGAACACCGGCAGCGTGTTTAAGCCGTCCGAGATGTCCATGACTGATTTTCTCGAGGAGTGGCTCGAGGCTTCCCGATCGCAGTGGAAGCCGGCCACGTATCAGGGCTATCTGAAGCAGATTCGAAGTTACATCGAGCCTCGCCTCGGAAACTATTATCTGAAATCGATCTCTGCGAAGGTCATTCAGGAATATCTCAACGATCTTTTTAACGAGGGATTCTCCCGCAATACACTCTCCAACGTAAAGGGCCGGCTCACCGGATCCATGGACTGGGCCGTCCGCATGGAATACATCAAATATAATCCGGCGAAGAACGCGCGCCTTCCTTCCGCCCGTGCGGTGCCCGATCAGCCGACGCGCCAGAACCCGCACCGCTATATCGATCGTGTCTCCTGGGGCCGAATCATTGAGCGCTTTCCGGAAGGGCATCCGTCCCATCTTCCGCTGATGCTTGGTTACTGGGCCGGGCTCCGGAAGGGTGAGGCCTTCGGCCTGTGCTGGGAGGATGTCAACTTCGAGGCCGGCACGATCACCGTGAATCGTCAGATCCAGTACGTGAAGAGCGGAGCTGCTGCGTCGACGCATGCTAGGCGTGGAAATTTGCAGACGATGTACTTCACCGCCCCGAAATACGACAGCGTCCGCACGATTCGGATCAGCTCCCAGCTGCTCAGCCTGCTGCAGCGGAGCTACGCGATGCAGTGTCGTGCTCGCCTTGCCTATGGGCCATACTATACCGAGTATCATGTCGATGAGGAGAGGCATCTGATCGAGGGCCCGGGCGACCCGGATCACCGGATCCACCTCGTCTGCTGCAGAGAGAACGGCACCTTCGTCCGGCCGAACACGATGCAACACACGGTCGGTGTGATCCAAACGCAGCTCGGCATCGACTGTGATTTTCACAGTCTTCGGAAGACACACGCTACCATGCTTCTGGAGGCCGGCGCGAATCCAAAGGACGTGCAGCACAGACTCGGCCACCGGACTATGCATGAAACTTTGCAAATTTATGCAGAAGTGACGCCGACGATGGAGGATAAAAGCGTCGAATTACTTGAAAAAATGTAAGCATCGTTGTCCGCATCTCAAAATTATGCGTACAAATGGCGGACAAAACCGAAAAATGAGCAAAAAAAGAGAGGGACTCGTAAATTGCGAATCCCTCTTGTTTTCTCTTAGAAGCCTTGAAATTCCTTAGAACTTGCCAGCCTTAGCAGCCTCTGCTACAGCCACGGCAACGGATACAGTAGCACCAACCATAGGGTTGTTGCCCATGCCGATCAGACCCATCATTTCAACGTGTGCAGGTACAGATGAAGATCCAGCAAACTGTGCATCACTATGCATACGTCCCATGGTATCTGTCATACCATAAGATGCAGGACCAGCTGCCATGTTATCCGGATGTAAGGTACGACCCGTACCACCACCGGATGCTACGGAGAAATACTTCTTTCCGGCTTCCAGACGTTCCTTCTTGTAGGTACCGGCAACTGGATGCTGGAATCTTGTCGGGTTGGTAGAGTTACCGGTAATGGAAACATCTACATTTTCCTTCCACATGATTGCAACGCCTTCCGGAACAGAGTTAGC
>OCTW011358677.1_pt1 | contig 13058 bp, 12 predicted proteins | sample 1539671 | NCBI WGS metagenome assembly OCTW01 (sample SAMN02144230, study PRJEB22623) | gut metagenome | biome: sheep rumen | host: Ovis aries | place: New Zealand | reverse complement strand
TGCCATAAAAGAACTAGAATTGTGATACGAGAAATCTGTCACAATTTTTTCATTTTTAGGGTAAAAATAGGTAAAATCACCAGAGTACAAGTCTCACCAATAAGAAATTTGCCTTATTTTTAGCATCATTTTTCACATAATAATTCAAATCATCAATTTAGGGGGTTGCAATTCTAAAGGCTCAAAATGCTAGGGGTTGCATTTTTTTATGCCAAAAACAGAGGGGGTTGCATTTTCAAAGAGCAAAATTTAGAGGGGGTTGCATTTTTGAGGTTGATTTTGGCAGGGGGGTTGCATTTTAAAAATAGGCATTTAATTAAGTCCATTTAATAGACAAAACGCTAAAAAAGTGTTATAATTGTGGCATACAATTTTGCGGAGGTTGTATCGATGAATTATCCAGAAGCAATAAAAAAATTAAGACATAAAATGATATTAACTCAAACCGAGTTTGCAAAAATGCTTGGAGTTTCTTTTGGTGCTGTTAACAGATGGGAATCTGGTAAATATGAACCTACAATAAAAACAAAAAGAAAACTCGCTCCTCTGTTTAAGAAGTATTGTATTGAGGTGGAAGATTAATGAGATATTTAGGCAACAAAACTAGAATGATTAACAACATAGAAGAGTTTATCGATTCTTTAAATATAAAAGGAAAAATATTTTGTGATTTGTTTTCAGGAAGTGCATCAGTTTCAGATCACTTTAAGGATAGATACGAGATAATAGCAAATGATTTGTTGGCTTCATCGTTTGTTTTTACATATTCAAAAGTAAAGAACAATGATGTCCCTGCTTTTTCAAAGTTTGTAAACAAATTTAAAATGTCACCATTTGATTATTTTACTAAAAAAGAATATGACTATTTGGATTCTCATTTTATTTGGAAAAACTATTCTCCAAAAGGTGATAGGCAATTTTTTACTGAAGAAATCGCTAATAAGATTGACGGGGTGAGATTAGAACTAGATGAACTTCTAAAAGCTAATCTATTATCAGAGAATGAGTATTATTTCTTACTTGCGTCTTTGTTAGAAAGTGTTATGGGTTTATCCAATACAACAGGAACATATGAGGCATTTTTAAAGGATTGGGACAAGCGTGCATTTAAGCCGTTTGCATTGATGCCTCTTGAAATGAAGAAATGTGATAAAGTTTGTAAAAGTCATATTTATAATGAAGATTCTAATGAATTAATTAGGAAAATTAAAGGCGACATTCTTTACCTGGATACACCTTATACTATAACGGATTATAATTCGGCTTATCACCTACTTGAGACAATAGTTAAATATGATAATCCTGCTATAAGTGGAAAGACAGGAAGAAGAACTAATAAACTAGAGAAATCGCTATATTCGATTAAAAATAAAGTTGCTGAAGCTTATGAAGACTTAATTGCTTATGCAAATTTTGAACATATAATTATCAGCTATTCTACACAGAGCTTGTTACCAATCGATGATTTAGTTTCTATATTAAAAAAATATACTGACGATGAGATTGTAATCAAATATTATCCTTTTAGAGAATACAAGAATATTAGATCAAGCCAAAAAGGTGATAATTTGCGTGAGGTTTTGATTTATTTAAGGAAAGGTAAAAACAATATCGGAAAACAATATTTGAAGAGCCCTTTGAATTATAGCGGTAGTAAGAATTATATAGTTGATCAGATAATTGGTGAATTACCTTCAAAAATGAATACGTTCGTAGATGCAATGGGTGGAGCGTTTAATGTTGGTATTAATATTACTAATGCCGAAAATGTAGTTTATAACGAGTATAATCCATTTGTGTTTGAAATAGTGGACATGCTGTTAAAAGCCGACAAAGATAAACTGATTAAAGAAATTAAAGGTATAATAAGCAAATTTAAACTAGAGAAGGCAAATAAAGAAAGATATGTTATTTTTAGGGACTATTATAATAAAAATAAGTCTCCATTGAACTTATTTGTTCTTCAAATGTATTGCTTTCAAAATCAATTAAGATTTAATCAGAATCATGACTTCAATACGCCAGTAGGAAATTGTGGCTGCAATGATACTACTTTTTATAGAATTAAAAATTTTACTACTAAAAGTAATGTTATTACTTTAAATCAAGATTTTAACGATTTAGATCTTGATAAATTTGGTAAAGATACGGTTTTCTACTTTGATCCACCATACATTATTACGAATGCGACTTACAACGATGGAAAACGAGGCTTCAAAGGATGGGATTTAGCTCAAGAAAAGAATCTGCTTTCATTTCTCGATAAGATTAATGCTAATTCACAAAAGTTTTTACTCTCTAATGTTATATTTCATAATGGCAAAACTAATGAATTGCTTTTGAAATGGGCAGAGAAAAACAAATATAAGATTGTAGAATTAAAACCGCACGCAGGAAGATATGGTAGCCGAAAAGAAGTGCTAGTTAAAAATTATTAGGAGGTTTTTTATGTCAAAATTATACATTACGAAAAAATACTATGATAAATTTCTAGAAAATGATGCAAAAAAAGTAATTCAATTATATGGCTTCTCTAACAGAGACCAATATTTTGAATCAATAATTAAATTCTTAAATAATAAGTATTCTTTTCTCAATATAGACTCAATTGAAATTATGAGCCAAAGCGATGCGTCAGAGTATTCCATGTATAATGGATATGTCACTGGAACTTTAGGTGAATATAATGAATTTTTAGTTTCTTTCAGTGATCCTTACACAAAAGAGGGAAATACAATTATTTCACAGCAATTAATGCCAATGCTTCAAAAGAAGATCTCCAATAATTTAAAGTTTTTATATGATAAAAAGATAAAAAAAGTTTTTCTACTAACTTCGCATAAGGTGCAGTCATTAGATGCTTCTAAAAATAGCATAAAAGAGGATTCAAGAGGCTCTACACTACAACTTTTGGTTAGGTGTTTGGTCACATTGGGTTTTGATGTTTACCCATTTATTCCAATAGCAAATTTGAATATTGGTCCAAAATTTGCTGATGTAGGAGAGTTGATTTCAGATATAGATTATATTCAAGCTCAAAACGGGGGAAACTTACAACATAAGCATATCAAATTAGAAGGCGATAAAATTGTTGGTTCATTTGCTCAAACTCCAAAAGGACAAGATGAAAAATATTTCGCGATACGTTTTCTGACCGCAATAATTCTGAATAAGCACAATAAATATGACGTGAGCCAGGCCTATAGTATTTCTGGAAAAAGCGATATGATGAAAATGCTTTATGATTTTGCGGCTTTTGTTCAAACTAACGATATTATTATTGATTCACAGCAAGGTTTATCAGACAAGGAATTCATAGAATTAATTAAAAAAGAAGATGATTTCCTGGAAAAAGTTAAAACATTAGCTGAAAAATATGGTGTCGATGGAACGAGAACTGTTACATCTGTAGTTAGATTAGCGGAAATTCAAGACGAATTGAGAAGAAGACTCATTAAAAAGCATGGATGCAAATGTCTTTTATGTAATACGACAAATGAAGAGTTATTGATTGCGAGCCATATAAAACCAGCTAGTGAATGTGATATTTATGGTAAGGCTGATTTAGATAATGCCTTTTTGCTATGCGCCGCTCATGATAAGTTGTTTGATAGAAACTTAATTTCATTCAGTTTTATTGACGGTAGTTTAATGATCTCAAAAAAATTAACGCCTGATGAAATAAAACTTTGGAATTTAGATATAAATTATAAGCTACCAAGCGAGCTGTTAACAGCTAAAAGAGTCGAATATTTAATTTGGCATAACGAAGAGTTTGAGAAGAAAAACGAGGAATAGCATATGGAATATATAAGACCTTTTACTGCTAAGTATATTTATAATTTATTATTACTAAAACAAACAGGTAATTCTGTTGATAGAATTGGGACAACTTTATTTAATTCGAAGATTAAACTAACGCCACATCAAATTGAGGCGGCCTTATTTGCTTTCAAGTCGCCATTAAGCAAAGGTACAATCTTAGCAGACGAAGTTGGTCTAGGAAAAACAATAGAAGCTGGAATTATTCTTGCACAATTATGGAATGAACATAAGAGAAAAATAATAATAGTAACTCCAGCCTCACTTATGAGACAATGGGCTTCTGAATTGTATGAAAAATTTAATTTGCCTTCTGTTATTTTGGATAGAAAAAAATATAATTCTTTGAAAAAAATGGGGCATAGAAATCCTTTTCACCAAAAGGATAATATTATTATTTGTTCTTATCAAATGTGTGCAGCTTCAGCAGAAGATGTAAAAGAAAATGAGTTTGATTTGTGCATAATCGATGAAGCGCATAAATTACGTAACGTATGGACAGGAAATAACGTAATCTCGTCAGGAATTAAAAATGCTTTATCGGATACAAGAAAAATACTTCTTACAGCAACACCTATTCAAAATAATGTCATGGATTTATATGGTCTTACTTCATTAATTGACGACAACATCTTTGGCGATGCTCAAATTTTCAAAGAGAAATACTACAAAAATTATAGTGAAAATTTGAATGAATTAAGAAGTAGAATAGGAAATTTTACGCACAGAACTCTTAGAGAACAAGTTAAGCCATATATTAAATTTACCAAAAGAATTCCTAAGACTTTTACCTTTGTGCAAAGCCCAGAAGAATTATCTGTATATGATGATATTAGAGAATTACTTTTAAATTCTAGTGAAGAAAGCTATTTAATACCAAATAAGCAGAAGCATCTATTGCTGCTTATTCTATGTAAACTTATGGGTTCGTCTGTGCATTCTATCGTTTACACGTTAGAAGTAATGAAGAAGAGGCTTGTTAATTTACTCAATACAGGAAATGATACAGGAATAGATGAAATAATCGATGAGGACATTGAATTAGAACTTTTAGATGAAAATACTGAAGTTGTAGATCAAGAAATTGATATAGAGAAACTAAAGAAGGAAATCAATAATCTTACAAATATTATTGAAAAAGCTAAAAAGATAAAAATAGAAAGCAAATATTTGGCTTTGCGTGATTCAATTAATTATGGAAATAAGTTTCTAAAAGAGCTAGGCGCAGAAGACAAAATATTAATTTTCACGGAATCCCGAAGAACACAGCAATATTTATATGATTCACTTGTTGATGATGGATATGAAGAAGTATTAATGTTCAATGGATCTAATGCCGATGAAAAGGCTAAAAAAATTTATGAAGATTGGTGCAATAAACCAGAAAATCATGAAAAGCTTAATAATAGTAAATCTATAAATGTTAGACAAGCAATAATAGATTATTTTAAAGACAAAGGTAAAATATTGATTGCAACAGGTGCTGGTGCAGAAGGTTTAAATCTTCAATTCTGTTCTATGGTTATTAATTATGATTTGCCTTGGAATCCTCAAGTTGTAGAGCAGAGAATTGGAAGATGCCATAGATTTGGACAGGAACATGATGTTGCAGTAATAAATTTTATTTCGTCATCAAATGTTGTAGAGCAAAGGATCTATGAGTTACTTAGTTCAAAGTTTCGTGTTTTTAATGAAATTTTTGGCTCGAGTGATTCAATTCTTGGAACATTGGAAGACGGCGTTGACTTAGAAAAGACTATTATCGAAATTTATACAACATGTAGGACTGTTGAGGAGATAAATGCAGCTTTTGACAATATACAAGAACAGTTTAAGGATGTTATTGATGAGTCAATGAAAAAGACAAAACAAGACTTGCTCGATAATTTTGATGAAGATCTTCAGAATTATTTTAGTGGTGTTTTAGACGAAACGAATAATAAAATAAGCAAAATTGAAGATCTGTTTTGGAGATTAACAAAGATAATTCTATTTTCAAAAGCTGAATTTAATGATGATGAGAAAAAGTTTGTTTTTAATCATGAGCTTTATCAATTGTCTACTAAAAACATCGGCAATGCCATTGATTATAATATGGCATCTAGACTTGGAGCAGAAATAATAGATAGAGCTGGTAAGATTGAACAGAAGACAGGCTATGTAGAATTTGATATATCAAACTATCCTTATCAAATAAAAAATATTAAAGATATGATTGGTAAAAGTGGGTATATCTCTCTTAATAAGGTCATAATTGATTCGTTTGAAAAAGAAGAGCATTTGTTTTTTACTGGTTTTCTTTCTGATGGGACTCCTTTGGATGAGGATACTCTAGAAAAAATGTTTAGATTGAGTACAAATGAAAAAGAGCTTCAAATAGACGAAAAAGCAAATATTAAACTTTCTGATGATGCAAAACAATATGCCAAAAAGATTCTTATTGAAAGTGAAGAAAAGAATAATCAATTACTTAACGAAGAAATATTAAGAATAAACAAATGGGCCGATGACAAAATCGAGTCAGTTCAATTAAAAGTCGAGTTGATGAGAGCAGAAAGAAAAAATTTGCAGAAACAGTCCGATATTGCAGAGAACAACTATGAAAAAGAAAAAATCGAAGAGTCTATATTAAAATTAAGCAAAAAAATAAAGCAGGCATGGTTGGAGCTTGCAGATGCAGAAGATGAAATAGAATTTCAAAGAAAAGACATGATTCAAAAATTGAGAAATCAATTAATGAAAAGCAGCAGTTTAAATAATGTTTTTTCTATAGCATTTAAAATAGTGTAGGTGAAAGAATGAACGAAAATGTTATTAAAGATATTATGGTTCAAGAATACCGATTAGATAACTATTTTGATCCAACTAAGATATTCATCTTTATGGCTCTTGTGGGAAGCGATAATAAATTATCTACAAATTATTCTATTGTTGATATTACTAGGTCTGTATATAGGCTCTTTATAAGCAATTTAAATATTGCAAAATCAAATTTAAATATAACGATTAGAAATTTGGAAAAATACGGTGTAGCTGACATTGTTCCTCATGTTACTGCGACTATAAAGCAAATTATAAGAGAAGAAATCAATAATTCCTTTAGATTAATAGGTGATTGCTTATATGTAAATTTTGAAGATTGCAGCGAAACTTCATCAAATATGATTATGTTGGTTTGTAAAACACTATTTAAAAAGTATTACAAAACAGATTTAAAACCTATTATGAATTACAAAGAATGTGCGTATTTAAACGACAAAAATATACATGAGTTTGGCAAGTGCAGTTTAATGTCGTTGATCTTTGAAGATTTACAATATTGTCCACTGTGTGAGGAAACACAAAAAGAAAAATTATTTGTTACACATATTTTATTAAATGAAGAATCAGATAATACTGACGATGCAATAAACAAAAACAATTTGCTTTTATTGTGCGAAGATGAATGGAAGGATTACGTAAACAAACTATTTTATTTTGATGAATTTGGCAGAGTAATTAATCTCGGATCTCCACATGTAAACAATAAAATGCGACTTAGTCAATTATTGTTGAATGAAGAAAGAAAAGATTTTCTTAAAAAACATTATCAGCTTCAAAAAAAATAATAAAAAAGGCTCTTCTCAAATATTGAGTTGAGCCATATTTTTATTATATGTCTAGATCTTTAGGGTTTTTACCATCATTGGTTATCCAGCATTCATTTCCACTAAGGCTGCTTCCTCCAACAAATGATGCTGCAGCAGAAGGACTGTTGAATGGAATATCTTCAAGCAATATACCTTTATCGGTGATTTTATCTTTATATTGTGTTCTAGCTCTTACAGCGCTACCTTTAGCGCTAGGGTGTACTTTCAAGGATATTTGACTGTCTTTTAAAACTACAAAACCTTCAGAAGTGACTATTCCAGACGCTTTATATTTGCCTTTAAAATAAAAGATAGGACTTTCAATTTTAGGCTGAGGCTTTGGCTCATCTTTTTGAACTACAGGTTCAAAAACTTTGTGTCCAAGTACACCCATAACGATCTTTGCGTACTCGACAAATTCCTCCATTTCACTTTCTTTTTCTTCAGTAATATTTCCTGGATTAGGTTCATTGCCGTTTTTAACAGTGTATCTTCCAGCATCAGTCGCCATATCACAGAAACGATTCTCAAGATAGCTTATTTCAGTTGGACCTAACGAATCGTTTTGTGCAGTAAATACAATTGCTTCATTCCAGTAATCTTTTTCAGGATTATTTTTATGTTCTTGAAGCCTAATGGAAAGTCCCTCGCCATTTTTTCTGACACTTGCTTGGCCTACATAGATAAATTGTTCACCAGTGTCATTGCTTTCACCTAGAAGAAAGTAAATCCCAGTTTGCTTAAGATGCTTATATAAATTTGCATTATCCTTGCAGCTATCTAATAGATTACGCGGTATTTTATATGCGACACCTGTCCAATTTTGAAGTGTACATTTAATTTTGCCTGTTGGTGTTCCATCAATTAGAAACACATTTATTGATTTGCCTTTCATTGATATGTCTCCTTTTTTATTAATTTTCATTTTTTACAAATTCCATGATGTCACCAAAATCACAATTTAAGGCATCACATATTTTGCAAAGAACATCAGTTGTAATGTTCTCTCCTCGAGTCATTTTTGCAATTGAAGTAGTAGAAATACCAGTTAATTGCATTAATTTTCTCTTGTTTAAGTTTTTGTCGATAAGTAACTTCCACAGCTTGTTATAACTTACCATCTTTAAATCTCCTTTTGATATTACCATTTTTGGCCATATAATTCGTTGCCATTACCAGAAAGTTCAATAACCGTACTATCTTCAATGATTCTTTGAGTGCTTTCTGTAAAATTGCTAACATTATCGAATGCCACAAATATTTGAGCGCCAGCATCTCTATAAAGTTCAAACAACTTTTCTATTGTGCTTCTAGAAATATTTTTAAATAAGAATGAATCGTGAACCAGGAATGGAACTTCGGTTAGTTTTAAGCAAGCTAGATCAAATATGATCATTCCCTTAAAGTTAGTTCCTGTACCACCGTCATCATAAGTGAAGAAGTTGTACATCTTTGTCGATATAAATTCTATTTGAGGACTATTCTTTATTTGACCGAAGATATATGAATTAATTGTAGCCATAGTTTCATTAAGCTTTTCTTGAAGAATTTTTTCTTGTGACATTTGTTTTTCTTCCATAAGATTGGCTTTTTCGGTACTGTCCTTAGCTAATTCATCCTGCTTATCATATTTTTCATTTTCATTTTTAAGGTCATTAATTTCTTTGTCGATCTTTGCATACTCATCTAAAACAATCTTTGAAAGGTTAGATGCATGCTCAATATCATTAATTTGATGCTCGATATTTTCTATCTGTATGTTAGTAAGATTTATTAAATTCCAAGTCTTTACTTCAGCATCTTTAAAATTTGATTTTAGGATACCAGTTAATTCTTTATGGAAACTTTCAACAAGCTCTAATCTAGATTCATCGAGTTCTGGGAAGAATTCTTTTAAAGCAGCAAAGTCGCTTTGAATAGAAGGAGTTTCAATTTCCTTATTTCTTTTGATTGCATCAAGTTGATTGTAATATTTAGCTCTTTGTCTTTTGAAATTACGTAATTCTTGTTTTAATTGGCTAATTGCAGCAGCTTTCTCAGAATCTAATTCAAGAAGGTTTTTACCTGCTTTATCAGCCATTTCTAATTTTTGATTTTCTAGTTCATTAATTCGTTTAATGTTTTCGTTATATTTAGTTTTATTAATCTTAGGAATGTACTGATAGTTTTGAGCTTTATTGAAGGCGGACTTTTTGTCGTTAGCCTCGTTAGAATCCTCGATGAATTTTTTGATTGCATCATGAAGATCAAATAACTTTAATAATTTCTCAATTGCAGTAGAAGAGGGCTCGTTATTAGCAACTCTTAACGGCAAACTTTCTGTGCCATTTTCTCTTCTATAGACTCTTATATATCTTCCGACAATATCACGCCAAGATAGTTTATTTTTAATTAGATATTGTTCTTTTAACCATTGCGTATAATTTGCAAGAGTCATTTGGTCTCCAGTTTTTTGGTAATTGCTATCACAAATTGAGACTATTTCAGGGTTAGCAGTAGAACGAGAAAAATATCTTGTCTTGCCATCAAATTCAAAAGCAAAATTAATCTCGTGCTTTCCAACATGACGATCAACTTCATCTAGTTTCTTTACATAGTCCTCCCCGCCAAATACGAAATCTAGAGCCATTAAAAAATTAGATTTACCGATAGAGTTATCTGAAGAATCAGGCCCTTTAAGAACATTGAGACCATTATTAAAAATAATCTTAGGTCTTATCTCACCATGAGATTTAAAAGCATTAGATTGTATTTCTTTTAACATAATGAATGATCTCCTTTCTTAATGTGATTTGATTTAGTGCATAAAGACAATCTAGAATATCGATGTATTCCTGAACTGTCATTTTTTCTTGAACTGCTTCATATAAAACAATTACTGGATAATCTTTGGTTTGAAGCGGCTTAAGAATTAGAGGAATTTTAGATAATATACTTTCTTTAAAAGAAGTAACTTTATTCGGTAATTTCATCAAACACCTCACAATTCTGCACGAAGAAGGAAATTACAATGTGTGCAGCAGCTCTATATGATTCAGGCAATCTTTGTGAATCTAGTATCCACTGTACCAATGCGTTATAGATATCATCTTGACTATCTGTTTCGTCATCGAGATCTAAAAAGCATTTATTAACTTCTAGTGCAATTTTTCTAAATGATTTTTTATGTTCGTCCTGATTTGACAAAACCTCTTTAATATAATTATAGTAAGTTCCGTTATCGTCATTTATGTCCTTTATTAAAAGTCTGTTTTCAGGCTTTATTTTTTTAACAACTTTTAACGGCTTCATTCTTAATTCTTTGAAAGAATCAGCGTCAATATCACATTCTTTGATATTTCCAAGAATTGCTGTTATTTCCTCATCAAGTTGCGTAGAACCAGTTGTTTTCTTTAAACCTTTGCTTTTAAGAGCTCTTCCTTTAAAACGATATAATTTATCATAGGTATCGATAGAAGGAGTGAAGATGTATTCTTCAGAGCAATTGTCACAAAGACATATTTTGTTTTTACTATCATTTAAATCAATAGGAGCCGCATATAAAGCATTAAATTCATCATATTTTTCTTGAGACAATCCTTCAGGAAATATTTTCGTGATAGAAAATCTATATATTGTTTTTGTTTTGCTTTTATTAAAAGAGTAAAGCGGCGTATTACATAAAGGACACTCCTGATCTACTTCATCAAATAAATCAATATCACAAAGTTCTAAGTTTTCTATTGGTTTTTTATTTGGTTTGTTAATTGCATATATAAATACATTTGCTATAAATTTAGCCTCCGCTCCTGGAACATTAGTTTCTAGGAGCTTTTTTCTTTTTGATTCAGCTATCGACTCATCACTATTTATCAAATTGATTAGTTTCTCAATGAAGTCATCTAGCTGTTCTGGATTAATTCCTGGAAATACAAAGTCTTCAAAATGTTCAATGCACGCTTTCCTCTTTTTAGCGATTGCGATATTGTCCTTTATTTTGCTTACCAACTCTCTAGTACCAGTAAAGATTTTACTCAAATATGGAGAGTCAAAAGCCTCAGAAACACTATCATCTACGAAAGATTCGAGTATTCCTCTGGCGAGATCTTCTTTATCAATAGTTAAAGAATGTTCAATTAAAAGATTCATGAATGTTGAATAACTAAGTGATGCCATTAATATGTCTCCCATCTATGCCAAATTGGTGCCAAATCGGTGCCAAGTACATTTAAATCATTATCTAGTAAACTAAAAGTGTGTTCGAATGAACTATGTTCATATTATATCACGATATTGCGAATTTTGTAAATAATAATGCGCGATTTCGCAATATAAGAACACAATTGCAGAAGAGCTGCTTCCCAGCCTGATCAACTGGATTTCACAGAAGTTGCTTAGAAGCAAAATAGGCATGTGCGGTTGTTGTGAAGAACTGCCTGCTTCAGGGAATGGTTCCATACCAGAGCCTGTAGCGAACCGTACGATAACTGCAGGTTTTGGATGAGTTCCTCCCTAACAGGAGTCAACTTATGCAAAACAACAGCAAAAATCATGATAGTGAGTCTATCGTTGAATCTTCAGCAACTGAACTTGAAGAAAAAATTATCTCTCAAGATGAAGGGATAATGACGGTTTATGAAAATGAACCAAATTATAAAGTTCCTAGTAAAGACAGAATCTACAAGTATCGTCTAGATGGAACGAATGAGGTTATCTACCTAAATCTTCACGACCTAAAGCTAGTAAGACAAAGCTACTGGGAAGAAAGAAAAGATAGAGAAATGAAAGATCGCTGCAGAATTGTTAGTCCTAAGACAGGAAAGATAATCGTCTGCAGAGGTAATTGCAGTGAATGCGATAAATATAGAGATAACCACATTCAAAATTTAGATGATTTGAAAGATTCTTATGGCAGACAAATTGAAGTAGCAGATACATCAAAAACACCAGAGGAGCTTTATATGCTACAAGCGTTCTATGACAAGTTTTTTGAATTTGTGAATGAATTTGATGAACTAGACAAGAACATTTGTATCCTCGCTTTTGTTGAGGAATTGGGCGTTACAGAGATAGCAAAAAAACTAAATAAACCAAAGCAAACTATATCTTATCGTTTGGAAAGATGTAGGAAGATTCTAGTTTCTCTTCTTGAACCATATCGTCCTTAAAATTTTTTTCTAAATGTTTGGACAGACCATTGTTTTTGTTCTCTATCCCTATGAAAGCAAGGTGACACGCTTTCTAAAAAACATATCAAGGAGGACAAATCAATGGAAAAGTCACAACAAATGAAAGATCCATTTGAAACCTTAGTCATTCCTCTAATTGCACTAAGTGTAGTAGCAAAAGGTTTGGCTAAGGAGGCAATGGAACTAAGCAAACAGTATGAAAAAGATTTGAAAGGAGAGAAGAAAAATGTCAAAGATGAGTAATTTAGATTTATTGCTAAAAGAAATTGATGAACATGCATCTGCTTTAATTGAAGCAGCTAAAGATCTTCGTGCCATGTTCTCAAGCCCAGAACCTGATGAAGAAGACGGTCTTACAAATACTTATGAGACTGATGAATCATTAGAAGCTAAAAAAGAATATGAGAAAAATCATCCAGTAAAAGAAGAACCAAAAATC
>OCTW011551976.1_pt1 | contig 13060 bp, 10 predicted proteins | sample 1539671 | NCBI WGS metagenome assembly OCTW01 (sample SAMN02144230, study PRJEB22623) | gut metagenome | biome: sheep rumen | host: Ovis aries | place: New Zealand | reverse complement strand
GCAGGCGGCCAGCGAGATGGCCAATGCGTTGCGTTGCAGCTACATACACCCGTTTGCGACGAGCGAAGTTCAGAACCTTGAGTTGTGCGGGCTGGCGAAGAATGTGTACGCTGTGGCTGCCGGCATGACTGCCGGGCTGGGCTATGGCGACAATCTGCTGGCGGTGCTTACGGCTGCTGCCGGCCGCGAGTTGCGCTTGATGATGAAGGAGGGTTCGGAGCCGATGTTTATGCTTGAAGATCTGATTGCTACATGCTTTTCGAGCCACAGCCGCAACCGCGCGCTGGGCGAGGCGGTGGCACAGGGGACGCCGGCGGCGGAGCACATTGAAAGGAGCAGGATGGTGGCCGAGGGGTATTATTCGTCCAGCATCATGCACTCGATGCCACACAGGGAGGACAGAAGCATCGCCGAGATGGTGTACAGGGTTCTATATGAGGGCGTTCCAGCCAAGCAAGAGGTTGACCTGTTGATGAAGACATGCTTCCAGTGAACGCATTTGACGATATAAGGCCTTACACCGACGAGGAGCTGCCGGCAGCGCTGCGGCGCATCACAGAGTGGCAGTATTTTCCTCAGGCCCTGCGCTTTATCTATTCCAACGCCGACATTGAGGGTATCAGGGAGAAGTTGCTCAGTATCAGGACGGTGCACGATTTCCAGGCGTCGTTGATGAACGATGCCATCAAGCGCATCATCCGGTCGACGACGACAGGATTTACGTACTCGGGACTCAACTACCTGCGGCGCGGCGTGGCATACCTGTTTGTGTCGAACCATCGCGACATCACGCTCGACGCGTTCTTGCTGCAACATTTGCTGCTCGAACATCGGGGGGAGACGTCGTATATCGTTTTCGGACAGAACCTGCTCTCGGAGCCGGCGATGGAAGACCTGTTCAGAAGCAACAAATTGATCCGCATGGAACGTGGCGGCAACCCACGGGCGTTCTACAGGAGTCTGCAACATCTGTCGCAGTACCTGAACGAACTGATTGTCAACGAGCGGCAATCGGTGTGGATAGCGCAAAAGAACGGTCGCGCCAAGGATGGTATCGACAGTACGGCAGCGGCGATGGTCAAGATGCTGTGCCTGGGACGCGAGGGCGATCCGCTGCAGACGCTGAGTGAGATGCACTTGGTCCCAGTGAGCATGAGCTACGAGTGGGATCCATGCGACACGATGAAAGCCAACGAGTTATACCAAAGCCGCAGGGGTAGGTACGAGAAAGCCAAGGACGAGGATGTGAGGAGTGTGGTCACGGGTATTATCGGCGAGAAGGGGAAGGTGCATCTGGCCATCGGCGCGCCGCTGACGCGACGCGAACTGGAGCCCGAGTCCGGGGCCGACCTCTACGAGCATGTGGCCGCGGTGCTCGACCGCCGCATTCAATCCAACTACCGATTAATGCCCACCAACTATGTGGCTTACAGCCTATTGACAGGACGAGAGCAGCGCGGACGCTTCACGGAAACGACACGCACCAAATTCCTGCAACGTCTCGATGCACTACCCAACAACGAGATGCGCCAGCTGATGATCGAGGCCTATGCGAACCCCGTCATTGCCGGCAGACGGTAGAAGGATTGTTACCCATTAAAATAATAGTTGCCACATCAAATATTTTTCGTATCTTTGCATCGCGATTGAATACAGATAGTCTCTCCAAGACAGAAGGATATGTTTACACAGTATGCAAAGCCACAATACAAGGCATATATAGAAGCCGTCAACTACTTCAATGGCAACCCCCAAAAGCTAATCGATGCTGAAAAGTTCGTCATGAAGGAGATTCTGCATTTCATTGATATTCAACTACCCGGGGAAGGATGACCAAAGCAAAGACAAACGAAAAATACGTGCCAGGATTTCATTTGCTCTTCTGAGACAGATTGCCGATTGGCGTGTAGCAGAAATACCCATAAAAAGATGTTAGAGGCCAATCAGGTATACTGTGGGGATTCGCGCGAGTTGCTGAAACAGATAGAGGACAACTCGCTGGCGTTGTCGTTCTGGTCTCCGCCGTACTTTCTTGGCAAGGATTACGAGAAAGGGGTTACCTATGAGCAATGGCAAGAGATGCTCAAGGCTGTCATAGAACTGCACTACAGGATATTGAAGCCCGGCGGATTCATGGTCGTCAACATTGCCGACATACTGGCTTTTCAAGACGAAACGATGCCACGAATACAGGCAGACAATCCATCGAACAAGAAATGCGCCGTTACACGGGAGATGGTGTTGGAAGCAAAACGGCTCCATCCTGACTATAACCGTGACCAATTGGCCGCCTATCTGCACTGTAGCGAGCAAACCGTGGACAGGCGATTGAATGGCAACAATATACGCGGTGGACGGCAAGCAGTGGGAACACACGTTAAACTTGTCGGCGGTCAGCTTGAGGAATATGCCTACAATTCAGGCCTTTACCTCTATGACAAAAGGATATGGGTCAAAGACCCGGCATGGGCCAACAGCAAATGGACAACCAGCACATTGAAGGCCGTGAGCGAAACAGAGGACCTATACATATTCTGGAAACCAGGCGCTTATGTGGTAAACCGGGAGCGGCTTTCACCATCGGAATGGAAAGAGTGGGGACTGAGGCAAGTGTGGAATATTCCAAGTGTCAGAGCCAACGACATCCACCAAGCGATGTTTCCTAAAGAATTGGCATACAGGGTTATCAAGTTATACACAGACAAGGGCGACACGGTTCTCGACCCGTTTCTGGGTAGCGGGACCACAGCCCTTGCTGCACTGGAAGCCGATCGAAGATTTATCGGCATCGAACTGATGGAACAATATGCCGACCTTGCCCGCAAACGGGTGGAGACTTATCTCAAGGCACCAAAGCTGGAGTTTTCATAGCCCATCGGTGGAATTAAACGAGGGCGTGTTTAATTCAATGCTTCTCGCACACCGCCCGCGGACCGTCGTTCGTCCGATAATCATCGGACCATCCTCGGACCATCCCCGGACCAACACCGGACCAACACCGGATGAAGAGCCTGACGGCTACTCATCGACAAAGAAGCGGGAGTCGAAGTTGAGGAGATAGAGACGGTCGGTGGCGCGAGTGAAGGCCGTGTAGAGCCAACGGAGGTAGTTTCGGTCGAGCGGCATGTCGGGCGGAAGGAAACCTTGATCAATGATGACGGTACGCCATTGGCCACCTTGTGTCTTATGGCAGGTGAGCGCATAGGAGAACTTGATTTGCAAGGCGTTATAGAAGGGATTTTGACGTAGCTCGCGTAGGCGGTCTGACTTGTGGGGCAGGTCGGCATAGTCCTCCATGACAGCGGAATAGAGCGAAGCCTGTTCATCGGCGGTGAGCGAGGGCGATTCGCTGTACAGGGTGGAGAGGAGGAGTTTGCAATCGCGAGGCTGCTCGTCCGGGTAGTCGACGAAACGCAGTGTGGCATCGGCGAAACGGAAGCCATAGATTTCCTGAACGTTACGGACGCTGAGTACTTCTACAATGTCGCCATTGGCGATAAAACCAATGGTGCTGTCATCATCGAGCCAGAAGTAGTTGTTTTTTACGACCATAAGGAAGTCGCCGGCGTTGACTTCCTCTTCGCGGAAGAGAACACTGTTGCGGATGCCTTGGTTGAAAAGGTTGGCGCGCTTGTTGCTGCGGGTGATTATGACCACATCCTCAAGGTTGTAGGAGCCGTACTCGCTGTGCAGTGTTTCCATAAGGTTTTCGCCAGAGAGGTTAATCACATCAGGTGTCGGGGAGAAGAGCGGCAGTGTGGCTTCGTCTCCGCTGACGAGGGTGGATATCTGCTGGCGGAGAGTGGTGGCATTGGTCAGTATGCCTGACATTTGCTGCTGACGGACAACCTCCGTCAACTCACCTTCCGTGAGATTGAGATCGAAGGAGGCCGTCATATATCTCGCGTCAAGAGCGGGACTTTCGCTTTGCCCGACAGGAGGGAGCTGCGCAGTATCGCCAATGAGCATCAGACGGCAATGGCTACCGCTGTAGACATAATCGACAAGATCTTCCAAGAGGCTCTGTCGGGTACCTGTAGGCTCGAGGCCGATCATAGAAGCCTCATCGACAATGAATAGCGTATAGGTATGCTTGTTGATGGCGCGCACCGTGCGGACGGCACCCGATGCATCGGTAGCCGTCATATAGATTTTCTTGTGGATGGTATAAGCCGGCCGCTGAGCATAAGAACTGATTACTTTTGCCGCACGACCAGTGGGAGCCAGGAGGACACAATTGACGCGCAGCTGTGGCAAGGTCTGGATAAGCGCAGATACGAGAGAAGTCTTGCCGGTTCCGGCATAACCCTTCAAGAGGAAAGCAGATCGGGGGTCGGCATCGAAGAGAAAACGTGACATAGAAAAGCACACTTCCCGCTGCCCGTCGGTTGGGACGTGCGGGAAGTGTGACAGAATGAGCTTGACTACAGAATGCTCTACGGCAGACGTAGCCACAACTTACTGCTGATCAGCGTTGGAGACAGGTGTGGCGATGGGGCTGGCGGCTTGAACAGGGTCAGCATTGCCATTGCCAGTCACCTCAGTGTTGATTGCGTTCCCTGAAGTACGATGGGGAATAGAAACAGTGGCCGCAAGGCAGAGCACAACAAGGATGATGGCAAGCCACCAAGTGGCCTTCTCAAAAAAGTCTGCCGTTTGGCGCACACCCATTACTTGCGTCGGAGCAGCAAAGTTGGCAGCCAAGCCGCCACCCTTTGAGTTCTGGACAAGAACAACAAGCGCGAGAAGAACGCAAACGATGAGAATCAGGATTACAATGAATGTGTACATGTTTTATTACTATTTTGTTGTATTCAATAATGTTTTCAAACGCTCAATTCGGGGTGCAAAAATACTACTTTTTTCGGGATTGTGGGCCAACAAATTCTCATAAATCGCAAGAGCTTTGTCAAACTTACCCTGCTTCTCCAATATAACAGCAAGTGTTTCAGTACCTAACGACACATCTGCCTTGAGGCTTTTTTTATCGGCACCCTCGGCGGGAGTGGCTGGTTCGGAGGAGACATCAGTACCGTCGGAAGTGGCAATCTGTAAGAAATTGGAAAGGATAACACTTTTGGGAGCCGTCTTGAATGAGACCTCCTGGAAAGTGTTGATTTCACTAAGGACATCAAAGTTGCGGGATTCCGGATCTGCTTGCATGGCAGAGGAGAGCATCGAGCCCAATCCATGAGGGTTGCACATAGAGAGTGCCGCGGCACGGTGTTCTTCCGGAGTATCAAAGCTAAAAGCATGATCGGCCAATAGCGCCAAGAGCCTTACGACCGAAGAATGTGGATACCGGGCCAGTTTAGCCCTAAGCCACCCACGATCCTGGGAGGTGAAGGTCGTGGGTTGTGACACTATTTTGATGAAGTCATTTTTTTCCATATTTGTACTTCCTTTGAATGCCCAATTTTAACATCTTTTAGTATCACAATTGGACGTGCAAAGGTACAATTTATTTTTCAATTGGAGAGAAAAGAAATTATTTTGATTTTCTTAGTGACTTATTAACAATGTTTTAAACAGAAATAATATTTTGTGAAATGAATTTTTTTGTGCCATATTGAAATTTTTACGTACTTTTGCAATTCCAAATTTGAGGTCATTTGTACCCCAAACACCACAAAAAGAAACAATAATAAAAGAAGATTGACATACCATGAAGAGAACATTCCAACCCTCGCTGAGAAAAAGAGCAAACAAGCACGGTTTCCGCAAGAGAATGTCTACCGCCAACGGTAGAAAAGTGCTGGCCGCCCGTCGCAGAAAAGGCAGAAAAAGACTGACTGTCTCTGACGAGAGATAGTATAACACGGCGATGCTAAAGGAAAGAAGTACCGGAAGATACTTCTTTTTTTTATATTTCAAAATACTATGAGTCGCAGGAACAAAGAGTTACCCCTAATAGAACAGGTAGAAATCACGGATACTGGATCCGAGGGCATGGCTGTGGCACGCGTCGATGGACTGGTGGTTTTCGTGCCATTCGTAGTGCCCGGAGACGTAGTGGATATACAGCTCTATAAGAAGAAAAAAAACTATGCCGAAGGGCGGGCTGTGAACCTTCATCGGCCGTCGCCACTACGCGTGGAACCAGCATGTCCCCACTTTGGGGTATGTGGTGGATGCAAGTGGCAGACAATGAATTATGCAGCCCAACTGGAAGCCAAACAACGCCAAGTACGCGACAATCTGGAACGGCTGGGAGGCATAAACTGTTCCCAAATGCGCCGGATATGTGGATCAGACAATATCTACTACTACCGCAACAAACTGGAATTCACATTCTCCAACCGTGAATGGCTCACTGCCGAAGCCCTGAAAAACACCACAAACAGCCCCACAGCCGGAGCACTGGGATTCCACATTCCCCAACTATTCGACAAAGTACTTGACATAAAACAATGCGCGCTGCAAGCCGAGCCCAGCAACACCATCCGCAACACAATCAGGAGCTACGCCGTCGAACACAACTTAGATTTCTATGACATCCGCAACCACACCGGATTCTTGCGCAATGTCATTATCCGCAACAGCTCGCTTGGACACTGGATGGTCATTGTCGTGGTTGCAGAAGATGATTCCGAACGACTCTTTCCCCTGCTGGACGTGCTACACAACACCTTCCCTCAGATTACATCATTGCAATACATCGTCAACACAAAGATGAATGACTCCTACTCTGACCTGGAGACGCATACCTATCTTGGCGAAGACCACATAGAAGAGGAAATGCTCGATCCTCAGGGGAGGGCGTTACACTTTATCATCAACCCAAAGTCTTTTTACCAGACAAACTCAGCGCAGGCACAAAAACTCTACAGCTACGTCTCAGAACTGGCCGAGTTACACCCCGACGACACACTCTACGACCTTTACACCGGCACCGGCACTATAGCTCTGTTTTTAGCGACTCAAGCCAAGCAAGTCATTGGCATTGAATATGTCGAAGAAGCCATTACTGATGCCAAGAACAACGCCATTCTCAACGGGGTAGGTAATACAGAATTCTATGCCGGAGATATGGCAAAAGTACTCACAGAAGATTTTATCGCTGCTCACGGACATCCTGACGTGGTAGTCACTGACCCACCGCGTGCCGGAATGCATGAAAAAGTGGTGGCCCAACTACTTCAAACTGCCCCACGAAAAATAATCTACGTCAGTTGCAATCCAGCAACTCAGGCCCGCGACCTACAGATGCTCTCCGCACGCTATGACATCCATCGCATTCAACCCGTTGACATGTTTCCTCATACACAACATGTGGAGAACATTGCCGAGTTGGTGTTACGCGGGTGAAAAAAATGATATTTTTTCAAAATTTGCATTGGTATCAAAAAAAATTCTTATCTTTGCACGTTCAACACTAATACCTGCAAAAGCTGCAATTTTAGTGCAACAAATTAGAATTTAAGCGAATAAAATAGATAATAATAATAAAAATATACTAAAACAATGATGAAAAAAGCATTATTGAGTCTATTAATGGGGCTTGTAGCGCTGCCAATGGCATTTGGCCAGCAGGTTGTGTTAGACGATACAACCATGTGCTCTCCGTTGAAATGGCGAGACAACCAGACCTACACCAAGGACACTACCGCCGTACTCATAACCGACACAGCGGTTTACGTGCTTAAGTACACCCGTCCGACATTCGACACAACTGATCTGGCGGGCAATCCTGTCCAAGTAAACGGCGAATGTGAAGCCACATGGAACGGGAAAACATGGGCTACAGCTGGCTCTTTCTATGACACCACACTGATTGTGAGCCCTTCTGCCTCATGCAAAGTAACTAAACTTCAAGTCAACCTGGCTACTACAGACACGTTGGATACAATTGCAGCGTGCGGCAGCTACACCGCATTCTGGGGCACAACCTACACATCCGACCAAGACATAGATACCACTATCACCCACGGTGACTGCACCTATGACAAGCATCTCGTTCTCACCGTAAATCCCGAGTATGCTGCCCATAGCGTACAGGTGAACGCCGAATGCGAATATCTTTGGGAGGGCGACACCATCCGCGACTTCGACGAACACACCAAGACCCTACACACCGTAGCAGGAGGCTGCGACAGTATCGTCAACCTCACAGTGCTCACCTACAGCGGTCAAGCCAACCATTCTTTTGACATTGTTGCATGCGACACCTTCTTCACATACAACAATATCGCTACATGGATGGACACCATCACCACTTCTGGCTCCTATAGTTATGACAGCGTCTATGGTACGTATCCCACGGCCACTGACCCTGGCCAGTGTGCTCATCATACTGTATTGAACGTCAATATTGTAGCCAGCAACACCGACTCCAGTAGCATCACACCCGAAGTTATCGACGAGGCAGCCTGCTCGTATACATGGGGTGGCATGGAAATTACCAACGACAGTGTTCACTACCATATTTTTAGCTCCGTCATCGGCGGCTGCGACAGCATTGCAGCCATTCAGGTGGCACAATTCACTGGCCATACCTACGACACCACCGTCATAGAACATTGCGGCAGCTCCTACACGTGGAAGAACAATGCCTTCGTCGGACTTCCCAACTACAACAACGGCTTCTCCTTCAATAAAGACACCGTTGCCAGTGTAGAAGTGATTGATACTGTTGCCAACTGCACCGCACACTATACACTCGACCTGAGTTTCTACACCAAACACGATACCATCAAAAACCGTCGTATCTGCGGTTTCCAATACAGCCTGCCCACCAGTTCGTACAAAATCCGCAACAGCAACGGCCAATACGTGACAGCCAGTAATGTGCCGCCCTTCACTGAGTCTGGATTCTATGAAGTCAATGGCAACGGCGACTCCATGTACAGCGTCAGCAACGGCTGTGCCACCCGCAAAACTCTCCAGCTTGAGCTCAAGAACCCCGAACAGCGCTATCGCAGCACAGAGCCCATCGAGGTCGTGGCATGCGACAAGTATACCGTCATCCTCGACGACCTGCCTATAGCCAGCAACCTTACAAGCAACTGCGACTCCACTTTCATTGTCCCAAATCACGTAGACTACTACACATGCTATGACTCCATTCTGTATCTCTCACTGACTATTAAAAAGAGTTCACGCGACGAGGTAACGGTTGACGCATGCGACTCTTACTACTGGTCTGTTACCGACACCACCTACACACGTTCCATCACCAAAGATGTAAAATATGATGTGAAGAACGCCGTCGGATGCGACTCCATCATCAGCCTTAAGCTGACCATCAACTACACACCTGTCGTGAACATACTGGGTGAATGGGTTGTCAACCCCGGCGACAGCACCATCCTCTATGCCGACCCCAATATGAAAATAAACAACTATGCTTGGTATGTCAACGAGGAGACAACACCTCGCGCCCAGGGTCGCAACGCCGACTCGCTCATCCTGCGCGACATCAACGGTAACCTCGATGTACGCCTGCTCTCCACAAGCACCGCTGGTTGCACATCAACCAGCTGGATAGCCATCTCTGCCAACGTCGGCATCGATGCCATTGATGAGTTCCAGGCCAACATCTACCCCAACCCCACAAGCCGTTACCTCAACATCGAGAGTGCCGAGGGTATCAGTGAGGTAATCATCTACAACGCCGTTGGCCAGCAGGTTATCGTCCGCAGCGTCAATGACAGCCATCTACAGCTCGACCTTGGTAGCCTTGCCGCAGGCAACTACAGCCTCCGCATCGTCGGTCGCGACGGTCAGCAGACCACCCGCAAATTCATTGTCAATAAATAATGAATTCATATTACAATGAGAGAAGCGTTCGGCACCCTCGTGCCGGACGCTTTTTATTATTACTCCTGCTTTCGGTCATCAGTATGACGGCCCTGACAGGTTGCCGTGACAATGCCGTTCCCCAGCGTCTCTCCGGTCAGGCACAGGGAACCTACTACAGCATTCAATACTTCGACCCAGAAGGACGCGACCTGCAGCCACAGATCGACTCGCTACTCAACGATTTCGACCTCACAGCATCGCTCTGGGTGGACAGTTCGCTGCTGCGACGCGTCAACCGGAACGAAACAACAAGCATCACCCCCCTCTTTGCCGACCTGCTCGACAAATCGCTTGCCATCACAGAATATACCGATGGTGCCTTCGACTGCCGCATCGGGCGTATCGTGCAACTCTGGGGCTTCAGTTTCAGAGAGAGGCAACACCCTGACAGCCTGGCTCTCGACAGCCTGCTACGCGCCGCTCATGCCACCGTAAGCCGCGAGGGACTGACATTGCTAAAAGCCTCGCCTGCCACCGAACTCGACTTCAACGCCATAGCACAGGGCTACAGTGCCGACCTTGTAGGTCGTCTGCTGAACAGCAACGGCATCCACAACTACCTCGTCGATATTGGCGGTGAGGTAGTAGCCCGCGGCGGCAAGCCCGACGGCCGCCCCTGGCGCGTAGGCATCGAACGTCCTGCAGCCGACAGCATGAGTGCGCCAGTCGTGCAGACCTCCATCGTCCTGCGTGACGCTTCGGTGGTCACATCGGGCAATTACCGCAAGTACTACGAAGAGGACGGGGTGCGCTACTCGCACACCATCGACCCCGCCACCGGCCACCCCGTACGGCACTCGCTGCTGAGCGTCTCCGTAGTCGAACGCGAAAGCTGGCTGGCCGATGCACTGGCCACGGCCTATATGGTAATGGGACTTGACAGCGCCCGCGCCTTTATCGCAGCTCACCCCAACGGCCCGGGCACCGATGCCGTACTCTTCATCTACGACAGCTGCGGCACCCTCAAAGAATATTCAACACAAGGATTCATAAAATTAGAGAAACAATGAAATCAATGACAGGATACGCCAAGCGGCAATGCGTCCTTGGCGACAAACGACTGACCATCGAAATCAAGACCCTGAACAGCAAACAACTCGACCTGATTGTGAAACTGCCGACCCTGCTGCGCTCGCGCGAGCTGGAGGTACGCAGCCTGCTTGCTGCGCTGGAGCGCGGCAAGGTGGAGTGCATTGTCAGCGAAGAGAACGCTGCCAGCGTGGGCAGCCTCAACGCCGACCTGCTACGCAGCCGCTACGAGGCGCTACGCACCGTGGCCGCCGACCTGGGTGCCGACAGCAGCCACCTGCTTGACCAGATTGCCACCATGCCCGACCTCTGGAACAGCGCTGCTGACCTGGAGCTGGCCGAGGCCGACTGGCAGTGCTTCCGCGAGGCTCTCGTGCAGGCCATTGCCGAAACCGATGCCTTCCGCAGCAACGAGGGCGACATCCTTCAGCACGACTTTGTGCTTCATGTCGACCGCATCGAGCAGATGCTGCACCAAATACCCGCCTTTGAGAGCGAACGCATCGACACCGCCAAGGAGCGCATACGCCGCTGGATGGCCGAGGCCGACGTGAAGGCAGTGGACGAGAACCGCTTCGAGCAGGAGCTCATCTATTACCTTGAGAAGCTCGACATCACCGAGGAGAAAGTGCGCCTGCAGAAGCACATCGACTATTTCCGGCAGACGATGGCCAGCGAGCCCTCCTGCGGCAAGAAGCTGGGCTTCGTGGCGCAAGAGATGGGTCGCGAGATCAACACCACGGGCTCGAAGGCGAACCATGTCGAGATACAACGCTTAGTGGTGGTGATGAAGGACGAGCTGGAGAAGATCAAGGAGCAGTTGGGGAATGTGCTTTAAAGACTAAGAGACACAGGTTATACAAAAGGTTATAGCCAAATACAGCGGAAGGCCGCCCTGTCGGGCGGCCTTCCGCTGTTTATCATGTCTGCCAAACGGTCGCTTAGCGGACAATGAGTTTCTCAACCTTGCTGAAGGTGTCGTTGGTGATGCGCACGAAGTAGGCACCAGCGGGAACACCGTTGAGGCTGATCACGTGCTCGCTCTCGGCATTGATGTCGGCGTTGTAGATGACGCGGCCGCTCATGTCGATCACGTTGCAGTTGACCTTGCCGTTAACACCGGCAATGTTCAGGCGCACCTGCGAAGTGGCGGGGTTCGGGGCAAGACGCAGCTTGACCTCGGGGGCTACCTCGTTGATGGCCAGAGGACTGTAGGCGGTGTGAGCCTCAATGCTGTGGTTGCCCTGCACATCCTCGAAGTAGACGGTGTACATGTAGCGTTCCAGCAGCGGGGGCCATACAACCTCGGAGGGATCCTCGTTGCCCTGGTCGTCAAGACCGTCATGGGCAGTGTTGACCACGTTGTACTCCTCGCGGGAGATGAGCGGGTTGGCGGCGATAGCGGCATCGCTGAGGTCGATCTCCTGACCGTCGATGATGAGGTTGGTGATGACACTGAAGCTGTAGGCACCGCGGCTGTTATCCTCATCAGGATAACCCGGGTAGATTTCATACTTGTAGGTGATACCCTTGGCCACGCTGTCGATGGTGTCGCACATGACACCACCACGATAGACGAAGTAGCTGGTGGGTTCCTCGTCAGCAGCATTCTCTTCCTCGTTGCAGATGATCTCGACGGCAGCCTTCGGCAGGCTCATCTTGGGTCCGACAATCATGCGGATAAGGGGATAGTAGTCCCAGTAACCACCAGGCAGCGAGCTCTGGACGGCGGGGTCGTACATGTAGCCGGTCCAGCAGATGTCGGCCGGGCTGAGCTGACGATAGTAGTCGGCCAGCTCGGGGTTCTCATCGTAGTAGGTCGTGCTGTCGCCGGCGACGTCATATTTGTAAGCACCGCGGGTGCGTGCAGCCGAGAAGAAGCCGCCCTTGTTCTCATAGCCGAACAGGAACGAAGCGTTGGTGTAGATAGAGGGCTGCTCGGGGAAGAGGATGTTGACGGCGTTGTAGCGCGAAGTGGGGAGCTTGTAGCCCTGGTCGCCCTGGTTGTTGTTGTAGGCGGCGGAGCCTTCGACGGTGTAGATACTCGTGCCGAAGAAGTTCTCAGTGTTCAGACCATAGAGGCTGAAATCATAGTTGGCACCCGGCTGGAACCAGAAGGAAGCCGACGGAGCGATGCGCACACCCTGGATATCCTCAGCGGAGAGGTTGGTGGCGGGGATGATCTCCATGCCACGGAAGACCCAAGTGGTGTCAGGCAGCTGGTCGGGGG
>OCTW011514137.1_pt1 | contig 13064 bp, 8 predicted proteins | sample 1539671 | NCBI WGS metagenome assembly OCTW01 (sample SAMN02144230, study PRJEB22623) | gut metagenome | biome: sheep rumen | host: Ovis aries | place: New Zealand | reverse complement strand
GATGGGTCATTGATAGCAATACAATCCCCACCCAGACATTCAGTTCCTGCAGGACAGACTTCCGTATCTATTCGATTATCACGGCAAACCGTATAATGCGTATCATCCGTGCATGACGAAACAAATCCTTCCGAAATGCACGATTGGTCGTTCACAGCAATGCAGTCACCGCTATGGCATTGAGTACCCAAGGGACACAATTGCTGCTCAATTTTGTTTTGGGAATTGCATATATATTTATTGTTATCATCTGCACAGCTTGGAACATAATTTATAGGCGAACAATCATCCACTGCATTATCCTGACAAATTCCACGCAGACAGATTTGTTTATCCGGGCAATTCTGTATAACAATCCTGTTATCCACACAGGATGTGTAGGTTTGTATTGTTACACATGTCGGCGAAAATGATTCAGGGATACACGCCGCATAGTAGGGAGAATATTCACGACTCTCGTTGCACGCACACCCCAAAAGAACTATCACAACCAGCCCAAAAACAAGATGCTTATCCATCACACTTTTCCTCCAAATGAGCACGTAAAATACGTAAATACTTTTTACGCATTTTGCATGCAACCTTCTTTATCTTGTATTTATTAACAGTAGCACAAATATAAATAGATTGTCAAACAATCATAAATTGCATCTCATGACCACCGCATTAAGAACTGAAAATATATTTTGAAAATATGAATAACAACAATGCTTTAGTTAAATAGGAAGAATCTCGGGGCTGTAGAGTTCTAAGAGGGGTTGACACCAATGTGGTTACAGATAACACAATGTGCGCCTAAAAATTCCGCATCAACCATAAGGATTTGCATTGATAATCAAATCAAATGAGGGTATGACGCCTCAACGCCATTCGTCTGTCAGGTGACAGACACAGAATTGCCCGAATCATGCGGGTGTTTTTTTAAGGAGTTTGTGATGGAATTTAAAGAGATCCTCAAGAAAGCCGAGTCCTACCGTGCCGACATGACCAAGTTTTTGCGCGACATGATCGCGATCCCCAGCGAATCGTGCCACGAAAAAGAAGTCGTTCTGCGCATCAAACAGGAAATGGAAAAGGTCGGATTTGACAAGGTCGAAATCGACCCGATGGGCAACATCCTCGGCTACATCGGCCACGGCAAGCACATCATCGCGATGGACGCCCACATCGACACCGTCGGCGTCGGCGACATCCGCCTGTGGACCGAATGCGATCCCTACAAAGGCAAAGAGGATGACAACACGATTTGGGGCCGCGGCGGCTCTGATCAGGAAGGCGGCATGGCTGCCATGGTTTATGCCGGCAAAATCATCAAAGACCTCGGCCTCGAAGGCGATTACACGCTCATCGTCACCGGCACCGTCCAGGAAGAAGACTGCGACGGCCTCTGCTGGCAGTACATCATTAATGAAGACAAACTCAAACCCGAATTCGTCGTCAGCACCGAACCGACCAGCCTGCGCATCTATCGCGGTCACCGCGGCCGTATGGAAATCCGCGTCGAAGCACGCGGCGTCAGCTGCCACGGCTCCGCACCCGAACGCGGCGACAACGCCATCCACAAAATGGCCGACATCATCCGCGACGTCCGCGCACTCAACGAAAATGACGCCGCCGACTCCACCGAAATCAAGGGCCTCGTCAAGATGCTCGACAAAAAATACAATCCCAACTGGGAAGAAGCCAACTTCCTCGGACGCGGCACCGTCACGACCTCCGAAATCTTCTTCACCTCGCCCAGCCGCTGCGCCGTCGCCGACTCCTGCCAGATTTCGCTCGACCGCCGCATGACCGATGGCGAAACCTGGGAATCCTGCCTCGACGAAATCCGCGCACTCCCCAGCGTCAAAAAATACGGCGATGATGTCACCGTCTCGATGTACAAATACGAACGCGAATCCTACACCGGCCTGCTCTACCCGACCGAATGCTACTTCCCGACATGGGTTCTCCCGCGCAACCACGTCGTCTGCGAATCACTCGTCGAAGCCTACAAGGGCCTCGGTGCCGCCGACGATGCCAAGCATTTCTTCAATGCCGAACCCGTTGTCGACAAATGGACATTCTCCACGAACTGCGTCTCCATCATGGGCCGCTACGGCATCCCCTGCATCGGATTCGGCCCCGGCGCCGAAGAACAGGCTCACTTCCCCAACGAAAAAACATGGAAAGATCACCTCGTGACCTGCGCCGCCATGTACGCCGCCATTCCTCTCACCTATTGCAAAAACATCGATAAATAATATATATTATTATTGATTCTCGCCTATGGGCGATTTTTGTAAATCCATTTTTGTACAGACGTTCCATGGAACGTCTCTGCATAATAATTGCAAAACCGCCCATACGGCTCGCTTTTCGGCCTATGCGCTTCGCGCATACGGCCTTCATGGCCGGGCTATCTGCGATACGCCCGGCCAGTTTTTTATACATTCCACGCCCCCCCATAAAGACTCATCAATCATCACCTATACCATGAAACATCTTCTTAAAAAGCGAATTATCGAATGCATTCCCCTATGCATTGCTTGTCTGTATCCATCGATCGCTATGGCTGCAACCGGTGATATGTACTGTATTATGTACTCCCTTGTACCTATATACATATTTTTCGGACTGTTCATTTCGTTTTTTTTCATGTTTGTCCCATATTGGCATATTAAATCCTGCATTAAACAAAACAATTAAACACCTCACGAGATGCAAAGTATCTATTATTCTTAGCTCTATTTTTGACATATCATGTTTACTTGCGACACTTATTCTTGTGTTTACCCAAGGTGAGTGCAGCATGGCTTTATTTGCTATTATTTTGACTTTACTTTGTATTGTCAATCAGGTCATGCAGTTCATATTTTTAAAGAAGTCAATAAAAATGATTTCAGATTCATAATTCATATATATTCTACATCAAAACAATATTCCCCCCCCTCTCGCTCCAATCACAGAAAATAAACGAAGTGAATATAAATAAGGTTAAGCCGTTTTTAAATTTTGGCTGACATCTGCAAAAAGGCTGTCAGGCTTCATTCCAAAAGACGCATTCATTGAATAAAACGAGGATACCTATGAAACAATATACTCTGCTTGCTGTCTCAGTTGCCCTGTCTTTCGGCATCTGCGCCTGTGATTCGGACAATTCCGGCAGCGATAATTCCAAAACTGGCTACGAACTCGCCTGCACCCAAAGCGGCGGCGCCTTTGCCGACGGCGTATGCAGCTGCGGCGAATCTGCATGTGGTGCCGGAATCGTCTGCGTCAGCGGAGCATGCGCGGTCACCCCTAGTCCCAATGTGCCTCAGACGGATGGCTATAAACTCGCCTGCACCCAAAGCGGCGGTACTTTTGCCAATGGCGTATGCAGCTGCGGCGAATCCGCTTGTGGTGCCGGAATCGTCTGCGTCGATGGGGCATGCGGGGTTACCCCAATTCCAGGGATACCTCAAACGGACGGCTATAAACTCGCCTGCTCCGAAAGCGGCGGCACCTTCGCCGATGGCGTATGCAGCTGCGGCGAATCTGCATGTGGTGCTGGAATCGTCTGCGTCAACGGAGCCTGCGCGGCTACCCCAAGTCCTGGGGGGCATCAGACGGACGGCTACGAACTCGCCTGCACTCAAAGCGGCGGCGCCTTTGCCGACGGCGTATGCAGCTGCGGTGAATCTGCATGTGGTGCTGGAATCGTCTGCGTCGACGGGGCGTGCGCCGAAACGTCGTTGACGGATGCCGAAATATTTGACCGCGCATGCAGCATCAGCGGCGGTCATGCTGACAATGGCATTTGCGTCTGCAACAACACCCCCTGTGCCAGCGGCATTTTGTGCAATGCAACGACTAAAGAATGTGCCTATAAGCCTGAATGTGAGGGTGCGGCCACCGAATGTATCGATCAGGATGGCGTCGGGCAAATCAGATCCTGCGCCGGCGGTTCATGGGCACAATTTGCCGTCTGCCCGGGTGGGGCCGTATGCGCTGACGAAACCAAATGCGTGAATCTTTCGACTGAACCGTGCACAAAAGATGGCGAGAACGTTTGCAGCAACGGAAAATTAAAACAGTGTATTGCAAAACAGTATTCCGCCGAAAAAGACTGCGACAATTCCAATGGCTGCAAAGATGAAAAAACATGCGGCGAATGCAGTTATACTTCATCGACAGACCTGGAAAAAGTATGTACAGATAACGACAATGGCTGTTCGTACAAACAATGCACCAGCAAATATACATGGAGTAATGCGGACGATTATGACGATCTTAGCTGCATCAATGCAAGCGAACTGGGCGTGTGCAGAAACGGTTATTACAAATTGACAAAAGGGGATTCGACAAAAGACGCGGTTATCCAAACGTGCCAGAATGGCACATGGCCGCTTGCAGAATCCGGCTCTGCCACCGACTGGATTAATCATGAGCAAAACGATGCCTTGTTCCGATTTGCCATGACTTGTAATAAAGCCTCCGGCTCTGGCAGCGAAATACATCTTTATTCCAATTTTACAAAAGATGTCTATACTGCAACGAGCACGAGCTTTAACTGTGATTCGCTCAAATCCGACACCGCCAGTTTTAGATTGAGCAAATCGAATATAATATTTAATGAGGCATCGGGGAGCGGTTATCAGTTCCTGGATAATTTGTTACAAGCGATATATGGTTATCCAACATTTGACAATGCGACCTGGTTTATAAAAGACGGAATTTTTCAGTGGTTTAACTGTTTTAATAGAAATTGTTCAAGTACGTCGATCTGTATCGACGTTCTCGGCCTGAAAGATTCTACACAGAATTTATCTCCAAATCCATATATCTTCACAGTGATAGATGAAAGATATACAGAACAGCCTAACCCTGGTGTCACATATATGTTTGAGAAAGCAAAAGGCGAGTGTAACTCAAACAGAACCGGAATTCATGGCGCAGAAAAATGTGACGTGCATGCCATCGACATGCTGCATCGACTGGAATCAGACAAATCCAGTGAAGCATGTTCGACCGATCCAATATGCCTGAAAGAAAAACTCGATTTCAATATCTGCCGATTCGGTGCATCGCGTTCCGTAAGCTGCAAGACCAATGCGAGCGATCAGTATGTATGTACGTTTAACACACCAGACACATCATTCGATTCAGAAACGGTATGTGTCGATTTCTATGACAAAGCCAATCATCACTACGCATACAAGTTTACAGCTGACGTAACGAACAAAGCCAATGCAGCAATCACCAAATGCAGTACAAATCGCTGCAACAGGAACTGGACTGGCTGTTCAGATGATCCCGAGGTAGTGAAATAAGAGGAATTCATCTGACCGCCCGACGCGTAGGCGAATATGGTTTTATATAAAGATATATTAGGTGCGAAAATTGAGTAAAAACCGACTAATTAGCATTGGTCGACAAGGGCATGTATATTATCTTCGAGGGGCAGATGAAGTTTGTTTTGTTCTATCTCGGAATCAAGTTTTCGTGTGCTGCAATTACCAGGAGACACGCACATTTGCCATTGTTCGCACATCACATCACCACATGCACAGCCCTCTGGCCTGTGGCAATACCAGCCTTCTGTGTATTTTTTAGTACGATTATCGTCGTAACATCCATATCCATTTCCATATATATATGACAACGGCAAGCGATGTTCCAAGCAAAAACTAGAGATATTTTTACATGGAACACATGATCGCGTATTATCTTGATTTGTCGCGCACACTTCCCCCGGATGACATGTCGTATTCCCACAGGCACATCCTTCGTATTTACGGCATTGCCAGCCGGCATATATTTTAATGGCTTCCCACTCAGACCCATTCCCCTTTGTGTCATACTTAAATGCGCATGCATAACCCTCGCCAGGTGCCTCCTTTCCTGTCCCACATGTACAGGCAAGCCAGGCAAGCTCCGGAGTTCCCCTGTCAACTTCATATTTGCGCGATTTATAGTGCACCCATTCCCCTTGGGGGTATACGATATTATCAACTTTTCCGCATTGAGTCTCATCAAATGTGATTGTTTTTCGGTCGGATACAGGTTTATCGTCATTGCCGCAGACCGCACCATTTGGAACGTTCTGTTCACCGCATTGACAAGTACACCTGTCGGCATCAGATTCCGTATCTTCGAAATCATCAATCTCTTCATTGGGGATATGACATGCACATACCTGTTCTTTTTGGAAGCACCGATACCCCTCACGCAAAGCTTTCTCGCCACACATGCATCCCGTCGTCTGGGAGTCAGCGCCGCAAATGACATCCCCAACGCAGGTATCTGTGGTTAAATGGTGATTTGCATTGCAATTCTTATCACCTTTTGTGCAGATATCTCCGAGATGAATTGCTTTTCCATGACAAGTGCAGGATTTGTCCTGACAAATCAATTGTTGCTGATAACAGCCATATCCTGTGCCCGGTTTTTCACCGCCGCATTTGCATCCGGGACGTGGCTTGAGGGCACTGCATTGAGCGCGCCCATCCACACAGATATCTCCCATTCGGATAACATCAGAACCACACGCACACCCCTGATCATTAAAACACACCTGTTCGATCACATTATCGGCAATATCACACGATCCACCCACTTCCGGTCGATCATGACTAAAACCATAGTACGGCCATTTGCAAATACCATATTCATCGCTTTTATCATGAGCGAAAACAACATGCTGCTCAACACAGAGATAATTTTCAAGCAGCGGTACTCCATTGCAGTCACATCCTGGTTGGGAACAAACGACAAACCAGCCAATGCTTTTTCCATCTGCTTCGGATAAAAAATAGTTCTGGCGCAGCGCAACATCTGTGTCAGAACCATAGTATGTTTCACTATAGATGGTCTTTTTAAATTTATTATGAAGAAAATCGGGTTCATCTCCGCCTTTCAGAAATTCAAACACCGATTTTTCGTCTTTTAAGCCATGCGTCAGAAGACATCGATAACCGAATCCGCTTGTCCAATTTTGATCACCAACCCAATAATCACAAACGCTTCCCTGCGGGCATGCAACCGGATGGTTGCTGCAGGCACACCCTTCAGGCTTGTCGCAATAAAAAGCATAATGACCGTCGCTGCCATCACCATACACCTTTTTATAAAAACAGACCTCATCAATGCAGGCAAAATCTTTGGGACAGAGCTGTGAACCGCATTTACAGCCACTATCATTAGAACAAGTGGCATTTTCTTCTTTCCAGGTCGTATTGCTCAAAATGGGTCTGTTCGTCGTCCGAAAAGTGCCATCGCTGCGATTGATACATTTATTTTCAGCAGGAATGCAGTTTTCATACTCCGTACATGTAATCGTCCCACATGAACAACCATTCTTGTCTTCACATTCGAATCTATCAGGTGCAATACATTTACCTTCGTTCAACATGCAGGTATCATGAAATCTGCAGGATGTGTTTCCACATGCACATCCATGACTGTCTTTGCAGATCAGCTTGTGATCGGACACACATTCCCACTTTTCTGCGTCATTCGCATTCAGAGTCGTGGAACCACATGTTTGAATATTACGAATATCTTTAGTTTCAGCCCCGGCATTCTGCAACAACATTTCACTTGTCTGAAGAGGTTCAGGGGACGTTTCAGAGTCCGCTGTCGGCTGAACACGTTGGCATCCGGCAAGGCATGCCAGCATCATTACAATGCTAACACAAATAAACGATCTTATTCCCGGACCAGCATTGACACGCACGCGCCCGGATATCGAATCCGAATTTGTAACAAAAAAAATATCCATAAACATCCCATTCGCTCAAAAAAGATCACATAACCATAAGTATCCATCACTGCCAACGCTACTTAATACGAAAAAATTCTTCTGTGCAAGCAAAAAGTATGCTATTGCAATACTATTGGTTCTCTTGCGAAAACTGATGGGGCACGCGCATCGTCAGCGAACCTAATAGATTGTTTTTTATCATATTTTTGAAAGAGGTCGCCTTAAATGGCAGCTTCAGGGATATTCAGTACATCGTACCGGATTTTCAAATTGAGGTGATTTTTAAAACAGGAGCAATAAACGATGGATAATCAGGACAAACAGGTTTTGGTCAAAATATTCAATTATGCGGACTCAATTCAGAATTATTGCGTCAACTGCAACACCCTGTCAGATTTTATCAAAAACAAAATGCGTACCGAAGCATGCGCACACAATCTGATACAAATCAGCAGGACATGTCAAACCGAATTATCAGACCAGATTAAATCTGAAATCAATTCAATACCATGGGAACGACTGTGCAATTATCAAAACGAACTGGAACCTGACAGTTCAGAAGATAATTTGAATCTCGTTTGGAATATCGTACATGAGGATATACCCCAATTAGTCGATGAGCTGAGAAAGTATCATCGCGAAGGCAATGCCTTTCTGGATGACAGCCAAATCAATAACCCGATCATATCTATAAAACGATTTCTGAAACGAACTCCCAAAACCAGACTGCTGTTGTTTGCGCTGTCATGTTATTTGTTTCTATATCCTTGCTTTACAAAACCGGTCGACGACTTGCTAAACGTGATGGTAGGTTTTCTGGCTCTGATTGGTGTTGTCTTAATATTCATTTCATTTGCTGCACTGGTCTGTTTTCCATATTATCATATTAAATCGAAATTATCCTGTAAAGCCAAAATACAGAAAATAAAATATATTTTACGATGGATTGCAGTCATAAATATTCCCATAGCTCTTGTCTCAATCTTTGATGCAATATGCTATTTAATATACTTCAGCACACCTAAAATGTTTACAGGGAAAATTTTGGGTGATCTGATACTTTTTTTTATAGTAGCATTACTCCAAAGTGGCATTTGGTTTGCTATTTTTAATAGCATTTATAACTTTATTGACAAGCAAGCCGATAGAACAATCAGCCCCCTTCGCATTCTAAACCTTATCATTTTTATTCCCTCGTTTTTCTGGATTGCATTGTCTTTTATTTGTTGGAATCCTTATGCCATATTTTATAGTTATATTGCATATATTGGTTGTATCATTATTTTTTACATTTCCAAAAGAATGTTTAATAACATGCAGGAAATGATTGCTTCGCAAACAAATGAAGCTGCATCTGCCAAAAGACATGATGAGGAATCAAACAAGGGACCTGACAAGGGACCTGACGAAGACCCTGACAAGGGACCTGACGAGGAATTAAACAAGGGACCTGACGAGGAATCAAACAAGGGACCTGACGAGGAATCAAACAAGGAACCTGACGAAGAGTCAGGCAAGGGGCCTGACGAGAAATAAGACAACGCATCGGATAATAGTTGAAAGCAATCAACTTCACAGCTTCCACAATACCAGTGCCTACATGACCACAGAGCAGTGGCTTGTCAGCATTGCATATACAAACAGTAACAGACGTTGCTGTCTGGTAAGCCGTGAATAATCTATCGCCTGTTCAAGAGGACGTACAACGCATTACGGGAACTAGGTTTTCTTGTAAAAACATGTTATAAGTTGTCTCTGCCATCATATACTTGTGGCCTTACTTATATGGATATCAAAAATCATGTCACTCGCGAGATTACTTTTGGCATTCGCTCTTCTGCCTTTTCTGCCGATCATTGCTCACATCAACGGTGCTGCTCGCAATTGGAGCGTCGGCAAATGCCTCAAATATATGAAAAAGAAGTACGGATGCAGCTTCGAGTTCTCCAAACCGCATTATCCCTTGAGTACATCCCGCGGCGTTCTCGACATCTTTGTCAAAACCGATAGATACCCCGGCCGCGATATCTTCGTCAGGCAAATTTGTGATGAGAAACCCCATATCATTTTAGACAATCTCGTCGCCGTAAAATACGAAGAACAGACCGCCGAATGCATCACACAAATAGCACACGAAGTCTTTGGCGAATGCAAAGCCATCTACCAGGTGGATGACAGACATATCCTTCCCCCTACGTTTGATGACGCGATGACGCTCTCTGAATTCCTGGCATCGTGGGATGCAAATCTTCTGGCTTACGTCATACTTCCCCCCGATCATTCCGACGCACACGTCGAAGATGAGCTGCACCGGCTGTTCGATGTGCTCAAAGCCCAAAATGTCGCCTGCAATTTTATGACTTTTTATGCTCTCGATGACGAACAGTATCAGGCCATGAAATGCATGGTCGATGTCAATCAGAACATGTATCAATTTAAGGCAAAAGGTCGCCTCGAAATGGGCGAAAAGTTCGAAATCAAATTCCTGAAAAAATGGTAAAAATGCTTTAAAACGCCCTACCCTTCCTCCACCAAAACCCCGTCCAACGCACTCATATCCGAGGCAAAATTAGCGCCGACCAATACAATCTTTCGGCCATCCAGTTTAAACGGTTTGGCATAGTCCTTGTCTTTGATCTGCTGCATGGCAGCCTGGGCAGAACTGTCGCGCTTAAATTCCATAATATAAATATATTTATCTGTTTTAAGAATTAAATCCACGCGTCCTTTTGCCGTATGATATTCGACGCTCGTATAAAAGCCCATCAGCATAAATAATAAATAGACAAAATTCTGAAAATGGACTTCGTAATCCAGTTTAACTTCGTAGGGAACATTGGCCAGAAGCGTATCGATGCGCTCAAAGAAATCATCCGTATTGCCTCTTTCAATGGAACGCACGAAATGCGCAACATTAAACTCAGTCGTCTGACTTTCACCTATGACGAGAGGTAGCAAACCATTTAGAAATCCTTCCTTAACTTCGGCATTCGGATAATCCAGAGTAAACTCAGAAAATCTGTCATCATAATTACTAATCGTCAGATAACCGCTTTGATAAATGATCGGCAGCGGATTGCTCGTAAACGAATTGATCAGCGTCAAAGAATCCCTTTGTATGGTAGAACCCGCAAGATGATAGATATCCGGGCGATGTTTCTTTAATAAATGCACCAAAAACGTCGGTGTCCCCGTCTCGAACCAGTAGTGACTGATTTTCTTTCTGGCCAAAGCATTCAGCAAACTATAGGGATTGTACACGCTCTGCGTCATTTCCTCACTAAAATGATAACCATTGTATTCGCGCTTGAGTTCGGCATGCATCTCGTCATAAGTTTTGTGCTGAACATCCGCCATAGCCTGTATATCTTCGTGAAAATCGCGCGCAATCTCTGTCTCGGTCATGCCGCAGATATCGGCATATTCTTCCATTAAAGATATATCCGTAATATTATTCAACGCACTAAAAACACTTAATTTTCCGATTTTGGTCACACCGGTCAATAATACAAACTTCAAATATCGGTCGGCCTTTTTGATACCGCCATAAAAACCGTTCAGCGTTTGTCGGTGCTTCTCCTGCAACGCCTCGTCGTCGATCGTGTCCAGAACCGGTTTTTCGTACTCGTCGACCAGAAGGACGACAGGCTTGTCGAATTGCTTTGAATAGGCTTCTATGACATTCATAAATCGAACGCCTAAAACGGCATTCGCAGCGGGAGTAATATCCACCTCTCCTTCCCAGCGACGCAGCGAGTCATCTAACACGCTTTCCAAAGCCCGTTCCTCGTGATAGTTCACCCCCGTCAAATCCAGATGAAGCACCGGATACGATTTCCATTCCTGCTCCAAATCTGCAATCGCCAGCCCCTCAAAAAGGTCTTTGCGCCCCGAAAAATACGATTCGAGCGTCGAAATGAGCAGACTCTTGCCAAACCGCCGCGGACGCGACAAAAAATGATATTTCGTCCCATGCGTCAGTCTAAAAACCTGGGCGGTTTTATCCACATAAACCATACGCTCCCTGCGTATTTCTTCAAACGTCTGAATGCCAATCGGAAACTTGCGCGCTGCCATGACAGCCTCCTTAAACGGGGGTGAAACGTCATTATTGACAACCGTTCACTGAGCCGTGTCGCGACACGGCTCTACAGCTCGCTTTCACCATAACTCGCCGAAATACATAAAGCGAGGATTTTTTGATGGTGGCTCGCTACGGGCGACCACACGGGGTCGCCCCTACGCTCGCCTGCGCGGGCTATTGGTATGTAGGCACGTGCCTACATACCAATACGCCCTGCGCACCGGCTTATGCGCTTCGCGCATACAGCCTTGCCCCACTTTTGGTTCCACAATCATTCCTAATTAAAAATGCTGCATTACCTCTTTGTTTGAACGACATAGAACTCGTCATCATCGCCATCGAATTCGATTTCAGGGACGGCGACACCTTCATAATCGATGTGAATACGCTTGGATTTCATGTTGTTCCTTTGCTCAGACGAGATTGCGAAAGAGCGTGACAAACAGGCAGAACAATACTGTTTGGGATACTTAAAGACTACAAATTCGCTATTTTCATTTCATTGTAGAATCACTATGTTTAAAATGTGGGTACACCTATTACCCACAACCACACCAATCATAACAAGGATAATGCAATGAAAAAGAACAGCATACTTACTATCGCGATATTGTCAGCATTTCTGGGGCTCGCAGGATGTTCGGATGACAGCAAAGACAATTCATCCAACAACAACGAAAACACGACTCCGGAATGTACCGAGGCCAGCGTCCTGACATGTGCCTCCGAAACCAGCAAAAATGTCTGCAATTCTGGCAAAATTGAAGCACAACCTTGCGGGGAAAATGAGATTTGCCAGGACAATACGTGCAAAGCCAAAGGTGATGACACCCCAACAGATAAACCTGAATGCACGGACGACTCGACTTTGAGCTGTGCCTCCGAAACCAGCAAAAACGTCTGCAATGCAGGCAAAATTGAAGCACAACCTTGCGGGGAAAATGAGATTTGCCAGGACAATACGTGCAAAGCCAAAGGTGATGACACTCCCACAGATAAACCAGAATGCACCGATGACTCGGCTTTGAGCTGTGCCTCCGAAACCAGCAAAAACGTCTGCAAGGCGGGCAAGATCGAGGAACAGGCTTGTGGCGAGAATGAGATTTGCCAGGACAATACGTGCAAAGCCAAAGGTGATGACACCCCCACAGATAAACCTGAATGCACGGACGACAAGACTTTGAGCTGTGCCTCCGAAACCAGCAAAAACGTCTGCAAGGCGGGCAAGATCGAGGAACAAGCTTGTGGCGAGAA
>OCTW013402369.1_pt1 | contig 13067 bp, 8 predicted proteins | sample 1539671 | NCBI WGS metagenome assembly OCTW01 (sample SAMN02144230, study PRJEB22623) | gut metagenome | biome: sheep rumen | host: Ovis aries | place: New Zealand | reverse complement strand
AACTTTTTCAGCCTTTATTTTGGGGTTATCTCACTCTTTTAACATTGTGGTCGAGCACTGTTAACAATTGTAGATACGTCACAATATATAGAAACGATAAATATATATTATACTTGATTATAATAGGCGAAATCAAAATAAATTAAACAAGATGAGAGAACCAGCCATAAATGAGGTATTATCTCAATTTTTACCCATGATATGAAAAAAAATCCCCTTCTCCTTTATATATATATTGTACATTTGCAACAAGAATTGACCAACAATGCGATATAAAATAGAATTCACGAATGATGATAATTTACCTAATCAATAATAAACTAAAAACAAAAACAAATGATTAAACTTCTTCAAAAGACAGGTCTTATGACTTTATTGCTGCTGATGTCATCGATGATATACGCAGACAATACCGGTAAGACCTACCAGAACGAAACTGCTACCATTCAGTGGGCTTTCACAGGCAACACGACAGATGCAGCTACAGTAACTCCAGAAGGTGTGGTGTCTTTAGCTGCTTTCTCACATGGCGATGATATCGCAGATGCCAATGGGAGTAGTTATGACAACATCAGCTATACACGTTTCCAACCTGTTAGTGGTACTAATGATGCTAGTGAAGCGGCCACGTTGGAATGGAGTATTAAACCAACAAAAGGACTCACCTTCACCCCAACCTTAGTAAGCGCCAATGTACGTCGATTTGGTACTGACGGAGGTAAATTTGATGTCAAAGTTATCAATGGTGAAGGAATAGAAGAAACGCTTGCAACGGGATTGATTCCTGCTCGCAACAAAGCTACTGCTGAGGATAAGACTAGCTCTGATCCTAACTATCGTACCAGTTTTACTATCAATGTACCGGCATCACTGGCAACCTCTACTAGCTTTAAACTCGTTATTTACGTATATGGACTAGGTAATACCAAACAGATTGGGTTCAATGACGTTAAAATTGAAGGCACTGTAAACGGAACCACAGAAGCTGTAACCATGTATACCCTTAATACAGAAGTATCTCCTGCCGAGGCTGGTACCATCAAGGTTTATCCCAACGGAAATGAGTTTGAAGCAGGAACAACAGTGAATCTTACGGCTAGCCGAAATTTCGGATACAAGTTTGTCAACTGGACTGATGCCAACGGACAAGTAATCGCTACTAATAACGAAATAAAATATACTCTTAATACCGCAGAAAAGCTAACTGCAAACTTTGAAAAGATCAATACCTACTCGCTTGACTACACCGTAGAAGGAGGAGCTGCCGATTACATGGTACAACCCGATATTGCACCTGTTATTGTCGACAATAAAAAGATGTACGAAGAAGGTACAGAAGTAACCCTCACCGCATCGAGTAATGAGATTCTTACCTTTACCAACTGGAGTAATGGCGAAAGTAGCACTGATATTAAGTTCGTAATGAATGCCGACCAAGCTATTACGGCTCACTACTCTGCCAAAGATTACATTGTAGCATGGGATATGTATAAAACTGGCAATAACGGACGAAAAGCAGACTTTGCTTCTGCAGATAACGATGCAGACCAACTAGTTTTAAGAGATGCTGAAGGCAACACATACGGATGGCTCGACAAGAGTGCTGTTAATGGCGGATATGAGGGCAGACCTGCATGTGTAAACTGGATGAATAATGCCGCTCTTGGCACCTATTACTGGCAGATAAAGTTTAACGCAGCCAACTACACCAATATTCAAGTAAAGAGTGCCATGGCTTACAACTATAATGCTTACCAAACTTATCATGTAGAATATTCTCTGGATCAAGTAAACTGGAACAAACTGGGCGCTATCACTATGCCTAGCGTAAAAAGCTGGACAGATGCCACCTTTAACCTTCCAGAAGAAGCTAACAACAAAAGTGAAATTTATATCCGCTGGATAGCTGATAAGACTTCTGCTATTGATGGAACTGAATCCAATAATGATGGTAATGCGATTGGTGCCATCTACATATTAGGAACGGAGAAATTAGTAAACGATGGTATTGCGCCAAAACTTGTAAACAGTGTTCCTGCCGAAAGCGCAACCAATGCTTCTGCTAACGGCAAGATTGTACTTACCTTTGATGAAAAAATAAAACTTACCGAACAGGCACAAGCTACTCTCAACGGTCAGGAACTCGAAGGAACAGTATCAGGTAATACCATAACTTTCGCCTATAAAGGCCTCAACTACACGACAACCTACCAATTTAATTTGGCTGCTGGTAGTGTCAGCGACCTTACTGACAATACCATTACAGAAACGATTACAATCAAGTTTACCACCAAGACAAAACCTGCTATCAGCAAGAAGCTTTACGACTTTATCATTCCTGATGATGGAACCTTCAGAGAAGCCATCGCTGCTGCTACCAACAGAGAAGATAAGGCTACACGTTTTCGTATTTTCGTAAAAAAAGGTACTTATGTTATACCAGTAAGCACCTCTGCACAGATTACTGGCTCTGATGGAAAGACCTACAACAGTGTAACCACCGTTCTCTCTGCCAACAATGTTTCTATTATTGGCGAGGATATGACCAAGACTATCATCAAGAACGATGTTCCTTACGAGCTCGTAACTGGTCAATATGGGCCAGCCTGCCCTATCGAAGGTATCGGCAAATGCGATCTTCTACAAATCACCGGCAATAATACCTATCTTGAGGATATTACCTTTAGAAATGGCACTGACGATGCTACAGGACGAAACCTTGCCATACAAGAAAAGGGCGATAAGACCATCTACAAGAACGTAACCCTTTATGGCTATCAGGATACATGGACTTGTAATGCAGGCGGACGCTACTACTTCGAAGATGGTATTATCCGTGGACGCACAGACTATATCTGTGGTAAAGGCGATGCTTTCTTCAATGGTGTTACTTTCCAAAATGTTGCAGGTGGCTATATTGCTGTACCATCGCAACCTAAAAAATATGGTTGGATTTTAAGCCAGTGTATTATCAAAGGTGAAACTGATGATGTTGACGGTAATTACACTTTGGGACGCCCTTGGGGAAGTGGTACGCCAATTGCTCTATGGATTAATACTAAGATGATCGCTCAACCTTCTGCCATCGGTTGGAACGAAATGAGCGGTGGCTATCCTGCACGCTTCGCTGAATATAACTCTACAACTGCAACAGGCACTGTCATCGATTTAACCAATCGTAAGACTGTTTTTGCCGACACTCATACCAACAATCCTATCCTTACAGCTGAAGAGGCTGCTACTTATACCATAGAAACAGTAATGGGTGGTGATGACGAATGGGACCCTACTGCTGCAACAGAACAAGCATCGGCACCTACTAACGTTATCATCAAGGATAATAAGTTAACTTGGGATAATAGTGACTACGCACTTCTTTGGGCTATTGAAAAAGATGGCAATGTCGTTGACTTTACCACTCTTCCTGAATACGATATTACAGGATCCTCTTCAGACAACGTATGGGCAGTAAGAGCAGCTAACGAAATGGGAGGACTTGGCGACGCAACTATTGCTAATACGACAACGAGTATCAAGACTCTCAACACAGAAAACGAAGCAAACATAACTGGAACTTCGCTTTATTCTATTGATGGTACACAACATACTTCTTATCGAAAAGGAGTAAACGTAGTTGTGAAAAAAATGGAAAATGGGAATAAGAAAATCGCAAAAATTATCGTTAAATAAGATAGAAATAAACTATTAATATTTGTACTAATTGAAATGAAAATCAACCTGCAAGCTATAACATTGGGAGCATTATGCGTTTTGAGTACAAATGCTTTTGCACAATCAGCTACACTTCCTGCTTTTCCAGGAGCCGAGGGATTTGGTATGTATACCACGGGAGGTAGATCTGCCAGTACTAAGGTTTATCATGTCACTACTCTTGAGGATAATGGCAAGACTTCTTTAGTAGGCTCACTAAGATGGGCCAATGCTCAAAGTGGTCCTCGCATCATTGTTTTCGATGTATCAGGAACCATCCATCTTGCTGCCCAACTAAAGTTCAATACCAACACTACTATTTTAGGACAGACTGCTCCGGGAGAGGGTATCTGTATAGCAGACTATCCCGTACAAGTAAAAAGCAATAATATTATTCGTTTTATTCGATTCAGACTGGGTAATAAGTTTGTTGCTTATCATGAAGGTGACGGTCTGGGTGGTATGGACAACAGTGATGTTATCATAGACCACTGCTCTGTAAGCTGGAGTATAGACGAATGCCTGTCTGTATATGGTTCCAAAAACCTCACTGTGCAATGGTGCTTAGCTGCTCAGAGTTTGGTTAATTCTGGGCACAGCAAGGGAGCTCACGGCTATGGTGGAAACTGGGGAGGCAGCGGTGCCACTTATCACCATAACCTGATGGCTCACCACACAAGTCGTGTGCCACGCCTTGGCCCTCGCCCAAGTACACAATTGGATGAACGTATGGATCTTAGAAATAACGTATTCTACAACTGGGCAGGTGAAGGATGTTATGGCGGCGAAGGTATGAATGTGAATATCGTCAACAATTACTATAAACCAGGACCGGGAACGGCATTGCGCTCTACTAACATTCAGAAACGCATCGCGGGCATCGGCATTCGTACTACAGATTATACCAAGCATGGCACAAGCGAAGCTAATGAATGGGATAAGATGTGGCATGTATGGGGTAAATTCTATGTCCGCGGCAATGTAAATGCTTCGTACGACGATGTTACCCGAGATAACTGGACCTATGGTATCTATAATCAGATTACGAATAGTAAGGTTGATAATACCTTTACACAGACCACACGCGATACCATGAAACTGCATTTGCCTATCGCATACTATCCTGTTACAACAGAGACAGCATACGATGCTTATGAGAAGGTTCTCTCCTATGCTGGTGCTTGCTTGCATCGTGATGAAGTAGATGATCTCATTGTTAACGATACACGCGACAAAAAAGCCACATATACTGGTAGTGGATTAAATCCGGGATATATCAATACGCAAGATGATATCAAACCAGCTCAAGCTGCCGATGACTGGTCTGCATGGCCTACGTTAGTCCAAACAGTACCTCCTGTTGATACCGATGGTGATGGTATGCCTGACGCTTGGGAAAGTAAGAATGGTACTGATCCTGCTAAAAATGATGCTGCAACAATAGCAGATAATGGCTATACCAACATCGAAAACTATGCTAACGATATCGTGGCTGATATCACCGCTGCTCAACTGGCAAACGGACAGTTGCTGCAAAACCAGCAAGAAGCTGAAACTGGCATCACGGGAGAAGTTACCGCCATACAAGGTATCAAGACCTTGTATGATACTTCATACCAAGAAGATGACTATATCTATACGCTTGGTGGTATCGCTATGGGCAAAGATGATAGCCAACTGCCAAAAGGCATTTATATCCGCCATCAGAAAAAGTTTGTGGTCAACTGATACCATAGCTCTTATATACAGAAAAAGCCGCTGGTCGACATTTATCGACCAGCGGCTTTTTCGCATATAAGGAGTAATCTTTAAATCTTTGGTTCTATATGTGGAACACCAGCAAGATACTTATTGATTTCCTCATCAGATATCTGATAATCTTGTAAGTCACCATTAATATAGCTCATATATGAAGGCATATCGATAAGACCATGACCACTCAGACAGAAGAGAAGAACCTTTTCTTCACCCGTTTCCTTACATTTCAAAGCCTCACGCACAGTTGCAGCAATAGCATGACAACTCTCTGGAGCAGGAATAATACCTTCAGTCTGAGCAAAGAGCATACCAGCTTTAAAACTCTCTAACTGTGGAATATCAACACCATGAAGATAACCATCCTTGAGCAATTGGCTGATAATCATACCGGCACCATGATAACGCAGACCACCTGCATGAATATTAGAAGGCTTAAAGTCATGACCCAAAGTATACATCGGCAATAATGGTGTATAACCAGCCTCATCACCAAAGTCGTACTCAAACTTGCCACGAGTAAGTTTAGGACAGCTCTCTGGTTCTGCGGCAATAAACTCTACATTCTTATGTGTACCATCGAATACATGACGCATAAATGGGAAAGCTAATCCACCAAAGTTTGAACCTCCACCGAAGCAAGCTATTACCTTATCAGGATATTCACCAGCCATCTCCATCTGCTTCTCAGCCTCAAGACCGATAATACTCTGATGCAAAGCCACATGATTAAGCACACTTCCCAAAGTATATTTACAGCCAGGTGTCGTCGTTGCCAGTTCTACAGCCTCAGAAATAGCTGTACCTAACGATCCTGGATACAACGGATCTTTGGTAATAATATCTTTACCAGCACGTGTACTCATAGAAGGACTACCTTCTACCGTTGCACCAAAGGTATGCATGATCATAGAGCGATAAGGCTTCTGCTGCATCGTAATCTTAACTTGATAAACAGCAGCTTCCAGTCCGTAGAGTTTAGCTGCATAACTTAAAGCTGCTCCCCACTGACCTGCACCTGTCTCAGTTGTAACATTGGTATCACCTTCCTGCTTACAGTAATAACACTGTGGAATAGCAGAATTAAGTTTATGAGAACCTAACGGGTTAACACTCTCGTTCTTAAAGTAAATATGAGCAGGTGTACCTAAAGCCTCTTCAAGCCCATAGGCACGTACCAAAGGTGTAGAACGATAATAAGTATATTTCTCGAGCACTTCTTCAGGAATATCTATCCATGCATGTTCGGTATCAAGTTCCTGCTTGGAGCATTCCAAATTAAATATATGTGCCAGATCTTCTGCAGAGAGTGGTTCCTTGGTCTTCGGATTTAAAGGAGGAAGTGGTTTATTAGGCATTTCTGCTTGAATATTATACCACTGCTTAGGAAGGTCTTTCTCTTGGAGAATAAATTTTTTTTGTCTCATCGTATCAAGTTTTTAGGAATTTTATTATTATAGCTTGCAAATATAACAAAATAATGCGGCATTCAATAATGAATATCGCACTATTTTTGCCATTTTGGTTAACAAATAGAACTTTTCTTGCTATTTTAATGATAACCCAAAAGATGACTTAATAATATTTTTACACCGATGATAATAAGAATGATTCCTCCAAATAAATCTGGTTTAAGTCGCTTACGAATAGACGAACCAAAACGGATACCCAAAAGATTACCTATAACGCCAAACAAAAAACTTACTATGCCTATCGCCCATAATGGAAAACAGAGTTCACCAATAGAGGTATATCCTGTACAGGCAAAAGAGATGCCTACGGCCAGCGCATCGATACTAGTTGCAACAGCTAACACCAATTGCGTTTTGATTTTAGTAGGATTAAAGTGCTTATCTTCATTATCTTCGAAAGACTCCTTTATCATACGAATACCAAGGAAAGCAAGAAGACCAAAAGCTATCCAATGGTCGAAAGCCTCGATATACTGGGCAAAATGTTTGGTACCAAGCCACCCGATAAATGGCATAGCAGCCTGAAATAAACCAAAAAAGAAACTCATTCGAGTAATTACCCCCCAACGCTTTTCTTTCAATATCACACCACTTATTATACTCACTGTAAAACAGTCCATAGCCAATGCTATAGACAGCAAGAGAATATCTAGAAAATTCATCATGTCTTTGTAACAATTCTTTATGAGGAGACAAAATTACAAATTAAATTTGTACTTTTGTAGCAAATATAGAATTTTTAGTTTAGATACATGGAAAATCAAAAATATGACTATCTAATTGTAGGAAGTGGACTCTTTGGAGCAACATTTGCATATCGAGCCCATCAGGCTGGCAAAAAATGCCTGGTTATCGATAAGCGTGAACATCTGGGTGGCAATGTATATTGCACCAACATGAATGGTATACATGTACATACTTATGGAGCACATATCTTTCACACCAGCAACAAAGATGTATGGTCGTTTGTCAACTCTATAGTTGAGTTTAATCGATATACTAACTCCCCTGTAGCTAACTACAAAGGAGAACTCTATAATCTTCCTTTTAATATGAACACCTTCTACCAGATGTGGGGTGTTAAAACACCGGAAGAGGCGCAAGCTAAACTTGACGAGCAAAAGGCTGAAGCTGTTGCCAAAATGAAAGCTGAAGGGATAAGCGAACCTCGTAATCTGGAGGAACAAGCGCTCACTTTGATAGGAAAAGATATTTATGAAAAACTGATTAAAGGCTATACCGAGAAACAATGGGGGCGTAAGTGTACCGACTTGCCAGCTTTTATCATTAAGCGCCTTCCTGTAAGACTGGTTTTCGACAACAACTATTTTAATGATACCTATCAGGGTATTCCTATTGGTGGCTATAATAAACTGATAGAAGGTCTACTCTTGGGATCTCAAACGATAACCCAGGTCGACTTTTTTGAATTAAACTGCCATCGTAATGCTGCCGGTACTTGGGAATTTAACGACCCACTCCATGCTGGCCAAACTTTAGAAGCAGAAAAAATCGTCTATACAGGTCAGCTCGATGAATACTTCGGCTTTAAATTAGGCAAGCTCAACTTCCGCACGGTACGTTTTGAGACCGAGACTTTAGATACAGCCAACTACCAAGGTAATGCCGTTATCAACTATACTGAGGCTGATGTACCATACACCCGCATTATAGAGCATAAGCATTTCGAATGTTTTGGGCAACAAGTATACGAAAACAATAAGACTGTTATTAGCCGTGAATATTCTACGGAGTGGAAAGATGGTATGGAACCATACTATCCTGTTAATGATACTCATAACAATGAGTTAGCAGAACAATACCGTGCATTGGCAGAAGCAGAAAAAAATGTAATTTTCGGAGGTAGACTAGCAGAATACCGTTATTACGATATGGCTCCTATCATCGAAAAAGTTCTTCAAATGGACATATAAAAGTAATTCGAACTACAAAATAAATAAAGAGTCTCTAAGCATATCAAAAACTTAGAGACTCTCATAATATTAAAACTATGCGTTTCAGTGGAGCTGGAGGGATTCGAACCCTCGTCCAAACAGGGAAACCATACGCTTTCTACACGTTTATTTCAGCCTTCATTTTCGTGATATGGCAAGACCTGAACCACCAACCATACCCTTATCCTCTAAAATTTCATCCTAGCATCGAGGCCTACCAGAACTATTTCCGATTTCCTGCACCGCTGAACCAACAAGATTCGGAACAACATCCGTTGAGCGATGTCTCGTTCCATCACCTTGTGACGGAATAAAGCCAGTAATCTACTGTACTTCGATTAGGCAGCGAGAGCGTAATTATTTTCGCCAATTAAATTGATGTTCACTTCGATTAAGGAGGTAGCCAACGAGACTCCACGTGCTTACGTACCATTTCATCCCGCTGTCAAATCCAGTCAACCCCGAGATGTATACTTTGCTGAAAATCAACTTTTTTCACAAGAAAAAGCTAAATTCCATGCAATATTCTAATGCAAAGATAAGCTAAATGGATGAAACAACAAAATAAAATACACTTTATTTTTTGTTTCTACCATAAACTTATCCTTACAAATCACTTCATAAACAATATATGTATACCTAATTCGCTCATAGAATTAACTCAAATAACGAGCTCAAAATTCGCGAATTTAAGACCGAGTTACATGACTGTTCAGAATTTGCAAATTTTGAGGCAGTTATTTAGAGCGATTTCAGCCTATTATTCCCTTTCTTAATTTAGAGGAATGGATTTTTCTTCTTATTAGCCAAGATTGCTTTTTTAATTTCTTCTTTATGATTCTGGATAAAGACACTACACATAGCATTCACCATATGGCGAAGGAACACCTTGCTATGTTCTGCGTTTTTCAATTCATTAAGCAAATCTGCAATATCATCATCAATCCAAAGAGACACACCCTTACGAGGAGATTTTGAATAGTTCATACATTCTGTACGGAAATGCTCCCATTCTTCTGCTCTGGAAATAGCATCATCAGCATTCAGCGGAGCTGATCTTTTTATAGGAGTAGGTTTTACCGTTTCCTGAGTTGAAGGTTTTTCTGCTTTAGGTTCTACTCGAGTTACAGGATTACTATCTTTCTGCTCAGCTGCAGGCTGTACATTCTCCACCTCTTCATTTTCCTCTAAAGGTTTATTAATAATGCCCATTACGAGCTTAGACATATCTTTTTTCATGATCTTCTATTTTTTATGATGAATTTTACTTAGTACGCTGATAAATTTCTTCTGTTAACGCATCGAAATCGTGAGCTCCATTAGAGCTTGGTGCATATTCCTGAATATCACCGCCAGCCAAAGGAACCTCGGCCAAAGATACGTTTTCACGGATAATGGTTTTGAATACCACATCACCATATTCATTTTTGATAGACTGTTCTACTGCTTTATTCAGATTCTTACGAGTATTAAAACGATTGATAATGATACCCGTAATCTTAATATCAAAACCGTTAGCGCGAAGTCCTTCAAGATAATCATTCAACATCATCATACCACGCAACGGAAGAGCCTCAGCAGTCAATGGCACATACGTATCTGTTGATGCGATAAAAGCATTGGTTGTAACAATATTCAAAGCAGGAGGACAATCAAGAAGAATATAATCATAATCGTCCTTAATGTCTTCAAGTGCATGAGTCAATATCAACTCTCGCGAAATTCTACTTATCAAAGTACTCTCTGCCAAAGCCATATCCAAAGAAGATGGAACTAAATCCAGATTTTCCTTAACATGATAAGGCTTGATTTTTTCTTGGCGAATAAGTACGTCAGCGATAGTCAATCGCTCCGTTTCATCGTTAGGATCAAAGAAGAAACTCGTCAAATTTGCCTGAGTATCCAAGTCTATTAGCAAAACTTTATTTCCCAATTTTGCAAGACCTTGACCTACACCAGCCACACAAGTAGTCTTACCTACTCCACCTTTATGATTTGCAAATGCTATGATTCTAGTTTGTACTTTTCTAGTCACTTTTACCGGCTTACCGTGATGCCGTTAGGGCTATATTGAATTACACCAACAAAGATACAAATAATATCTTATACATCTATAATATTATTCATCATTTTAAGATTAATTAGTAAATCATTTTACCATTTATATATTTGGCATTTCTATTTTTATCTATAGGTTATTCTTAGTTTAATCAAGTTATTATTTATCACGATATCGATATATTATTTATAGATTAATAGTATAGTTATTCATAAATAGACAACAATAGTATCGCTTATATTTCATAAAATAAAAGAATCACCAAATAAAATAACAAGCCGAGAAATACACATTACAGAATATAAGAATATAAAAGAATTACAGATAAGACCATAACAGATATTGGTCGAACAAAACTTTTTTCGTATTTTTGTATGCGAAATCAACACTTAAATAATAAATGAACAAAAAAGTATTCGTAGCTACACTGTTACTAGCTACAGCCGGAACCATTTCGGCACAAAACAAAGAGGGAGGAATCACATATCAGATGATTCAACAGATGGAGAAAAAACAAAACAGCAATGCTACTAACAAAGCACTTTTCAATGCCATTGCTTCTAACTCTATCGACAATTTAGCTAAAAATCACGCTAACGCAGGCACAGTAGACACTTATTTCAGTAATGAAACCCCAAAACAGAGCATCCACAATCAAAAGAGTTCTGGAAGATGTTGGATGTTTTCGGGTCTCAATGTATTGCGTTCTAACTTTGCATTAGCACAAGATCAAAAAATGACTGTAGAATATTCACAGGCATACTTATTCTTTTATGATCAGTTAGAAAAAGCTAACCTGATGCTTCAGGGCACTATCGACTATGCGAAAAAGCCTATTGATGATAAAATGGTAAGATTTTTCTTCCAGAACCCTATCAGTGACGGAGGTACATTCTGCGGTGTAGCTGATTTGGCAGAAAAATATGGTTTAGTACCTATGAGTGTCATGCCAGAAACCTATTCTTCAGAAAACACCTCTCGCATGGCAAGAATTATATCATCCAAACTTCGTGAATTTGGACTTGAACTTCGCGATATGGTGGCAAAAGGTAAAAACAAAAAAGCTATTCAAAGCAGAAAAGCAGAAATGCTTGGCGAAGTATACCATATTTTAAGCCTTACATTGGGCGAACCTGTTAAAGAATTCACGTATACATTTACAGACAAAAACGGCAAAGCTATTGCTCCTGCCAAGAAATATACTCCAAAGTCTTTCTATGAGTTTACTGTAGGTGGAAAGATTAATGACACGTTCATCATGGTCATGAACGACCCTCGTAGACCTTATTATAAAACATACGAGGTAGAATACGATCGTCACACATACGATGGACACAACTGGAAATATCTAAATTTGCCTATGAAGGACATCAAAGAGATGGCTATTGCAAGTATCAAAGCAGGACGAAAGATGTATTCTTCCTACGATGTAGGCAAACAGCTTGACCGCAAACGTGGCTACTTAGATATCAACAATTATGACTACGGAACGCTGTTTGGTACTTCTTTTGGAATGAACAAAGCACAAAGAATCGAAACTTTTGATAGCGGTAGTACCCATGCCATGACACTTACAGCTGTAGACCTCGACGAGAATGGCAATCCTAAGAAATGGAAGGTTGAAAACAGTTGGGGAAGCGACAACGGATTTGGAGGTTGCTTCATCATGACCGATAAATGGTTTGATGAATATATGTTCAGACTAGTAGTCAACAAAAAGTTTGTTTCAGAAAAGCTCTTAAAGGACTATGAACAAAAACCAACTATGGTTACACCTGACGATCCTCTTTTCAGTGAAGACAACTAAAAAACTTCAGAAAACAGTATACCTATATATAAAGGCGTATCAAAGCACGTTGCTTTGATACGCTTTTTTTAGGCTAAAACAACTCATTTTACACTTTCCAAGTCCAAAGCGGACAGAATGTCAAATAATATACCCAAAAAACATAGCCTTCAAAAATCGTCATCTAGCTCAAAATCTTTAGCTTTTGATCAGCCTGTTTGGTCTTTTTTCCACCCCTCGATTTTCTCTCCCGCCAAAACCCCAGGTCCTAGGGGTCGAAACCTAAGACTTTGTTCGCTAAACTCTATGACCTTATCGCATCAACCCTA
>OCTW011597834.1_pt1 | contig 13067 bp, 2 predicted proteins | sample 1539671 | NCBI WGS metagenome assembly OCTW01 (sample SAMN02144230, study PRJEB22623) | gut metagenome | biome: sheep rumen | host: Ovis aries | place: New Zealand | reverse complement strand
CGAATAACCCAACTTCCTGCAATCATCACAAACCGTTTTCCCAAGAACCACGTAGAAGCCTTTCCCGCAGACAGGGTACGGTTTGCTTACTCCAACCGAATCTTTACTTTCCGAATCAAAGAAGTCAAACGTGGCTCCGCCGTTGACCTTTTCCAGAGTGTCCAGGTCGAGTTCTATTTTATCCATTTGTGTTCAACTCCGTTCTTTTCTCCATCCAGTTCTTTCTTCCACATCTGGTTCCTATTGGTCACAGTGCTGATGTGGAGAGCAAGGATGGAGAGGACGGATGGAGTGTGGATATCCGGCGCAGGTTTCCAGGCTTGCTCCCTTTCCACCTGCGCCGTGACAATCCTATCACATACGTCCTTTGGAAGTACTGTTGATCGATTGATCTGTTTTATCAGTCTTCCTCAGTGTGCTTTCTCTTCTTCATCGCAATCACCAGAAGCGCCACACCGCCGATCAGGATCAGGGCGTAGGGGGCGAAGCGGGAAACGTAGCCGGTGGGAGAAATGAGTTCTAGAGTGTTTGTAAACTGAATTGTGTGCGAAACATTGTCATCTGCATCTGCAGTAATTGCTGTCATGGTAGCCGTATTGGAGATGCTTGTAGAACCTGTAGTCCAGTCGATCTTCTTGTCGCCTGTTAGCGTAGCACCCTGAACGGAATACTGAGACAAATACATCGTTCCTGTGACATCATTGACTTCGTAAACCTCAGCAGAAGTAGCAGCACTGATACCAACTGGAATACCAACATACATTACAGTACTCTGATGATCGATACCACGATTGGTGTCTGTGATACCCGTAGTAGCTGTGCTCAAGGTTCCAGAAAGTGTGTTGGATGTTGCAGTACCACCGTTCTCGGACAATTCCAACTTGATTGTAATCGCTTTTGTGACAGAAGCGTTGGCAAATTTCACTGTGAACGGGAAGTCATGATCATTGGAGAATGAATCGCCGGAAAGAGTCTTTCCAACTGTCAGATTAAAAGTGTAATAACGGTCAGCTACGGAGTCATTTTCACTAGAATATGCTCCATCATCCGGCTGACTCCCAACAAAACCTTCAGTTTTTCCAGCAGCCGCTACGGAAGCGGAATCGGTGCCATCTATATTGACGTCGGCAGAAAGACATGTGTAGCCATAAATCTCATATCCGCCTGATGCCTTATCTTTAACATAAACGTCAATATAGCGTGTATTAGAAGTTGTGCCTTCTTTAATACCCGCAGCTACTTTTTCTGTCGCTGCGGTATTTTCATCAATCTGGAAACGATAAATACCAGCACCAGTCCATCTGCAACCGGAGAAATCAATAGTTAATGGAAAACGATTTGCAGTACCGTTATCGGATGCTTTCAGTTGATCAGTAGGTGTTAATGCAAGAGCACCTGCTCCGGTGCCTGTAATGGTTGCAGAACCGATAACAGAACTTCTTGCATCTTTGGTAATTACAGTCGACGTCTGGCCAGAACCATGTAAGGAAGTCCCCCCCGCGTCCTTAACTGTCTTTCCTCCATTAAGTCCGGTGATTGTGTAAGTATACGTAACTGTCGGAGCGTTAACAGTCTTACCATCTTTATTATATGCGGTAATTTCCTGATAAATAACAAGGGAGCTGTCTTTTGCGCTATCTGGAGTATCTGCTGCTCTAAAAGCACCAATCACCCCATTTGTACTAGTCATGGTTTCCGGCACACTACTGCCATACGCCAGTCCCACCACCGCGATCATCATGATCGCAAGCACCAGTGCGCTAATTTTCCTTAACCTTTTCATCTGTTTCTTCTCCTTTCAAGAAGCTTCAAATATAGTCATGCCATAGTTTTATAGCTAGAATCCCACATATGATGGAGGATCACCTCTTGCCCTACTTCTCTCCACCCTTCTACTCTTCATTCCTTGTGAAGATGTATAGGGCAGAGATAAGGCGGGCGGTTTTCCACGCAGGCAAGGTTTAGCAGATGGAGACCGACTTTGGATCATCGGAACAATCATCCTGCACCACCTCCTCCGTTCATCCACAGTTTTGCCTGTGGACAGGAGACGTCTGGTCTATTCGGTGGTATCGAGCCGTTGGCTCGTTCTTCAACCCAGACACTGTTTCTCCATCGAATGTGAGATTCGGTGTCTGTGGTGGAATACGTGGGGTGGGTTGTCAAATGGACTGTGTTTACCTGTGTGGGCTTGGATTGTGCTTCCATAGTCACAGGTGGTAACTGTCCGCCCGGCGGGCCGGTGTTTGTAGGAGTACAGGTTGCTGAACCGCCAGTATCGGGATCATCCCCTCTTCTCCTCTTCACGATCACACCACCGCCGACGAGGAGCATCAGGCCGAAGAGTAAGAGCAGGAGGAAGGGAGTGTGACGTGTGTTGATTCCGGTCGGAGCTACGATTGTTTCTTCCTGACTCTTGGTATTTGTGACATCAAGGGTAGTATCTGCAGTCAACTCAACCGTTACAGCAGATGTCCCCGTACCATCTGTTTGCGTGATGGCAGTTCCATCTTGTAACCACGATGCAGTATATTCCCCATTATTCTCGGTCACATTAACTGTCGCACCATCCGGCAATCCTCCAATTATTATCTTTTGATGATGCTTCAGTGTGAAGTTTACAGTACTCGCACTGCTTGTCAGCGTTCCCGTTCCGTTCGAACCTGTTCCTGAAATTGGTGTATAGGTCGTCCCATCGGTTGTTGTATATTTCTGCCACCAGTAACTCACATCTTCAGTGATTCCCGCGACTGCTGCTGAGAAATTGAAGGTCTCGGATGTGTTATCTGTCCCAGTTACCGTCTTGGTAACTGTCAGATTGCGTGATTGACTTATGTTGGTGAAGACAATCGTTAGGCTGTTGTCTGGATAATTATCCACGTCGTAGGAATTATACGGATATCCAAGATTATCGGGACTGTTTGGACCAAAATTATTAGTACATTTACTTTGACCTGTTGTCGTGTATTGTTTTGACGTGAAAGTAAAGGAACGACTAATAGAATCTGTGTTGAAGCGTATGCTTCCGTTTGGGCTCAAGCTTTCCGTCCCGATGGTGGTCGTATAACCGGCTTTTTCGTCTTGGGAAATGCGCAAAGTATATTTATAGTCCGATGAATAGCTATACCTTTGGCCTGTGCTTCCTGCGCAATATGCCATATTTCCACTCTTGACCAAGGCTCCGGTGCTGTCATACACGTCGATCAGAACGCTGTAGGCTGTCCAGGGGGCAGTCATTTTTGTCACTTTGACTTGAACGGTATACGTTTCGTTGTTCTTTAGCGTCGTTGTCACAGAACCCCATCCCGGATCCATTTCAAGAAGCTGGTTTCCTCCGCCTGCTGGTTTACCCCAGACCAGTTCATCCAGCACTTCGATTTTGTAATCGAATGTGCAGTTTGGTTCTCCATTTATTACGTCATTACGCACTGTAAAGGTGAAGTACTGCGGCTGAATGTTTGTCCAGGAGGTGGACAGCGTAACGTTCTGCTGGACCCGCTGTGAGAAGTCAAAGGTATTGTTTATGATTGTTTGATTACCCGGATTCTCCGTTTTATTTCTATATGAGGTATTCCCTCTCACCCATGCGATAAAACGCCAGTTCGCATCCGAACTACTCGGATCGCTCGGCTTATTGGGCATCACTTCGCCCTTCGCCAGCGTGTAAGTGATTGAGCCGCTGGTGGAGGAGGTGCGATAAAACACGTACGGTGCCTGAGTATTCGTTGTATCAGGACCTGCCCATGTGTGCAGATTATTTCCGGTCCGTACAATATCAAACGTCACCGTAACCGCATCGCTCCACACAGCATACAGTGTCTGACCATAAGGCGGGGCATCGCTGAAATTCCAGAAATAACGGTCTGGGTATTGCCGCAGGACATCTAAGACAATGCCGTCTCCATCCAGAGTGATTTTCTGATTTTGTCCTTCGCCCCAAGTTAATGTTTTTCCACTGAAGTCATGCTGTGCGGCAAGATCAGCGTCCATTGTCCAGCCGAGGAAAACCTTATCTATCTTTCCTGTATTATCCGTACCGATCGGATCTGCTGGTTTATATAGTTTGTTTATTATATTGTCTTTCGCAATCCCGTACAGGTCTCCCATCAGTTGTTTGAAATTAGCAGAGGTTTCCGTCCAGACACCGCCATTTACGTCAAAGAGCACACGTTGTACTTTAGTGTTGGTAAAGATAATTGTTCCATCTATTTCAACGCTGTTCAGGGTAAAACTGCCAAGCGCACTATCATCATCAGATATTGGATTATCATCATTATCTGCCATCATGGCATCAGGTTTATAGTCAATAGGAACAATCTCTGTCACTACCAGTTTTACGCCGTAGGGAATGGTTAATACTTTAGTTTCATTGTGCGAAAGGCTGAATTGTACCTCGCCATCGGCATCTGTGATCCCGTTATTATTGTCAGTATAGACAGGATAGTCTGCAACGGGTATATCGTTTTTCCGAATCTCAGCTATAAAGCTAAAGGATACAGAAGCATCGATCGGGGCTACAAGCTTTTGTACCGTCACTTCTCGTGTTTCTTGCGTATTAGTAACAGTCACAGCTGCATCATCCGTCAAGGAAAGTGTGGCTGCTGCAGTATTTCCATTACCCAAGGTGATGGTATTATCATTTGTCACCCATGCAGTTGTGTAATTTGTATTATCCTCTGTGATAACAACAGCCTTATTGGGCGGTAAGCCAATCGTAATGGATTCTCCATGCTTCAGGGTGAAGGTGTTTCCGGATGTCAACGAACTGGTTATGGTTGAATGATCATTCAGTGTTTTCGTGTAGCCATAGGTAGTTCCGGACGTTTCATCCTCAACGCTGGTCAATGTGAAAGTGAAATCATTATTTCTGTCACCAACATCATATTGTACCCACTTTGTAAGCGTCAGATCAACTTTCCGCCAGTTCCTAAATGTCATTGTTCCATCAGTCGTAACGTTGTTGACAGTGAAACTGTTCAAAGAACTATCATTATCTGTTATCTGGTTTCCGGTTCCATCTATCATTGTTGCGTCTGGAGTGTAATCCGCCAGACCCGTTTCCTCCGTTACAACTAGTTTTACATCATAGGGGATGGTCAATGTTTGCGTTCCGTTGTGCGAAAGGGTAAATTGTACCTGGCCATTACTGTCTGTGATCAGATTGGTGTTGTTGCCATCAGTATAGATAGGGTAGCCTACAACAGGGGCATTGTTACTTAAAATTTCTGCTGTGAAGCGAAAGGATGCAGAAGTATTGACAGGTTCAACAATCTTTTGTACTGTCACTTCCCGTGTTTGACGTGTATTGGTAACGGTCACAGATGCGTCGTCTGTCAGCGTAAGCGTGGCTGCGGCAGTATTCTCATTAGCCAATGAGACATCTGGATCAGTTGTTGACCATGCTGTTGAATAATTCGTACTATTCTCAGTTATGACCACAGCCTTGTTCGGCGGCAAACCGATCGAAATAAATTCACCATGCTTCAGTGTGAATGTGCTGCCGGTTGTTAACCTTCCAGATGTTGTAGAATTATCATTTAGTGTTTTAGTATATTCATAGGTCATTCCAGACGTTTCATCCGCCACACTGGTCAATGTGAAAGTGAAATCATTATTTCTGTCACCAACATCATATTCTACTAACTTTGTAAGCGTCAGATCGACTTTTCGCCAGTTTGTGAATGTAACAGTAGTTTCTTTATTGTTATCAACTCCACCATCAAAAGAATGCTCGTAGGGTTTATAAGCATTGCGACCACCCGTACTCGTGTTGAAAGTAAACTGATCATAGGATAAGGAAAGAATATCTTCACCTACTGAATCCGTTGTAACATTGGTGCTATATCCATTCTTTGATTTCTGAACAATATGAAGTTTAAACTTATAGTTTGCATGTGCTTCAACATCTCCATTGATGTTCAGCAAATATCCCTCTCCAATTACTGTATCATTTCGATCTATTATTTCTGCATACACTTCATACCCAACGTAATTATGCAGAGTCGTACTGGGCTCTTTGATAATCGTTATATGTACAGTATATGCTTCATCGTCTTTTAATTTGGTTGTTATCGAATTGAATGTCGGTTGCACATCACTGGTTCCATCGAACTTCATGATGTCCTTAAAAGAAATCGTATATTCAAATTCGTCATCCGCATTGATGGGATCTACAACTTTGTTCCTTATTGTAAATGTGTAAATCTGATAATTATTCTTCGATTTCCATGAAGTATGAAGGGTTGTGTTAAAATTGATCGGAGTATTCATAAAGTCAAAGATATATGGATCTATGGAGGCACGTTCAGTTGCCTTATTGGAGAACATGTCCACATTAACCCATTCCATAAATACCCATGACATATTATTATGTGGATTGGGGTCACTCGGTTTAGGTACCTTTTCTCCCCTCATTAATGTATATGTTGGATTGCTTTTTGCATTTGCACGATAGTACTTATTGTTTTCCTTAACACTAACTGTATTTGGATCCGTCCATTGATGCATATTTGTTCCATTTCTAACCATGTCAAATGTTACAGTTACTGCATCGCTCCATATGGCATATAATATTTCATTGTCTACCGGTGCCGGTTGACTAAAATCCCACAGATATGAACTTTGAATTTTCTTCAAAAGATTTGATCCGGGATCGGGCGTAATGGTTGTCTCTCCCCACGTCACTGGCTCCGTTCCGCTGAAATCAGTATGGCCTACCGCAATATCCTTATATTTCGTCCAGCCAACAAAGATTTTTTCTTCAATATTCTGGGAAAGATCCGCAGGTCTTACAGGATCTGAAGGTTTGTAATCATTATTATAAATCTCATCCTCAGGAAGAGCATATATATCACCTGTATGATGTTCATAAGGTGTTGTATCTGTCCAATTACCTCCGTTCACATCATATATGACTTCTTTGACAGGTACTTCTGAATAAGTAACAAAGATACCATCCGGATCCATGATCAATGTTCCGGTATATGTCGTATCGCTGCCATATTTGACAGGAGCTGCTTCAGTATTTGATGTTCCATATGTTGTTCCGTATGGTTGTTCGCCCCTGACGCTCATCTCTTTTCTTATGTGAGTATTCTTTGCTGTTGCAGTGAAAGTATCTACGCCTGCCTTCGCTCCGGGCAAGACAATTTTCACTATACCGTCTTCTGTTCCATTATTTGCTGGTATGGTAATAGTACTTGTAATCTTTACCCGATCAAACTTTCCAGTAGCCCTGTTAACAATACTTGCAACACTCTGACCATCTCCTGTCAGATTCACTGTAATAGGTTCACTGGTTGTATTAATGAAGGTAACATAAACCATCTGCTCCCAGACTGCGTAAAGTATCTCTTCATCTGTTCTCTGAACTGCTATAACGGCATCAGCCGGATAAGTAGCGATATAGTCCCCTTCATCAGCTGCTTTATCAAAGCCTATCAGCAAATGACCCATAGTATGTTTAAAGTAATTCGGATTATCAGCATATTGACCAAGATGTACAGCCTCATTGCTCTGTATATCGCCAAAGACAATCTGTTCTTTATCGTTCTCTACGTCGAGTAATACTGTGCCTACATCACCCAATTTAGGCAAATTCTCATTAGCTGCCAGTTCTGTACTTCCATCTTTGGTAATAAATCCTCCATTGGCATCCAGCGTCAGATTTGCTATCTCAGGGCGACGCGCCGACGCTGTATTCGACTCATAATACGCCTGAAGATGAATAACAGAACCAGATCCCTGTACTATTTCCGTTACAAGAGAGGAATCAACAATAAAGGTTGAGCCAGGTTGGTAATATTTTGGGTCACCGTTTTGATCATACTGGATAGGATCCCATCTATAGTATTTCTTCTCCTCTTGTGTCGTTGGATCTATCTCTATCATCGGATTTGACTCATTTCTCCGCACCACACGCCAGCCACGGAATACATAATTATTATTATAGTTTGTTGGAGCGCGAAGAATATGAGTCAGAGACTGGTCAGCATACAGTTTTTCAGTAGGATTATCCGGATCAGTCCATTGATCCACTTCACCTACAATCAGCTGATTGTTTGCCTCATCAATATAATATGGGTTGTACTGTAGATAATAGCCACCCTCTAGTCTCCATTTTGCTTTTAATTCCAATGGCCCTGTAACAGGATCATTGAAATTATAGGGCATAGTATCCACTGACCCGTCACTGTAAACCTGATACCAACCCATAAAAGTATAGGTTTCGTTCTTCACGGGACGATATGGATAATCTGTAAATGTATCAATAAACTCCTGTTTGGTAAGTTTCCGGATATGAGTCCAATAATCTTTGTCTGCGCTGTCTACTGTACTGCAATAAAAACCATAATATGTATCCAACTGTGAAGCTGTCAGATACAAAGCATTACGTAAATCCTGTGGATATCCCCATTCGCCATCAGGACCGTATGAGTTTTCACCCGTCTTGCCTATGAATTGAGTATTAACATAGTAATACCAATCCTGACCTTCTATCGTTGGATCATAGTATAATTCATTCCCTGGAGTTTGTTCCTTGCTTGATAGTTTAATAAACTCCCGCGCTATTGAGTACTCTCCCACAGTTTTTCCGTAATCAGATGTATAATACGTCGACATGGACTCATTTGATCTGTGGTCAATAACGCCTCCATTTGGATCGATTTTTACTGTATACTGCAGAACCTTTAAAACCGGGTAAAGAACAAGACTGGAGTTAGGCATTCTCTCGCTCGCAAAATTAACCTTTTCTCCAATTCCTGCTTCGTTTGCAAACCAGCCGGCAAAGCTATATCCTAATCTACTCGGTTCCTCATACCCTGTATAGTTTAATACATGGGCCAATGTTTCAGTATAGTAATATGTTTCTGTTCTTCTTTTCTCCGTCTCCTCAAACATCAGGGTAAGTGTATAGCGTATTGGCCGATAAAAGAAGTAAATATGATAATCATCAGCTTTGGGAACTTCATAACAACTGTATACCAATTCATATCCATCTATATTTGATCCCAGCTGATACTGAGGTTCAAGGTTGGAAATAACGGTCGTATCATATGCTTTATAAAACGAATGGCCATCAATCGCTTCCGCATGTCCTTCGATGGCGCTCCATGTTGTCTGATCATATCCCATATAGTCTTTTCCGGAAACAATCTGAGCGCCTTCCGGAACAAATGTTCCATCGATAGCTTCTATATAGATATGATAGTTTTTTATAGTGCCAGGCTTATTTGTAGTGCCATAATAAGCAACTAAATGATGTACCTGGTTATTGTTTATGATAGCCGTTCCTTCTCTGTTTGAGCAAAGCTCTGCAGACATATAATTATATATACCATTAATATCAGGGTTACTGCCATTTACATTGCCGCTTGTGGTACGACTGTGAGAAATCCCACAGTATAAACTTCCATAATAGCCCGCCCAGATATACATGCTCTTTGTGGCATCATGTGTGAAACTGAAGTTCGTATTAACAGGCGTAGGCCAACGTTCTCCTATATTTGCACCATATTTGGCTGTTATGGTGTATACCGATGTTTCACCATTTTTAACTGGATTATAATCCCCCATGACATTTGCAGGTGTCGTTACATATCCCGTAGTATATGTATGGGGTATGCCTTCCGGATCTGTATAAGTCATAGAAAAACCAGGTGCATAATATGATTCTGCTGTAGGCCCCTTTATATATCCTAAACCGCCGGATGCTACAGGGTCCGTGATTTTTGAATCACCATACATAAACTGGATCCAGTTTTTATCCCAATCCTTGTATTCTTTCCGGGTCATATACTCAGGTCTCTGCTGACCGTTCGCTTTAACATATCCGTCACGGCCAATATGGAATACAAGTGTAAATTCCTTTCTACAGTAATAAACATTATATATTGAACTACCATCACCATTAATTATGATTGACGTATCTGGATAGACTGGTGCGCCTTCTTTGTCAACGCCTATCGGCTTTTTGATTATTTCATCGCTATTGGCACATTTTACGCCATTCAGGTCATAGAATTTCTCCTCACCTGCTGGAACCGCGCCTACTTCATCAAGGTAAAACGGATCCAGAATGCTAACGGACTGATCTTTAAATTGCTGAAGTTCAGTCAGTGTTATTTCTGATCCTGATAAAAACTTTTTACCCAGTGTTGTTTCCAATTGGGCGTTTATCTGTTCCGTTGTGATGAGTTTTGCGGCACTGGCCACAAACTCATCGTCATCTGCATTTTCTGTCCAATAGACAACAGTTATAGTCGAATCGGAAGGAATCCAGTTAGCATAAAGTGTAAGCCTGTCAATGGAATCATACAATTTAAGGACATTCGTATTTTCCTGAACACCCTCATCATTTGTGAGAATGGCGCTGTCATTTTTGAAAAGAACATGATTGTTAACTGAATAAGTGTCATTATATATAATAGAACCCGTACCATCTGATATTTTGATTGCTTCCGTGCTGACTGTTTGAGAGAGCGTTACACGTTTGTTGTTCTCATCATATCCAAGATATTTTATCGTTACATTTTTATTATTGTTCTCCCCTTCAGGAAGATCAGGATCATGCAGGTTTGTTATTATGCCTGTTTTTTCTTCTGTCGTTGCAAAAGCATACCAACCATCAAATATATATCCTTTTCTTACAGGAACAGGAAGTTTGCCAAATGCATTTCTACCTACAGTTTCATCATTTACTTCCATGCCCGCGCGAGGACTAGCAGGATCAACACCCCAGGATTCTCTGAATCTGGAAGCCACATATTGAGCGCCACTGCCGGATGCGCCAGAAGTAAAGTCTACCCATCTTGCTTCCACAAAAATGGGATATAGTTCTACGCTTGTTGAATCATTCGTGAGATTTGGCAATGTGAGATACACACCATCCCTGCCAGGATCATGCATCTCCGCGCCACTATAGTCAACAGTCTGTATTGTTTGCCAGTCTTCAGCCAGACCGGTTCCAACATTAGCGTTATACTCCCAACCTGTAAAAATAAGATGTACAGGATCAGAACTATTAGAGTGGATATCGCTAATCTTGACTTCCAGCTCATCAGCGCTGCCCATGGCAATCATTTTCCTGGTCATCAGGTTGTTAGAATTCGATCCTCGCGGATAGAGCATGAAATTGGCAAAATGATATTTTTCAAACACTGGCGCGAGAAGTACATGAACACTGCCATCACTGTCGACTATACCGGAACCGGAAACACCATTCAAAGTCCAATGAACAGTATCCCCAATCGCTACATTAGCCTCTTCAATTGTTATTGGTTGCTCAAATTCTATTTTATCCGGGTTCGTTGGCCACTCAAAGTAAATCTTTGAATTAGCTGCGTCTATGCCATTTGCATCCGTTGTTCCGCTGACCTCATGTGGTGTAACCATATACCAGCCATAAAAGAACCTTGTATTCTCCGGATGATCCGGATCAACCACATTCCCCGGGTCAGCGATTAATTCAAGTGATTCGTTATTCTTGAGAATCTGTGTAGTTTGACGTTCAGCAGATATACTTTTATTGATAAATTTGTATGCATCGCCAATATAGTAAGCACCATTATTGATTGAGCTGGCATTATCACAGATAAAATGGAATTCCACTCGGGGATTTATAATCGTTCCAGTTCCGGTTCCATCATCATGATCAATAACAACATACACAGAGAAAGACCGGGCAGTGAAAGCTATTTTCCCTGTCTCTGCTGTAAAATCAGTGATCTTTTCTTCTGTATTCTCACCGATATGCCACAATTCGATATCTTTGCCTTGAATTCTGGGATCTACGATTTCAACCTCAATTGGATGATCCTGATCAGGTTGGTATTCAGAATCCAAATTCAGAATACTGATGTCATATGCAGCCAGCGTCGCCCTTGTTTCATTATTTTCGGACGGTTCTGCGCTATCTTCCGGCTCATCATCTGTATCATCATTTAAAAGTACTTCAACATCATCCAGGTCCTCATCCAACCCGGCAGATTCATCCTCATTCGGCAACATAAATTCATGGTCTGCATACTGTTCAGTAACATCCATGGCCATGGCTCTGGCTTCTTTCGGCATCATGCCGTCCAAGGATACCGTCTTATCCTTGTTTTCCTCATCCACGTTCATCTCAAAGGACAGATGACGGTAACCGGAATCCTTGACCACAGCGAATTCTGTCGTGGGCAACTCTGTGATGGTGTCCATCCCAGCCAGTTCTTCGACAGTTTTAACTGTCTCATCTTCTCCCGTGGAATCCATCACGCTATAGATCGCCACAGATTCCATGGAGGACAGCTCGACATCTTCCTTCAACTCCGCCTTGATCCATACCTTATCGGTCTCAGAGACATTATACGCCCCCAGAACTTCCAAGCCTTCTTCCACTTCCGGCGCGTCTGTGGCCGTCAACTGGGTATCCGCTCCAAACCCAAGCAGCTCAATAGATGCCTCATCCGTTTCCGCCGTCGCCAGCGGTTCCAGTACATTGCCAAAGCCATAGACGGAGAATTCATCGCTTGTAAAGCTCACAACAGCATTGTCAGTAGCGGTGGCCGCTACCTTCTCCGCGCCATCCTCGCCAAAGTGGACAACCTGCAATTTATCCGCGCCGATTTCCACATCCAGCAGCTCAATCTGAACTTTTACCGGTGTGGCGGGTTCGATGATCCGCTCTTCGCCGTTTTCGTCTGTTGCTTTGAAAGAGATGTCCAGGAACTTCCTATATAATATGTAATCCTCGTCAATCCCCAACGCTTGCGCTGTGGCTGTGAGATAATCCTCTCCATCCACCTCATTGACCACCAACTCCGCGCCTTCTGGAATCTGAGCAGATCCGTCATAAGTCACGGTGATCCGGTACACGTTGCCATCGGCTGCGGTCATGATCTTCTCAACTGTGGTTTCCGTAATGACGTAGACGGAGAAGCCGGAGGCATCGAAGGTGACCGTGGCGCCGTCAACTGTGAAATCGGTGATCTGCTCTGCTGTTCCATCATCAATCACGTGCCAGAGAGTGAGGGCATTCCCGTTGGCCACAGCTGTGGCAATCGCTTCGTTCTGGATAGTGACAG
>OCTW011448289.1_pt1 | contig 13072 bp, 34 predicted proteins | sample 1539671 | NCBI WGS metagenome assembly OCTW01 (sample SAMN02144230, study PRJEB22623) | gut metagenome | biome: sheep rumen | host: Ovis aries | place: New Zealand | reverse complement strand
CTTCTCCATTTCGGTTCAGTCATTTCAATTCTTCTGCTCGGCATAAAACAGTTTTGAATAGATCTACCGTCGACTTTACAGTTCCATTTGCAACAATGATCGTAATACCATTCGTAATATCTACAATTGTCACAGTTTCCAATATTTATATTCATCTTTCATTATTTAGATGTACCTGTTCCGGGTTGTTCCATTCTCTAGCGGCAGCAGCGTATGTTCTTTTTTGTTGAGTAGTCCTACCACACTTCGGACATTGGATTCGTCGAACCTTGTACCGAGTATCTTGAAAATTCTCTATTACGATAACCGGTTCGACACCACAACATAATCTTAGACCTTCCATTGCTTATTCTCCTTAAATTGAAATAGCATTATCTGTTCCGTCTGATCCGAAATACAAGCCTTCATACATTACACTTTTCTTACCGAAGTCGATATGCACAAGTCGTACATTGGGTTCCCAGAACGTCCCACCTGTTTCTCCACCTGCGTAGACATTAAAGTCTTCCGCTTTATGATCCTGAATCCACTTTATTAATTCTCTTCCGGTCATTGTTCGTCTCCTATTGCTCTCTCGACTATATCCATTGCGTCATTCCATGTACATGCACGGCATCGTACTCCAGCATAACTGTGACATTCCTGACACCCTGCTGCTACGATCATATTGGCTAACACTTTTCTAGCATCAACCATTATTTGTTTCTCTGGAACAACATGTGAGAAATGAGATTCGTTATACATACTCTCGCAGTCTGGACAAATATAAGGCGGTTGAGCTATATCTTCATATACACAACCGTGACACCTTGCACATATGTTTTTGTTTTTCATCGCTTCTGATTTCTTTTCTCGCCGAGCTCTTTAAGAGCACGGTATATGTCTTCATATTGAATCACCAAATAACCTCTCGAATCTTTTGCTGGCTCAATATATATAACGTCTTCAACGTCACGTACTTCATCGGCGAATATTAAATCGTTGCCATTCGCGATCGCGATGTAGATATTTGAAAGATCGTAACTGTGGGTTCCTAAATGTTCAAGAAAAGTTTTTAGTTCAAGTGCTGTCATTTATTGTCTCCTTTTATGTGATAGTTCCAACGTTGAATAATGTCGTCACAATTCTTCCCACCGGTTAGCAACACTTGGCACGATGGGCATCTAACAAACCATACTGTGCATGAACCATCACGGTCACTATACGTTTCAGAAAACACTTCGGGTTGCCCACCACAGGAACACGGTAATAATTCTTTGCTTCTTTCAAGTAAATATAATTTTTGATCTACCCTTTCATTCCATGCCTTTTCTGCGGTATCGGTATCTGGATACGCCGCCCAACCCAAATGCCAACTACATCGAGCATTCGAGCAAACTACTCCATGATCCAGATACTGTCCTAGCCCCATGCGTTTTTCGGTTACTCGTTGTGCGTTATGTCCACAGATCGGACAAGGCTTCAATTTAGCCATGTATGTATCTCTCCTCTATTGGTTCGGTCATGTGATCACCACAATGAGGACAGTATGGGAACAAAAATACACATAGTCTCTCACAAGCACTGCACTCGCTATAAATATGTCCACCGATCAGATATCTTATCCAATGTCCAGTAGGTCTAGATGTATCATCCATTACTGCGTCTCCTTCATATCGACAGATGTTTGCAGGTCATAATCTCTTACCCACATCTCTCGGAGTTTACCGTAATCGGGATCTGTCGTTTTGATAACAGGGCAAGCCGAGAAATATTGAAAGCCATTTCTTGCAAGATAGTCTTTCTCATCTACGGTCGGTTCGGTAACCCATGCGTACATATGCATCATCTTACGGTTACATAGAATCTGAATCATAATTCGCCCCCATCAGTCGTTTGCCATTGTTAAAAATAACAGTGGCAGAAAGAGCATTAATACAATTATTATCGCGTCTTTGGTGGTTGCTCCTACTTCTCGAACTTGACCAATATATGCAAATAGTTCTGGATAATATTTATGAGTCAAGAAGTACGAGAAAATATACACGATACCAGCAGTTCCATATTTAATTTTGATCGGTCTCTTCTCTGCCATCTTGTTGTCCATCTCTACTCCTTAACCCGTGTGATATGTAGCTCTTCATCTTTCTGTTTGTTATCAACACCGAATGTCACCGCATCGGAAAAGGTATCACACAACTGCTCTACACGGACAGCTTCATTACTATCCTTGATTTGACTCAGCCATTTGACTTCCTGTTGAGCTTCCTTTTCGAGTGTTCCATGCATTCTCTAACATCTCCCTGTCGATCTTCGGTTTTAACTTATCCTTCGGTAGTATCCTTGTAGCTGACGGGCCTCGACATCCACACTCCAAACAGTGGATAGATGCGGTACAGATATCGAACCGGATTCGAGTACTGTTACAGAACGGACATGTCAATATTTCACTCATAGATCACAGTCCCTTCTCCATAAAGTCTGTTAATGGTATCGAATACGTATCCCATTCCGAGACCTGTTTTATTCGGTATCCATAACCGTTTCGGATTCCATTCGATCCATCCTAGGGAATCCGGTTCACGAGTAATCGTAGGATCATAGTCCGGATTCTCAATCCATTCTCCACCGAGCATACAGTACTCCCAGAGTTTCGGATGTGTTTGCTTCAGTCTCCTGAACCTGCTGTTCGTTCGCTTTTCGAAGTGAGCACCGAAACCGCAGAAGGTACATCCTGTTCGGTCAGCACCTGTTGTCTGATACTTGTCGTGCTTATAAATAATGTCACCGTATACATCAGCTATTTTCAGGTTGTTCTTGTAGAGGTATTCGAAAATATCGGAATCCGTCCAGAACGACAACGGAGCTGAGTGTTCGGATGTCTGAGCATATGTATTACATCCGGTCTTAAGCCAAGCTGATAATCTGGATCTACTTTCATCAGCAAGTGTACCGATGTAACTGTGTAATCCGCTTGTCCTCTGGAATTTATGGATCGGACTCTTCTTCATCGTCGCACAGCAAACGTTGCTGATCTTGAATGGAGTCTGCGCTAACTGCATCCACTTTTCTTTGTTAAACTTGCTCTTCTCTCCATTGAACTGAGCCTTACCGAGAAGTTCCTGCCTCTTCTTGATCGTGGTCTTGCCACCACCTCGTCTCCTTGCCCAGTCGATTGTCTCTGATACTTCCTTTGAGATCACGGGATAACCGTATTGAAGGATGACTTCGAGGAACGTCATGTTCGGTTTCAAGATAATGCTGTTTTCTACCGTGTCGACAAACTCTCTGACTTCAGGTAATTCCAATCCGGTATTGACAAACACGGCAGGAACTTCAGGCCATTCAGATCTGATCAGGTGAAGCAGCGCGGTGCTATCTTTGCCACCGGAGAAGGAAACATAGACTTCACCTTCCCAGTGCTCATACCATTCCCTCGCTCGTTCAATAGAGATCTCGATCTTTTCATCTAACGGTAGAGCTTGCATCTCTTTCAGGAGAGCAGGTGTTCTGTTTGCATTTTTAATATCGTAGTATTCGTCTTTCATTCATCTTTACTCTCATCTGTTTGTTCTTCAATCTCATGTTCATAATCCTGTGCCGAATCCCAACCTGCGTCAAAACCTTTTCCGAATGCAATATGCCATCGCTCGTCAAAGAGATCGTGGCAAACAACGATCAGTGTTATAAATGCTCCGATTAAATACCCGATGAACAGTGATAGTATGTGTATCTGAATTGTTTTCATGCTCTCCACCCTATCGACACTAATATGCACGGTCTCCAATGCGGTGCATACTCTTCTAGTTTCTGTTGTATTTTCTTTTCGACATCTTCGATATCGTCGTTGTCCTCTGCGAGACCTAGCCGAACATCCTCTGCGAGATCATCTAAATCTACATATGTTACATTCGGGAACGGGCCTTCCGTATCCAGATATTCGCTGAGAGCAACGCTTACATCATCCGCAAAGTACGGTGGAGTATCAGTAGGTGTTCTGATCTCGTTCAGAAATACTACTGGAAGATCTGGGAACCGTTCCATGTAGTAATACATCAATCCGGTGTATTTCATCTTGTAATTATAATCTGCACTCATGTCTATTCACCTTCGTCAACTTCGACCAATGCAAACCTGACAACGTGGAGCTGATCGTCAGGATACCTATCGTTCCATGCTTCGATCTGATTCTTCAGATACCTCGGAGCTTCAAAGTAGATCGCTCCATTTGGTGGGAGCATTCGAACAATTTGGTTACGATTATTGACGGCACAATATACTGCCTTACCTTCTACCGGGAATTCGTCTTTATGCATATGTTCTCCTTAACTACTTTTTGCTTTTCGAGATGAGTTTTTCAATCTCCGTGGGCGTTTCTAAGACATTGATGTCGTCTTCATTCTTGACAGATATATACGTTACATCTTTAATAGGAATTCTATAGAACCATATGATCTCGCTTATGTTCACATGCATAGTAGTTCCGTTCGTGTTAGTTAACTTAATAAATCCTGACACTTAACTCCACCTGCTTCCCGTCTTTGCGAGTCCATTCGAAACCGTAATAGTCCTTACCGTCTTCGATTAGGCCGACAAGATAATCTCGAACAGCGGTAATTGCTTCCTCAGTTACGTCTTTCTTCTGAGTCCACATGTTTCCTTTTTTATTCAGCTTACCTGCATAGATCGATAAGCCGAAGAGGCCACACCCAATATGAATTTCATCTGCGGTCATTTGGTTTACTCCTTATACATTTACCGATCATGTCATCTGCTGGTTTTCTATTCCATGCAATCCATGTTTTACCGTAGTTATCAATATCAACGCACTGCCATATTTCTGTTCCAAAAAAATAACAATTCATTTCGTGTTCGTTCTCCCCATCCCAATAAAAATACTCAAGCGTAGCATAGCAGTTCAGAGAACAACCTTCGTTATCTTCGCCTTCGAGCCAAATCGGAGTTTCTTTTCTCCAATCCGGTTCTTTCTCCCAGTCGCTCAGATTTCGGATTTCCTCTTTGGTTAATGTCCTCGCTTCGGAATCCCGGATATAGTTATATGCGACATCAATTGCTTTCTGATACCGTTCATCAAACAGATTGCTATATTCCTTCAGGTATGACAACGCATCCAGCGTTTCGAAGTACTCACCTTGTTGAAGATCTTTCATTATTCTTCGTCTCCTATCAGACTCTCTCCCAATATGTCGTCAGGCGGTTTTCTGTTCCAAGCGACCCATGTTCTTCTATACATATCTATATCTAAACTATCAGCGATTTCTCCTCCGAATCTATCGGCTGGAATATGATGTTTGTTTTCCTCGTTCCAAGCAATAACTTCCAATGCTCTCCAACCGTTTACTGGATATCCATCTTCATCTTTTCCCTCTATCCACAGTGGAGTTTCAACATCCCAATGTTTTGTTCTGTCGTAGTCACATAAGTTTCTGATATCCGCTGTGGATAATATCCTTGGTTCTAAATTCTGATAACATTGAAAAACTTCAGTAATAGCATCGCTAGTTTCTTTGTTCAAAAACGGGGAACAGCTCTCAAGAAAACTAGAGAGAACAAGAATAACGTTCCCCCGTTTCTGCTTTTTAATAAAATTAGACATGTCCATCAGCGTCTAAAACCTCGTATCAAATTCTTGTGTGTTGTCTCTCGGTATCTCAGCCATCCTCATGCTGATCAAACCGAATGTAATTGCCAACAGTGCGACACCAATACCGGTAGCAACGTACCAATTGTCAGACATATTACCGATACTGATCGTCAACACGAGAACCAAAATCGCATCAATTACATATGAGATAATCATGTTCTCTCCTTTATGCTGGTCGGAATGGTGTGTTCCACGGGGAATTCAAGATAAGGACAATCAAGATGATCGCTACCGCAAGTGTTATGCCCCACATAGTTAATTCCTTTCCTACAATTTTTAAGTCCCTCTATAAGATATAAATGGACTTTTTATTCCAAATTGTTTACGGAAAATAAAAAAAAGTCGGAAATTATTTTTCCGACTCGAAATTTATTTATCAGATTCGCGTAAGAGTGTAAGCAGTTCCTCTGTGTCAGCATCAAATAAATATCTCATTAAAGACTGTTTTGTGTGTCTTCCACTATCAGTTAGCTCTTTAATTAATTGCTTGACTCTATCCATGCATTGCTTGTCACGATACGGCTCAAAAGATGTGTCCATTTTCTTTTACCTTTCAGGTTCAGGAGTCTCCCCTGTGTAATCTCTTGCGTTCACATCGGCGTGGCATCTTGCTCCGCATATTGGGCAATCTGTATAATAATTTTCACCGTCGCCATCTGTTGTTACTACTCCGTGAATTCCAATAACGAATTTACAACCACACGATTCGCAGACAAATGATATTACTGTTCCTTTTTTAATTATTTTCATACGCACTCCTGTTCACGAAAATCATACTTAACCTCAATGCTTTTAATTCTCCGTTCATCATTAACCGCGAAATTAGAAACAGCACCACAGCTTTCACAGAAATAGGTGACTTGCTTAACCCCTGAACCTAGATGAACAGTCCCAGCTTTCATATGCCCGTTACACCAGAAGCATTGGATGTCTTTAGGAATAAAAATCCCTCTCACGTTTACTCCCTCATTTCGATCATGTTTTATTTAAATTAACATTGCATTTGTTATTTCGGGAATGCTCAACGGGCAAAACCACATCCTATCTTTGATATAATCGATTCCGTCAATCTCCATGTAACCGCATCCCCACGGTTTGTTGCTTGGCATTTTCGTACAAGCACAGCACAATTGGTTGTTTTCATCTCTCAATCCGTCCACACAATATGGGCAATATGCGCATCCCATGGATAGTCTCCTCATGTTTTATTTAATCAAGAACCGCCATAGTAGGCTTTTCCAACGTAACCTTCTGCCCGCAATTACAACAATAGTTTGACATCTTTGGTGTTGACATTTTGCAGTGAGGACAATAGTATCTGTTATTCTCAAACAGCAATTGTCTCTTCGTGAAACGTTCCAGAATGCGCTGCTTTTGCTTTTCGGGAATACTTGTGCTTTCCTTCACAATCGCACGGATATACATATCCTCTACCATTGTTCTTCATCTTCCTTTTCAAAGATATGCAACACCCGGCCCGGAATGATCAAGAACATATCCAAACGGTGACTCTCTTGTCCTTCGGTAATGTAACTTATCACTATAAGCAATAGCTTTTCCTTCAGGCCAACCATATATAAAGTCATCTATGTGACAAACATATGCGGTCTCGTAATCACCGTTGATAAACACCGTACAAGTTTTGTTCTCTAGCTCATCCCGCATTAACGAATAATACTCATCGTAATTCGTCCAGATCTTGTAGATGTATTTGCACCACGGTGCAGGTTCGAACTCGCTACATATTATATGATTCGATCCTTCCCGGTCACAGCTAAACCAAGGATGATACGGTACGAGTTTATCCGGGAAGATCCATCTCTTACATTCATACGGTGGTTTGACCTTGAAGTACTTGCAGTTTCGACACCTGATCGAGTAGACATCATCGAGTGTCATTTAACTTACCTTCAGTTCTAATCTCGGCCCTTGTTTACACGGTCTCGTTTCAGGACATCCACCTGTGATACATCCCGGCCCTGCATCAGCGAACAGTGCAGGTGCTACCTTACGGCACTCAGCAAGCATCAGATCGGCGAGTTCTCTGATCTCCCACTGCGCTCGGTTGCAACACCGGAGAGAGAAGAAATGTCGGAGTTCTCGCCCGTTCATCGTCATGACCAGAGAAGTGCAAGCACCCTGTGGTGTAATATATCTTGCGTCCTCTTTTGCAATACCGTACTCGTTGATCAGAGTGTCATATGTGTCACTGATCTTCTGTAAGGTCTCCTGAAACAATGCCAGAGCAGCAGGATTCTCCATGATCTTCGGCGGGATAACACTCATAATCGGAGACATCCTGACATATCGCTGACTCTGTACGGAGAAGGAAGCAATGCGATGTCTGGTCAACTGAGCCAGCAACGCTCTGGATACACCGGAGATTTCGAAGGTGAACACAGCATGTTCTGCTACAGAGTCATGCCCAGATGCAAGGGAATGCATCCGGGCTTTATCATAATCCTCAGTGTCGGTACACTTTGCGGCTGCAATACCGACCAGCTTATCAGGTTCGGTTGTATGTGTAAGTAACTTTACTTTCATATTTTTACCTCTCAAAACGGAATGCAATTATAAGCACCAACGGGCTGTTCTACTTCATAGATGGCACTATTCCTTTCGAGTTCCTCTATGGCTTGATCCATCTCTTCACAGTTAGCATATCCAGCCTTCCAACTCTCAAACACCTTAACACCACTCTGATCGAAATGATTCTTTGCATTCATCAAAGCATTCGTCAGCTTATCCACCTGAATGGATAGATAAGCAATATATTTGAGAGCGGCTTCAAATGCTAACTGACGATCAGTCATCATGGCAGACAATGTATAGCCGGTTGTCTTGGCAATCTCTTCTATTATATTGTCATGACTCCAGTGACTCAGTTCACGGCAATCGTGTTCTTCGTCTCCAACCTTACCGAATGTTTTCAGCAACTCTGTTTCTTGTTCAGTAAACACAGGTTTCATTCCTTCATCTCCTTCTTATGTTTGGCTTCTTGTTTCACCAAATCAAACACCGTAAAGATATCAGCATATTTAGGGATATCATGTCTCTCATCGGTACTGCTGACACCGTACTTCTCTTCCACCATGTCGAGGTACATCGTGAACTGTCCGTCCTCGCCCATGTAGTACATGCTCCACTCTTCCGGTGTGAGCATGTACTTAACGTTCAACTGCTCGACCGCTTTGTTGTCAAAGCACAGCATTTTAAAATCGTTTTTAAGGTCTTTTAGCGTCGTGTGTAGATATGAAATATTGTGCTCCATTTGCAGGGTATGCAAACTATCTACCGCCCAATCAGACCCTCGATTTTGTCGCTTGTAGCCAAGGAATAACAGCCTCAAATCGTGTCCTGAGAGGGACTGATAAACTTTAGGAGAAGTGTAACCGACAATCGTGTGGATAACTGCATTGGGTATTATCTTGATCGCATCAAGTTCTCCTTTCATCACGGGTCGGTTAACCGATATACCGACACCGTGAAGGAAACCCATATGACATAAGTCTAATAAGAGAAATGCATTTCTTCGGAAGTGTTCTAGATTTACGGTAATGTTGCAGACGACCTTCTGGTCTGCCATCCGTCTAAGAAATGGGATCAACTGAGGATGACTCAGAGGATTGCCACCACCAAGTGCAAGTTCTGTATACGGTTGCAATGAATCAAAGATCGGATGATTCAGGTTACCATGTTTACCGTCTACAGATGAGCCTTCGAAACACATCGGGCAACCTGCATTACAATAATTTGTGATCTTCACATCCATTGCTTCGGGGAACTTGGCATCGAAATGATTGAGATCATTCCATCTGATCTTCGTGCCGTCATCGAACAGCGCAACCTTATAGTTACCGTTCTGATATTTACCAAGCAGTTTCTTATCGAATTTCAAGCTCTTACCCTCTTTTCGATATTCTTACGGTCGATAATGCCAGCTTCCATCATCTCATCAAATGTACAATATTCGTCACCGTCAACAACAACCATGATCTGTGGATTGAACAGGTACTCCTTTATAGACACACCTAATTTTTCAGGCAACAGCCCAGCGGATTGGTGATCAACACTGCCATAATCGTCAGATTCATAGTCGTTGTATTCACCTTTTTCGGAATTCCAAGTATAGTCCTTGTTGAACTTGAAGCCCTTGAAGCCGGGAATCTCTTCCTGAATAATGGAGATCAGATTGGTGACCTTCTCCTCGATGTCCTTCTCCCAGCTCCACTGTGCGATTAGATAAATCGCTTTGTCGATCCAGTTGTTTAGCATTTGGAAAGGCCATCGAGTAAACTCGTTCTCGCTTACATGGATGTAACCGGTATACTCATCACTGTCTCCCCACGGTTCAGGAGTGCATAACCACCCGCACGATCCACGAGTGACATGACCATGAGTGAATTCCAACTCGGTTGTGTTGCAACCGGACGTATCTTCCTGTCCACCATTGAAGATGATCAGGGAATGCATGGAAGAGCTATTCGTTTCGAAAGCACCGTATCTGATATTAATCATCAATATTCATCCTCTGCTTTGCCGTCTTTTACTTTGGTAATGCCCCACTCCATTTCGAGACCTGTCACCTCTCGGTTGTCTTCTTCGCAGGTTTCGATGATTGTCGAATAACCAACACAGTCCCAGTCGATGAGCATCACGTACTTATCGCTGAAGACAAATTCTTCTTCGTCGACTTCAGGATGATCCTCGAAGAACTGTTCCATCAGATCTTGGCTCTGATGATTGATACTGACATTCCATTCCCAGTGTTCGTCTCCGTCGTCATCCTTTTCGACATAATGCGGAACACGAATTTCATTAATTTCAGGATAGTGTCTCTGTACCATATTCAAATACCGTTCGATTAGGATTTTGCCAGCTTCCTCATCATAGGTATCGTATTGCATGTGATATGCGAACAGGTATCCGAGTTTATCTGCCCAGTGTGTCATGTACCCTTGACTACCCTGAAAATCTAGATCCTCATACTCGATCAGCTTTCCACCTAACGGTGCTCTTCGAATCCAACCGGTGACAGGATCGTGTTGCTTGTATCCTTCTTTGGGGTTGTTAATAATGATTGTGTGCATCGAAGAACTGTTCGTCTCGAACGCACCTTGTCTGATATTAAACATCTGTTGCTCCTTAATCTACGAAACTGTGACAGCACCATCTACATCCGGTAATCGGTTCTTCGTTATCAATATCCATTCGAGTACCCGGATGATCATAAATCTGTTTACCGCAGTAGTAGCACTTTCCATTGTACGGTTCGAAGTCAGGCCAACCGTACTTTTTCTTCCACTTCCTATATTTCTCTCGATAAAGCAATGCGGATTCACTGAGGTATTCCATAGGCTATCCTTTATCAGCTTCACCGTTCTTCGGTTGCATCTCGATAATGCTCATCACAGCATAATTAGCAAGATCCATCAGTGTGTCCTCAATACTCTCGTTAACCTGTGCTTCACCGTTCTTCTGGATCAGACTTTCAAGCCGGTTGAATTTATCTTCCATTCGAATTAAAGCGGAGACCATGCCAAACTTATTCCATGACCGACCGAAACTGTCACCGTAGTCATGATTCTTCTTGGCGTACAAATCTGCCATCTTGTTAGTAATGTCACGGAACATCTGAACCTTCATCGGTTCGGTTTCGCATCCAGCCACGCCATCTCTGGCTGTGATAAATGTTTCAGTTGTTGCTGGCATTTTTCTCATCCTCCATATTAGTCGTCCCATCAGTTCGTCCATGTCCATCGGTTTTCCCATCGACTCCATCATCGGTCTTCTCCTTGATCTTACCCGACTGAAGCAGCCACGCTAATGCAACCGCAGTAGCATCACTTGCATTGTCGGTATCATATTCGTACTCACCTACGTATTTCTTTAAGGCATTCGCAACCGCATCCTTAGAAGCAGTTCCTTCTCCGGTCAGCAACTTCTTGACCTTCGTCGGTGCGATCTCATTAAATACCGCATGATCGTCTGCAACTATCGTTGGCAACATATGACCGTGTCTGCGATATTGAAACGTACCAACGTCCCATGCAACTAGGTCGGAAATACCAACGACCTTATTCAACGCCTGTGTTTCATGAGCAAACCGGGAGAAAGCACGTTCTCTAACATAGTCAGTCGGTGCGTAAAGCGCTGCTCTCATGGTAAGCCATGTATATATCTTACTGAGTCGTTCTCCGTGCGATGCCTTTGGATTCGGAGAGAAGGTCTCGGCGACCAGTAAGTTGATCGCCGAGGTATCTTCATCGAAATCCAACACAGCTATACCGGGATGATTAAGGCTCAGGTCACAAGCAAAGATTCTCACTCTTCACCAGCACCGTTCATAACCGCATCGTATATCTCTTCTGCACTCCTATACGGGCTGTGACAGTCGAATACATAATCGGCAATGAGATCGTTCTTTACGCCAAACGCTTCTTCAACCAAGTTGAGCAGAAAATCTATTCCCCATCCGAATGCTGCTTCACAGAATTCATCGGAGAACACACGAACATCCTTGGCATTATGTACATAAGGAATAGCAGGTTTGGTTTCAATATTGATTACCGCTCCATACATCCTTTCGTCCATTTTATATAATGCCCTCATGTTTTCAATTGCTTCACAAAAACTCTCTTTAGTAATAAATCCTTTTTCCATCTTATTCTCCTGTTGATCCTATCCCGCCTGTTCTTTGTCCGTCAGCGGCATCGTCACTTGTTATCGCATACGGAAGGAGCAATCCTTGTACATATCGGTCTCCCTTATGCAAGTAAAACGGATAATCCGAAACCATCTTAACGAGAATGTGTCCTTCTGTTTTACCTTCCGCGAAATCGGAATCGATAATGCCGCAGGTGTTCATCAGTCGTGTTCCGTGCTTGAAGCTCAAACCGGAACGTGGGAAGAGCATCAGCACCAATCCTTGCGGCATAACGCAACGGATACCGGAAGGGATCGTAACCGAATCTCCAGTGACATAAGCCTCGTCAATCGGTAGATAGAAATCGTACCCAGCCGATCCGGACGTTGCTCTCTTCGGCAACTGGATGTGCTCCCACCAGTCACGGACAACCGCTTCTGGAATAGCCCTACCATAGCTATAGTATTTAACGTCACGCCTGAATTGTTCGAAGGACACTCTCTCGAAATAGATGATACGGGTATTGAATACTACATCGTTACTTTCTGTCATTTGATCTCCTGATATCTGTTCCAAAATTTATAGGTGATATCTTTGTACTGTTTTGTTTCGGGATCATATTTGTACATTCGTTGATTAGTCCCCGGATTGGATAGCCCACCACGCTCGGCGATATACGGGCCGACCTTCACATAATCCGGTTTAAAGTCGTCATCTCCATGAACAACCGAGTACTGCATTCCAGTCATCCCACTGTAATGAGCAACTTTGAAACCGCGCTC
>OCTW011427775.1_pt1 | contig 13076 bp, 12 predicted proteins | sample 1539671 | NCBI WGS metagenome assembly OCTW01 (sample SAMN02144230, study PRJEB22623) | gut metagenome | biome: sheep rumen | host: Ovis aries | place: New Zealand | reverse complement strand
ATAGGATAATTTGTATATCAAAGCGGCGGGAGACCGCAATGAGATCTTAGAACGGCAGATTGCCTCCGCCCTTGCCTGTGAGCTTGTCGAAGTTCATGCCTGCCAGCTGTTTTCTCGCCTTTCTCAGGGACATCTTGCTGTTCTTGCCTGTGAACTTCTTCATTATGGACTGCATCTGGTCGAACTGCTTGAGGAGACGGTTAACGTCCTCGACTTTAGTGCCCGAACCGGCAGCGATACGCTTTTTGCGTGATGGATTTATGATGGAAGGCTTGGCTCTTTCAGCCTTAGTCATAGAAGTGATGATAGCCTCGACTCTGCCAAGCTGGCTTTCGTCGATATCAGCGTCCTTGATCTTATCGCCGACGCCGGGAAGCATACCGATAATGGATTTCATGCTGCCCATTTTCTTGATCTGCTTCATCTGGTCGAGGAGGTCGTCCATATCGAACTTGTTCTCCTTGAACTTCTGTGTAAGCTTTTCAGCGTCCTTCTGAGAGATAACGTTCTCGGCCTTTTCGATAAGGGTGAGAACATCGCCCATTCCGAGGATACGTGAAGCCATACGCTCAGGGTGGAACTGCTCGAAATCGTCCAGCTTTTCGCCCATACCAACGAACTTGATCGGCTTACCTGTAACAGCGAGAACGGAAAGTGCCGCACCGCCTCTGGTATCGGAATCAAGCTTTGACATGAGTACGCTTGTGATGCCCACAGCGTCATCGAAAGCCTTAGCCACGTTTACAGCGTCCTGACCTGTCATAGCGTCAACTACCAGCATGATCTCGGTAGGCTGTGTTTCTTCCTTGATCTTTACAAGCTCGTCCATGAGAGCTTCATCTATGTGAAGACGTCCTGCTGTATCAATGATAAGAACATCGTGGCCGTAGTCCTTAGCATGAGCAAGAGCCTGTTTTGCGATGACCACAGGGTCGATCTGACCCATTTCAAAAACCTTTACGTCAGCCTTCTGACCTACGACCTGGAGCTGATCAATAGCGGCAGGACGGTAAACGTCGCAGGCTGCGAGGAGAGGTCTGTGTCCTTCCTTCTTCAGGAGCTTAGCCAGCTTGGCGGCGTGGGTAGTTTTACCCGAACCCTGAAGTCCGCACATCATGATTACCGTTGGCGGCTTGGAAGCGAAATTGATACGGGCGTTGCTGTCGCCCATGAGAGTAACGAGTTCCTCGTTAACTATCTTTATTACCTGCTGCGCAGGAGTAAGGCTTGAAAGGACTTCTTCGCCAACTGCTCTTTCAGTGACCTTCTTGACGAAATCCTTAACTACCTTGTAGCTTACGTCAGCTTCAAGAAGTGCCAGACGCACTTCACGCATAGCTTCCTTAACGTCGCTTTCTGTGAGCTTTCCTCTTGATTTGAGTTTTTTAAAGACGTTGTTCAGTTTATCGGAAAGTCCTTCAAATGCCATGCGTATGCCTCCTGAGTTGAATTTGTATATTTATAGTAAGCTGAGACCTTTTCCGATCTCGGCGGTGATGGTTTGTTTAAGGCTGCTGTCGGTGATATACTGTGCGGCATTTTCGATGTTGCCGAAGCATTCACGCATTTTGCCGAGCCTTTCGGCAAATCCGAGCTTATCCTCATAGTGGAGGAGTATATCCTCGGTACGCTTTATAAGTGAGCGGACAGCCTGACGGGTTATCCCCAGAGGATCGCCGATCTCTGCGAGAGAAAGGTCCTCGCAGTAATAAAGCTCCATAACGCTGCGCTGGTGGTCGGTAAGAAGATCTCCGTAGCAGTCGAGGAGCATCACGAATTTAAGTTCCTTTGCCATAAGTTCACCTCTGAGTGGGGTGTAATCCAAAATCACTTTACACATTATACTACATCTCTTTCCGTTTGTCAAGCCCTTTTCTGAAATATTTTGCCGTTTGCCATATGACATCAGGACCGTTCTGTGTGCACAATCACGCAAATCAATTTTCAAAATAAAATGTCATGAAACAAGAAATTTTCGTAGGGAACGCCGCCCTCGGCGTTCCACAGTCTAAAAAAAGGCGCAAAACGGAACGGCGAGGGCGCCGTTCCCTACAGATTAATATTTCTAATCAACAAAATTGATTTGCATGGTGCACAATATCTTTTAGGCAACACCGCACAAAGCTTGTGCTGAAGATGCGCCGACAGATTTTTTCGTCAGATTGTATAGAAATTTCGCAGGCATACTATCGTATGTCAAGGAATTTCTGTGCAAGATGACGGAAAATATGTCCGCAGATTCAGTGCAAAGCCGTCAGGCGGGCTTTGTGCGGTGTTGCCTTTACTTGACATAAGTTCCGTTTGAATGTATAATTTAATATATGTTTAAATGAGGAGGAATGATGAATGATCGCAGGCGTATCTACGGCTTGTCTATACCCTAAACCGCTGGAAGAAAGCCTGTATGATCTGGCTGTTAACGGCATCCCCAATGTGGAAATATTCATCAATACCCACTCCGAACTGAAAAAGGGCTTCGCTCACGGCGCAGCTAATCTGCTGAAACGCTTTGATGTGGGCTGTACTTCGGTGCATCCCTTCACCAGCGAAATGGAAGCAATGATGTTCTTCTCCGATTATGAACGCAGGATAGACGATATCCTCGAATACTACAAGCTGTACTTCCGCTTCATGAACATAGTCGGTGCCGATATTCTGGTATTCCACGGCGGAAAGCCATCGTCTTCACTTACCGCCGAACGCTACTGCGAGAGATACTCCCGCCTTTTCCGTCTCGGAAAAGAAAACGGCGTGACCGTGGCGGTGGAGAATGTGTCAAGATGCAAAAGCGCCTCGTCTTCTTTTATAAAAGAGATAAAAAATATGCTTGGAAATGAATTCGCCTTCGTTCTCGATACGAAACAGGCTATCCGTGCAGGCGAGAATCCCATGAGTTTTCTCGATGCCGCAGGTGACAAGACCTGCCATGTGCACATCAGCGATTCGGGAGAAATGGGCGATTGTCTCCTCATAGGCAGAGGAAGATTCAATTTCAGGCAGTTCTTTGAAAAGCTGGGCGGCTATTCCCCTGACTGTGCTGTTATCCTCGAACTTTACCGCAGCGGATTCAAGGGCATAAGCGACCTCGTCACCAGCTGCAGCACCCTCACAAAAATGGCAGAACAATACGGAAAGGGGAAAGATATATGAATTGTCCGTTCTGTGGATTCAACGATTTCAAAGTTATAGATTCACGTCCATCCGATGACAGGATACGCCGCCGCAGAGAATGTATCAAGTGTCATGGGAGGTTCACCACATATGAAGTTGTGGAAATGCCGCTTCTCATGGTGGAAAAGCGTGACGGAAGCTTCCAGCCTTTCGACCGCAATAAGCTTATCACAGGCATTTTCTCGGCTATAAAGAAGCGTCCCGTTACCATCGATCAGGTCTCTGAGATAGCCGACTATGTGGAAAACCACTACGCCAACGCCCTCAAGACCATTGCGAAATCAAAGGAGATAGGCGAGCTTGTGCTGAATAAGCTTCGTGACCTTGACCCTATCGCATACATCCGCTTCGCTTCAGTATATGAGGACTTTACCGATACCGCCAGCTTCGTCGCAAAAATAAGCGAGATAGAGCACCGTGCGGAGATGGAAAAGTCTCAGTGAACAGGCATTCTCACTGTTTCGCCGTCCTCACTGTAGACCATTGAAGCGACGGCTATATCGTCACAGACTATCAGTTCCGCCAGCATTTTCACGTTGCCGGGACTGTAATTCTTCACCTTGAATATGTACAGCTCACCGCTTTTTCCTGCAAATCTGCGCAGAGGCAGCCCCTGTTTATCCTGTATCCGTGCGTACTCCTCGTATTCCTGAGAGAATACCGCAGGGATGGTCACAGGCTTTTCGGCTATTTCCTCTGTCTCCCATCCGTGAGATGCGAAATAATCCATTCTTTCGGCTGTGGTGGATGCAGGGACGAATACTTCCTCGGGTTCATCGTCGTAACGTGGAACCGTTCCCAGAACGATGACAGCCCCTACTGCAAGAGCTGTCCCTATTAATAATAAAGTAAGCTTTTTCATATCTGATGCTCCTTATGATAATGTACATAAATAAGTATGCAGATATCATATTAATAAGAACACACGAAAGGACGGCCGCCATGCCACTCATCCGACTTGACAAATTCATATCCGAAAGAACGGAATACACACGCAGCCAGATAAAATCACTCTGCGCCAAAGGCTCTGTCACTGTAAACGGCAGCCCCGTGAAGAGATCGGATACTAAAATAGATACCGGTGCGGATGATGTGACCGTCTGCGGCAATGCCATTTCAAGTGAGAGATTCAGATACATCCTCCTCAACAAGCCCAAGGGATATGTGTCTTCCACGGATGACAAGGACGGCGAAACCGTTATAAAGCTTGTGCCTCCCGAAATGAGAAGCAAGGGACTGTTCCCGGCCGGCCGTCTTGACAAGGACTCAACAGGCGCCCTTCTCATCACCGATGACGGAGCGCTGGCACATCGTATATGTTCGCCGAATAATCATATATCCAAAATTTATGCTGCCGAACTTTCAAGGCCTTTTGAACAAGAATATGTTGAAAAGTTCGCAAATGGCATCGTTCTTTCCAACGGTGAGGCTTGTTCGCCCTGCAAGGTGCAAAAGGCTGAAAACGCCGATAATCTGGCATTTGTGGAGCTTCATGAGGGAATGTACCATCAAGTGAAAAGAATGTTTGCGGCTGTGGGAAATCACGTTGAAAATCTGAAAAGAATAGCCATCGGCGGCCTGATCCTCCCGAAAGATCTGCCCCTCGGAAAATGTATGTACTTATTGCCTAAAGATATAGAGCAAATGTTTACTGAAATTGACTTTGACGCTATTTTAACAATCGGGCACAATTTTTTCTCGGCAAACTAAATAAAGTATGCAGAGTAATTTTGGCTATTTGACCACTTGAAATATCAATCAGAATTTGGTATCATAGTAATAGAGCTGATACTGGTATAGAAATATTATCGGCGAAAAAATAAAACTCGGAGGTTGGATTTAAATGGCAGGTTTAACACTTAAAGGCATTTATAAGAAATATCCAGGCGGCGTCGTTGCCGTAACAGATGTAAATTTAGAGATAAGAGATAAGGAGTTCATCGTACTCGTTGGCCCATCAGGTTGTGGTAAGTCAACTACTCTCCGTATGATCGCAGGTCTCGAAGAGATCTCAGAGGGCGAACTCTACATCGGTGATCGTCTTGTAAACGATATTGCTCCTAAGGACAGAGATATCGCAATGGTTTTCCAGAACTACGCTCTCTATCCTCACATGACTGTATTTGATAACATGGCTTTCGGCCTCAAGCTCCGCAAGGTTCCAAAGCCTGAGATCGAAAGAAAAGTTAACGAGGCTGCTAAGATCCTCGACCTTTCACACCTTCTCGACAGAAAGCCAAAGGCTATGTCAGGCGGTCAGCGTCAGAGAGTTGCTCTCGGCCGTGCTATCGTCCGCAGCCCTAAGGTATTCCTTCTCGACGAGCCTCTCTCAAACCTCGATGCTAAGCTCCGTGCTCAGATGAGAACCGAGATCTCCAAGATCCACAAGAAGCTCGGTACTACATTCATCTACGTAACTCATGACCAGACTGAGGCTATGACAATGGGTGACCGTATCGTTTGTATGAAGGATGGTTACGTTCAGCAGGTCGATACTCCTCAGAACCTTTACGAGAACCCTGTTAACAAGTTCGTTGCAGGCTTCCTTGGTTCACCTCAGATGAACTTCATCGATGCTGTTCTCAGAGAAGAGTACGGCCAGTATGTTGTTGAGTTCGGTTCAAACAGAGGCCAGATCTACCAGATCATCGTTCCTGAGTCAAAGGTTAACGGCAACCTGGCAAGCTACGTAAACAAGGAAATCATCCTCGGCGTTCGTCCTGAGGCTATCCACGATGAGGAAATGTACCTCTCAAATGCTACAACAGGTGTCATTGATGCTAACGTTGAAATCACTGAAATGATGGGTGCTGAGACATATCTCTACCTCGTTTGCGAGGGTATCCCGCTTACAGCAAGAGTTAGCCCAAGATCTACAGCAAGACCTGGTGATGATATCAAGGTAGCTATCGATCCTAACAGAATCCATATCTTTGATAAGGAAACTGAGAAGGCAATTGTTAACTGATAAATTCTTTTCATATTTATCCTTTCTTTCTTAGTACGGCTAAACCGTGCACAAATGACCGCAGTTTTTTCAAGCTGCGGTCATTTGTTTATTCTATTTCTCAGGAGGCTGAAATGACCGATATACGCAAATATCTCGAATCACACAAAGAGGAAATGATCGCCGATCTCCGTGAACTTGTGGCTATACCGAGCGTTCAGGGCGACGCAGAAGAAGGTCTGCCATTCGGCAAATTCCCTGCACAGGCGCTGGAAGCTATGCTGAACAAGTGCAAAGCCGCAGGTTTTACTGTTGAAAACGTTGAAAACTACGCAGGCTCGGCTGATATAAATTCTCTTGAACCCAAACTTGCCATCCTCTCTCATCTGGATGTTGTTCCCGTTGGCGAGGGCTGGACATCACCGCCGTTCACTCTTACTGCCGACGGCGAAAAGCTTGTGGGACGTGGTGCCATCGACGACAAAGGCCCTGCCGTTGCTGCTCTCTATGCCGCAAAAGCCGTGAAAGACCTCGGTATACCGCTGAAAAAGGGTGTCCGCCTTATATTCGGCACCAACGAGGAAAACGGCTCCGCTGATCTCGCCTATTACCGCAAAAAGCGCAAACTGCCGCCTATGGTGTTCACTCCCGATGGCGAGTATCCCGTTATCAACGGCGAAAAGGGAATGCTCAGGGTGTACTTTTCAACAGTGTGGGAACATCCTTGGGAAATAAAGGCAGGTACGGTTATAAATGCCGTTCCGTCAAGCTGTGAGATCAGGTCTGTGTCTGACCCGAAAAAAGGCTGCGGAGTCAGCATAAATTCGGACGGAAGTACAGAGCCGATAACAGAAATCACCGAATCTGCGGAGATCATCAATGGTGTGTCCGCTCATGCTTCAACTCCCGAAAAGGGCAATAATGCCATCACGAAATTTCTCGCATCGGGAATGATGGCAGTTGATGAAACGAAAGCACTGAACCTGCTTTTCCCTCACGGCGAAACTGACGGTGCTTCCTGCGGACTGGGATTCAGTGACGATATATCGGGGAAAATGACCTGTGTGCTTTCCATGCTGAACACCAAAAACGGCAGGCTTCACGGCGGTATCGACATCCGCTTCCCTCTCGACCGCAAGAAGGACGAGATAAGCGATATCATCTGCGGAAAACTCCGTGAGGCAGGCTTCGATATCGACTCATGCGAAGGTGTGGAGCCCCATCTCACCGATGAAAACAGCGATTTCGTCCAGTCCCTCCTCCGTGTCTATGAGCGTGTCACCGGCGACAAAGGCCGCTGTATAGCCATCGGCGGCGGTACATACGTCCATGAGATAGAGGGCGGCGTTGCTTTCGGTGCGGAATTCCCCAATGAGGACGGCCGTATGCATTCCCCCGACGAATTCATCACTGTTGAGAATCTGCTGAAAAATGCCGAAATAATGGCCGAAGCCATCGTCGAGATCTGCGGATAATTAAAATGCCCCCGACTGTAACCTTGATACTCGTACAGAAGTTTTTACACGTGTCTATTGAGGGAAACCCTTTTGGAAAAGGGGTTCGGGGGAAGAACCTTTCCTCAGAAAGGTTTTCCCCCGATAAATACGTATAAAGTTTCTATATGAGTATCAGGGTTACAGTCGGGGGCGATACTATTACATTTCGCTGTGTTTGCTGAAATACTGTCCCACGCACTCGCTGGCGGAGATGGTGAAGAAGACAGCCAATGTACCGCCGAAAGCGATAACATAGAATAACACTACCTTCACCACACTGCCGCTGTGCTGCGGTATCATGGCAAGTCCCGGGAAGATCTGCAATATTCCCACGACAAGATATATCAGCGACGTGAGGGTTTTCACAGGCTTCATTCCTGAAATAAGGCCAAGTGCACTGAGTGCCATGGCGATCATGATGTAGACGGATGTATTTTCAAGGAATCTTCCCTTGCCTTCGATGGTATTGGCATATGGCATTCCAAGCTTTCCTGTGTAGAGGATATAGAATGCGATAGCTGCTACAAATCCTATAACCGCAAGGACTATTGTTATCTTGAAGCCCTTTGCAGCCTGTTCTCTGCGCTGTTCTTCCTTGAGCTCCAGCATCATTCTCAGGCTTTCCTTTTCATCCTTCTGCTCGGATACCAGTGATGACGAAACGGCCTTCTTTGCGGCTTCTGCCTTTATTCTTTCAAGCTCCTGCTGCTCGTAGGATGATACCTGAGGCTTTGGCAGATCGGGCTCATCGTCGAGGATCGCTGCCTGTACGGGCTGTGCAGGATGTGCGTTCTCCTGCTTCGGAGGAGGAGTATAGTTATCCTCATCAAGAATAGCCGCACTTACTGAGGGCGGCGGAGCAACGGCACCAAGCTGCTGTCTGCGCATATCTATTACCTGCTGCTGCTTATCGGGAGGGAGCATATCGAACTGCTGCTTCAGTTCGGGAGTAAGGCCTGCGATGATATCCTCATCTGAGAGCACATTCTGCTGCGGTGCAGATGAGGAATAGCTGCTGCCGTCATCGAGGATGGGAGCTGCTACCTGAGGCGCACCTCTTTTTTCACTTGAAGGAGAATAGCTGTCCATATCATCAAGGACAGGAGCGGCTACACCCTGCGGGCCGTCTCTTTTCTCGGACGGGGTATAATAATCGAAGTCATCAAGGACAGGAGCTGCCACTCCCTGCGGACCGTCATTTTTCGGCTGCGGAGCGGAATAATCGAAATCATCCAGCACAGGGGCAGTAACATTCTGTACACCCTGATTTACGGGAGTCTGCGGGATATAGTCAATACCTTCGGGAAGACCTCCGCCGAAATTGTTTTCTTCATTCATATGGTTCACCTCATGTTCTGTTTTGTAAAAATTCTATGATATCATCTGCTTTTCCTACAGAAGAGACCGCATAGAAAGTGAGTATACAGGAAGCATCATTGCCGTCGGTCATTCCTTCACCTGTTACATCTGCTGCGGCAAGCTGTTCCTTGCTGAAAGGATAGGCTTTGCCTACAGAAGCTCTGGCATATGCGGAAAGCACCGCCGTAGCGTCTCTTCCGTCTATGATCCCGTTAGCGTCTACATCTCCTTTGGTGTACTGAGGAGGGATGTATTTTGAATTCGCTATCGGGTATGCGCTTTTGAATTCCGCCGATTCATAATCAGGGAAAATTATCTCATAATCATATGTCGGGATATGTGTGATCTTGCTGCTGAATTCATCGAAATCGGATGTACCCTTCATGAAAAAAGCACCATCCGAACCTCCGAGTTCAGTATCCCATGTGGGATCAAGGTAGTAGTACTTACCGTCGAGTTCAACAATATTCCATGTATGTCTTACACCTCTTGAAGTGCCTGATATGATCCTGCACGATATGCCTGCATCTTTCAGAAGTCTGTAGCAAAGCTGAGAGTAGCCCTGACACACAGCGACACCGTTGACAGCGGCACCGTAGGCTGAAAAGATGCTGAGATCATCGTGTTCTTCCTCGTTCGGATCGACCTCGGCGTAGGTGACATTTTCGGCAATATAGTCATAGACAGCCCTGATAGTCTCATAGGGCGTTCTTCCGTAAATGCTGAAATGGTCTACCATGGCGTTTATCTTGATTTCAGCGGCTTTTTCCTGTTCTGCCGTGGTATAGTAGAACATCTGATATATGATGGTGATATTGCCGCCTCTGACAGCTGTGCCGTAATTGTAGCCCTTCATGCCGAAGCGGAGGTAATCGCCCTCAGTACCGCTTGAGGTCTCTTTCATTGCTTCAGCCAGCATTTTTTTAACAGCATCATCTTCGTCAATATATCCATTATAAGGCACAGTGACAGTGAATTCCGCCTGTCTTTCCTTCATGCATTGTCTCATATATGCCGCAGCTTCATCAACTGACGAAACAGGCGGCATGATACCGGCGAAACTTAATTCGGAAACAGCCAGCCTTGAACCGAACGGAGCGGTATAAATCCCGCTGCTGTACTGTTCTGCGGAAACGGGGAATGCTGACGCTGACATTATCAGCAGTGCTGAAACAGCTGTTGAAATAAATTTACGAAATTTCATAGTGATACCCTCAGATATACCTGTATCTGCCTGATATCTGAAGGCAAGGCAGGTATAATACAAATCAAGAAGCGTTTAAAAAGTCTGTGACGCTGCCTTCGATAAATCTCTGTATAAGAACAGCATCGCCTATGGTTATATCACCGTCTCTGTTCACATCGGCTGCCGCCAGAGAAGAAGCGGAGGCGGTGCCGCTGAGAATCAGCTTTTTCATTGATATCAGGTCGAATATGTCGATAACTCCGTCAATATTCAGATCGCCTCTGATAAGCGAGTCGTAATAGGTCTGCGGATCAAAGGCAGATTCTGCAACAGGGTAAGCCATAGTAAAGCTCTCCGATGTACAATCAGGCACGAATGCCGAATTGCGTTCATCGCCCGTACCTGTGATATGCACAACGGGGGATGAATACTCATCGAAATCACCGTAGCCTTTCAGGAAGAAGATCTTGAATACCCCGTCAAACTGCGAATCCCATGTGGGGTCAAGAAGGTAATAGGTATCATTGATAGCAGCGATCCCCCATACATGGTCGCCGCCGTTTCCCTCACCGTTGACAGCCCTGCATGAAACTCCCATATCTGTGAGAATACGGTACATTGCCTGGATATAGCCCTGACAGACCGCAACCTTTTCAACAAGGGCACCGTAAGCCGTATACACCTCGCTGCGCTCAAAGTTCTCGGCGTAATCCACATTTTTTACCAGGTAGTCATATACCGCAGTTATCTTCTCATATTCGTCCATTCTGTCAATATCCATAGATGCAAGGAATTCCGCTTCTTTTTCAGCAAAAGCGGCTTCCTCCTCAATAGTCGAGTTGTAGTTGAACCGTATATCCAGCACCTGATCAAGCAGCATATAGCCTGTATAGGAGCTGTATCCCTCTATGCTGAGACGGAGGTAATCGCCTTCATCACCTCTGCCTGTTTCAGCGAAGGCCACGCCGAGGACATCGTTGAGGATATCAGCAGAGCCCGACCATGGACTGAGGATGATATGCAGTTCTTCTGTATGACGTTTGAGATTTTCTCTTACATAGAGGCCGGCTTCCGTGACCGAGTCGAATCGTTCATAAACGATACGTGCCTCAGCGGATACCGCCTCAGGTGATGGCGGACTTATTTCTGCCGCAGCTGCCGATAAAGGCAGACAGCATAGTGACAGCACCAGTGCCGATGCAGCCGCAATATATCTTTTGCATTTTTTCATATGATCTCTCTCCTTTCAAAATGTAAGGAACGGATCATTTCCCGTGGTTCTGTTATCCCCGTACAGGCGGAGTGCTTCACCGCCTGCGGGGGAAAGAGAGCGCTTTTATCTCTCGATTATCTGTGCTCTGTCAGGACCTACGCCTACCATGCTTACATGGCAGCCAACGAGCTCTTCAAGTCTTGCGATATACTTCCTGCACTTCTCGGGAAGCTCATCAAAGCTTCTGCACTTTGAGATATCATCGCTGAAGCCTTCAAACTCTTCGTATACAGGTGTGCATCCTTCCAGCTCCTCAAGAGTAGCAGGGAAATGCTCTGTAACTGTACCGTCGGGCTTCTTGTAAGCTACGCAGACCTTCAGTGTGTCGATGTTAGCCAGAGTATCAAGCTTGTTGATAGCAAGGCTGTCAAGGCCGTTTACTCTTACTGAATGGCGAACTATTACTGCATCGAACCAGCCTGTTCTTCTTGGTCTGCCTGTGGTAGTACCGAATTCACCGCCTACATTTCTGATCTGATCGCCTATTTCATCATCGAGCTCAGTGGGGAAGGGTCCCTTGCCTACACGGGTAGTATAAGCCTTTGCAACGCCGATGATATTTGTGATGACCTTGGGGCCGACGCCTGTACCTACGCATACGCCTGCTGAAAGCGGATGTGAGGATGTAACATAGGGGTAGGTACCGAAATCAATATCAAGGAGAGTAGCCTGAGCGCCCTCAAACATGATAGTCTTGCCTGCCTTGTCAGCCTCGAATGTGAGTACAGAAACATCGTCCATGTAAGGGAGGAGTCTCTTGCCGTACTCTGTGTATTCCTTTGTTACAGCGTCGAGGTCGAAAGCTTCTCCGCCGTAAACGTCTGTAATGATCTTGTTCTTGAGCTTGCCTGTTGACTGTATCTTCTCAGCCAGTACCTCAGGATGTGTGAGGTCGTACATTCTGATACCGCAGCGCTCGTACTTATCCATATATGTAGGGCCTATGCCTCTCTTTGTAGTACCGATGTCCTTGCCGCCTCTGAAAGCTTCAGAGAGGCCGTCGAGAGCGATGTGCCATGGCATAACGATGTGAGCACGGGGGTCGATTTTAAGGTGGCCCTCAGTCTTTATGCCTCTTTCAGCAAGGCTGTCAAGCTCGCCGATGAAATCCTTAGGGTCGAGAACAACACCTGCACCGATGAGGCAGAGGGTGTTCGGATAGAGAATACCCGAAGGAATGAGGTGGAGCTTGTATACTTCACCATTGTTTACGACGGTATGACCTGCGTTGTTACCGCCCTGTGAACGGACAACAACATCTGCACGGGAGGAGATGATATCGATGATCTTACCTTTTCCTTCGTCTCCCCACTGAGTTCCTACAACAATATTAGCAGGCATTTTATTTCCTCTTTTCATATAATTATTATTTTTGTGCTATTTTGCAAAAATGCACACTTACAATTTATTATATCATACCTTCCCCATAATTGCAAGCTTTTTATTGCGCATCGGATAAGTGTTGCCTTAATGCATAATGCGTAATTGATGTGTCCGCTTCGGGAACGGATTTAAACCGATTTGTAGGGGCGCACAGTGTGCGCCCTGCCGCTGAGCGAGCGGCGGCGCAACCACGATTCGCTCGCAAGCTCGCTAACTTCTGTAAGAACGATGAGTTTCAGGTCGCTCGTCGGCTTGCGTAGG